>ENA-ORCW01000174-ORCW01000174.1-marine-metagenome-genome-assembly--contig:-NODE-174-length-69609-cov-4.042383_pt1 | contig 69609 bp, 55 predicted proteins | sample MGYA00237784_ERZ508517 | MGnify/ENA primary metagenome ERZ508517 (study PRJEB26187, sample SAMN06268979) | marine metagenome | isolation source: Tt ae E1 feedstock associated aerobic enrichment on...
GGTACGACGAACTCTGCAGATCCCCCTGCAGGGCGTAGTAGTCCGCCTGCCGGATCGGATCGAACTTGTGATCGTGGCAACGGGCACACGCGACGGTGAGCCCGAGGAACGTCTTCGAATAGACGTCGATCATGTTGTCGAACCGCTCCGCCTCTTCCTGGCGGATGTCGACCGGCGAATGGACCCACTCGCCCAGGAACCAGAACCCGGTCGCCAGCAGTGATTCGTTCGCGCCGCTCTCGGGATCCAGTCGCAGCGGATAGCGGTCGCCACTGACCGGGTTCGTCTGTGCCGTCAGCAGATCGCCCGCGACGTGCTCAACAACAAACCGGTCGTAGGGCACATCGGCATTGAGGGCCCGGATGACGTAGTCGCGGTAGTGCCAGGGATTTGGCACATCGTAGTCGAACTCGTGGCCGCGGGATTCCGCATAGCGAATCAGATCGAGCCAGTGGCGTCCCCACCGCTCTCCGTGATGCGGCGAGGCGAGCAGACGGTCGACAATCTGCGCGTGAACGTCATCAGTCGGTGCCGCGAGTGCCTCTTCGATCTCTTCCGCAGTCGGCGGCAGTCCAGTGACGTCGAACGAGGCCCGACGCAGCCATGTCCGCAGGTCCGCATCCCGAGCAGGGCTCAGCCCCTGCTCTTCCAGCATTGCGAGAATGAAGCGGTCGATCGGATTGCGGCACCACGCTTCGTTGCTGACGGCGGGAGGTTCGACGTCGGCCAGCGGCTGGAATGACCAGTGCTCGGCGCGGGCCTCGATGTCGAACGTTGAACCACTTGCAACTTCAATATCCTCGTCCGGCCAGGGAGCCCCCCGGCGGACCCACTCGACGAGCTTCGCAATCGATTCATCCGGCAGGCGGCCGTCTGGCGGCATCTGGTAACCGGCCGGATCGTACTGAACGGCGAGAATCAGTTCGCTTTCTTCGGGTTTGCCCGGCACGATCGCCGGCCCGGTATCGCCCCCTTTGAGAATCGTCGCCCGGGCGTCCAGACGGAGTCCCGCTTCCGGTTCCTCGGGACCGTGACACTCCTGACAGTGCTCGACGAAGATCGGGCGGATCTCCTTCTCGAAGAACTCGATGTCTTCGGCGGAGAACATTGGTCTGTCAGCCGCAACGGCGGGACAGGCGGCCGACATTGTCAGAACAACGGCAACGAGGCAGGCAGCGAGTCGACGATCAGGCATATCCGGTCCCTGATGGAGACGAGGCGGGGAACGGCGGGCTCACGCGATGGAAGGACCGCGTACAGCGGCCCGCATTCCGACTGTCTCCGCCGCGCTACAGCACACGCCGGTCGACACATCAGAATGCAGACATGGATTCTACCGGAGAATCCACGCCGGCGACAACGTGGACCGTCACTCGGCGGCGGGATCGGCGAAGCGATGCTCCCAACCGCCCGCTGCCAGCGGGACCGTCCGCCCGTCCGCGTACTCAATCTGCCGCGACCGGTCTTGCGTAATCTCGCCGATGTGCGTGAGCATCAGGTCGAACGGCGGAGCGTCCAGAAGTGCCGCGCCGGTATCGGGCGAAACCGTAAACAGCAGCTCGAAGTCCTCTCCGTCATTGAGCGCATGATGGATTCGCTGCTCGTCGGAAAGGTCTTCACGGACGGCGGGGCTGATTGGCAGGTCGGACGCCCGGATGACGGCGCCCACGTCGCTCTCATCCAGAATGTGCCCCAGATCGGTCGAGATGCCGTCGCTGAGGTCGATCATCGCGTGCAGCTCAGCGGCCGCGTGCAGTGCCTGCGCTTCGGCCACTCGCGGCGTGAACGTCAGGTGCCTGCCTGAAGGGAGCGAGCCCCCCAGCTGACCGGTCACCATGATCCAGTCGCCCGGGCGGGCACCACTGCGGAGTACGGGACCGGTGCCGGTCGGTTCCCCCATCAGCGTCACCCCGATCACCAGGGGGCCGTCCCAGACGTTGGTGTCGCCGCCGGCGACGACAACGGAGAACTCGTCGGCGGTCGCGATCAGACTGTCCATGACCGCGCGGGCAAACTCGAATCCCTGCTGCTGCGTCAGGACGAGGCTGACGAAGGCGAATGTCGGCCGACCGGCCATGGCGGCAATGTCGCTCAGGTTGACCGCAAGAGCCTTATGGCCGATCCCGGCGGGCGTGGCGGGCGGGATTGTGAAGTGCCGGCCTTCACTGAGCGTGTCGGTCGTGACCAGTGTCGAGTCGCTACCACCGCGAACGACCGCCGTGTCGTCACCGAGTCCGACATCGACCTGCGGGTTCGCATGCGCCCGCTGACGGATCCACTCGATCAGTTCCAGTTCGTTGCCGCTCACCCGTCCGTGCTGCCTGATGTTGCTGAAGAAGCTGCTGCGGTCCGGGCCATCCGGTCCGACGTCGACCGGCATCTTCGTCCGGAAGCCGGTGGCGATGCAACTGAGCGGTCCCTCGGAATGGTGAGTCCCGGTCACGGTCGGATTGCGGGGGCATCATGCAGAAAGCCCGGCGTCGGCAGGCGACGTCGGGCAGGCTCAACGACCGCGCGGGCCCCCGGTCAGCACACGACCGAGGGCCCGCAGACGGTATGACTCAGTTGCGGGCCGATGCGATCTGGAAGTGACCGTAGAGTGTTTCACCCTGTCGCAGAATGTAGAACTTCAGCGGGCTGAAGGTGAACAGCTGCGGGTGATTGATCACGTACCGGATGTTCTCGTCGTTGACCGTCTCCCAGACATGCAGGCCGACGAGGATGTCCCCTTCCTGGATCCCGTTGCGGTAGGCCGGGCTCTCGCGACGGACTTCGGTCACGACCATGCCGCCGTGATACGGGTGGCCGGCCAGCTTCTCTTCGGCATCCTCGAGCGGTGCCAGACGCAGTCCGAGAATCTGCCACGTCTGGTCGTTGCTCGACAGGGTCGCGGACGTCACGCGGGGCGGCGTCGACGATCCCGCAATCATGTGCCGGCCGGGATTCATCCGGTTCGGCTGCAGGGCGGAAAGCTGCAGCTTGACGGTCTGTTCTTCTTCGCCCCGGCGAATGACCAGGTCGACCAGCTCGCCAAGCTTGCGGCCCAGCAGAGCCCGTTCGAGGTCGGCCGCGTCGGTCACTTCCACGGAGCCGGCCTTGACGATGACGTCGCCCGGCTGCAGTCCGGCGGAGGCGGCAGGCGAACTGCTCTGCGTCGCCTGGACAACAAGACGTCGCTCCGGACCCTGTTTGAAGTCGCGGGCGATCACGCCGTGAAAGCGTTGTTCGAGTCGTTCGACATTGATCAGGCGGGCGATGATCTGACGGGCGTCGTCGACCGGAATCGCGAATCCGATCTTCTGGGCACCGGCCCGGATCGCCACGTTGATGCCGATCATCTCACCCGTGCGGTTCAGCAGCGGGCCGCCGCTGTTCCCCGGGTTGATCGCGGCATCGATCTGGATCAGGTTCTCGTAGGCCTGTTCCTCGTTGACCTCGACATCCCGCGAGAGAGCACTGATGATCCCGCGGGTCACCGTGTGCTCGTATCCGAAGGCGTTGCCGATCGCCAGCACGTCTTCGCCAAGCATCAGGTCCGAAGACGTGCCGCAGGGCATCACTTCGAGCTTCTGGCGAGGCTCGATCTTGATGATCGCCAGGTCGCGACGGCTGTCGAACGAGATCACCCGGGCGGTGTAGGACGTCCCGTCGAACAGCGTCACCCGCAGTGAGTCGACGTCGGCGACAACGTGATGATTGGTCACGATGTAGCCGCGTTCGTCGATGACCACTCCCGTCCCCATCCCGTTGACCTTGCGGTCACGGCCGGTCGAGAAGATCACGTCGGACGCTTTGGCCCGCTTCTCACTGTGGATATTGACTGTCGATCGGACGGCCCGACGCACGGCCCGAACGATTGGCGTAATCCTGCTGCTCGCGTCTGTGGGGACGGGGCTGTCGCTGGCGACAGCGTGAAGACCACACAGGCCGAGCAGGAACAGGGCATAGCAGCTTGCGTGCACCACACATTTCAACATCTGCGGACCTGTGTTCGACGGGGCGCTGGGTCGTGTCAAGAGTTGGCGTCATCCATTGGCCGACCGGAGTGCAGTCCGTTGTCCTCTGCAAAATGCCAGATCGGTTCAGCGGTTTTGCGCCCTTGAAACCCCCGGTCCCCTGACGCATAACTTGCCCAGTCCCTACTCTGAGGAACTGCGTTGACTTTGCGCCCGCGCCTGCAGGACATTCACACGTTCCAGCCCCCCGGCGACGGATCGGCCTCAAGTCGACGCGGCCCCAAACCCGCACGATTCGCTACAGATTTCGCCCACAACCCTGTCCACGATGCATCCCCCCTGGTTCGGGATGCGAGTGAGGGGAACCTGCACGATCAAAAGGAAGCAGACAGTGTCTCGCCGTGAAAAACTCGAGGAAATGCTCAAGTCCAGCCCCGACGATCCGTTCCTCAACTACGGGCTCGCCATGGAAGAGGCCCGCGAGGGAAATCTGGACGCAGCACTGGCGCAGCTCGACCGCGTCCTCAAACTCGACCCCAATTACGTCGCTGCCTATTTCCAGCAGGGGCAGCTGCTCGCGGGGGCCGATCGCATCGACGAATCCCGGGCACGACTGACGCTTGGCATCGAAGTCGCCGACCGAGTGGGCGACGCGCACGCCGCCGGCGAGATGCGGGAGTTCCTGGGGTCACTCCCCGAGTAGCGGTCGAAACCGGCAAGCGGCGCATGAAGAAGTGCGGAGCGGGCCCGCGCCGCAGCCGTCGCTATCGTCGGTCAGCCCGCAGTCAGCCAGCGGAGGGACGGACCAGCACCCGACCGACATTCTCACCCCGCATCATCCGCTCGACAACGTCCCCGACGCCGGACAGATCGGTTTCGCTCGCCAGGCGGTCCAGCCCGTCCAGCTTCCAGTCGGTGGCCAGCCGCTGCCAGATCTCCGCACGCAGATCATCCGGACACCAGGCCGAGTCGATTCCCGCCAGCGTCACCCCGCGAAGAATGAACGGGTAGACCGTCAGCGGCAGCTCCGGACCGCCGACCACGCCGCAGGCCGCGATGCAGCCGCGGTGCTGCATCGTCCGCACCAGTGTCGTGAGCGTCTTTCCGCCGACGGTATCGACGGCGCCGGCCCACTGCGTCTTGAGAAGCGGCCGCTCCGATTCACTCGCGACCTCGGACCGGTCGATCACGCGGGTGGCGCCCAGTTCGGTCAGCCACTGCCGGCGGGACTCCTTACCGGTGACGGCGACAACCTGATAGCCCTGCTTCGCCAGCAGCATCACCGCGATGCTCCCCACGCCGCCGGTCGCACCGGTGACGACGACTTCTCCCCGGTCCGGCGTGATTCCCTGCAGCTGAATCGCCTGCACACACTGGGCTGCGGTAAAGCCGGCCGTCCCCAGCGTCATCGCCTCGCGGGCTGTCAGCCCGTCCGGAAGGGACACGACCCATTCGGCAGGAACGCGAACATACTCGGCCCAGCCGCCCCACCGCTCCACTCCCAGCCCGTGGCCGGTCATGATGACGGCGTCACCCTTCGAGAAATGGGGCGAACTGCTTTCCGCGACCGTTCCCACACTGTCAATTCCGGGGATATGCGGGAACTTTTTCGTGATACCCGGATGTCCCGTCGCCGCCATCGCGTCCTTGTAGTTGACGGATGAGTACTCGACGCGAATCAGGACGTCCCCCTCGGGCAGTTCCCGCAGGGGGCGTCCCTCAATGCCCGTCTCGATCTGGTCCTTGCCCGTCTTGCGGACCATGAATCCCTGGAAAGTCTCGGGCGTCATCACAACTGCCTGTCTCTGTCTGCGGTCTCGGGAGCGTCACTCATTCGCTGTTGCCGGGCGCACTGTCGACGTTCCGCGGCGAATGTCCCAGGTGCGCATCGAGAAACTCGTACGACTCGAAGCGGACGGCCGGCGGAAAATCGTGCTGAGCGTTGGGGTAGGCAACGCGAAGATTATTGGCCGCATCGTACAGTTCGTAAACTCGACGGGCCTTCGGGGCGGCCTTCTCCACCCCACGATAGTCGAAGTTCGAGTCGTACAGAGGGGAATTCGAGAAGAACGGCCGCGGGGCCAGGGCGGCGACAAGTTCGTAGAAATCGAACGGGACACGATCGGGATCGAGATCGTAATCGGTCTTCAGGCTCGGCATGTACCGGTCGCTGGTCCAGCCGGCGATCTTCCCGCCGTAGTAATCGTGAAATGGCGTCCACCCGCAGCTGGAGACGATCGCCTTGACCCGCTGGTCGAAGACGCCCAGGAAGATCGCGTTGTGTCCGCCGAGCGAATGGCCGATTGTGCCGATTGTTTCGCCCATGACGTCGTCCCGCTCCAGGAGCAGATCGACGCACCGCATGTGGTTCCAGATCCCCTTCATCGTGCCGGTCCGGTACCGGTCATTCTCGAAGTCGTAGTCGGCGGAGTCCCCGAAGGAAATGTAGTCGGGAGCGATCACCACGTAGCCCCGCTCGGCCAGTTCCTTCCCGTAGGCCCGATTGGGACGTTCACTCTGGCCGTCGACGACCCCTTTGCCGATCCGGTGCGTTGGATGCAGCGCGACGATGCCCGGGCGGGGATCGTCGGCCGAGGCTCCCTTCGGGATATAGAGGTATGCCGTCAGCCGGTCTCCCTGCTCCGGCGTGAACCGGATTGTCTGTCGCTCGTAGCCGTCGCCCGGCACGGTTTCGAGCACTTCGATGTCGAGCGACGTCAGGTTGTCCCGGCTCGGCAGCGGACCGGTCGCCTCCTGCATTCCCTGCAGAATCTGCCGGCGGCGGATCTCCCAGTCCGCCTTCGTGCGGACCGGCTGTTCGTTCCCTGCGTCATCCGTATAGAAGAGGAGACGCTGGTGCGGCAGTTCGGCGGTGGGCTCAGCAGCGGGAAGGCGTGAACCGGCAAACAATGCGAGACACAGAACGGGCAGCAGCAGGCGGATCATGGCGGGCGGGTCCTTCGGGGAGGAATGGCGGGGACGCAGCGGGCGGGCGCAACTGCACGTCTTCGAGCCAGAGCACTGTGTCCAACCGGATCACAGGCCGGGACACGTGGAGCTTCCCGCAGCAGGGGCCGTTCGTCAACGGAGTAAACTGAGGACTTCGGTTTCGCACCACGCCTGCGTGGCTGTCTGGTCAGCAGCCGAATGGTGCCGTCGCCTCCGGCGGGTGGCTGGGGCGCAGAACCTACGTCGAACGTCATTGTTCGTGTCCATGCAGTGGGGGGCTGCAGATCATGTGAACACGTCACGGCCCCAGTCGTGTTGCTCATGACACGTTGCCATCAGGTGATGTTTCGTGGGTGGCCCGGACAACTCGTTTGTCCGGGTCGCGAAGGCGCGTAGGGTGCTGTCGCCGGAGGCGACGCACCGATCGCAGTCTGTTTGTGAGCCATCGCCCGTGGTGCGTCACGGGCCGATCAGTATCGGCACGTCGTCCTCAGTGGGGCCCACCAGGGACGTCTGCCGCGACGCACCCTACAGTGCTCGCATCACCTGACGGGCCTCGAACAACTGCAGCGCCCTCACACGTCCTCTTGTGGCTGCGCCACCCGGACGCGTGCCGCGTCCGGGCCACCCATGGGATGCAGCCGTAGGGTGCGTCACGGCATTTTCTCGGAGACGATCAATGTTGAGCACGTCCCGCAAACCAGCAAGCCCGTGACGCACCACGCCTGTCGTTTGCGTTCACGCCGCTCGAATGGTGCGTCGCCTCCGGCGACGCCACCCTACGTTGCCGGGACGCGTCCCAGCCTGCCTCTCTGCGCCACCAGGTCGTGGCCTCATGCAATGATCTCGTCGATCACATGCCCGTGCACGTCGGTCAACCGGCGGTCGATGCCGTTGTGCCGGACCGTCAGTCGCTCGTGATCGATCCCCAGCAGATGCAGCATCGTCGCGTGCACGTCGTAGACCGTCGTGGGATGCAACCGGTCGAGCGGCTTGTAGCCCCATTCGTCCGAGGGACCGTACGTCGTGCCGCCGCGAATTCCCCCGCCGCACAGCCAGTTGGTGAAGCAGTACGGATTGTGGTCGCGGCCCTTCGAACCCTGCGTGGAGGGCATGCGGCCGAACTCGGTCGTCCACAGGATAAGCGTGTCGTCAAGCAGTCCGCGTTGCTTGAGGTCCTTGATCAGCGCAGCCGTCCCCCTCGCCATGCCGCGGGCCAGCGGACCGTGATCCCGCTCGATGTTCTCATGCGAATCCCAGTTCCGGCGGGGAAAGCCGTTGTCGTTGCCGGACCAGATCTGCACGAACCGCACGCCCCGCTCCAGCAGCCGCCGGGCGGTCAGGCACTTCCGCGAGAAGTAGACCGTCTCCTCCACCGGATTGATCTCGCTGGAGAACTCGGACGGGATCGAATCCAGCCCGTACATCTTGAGGATGTGCTTCGGTTCCCCGGAGATATCCAGCGCGTCCGGTGCGGCCAGCTGCATTCTCGCGGCCAGCTCGTAGCTGCGGATGCGGGCCTCCAGTCGCGAGTCGCCGCCTCGCCCGGCGGCATGCAGGCCGTTGAGTCGATTGAGCACATCCAGCCCGGCCGCGTCGGACTCCGGCTGGACGAACGAATCGGGGGGAGCGAACAGGTCGGCAATCGGCGGGTTTCGCTCGGGAAAGATTGCCGTCCCCTGGTGACGGGCCGGAAGGAACGCCGATCCCCAGTTCTTTGGACCGTTCGATGCATACCCGCGATGGTCGGGCAGGACGACGAACGTCGGCAGATTCTCGTTCAGCGTACCCAGAGCATAGCTGACCCAGCAGCCCGCTCCCGGGTAGCCGGGTGTCTGGAATCCGGTCGCCTGAAGATACGTCGCCGCACTGTGCACGCCGGTCTTGCCGACCATGTTGTGAATGAACGCGATGTCGTCGACCACCTCGCCCAGGTCTGCCACGACGTCGCTGAGGTACTTGCCGCTCTCGCCGTACGGACGGAACGCGAACGGCGACTTCATCCACGGGCCCAGGCCGTTCTGGAACGCTTCCACATGTTCGCCGAAGTCGGACGGCTCGCCGTGGTGTTTCTCCAGAGCCGGCTTGTGATCGAACAGGTCGATGTGGCTGGCTGCTCCCGCCATGAACAGATGCACGACCCGTTTCGCCCGTGGCGGGCAGTGCAGAACCTGGAGCTTTGCACCGCCACCCACCTGAGACAGGGCTGCGTCGTCGGCCAGCAGCCCCTGCTCTGCCAGCATCGCCGACAGCGCCACGCCGGCGAATCCGCTGCCCACGTCCCACAGGAACCGGCGACGTGAGGATGGCGAGGCAATCGGAATCGAGTTCGAGCAGGACTGGTTCATGAGCAAAGGTCTCCCGTTGTCGCGACTGGCTGGTCAGTGTGCGGAGTCACCGCACATCAGTCGACGAACACGAACTCGTTCAGATTCAGCAGGACCCGACAGACGTTGTTCAATCCGTGCTGCTCGCCGTATGCGATCAGGGCCTTGAGTTCCTGCGGCTGCGGATCGCGGGACAGCGTTCGTCGGAAGGCCAGACGGACCTGTTCGGGAAGCGCCTGCTGCTCACCCGCGACGCTCTCGGCAAACTGCTCGGCCATCACCACCATCAGGCTGTTGTTCATCAACGCCAGAGCCTGCTGCGGCGTGAGTGTTTCGTTTCGCTTTTCGACCTGCATCGACGGGTCGGCACAGTCCAGCGTCGTCATGAACGGCTGTTGCTGCGACCGGACGAGAAACCGGTACACCGCCCGGCGATGCGTCCGGGAGTCGGTCGGATCGTGGAGGTGGTACTGGTAATGGGGGGAGTGCTGCGGCTTCTCGATGACGAAATCCTGGAACCCCGGACCATACATCTTCAGATTGAGGCGGCCACTCACCTGCAGCACCGCATCCCGGATCGCCTCCGCCTCCAGCCGTCGGGGATTCATCCGCCACAGGTACTGGTTCCCGCCGTCGATCTGCTCGTTGGCGGCTGCGATGTCCGCATCGCGGGACTGGGGCCGGCTTGCCTGCCGATACGTGGCACTGCAGACGATCAACCGGTGCAGGTGCTTGATCGACTCTCCGCCATCCCGGAATTCACAGGCGAGCCAGTCGATCAGATCCGGGTGGGTTGGTTCCTGTCCCATCCGGCCGAAGTCGTTGGGCGTATCAACCAGTCCCCGACCGAAGTGATACAGCCAGATGCGGTTGACGATCGACCGCCAGGTGAGCGGATTGTTCCGGTCCGTAATCCAGCGGGCCAGTGCCGCCCTGCGGTCCCCTTCCGTGTGATTCGAAGGCAGATCGAAGTGGCCGGACCCTCCGGCGATCGCGGCAATTGTCCCCGGCGGAGCGATCTCACCCGGCGACAGTACGTTCCCCCGCCGCAACACGCGGATCTCCCGCGGCGCTCCACTCGTCGACTTGAAGTTTCCCTGCGGCTGGAACTCGGTCGCGGCAGCGTAGACAAGTGACGGGGCCGGCAGATCCTTGAGCTGACGTTCGATGCCCGCCAGCCGCTCGTTGACCAGGTCAATCTTCTGCTGCGTCTCCGACTCAGCCAGTGCCGCCAGCAGCTCCTGACGTTGCCGGTAGAGATCAGCCAGTTGCGTGCGGTTCTCCTCGGATCGCGTCGCCCCGTACCAGTAGCCGTCGACCAGATTCGACTTTCTCCACCGGACGGGCGCTTCGATCGAGTCGCGGGCGATGACGGTCCTGCCGGCGGCAAGGTTCTGCCCGTCCGGCGAAACGACCATCAGCTCAGCCAACGCGAAGATGTAGTCGTTCCTCCGCGGTGCGAGTTCCGTTGCCGTAATGCGGACGTACCGCGCCGACACGACGCCTTCGCTGCCGGCTTCACCGGGACCACTGACGATCACCGTCTGCGGTGCCGCTCCTGGATTCGGCTGGTCGCTGCCGGTCCGGTCGAGGATCGTCGTGACGCCCGATTCAAAATCGGGGTCGTCGGAGACATCGATGCGGTATCGGGGCGGAAAGCCGAACCCGGCACCGATGTTGTTGTATGTATCGTGACAGGCGACGTAGACGATCCGCTCGATGGAGTGCGATTCGCCCAGGTCGACCTGCACCCACTTTTCGACATCGGGGCGGCTCTCGATCTGGCTGTGATAACCGTACTCCGGACGGTCGTGCCCCTGCCCGGCCTGTTCCAGTTCGGCAATCTGCCGATTCAGATCATCCAGCGAGACGTCCAGTTCCTTGCGCAGCCGCTTCTCGAGGGCCGTGCGGGCCGAGGAGAGTTCCCCCTTCTGTGCGAGCAGTTCCTGACGACGACGGGCGGCCTCGGAGTCCAGGTCGTACGGACGATTCGCCCGGTCGACCGCCGCAAAGACCGCCTGCAGGGAGTAGTAGTCGTCCTGCGTGATCGGATCGAACTTGTGATTGTGACAGCGGGCACAGCCGACTGTGACGCTGCAGAACGTCTCCATCGTGTTGCGGACCATGTCGTCCCGGTCGAGATGTCGGGCGATCTGACCGTCGATCTTCGACTCGGGGACTTCGACGTGGCTGATGAAGTCCCACGGACCGGCCGCGATGAACCCGGTGGCGATCACGCCGTCGGGGCTGTCCGAGGCAATGACGTCGCCGGCGATCTGCTCCTGCACGAACTGCGTATACGGCTTGTCCTCGTTGAACGAGCGGATGACGTAGTCGCGGTACGGCCAGGCGTTGGGCCGCGGCTTGTCCTTGTCGTATCCGTGCGTGTCGCCGTAATGCACGACATCCAGCCAGTGCCGGGCCCACCGCTCCCCGTAGTGCGGAGAGGCGAGCAGCCGGTCGACCAGCCGTTCGTACGCCTGCGGCCGGGTGTCGGCAACAAACGCTTCGACTTCGCCATAGGTCGGCGGCAGGCCGATCAGATCGAAGTAGAGCCGGCGGATCAGCGTCCGGCGGTCCGCCTGCCCCATCGATGTCAGACCACGCTCCCGCTGCTGATGACGGATGAAACGATCGACAGGCGTCCGGCACCAGGCGGCGTCTTCGTCAGAGAGCGTCGGCAGCGGAGGACGCATAAGCGGCTTGAGCGACCACCAGTCCGTGTCGGTCACGGCCGCTTCTTCGAGAATCAGCCCGTCCGGCCATTTGGCTCCCTGCGCGACCCAGCGGCGAAGGACCGCCAGCTCGTCAGGACTGAGCGGCTGCCCGTCCTGGGGCATCGCCGCCTCGCCGTCTTCGGGCGTGACTGCATCGATCAGGGGGCTGCTTTGGGGATCGCCGGCGACAATCGCCGCTCCGCTGTCTCCGCCGGCCTTCAGGCCTTCGGCTGACTGGAGCGAGAGCCCCCCGCTCTTCTCGTCGTCGCTGTGACAGCTCACGCAGCGGGACTGCAGGATGGGGGCCACTTCGTCGCGGAAGAGATCTGCGGCGAAGCTCCCTGTGGGAAAGAGCAGCAGGCAGCACAGCGCGACCGACGCGGTGTGCCAACCCACGGTGCGCAACGCAATACGGACGCGTGCCACCTGAACTTCCGCGGTAACGTCTGAGCGCATGACTCTCCCGGCCAATCGGACGCAGGGCGGGGACGACGTGCGGACTCTCCGCAGCGTCTCATGGTCTCATCAAAGCAGATCGATCTGTGTGAGGCAAGGCGAGCCGTGCGCCTCACTGCCCGGATCAGGCGACCGGCAGCCGGAACAGCCGGCGGGCGTTGTCGGTGGTCACCTGGGCGATCTCCGCGAGTTCGACGCCACGAACTTCGGCCAGGCAGCGGGCGGTGTGCACGACGTTGGCCGGTTCGTTCCGCTTCCCCCGATTCGGCACAGGAGCCAGGTAAGGAGCGTCTGTTTCGACAAGCAGCCGGTCGGCTGGAATCGTCGCCGCTGTGGCCCGCAGTGATTCGTTCTTCTTGAACGTCAGCATCCCGGCGAACGAGATGTGCATGCCCATTTCGAGGCAGGCGGCAGCGGTTTCGTCGTCACCACAGAACGAGTGCATCACACCATTGAGCGGGCCCTGTTCGGCCGCCCTGCGGAGTTGTGCGACGACGTCGGCTTCGGCATCGCGGCAATGGACGACAAACGGCTTGCCGATCTGCCGCGAGAGGTCCAGATGCCGGTCGAAGTATTCCTGCTGCACGTCGATCGGAGCGTAGTCCCAGTAGCGGTCCAGACCGGTCTCGCCGATCCCCACCACGCGCGGATGGGCGGCGAGCTCGACGATTGTCTCCCAGTCGCCCGACTGCACCTGGGAGGCATAGTTGGGCTGGATGCCGACGACCGCATAGACATTGTCAAAGCGTTCGGCCAGCGCGAGGGCACTGCGGCTGGTTTCGGCCGTGATGCCGATCGTGAGAATGGTCACCACACCCGCATCCCGGGCGCGGGCCACGACGTCCTCGACGTCGGTACTGAACGCATCTTCATCGAGATGCGCGTGAGTGTCGACCAGTTGCATGAGCGTCTGTGTGCCTTTCCGTGGCGCGACCGGGGCCGTTCAGCTGGCGGTGGTCGTCGTTGATGACCGGCGCTGACGGACGAGCGTTTCCAGCTCTTCGAGTCGACGGGATTCGGCCTGCTGGAGGTCCTGAGCCAGTGCGACCGCCTCTTCATCCCCCGAGACGTTCGATGCGATGCGTCCGACCTCTTCGACCAGTGCCGCCTGTTCGGCCAGCAGCTGGTCGAGCAGATAGTCGATCGAGACGTAGTGCAGACTCGTGTACTCGGTCGGGAACGCGCCGAAGTCGATCGGATAATACCGTTGTGCCAGCAGGTCGACGATCCTCGGGATCTGGGACTGCTGGTCCTGGACCTGCTTCTGGACGGCATTCCCCAGGGCCACAGCATCGTCGCCGACCCAGGGCCAGCTTTCACCCAGGTACTGCAGCAGGTTGCGACCGATCAGGATCAGCAGTTCGTTGAGCTGCGCGTTGGTGTCGGATTGCGTCATGTGTCTCGAGGCAACTGTGCGGGGGACGCGGATCGCAGAACCGGGGCATCAGCGGAACAGGACCGATGCGACGTAGCTGGCCGTCATGCTCAGGTCGTTCTGCAGCGGCGAGGCACCCAGAGCCAGGATCGGGAGTGTAATCAGGGCAACGTACGCACTCACCAGGGCGGGAGTCCGTACCGGACGGGCCGTTTCTGCCTGCGGCTCAATGAACATCGCCTTGAGTACCCGCAGGTAGTAGAACAGGCTGAAGACCGTGTTGATCGCGGCGATGCCGAGGATGACCCACATCATCCAGTGAACGTACCCCGCCTTGAACACGGCCAGGAAGATCAGCAGTTTGGCGAAGAACCCGCCGAAGGGAGGAATGCCGACGAGGCTGAAGCACGCACATGCCATGCAGATGCACAGGACTTTTGTCGCCGGGTTGCACTGCACGAGCCCGTTGTAGTCTTCGATCTCTTCGCTGAAGATCTCGTTGCGGATCAGGGCCACGATGGCGAAGGCGGCCAGGTTCATGAACAGATACACGACCAGGTAGTACGTCAGCCCTTCGACGCTTCGTGTTGCTTCTTCGCGAATCTCGGCGGCGGTGAACGGGCCGCCATCCGGCTGGCCGAGCAGGACGAGCATCGCCGAAACCGCCATCAGCATGTAACCGGCATGCGCGATCGTCGAATAGGCGAGCAGCCGCTTGACGTTGGTCTGCGAGTAGGCCGCCAGATTTCCAAATGTCGTCGAGACCGCCGCGACAACCCCCAGCCCCAGTCCGAGGAAGAGCATCAGCTGGTGCTGGACTTCGGCACTGCCGTCGAACGCGAGGACGAACCGCACGAGCAGAGCAAACGCAGCCGCCTTGGATGCAACCGAAAGGAATCCGCCCACCTCGGCGGCGGCGCCTTCGAAGGCGTCGGGGCACCAGAAGTGGAACGGCACCAGCGAGAGTTTGAACGCCAGACCGACGAGGATCATCATGATCGCGACGACCGTCGTCAGCACGGTCGGACTGGTCACCGAGAACCCTTCGCTGCCGACCAGGTAGGTCAGGCGGGCCCCCAGTTCCGGCAGGTCGGCCGTCCCCATCAGACCGGCCAGCAGGCTGACGCCGTACAGCATCACGCCGGCCGCTCCGGCACCGAAGACGACATACTTGAGCGCCGCTTCGCTCGACTGCTGGCGTCCCTTGAGGAAGGCGACCATTGCGTAGCTGGGGACGCTCATCATCTCGACGCCCAGAAAGAGCATCAACAGGTGATTGGCGCTGGTGGCCATCATCATGCCCAGGGTGGCACCAAACAGCAGTGTATAGAAGTCGGGGCCGTCCTCGTTGTCGGGGATTCCGCTGAGGATCGTCAGGGCGACCATCAGGACGAGGAACAGCAGCAGGCCGAGTCGGAAGAAGAGCGTGAACGGGTCATGCATCAGCAGCCCGGTGAAGTACGGGCCGGGCGTGCCGACGCCGGTCGCCGACAGGCGGAAGTTCTCGTACAGCGACGCAAGCAGACCGCCATCGACCGGTCCGGTCTTGATGTACATGAACTGGGCGAACGCCGCCGTAAACGCCACGAGACTGCCAACCAGGGCAACCCAGCAGGGGGAAAGCCGGCGGTCGAGGCCGATCAGCCGCGTCAGCAGCAGGGCGACAATCGACACGCAGACGATCAGCTCGGGCGTGAAGATCTCCAGCGATCGCGGCAGATCTTCCGAGAGCAACGCATTGAGGATTTCGGTGACGCTCATGAGTGCTACAGCAGTCCGTCGGCGATGTAGGAAAGGAGCGCGTGCCTGGACGACCGGGCCTACGGGTGGAGGATCGAAGAGAGCTGCTCACCGGCCGAAGACACAGCCGCCTGGTATCCGGCCGCCATGGATTCGGTCAGCATGTTGGTCGACTCCCGCATCAGCCCGAACATTGTTTCGGGAAAGATGCCCAGGATGATCGCAAACGCCAGCAGCACGAAGCCGACGGTGGCCTCGCGACCGTTCATCGGCGTAATTGCGTCGGCATGGGGACCGCGATACTCGGGTCCCAGATAGACCCGCTGGATCGTCCAGAGGATGTAGCCGGCGGTCAGGATGACGCCTGATGCCGCGATGATCGCCAGCAGCGGACTGTAATTCCATGTGCTCAGCACGACGAACACTTCGCCGATGAATCCGCACATGCCGGGCAGGCCCAGACCGGCGAAGAACAGGCCGACCGCCAGACCGCTGTAGAGCGGCATCTTCTGCATCAGACCGCCGAACTCGTTCAGGTTGCGGTGATGCACCCGGTCGTAGATCACGCCGACCATAAAGAACATGCCGGCCGACGAGATGCCGTGGCCGAGCATCTGGAACATCGCCCCGTTGATTCCCATCCGCCAGTAGTCCATACCGACCGTCTGGCCGGTCGACTCGGCGATCTTCCAGACGGCCAGTCCGATCAGGACGTAGCCCATGTGGCTGACCGAACTGTAGGCGACCAGCCGCTTGAAGTCGGTCTGGGCCATCGCCGCCAGAGCTCCGTAAATGATGCTGAAGGCCCCGATGAGCACCAGGGCATAGGCGGCGTACTGGGCCCCGTACGGGCAGAGCGGGAAGGCGATGCGGATGATGCCGTAGCCGCCCATCTTCAGCAGCACGCCGGCCAGGATCATCGAGATTGGCGTGGGGGCCTCGACGTGAGCGTCCGGCAGCCAGGTATGGAACGGGAACGACGGGAGTTTGATGGCAAAGCCGATGAACAGCAGGATGAACGCGGTGATCTGCATCTGCTGGCTGAAGAAGCCGCCGTCACGGGCCATGTCGGCCAGGGCGATCAGGCTGAACTGGCTGCCGCTGTTGAAGTAGAACATCAGCATGGCGATGAGCATCAGCACACCACCCAGCAGCGTGTACAGGAAGAACTTGATGGCCGCGTACTCGCGACGCGGTCCACCCCAGATGCCGATCAGGAAGTACATCGGCAGCAGCATGACTTCCCAGAAGACGTAGAAGAGGAAGAAGTCGAGCGCCATGAAGACGCCGAGCATGCCGGTCTCGAGCAGCAGGAACAGCATCAGATAGCCGCGAACGGCTTTGGTGATGCTCCACGAGGCCATCATCGCCAGCATGCTGATCAGCGAGGTGAGCAGGATGAGCGGCAGGCTGATGCCGTCGACACCCAGTCGGTAGTACACGTTCCAGTTGCTGATCCACGGCTTGGCGACGCTCAGCTGGATCGCCGGGTCGGTCGCGTCGAACCGCTGCAGGATCAGCAGCGACAGGCCGAACGTGACCGCGGTGATGACGAGCGAGAAGACCCGCATCGGTTCGACGGCCCGCTTGTCGAATGCCATCAGACCCACGGCGCCGATAGTCGGCAGGAAGATCGTCAGTGTGAGCAGGACAGTGTCACTCATGGTTTCGTGAAATCTTCGTCTGGATGCCCGGTCTGGGTACTGCGGAATTCCGTCCCGTCTGGCCGGTATTGTGCCTACCTCGGGAAGAAGGCGAACACCAGGATGAACAGGGAGACGACGCCGAGGGCAATGAACATCACGTATTGACGCAGACGTCCGGTCTGGATGTGCCGGAGCGACGAGCCGACACCGAAGGTGACGCTGCCGACAATGTTGACCAGCCGGTCCACGACCGCTTCGTCGAACAGGCGGTCCCAGCGTGCGACGGCAACCGTCAGGTGACTGGCTCCGTGCAGGATGCCGTCCAGAACCTTCCGGTCGAATGCCTGACACCAGCTGGCCACGACATGAACCGGATGGACAAACGCCACGTCGTAGAGCCGGTCAAACTGCCACTTCTCGACCAGAAACGCGTGCAGGCCCGAAAACTGCCGGCGCACCGTCTCCGGATCGACGGACCGTGAACAGTAGAAGACGAAGGAGATGATCAGGCCGGCAAATGCGGCGATCAGGGCGGCGGTTCCGGCTGTGTGATGGTACTGGTGAATATCGCCGTGACCCGGCAGGTTCAGACCGATCTGGCCCGCTTCCGGCAGGCCCGGTCCGACATGGGCCGGCTCACTCGAGAGGATCAGACCCGCGAGCGGACCACTCTCTCCACCTCCCCAGGCGACGCCCGCGGCAAAGACCGACAGCACCAGCAGCGGAGCGGTCATGATCCACGGAGATTCGTGGGCATGTTCGTAGATGTGTTCATCCCGCGGCGGTCCCGTAAACGTCATGAACCACAGCCGGAACATGTAGAACGCCGTGATGCCTGCGGTAATCAGCGGAACCAGGAAGAGCAGCAGGTGTTCCGCGTTGAGGGCCATGAACGTCAGACCGGACGCGACGATGGCATCCTTGGAGTAAAACCCGGAGAACGCGAGGGTCGTTCCGGGAATCGCCAGGCCACAGATCGCAATCACGCCGATCAGCATCGTGTAGGCGGTAATCGGCATCTTGGTTCGCAGCCCGCCCATCTTCGTCATCTCCTGCTCGTGATGGCAGCCGTGAATCACGCTGCCTGAGCAGAGGAACATCAGGGACTTGAAGAAGGCGTGCGTCACCAGGTGGAACAGGCCGGCCAGCCAGCCGCCCACTCCCAGAGCAAGCATCATGTAGCCCAGCTGGCTGATCGTCGAATAGGCGAGCACCCGCTTGATGTCGGTGACGACCACGGCAATGGTCGCTCCGAGAAACAATGTGATGCAGCCGATGTAGGCGATCGTCAGCAGGACTTCGGGCGTAAACAGCGGATAGAACCGGCCTGCCAGATAGACGCCCGCCGCGACCATCGTCGCCGAGTGCACCAGCGCGGAGACCGGTGTCGGCCCTTCCATCGCGTCCGGCAGCCAGGTCTGCAAGGGGAACTGGGCACTCTTGCCGATACAGCCGGCGAAGATTCCCAGGCCCGCTGCGACGAGCAGGAAGTAGGGAATGCTGCGGGGCTGGCCGTCGTCGGTTGCCATGAACCGGCCGTGCCCGTCGTGAAGCAGGACGGAGTCCCCTTCGTCGGCGAGGGCGAGCTGTCCCTGACTGTCCCGGACCATCTGGAACAGGCCGGGGGGCCCTTCGCTGCCGGGAGTGACGTCGGCGAACTGGAACGTACCGAACCAGGTCCACAGGATCATCAGCCCGATCAGGAACCCGAAGTCCCCGACGCGGTTCATGATGAACGCCTTGTTGGCGGCGGTGCTGGCGGAGTGCCGCTCGACGTAGAAGCCGATCAGCAGGTAACTGCAGACACCGACCAGTTCCCAGAAGACGAACACCTGAAAGATGTTGCCGGCCAGGACCAGTCCCAGCATCGAGAAGGAGAACAGCGACAGGAAGGCGAAGAAGCGATAGAAGCGACCCGGGCGGTGGAAGTGCCGGCCGCCCGGCAGGTGGACGAAGTGGTCCTCGTAATCGTCGGTCAGTTCGTCGCTCATATAGCCGACGGCGAAGACGTGAATGCAGGTGGCGATCAGCGTCACCATTACGAACATCACGAGCGTCAGGCCGTCGATGTAGTAGTCGATGGCAATCGACAGCCGTCCGAAGGTCGCCAGCCGGTAGTACGTGCCCGAGAACGCATAGGCGAACGGGTCGTTGGCGTGCTGCTCATGATGCTCCGCGTCGTGGTCATGTCCTGCGGCGGCATCGTCGTGATGATGGTCGTCGTCGTGAGCGTGACCTTCGCCACCGGCATGGTCGTGATGCTCGTGCCCGTCGCCGGCCTCGTGGGCATGATCGCCATGCTCGTCGCCATGGTCTTCACCATGGTCGGCCTCAGCGACGGCCAGAGCGCCCCAGTCGGTGGCATCGCCCCAGGTGACCAGGGCGGCGGCACTGCAGAGGAAGCCGGCGCCGATGCAGCCGACCGCCATCCAGGCGGCGGTCTTGCTGTGTCGGGTTCCCCAGTATCCGCCGAAAATCTCGATGGCGAACCCGATCAGGGGGAGCAGCCAGGCAATGCCCAGCAGCCACTTTAGCGACGTTCCGACGGTCAGATATTCTTCAGGCGACATCGTGTTCGCTGCGTTGGAGTCTGATCAGGGATGAGCGGCTGCAACGGACGACTGTGAGCAGCAACGACGGGAACAGTCTGGTCTGGTCGGGGCGTCAGCCTTTCAGTTGCGTGGCCCGGTCGACATCGATGGTCTGGTGGTTGTTGTAGAAGCTGAGGACGATGGCGAGCGCGACGGCGGCTTCAGCAGCGGCCAGAACGATCACAAACAGGGCTGCGGCCTGACCGTCCAGACCGAGCGTTCCGAACCGGGAGAAGGCCAGGAAGTTGACGTTGGCGCCGTTGAGCACCAGTTCGACGCCCATCAGGACGCCCACGGCGTTGCGCTTCGTGGCCATGCAGATGACACCACAGACGAACAGCACGGCGCCGACGGCGAGGTATCCGTTCAGACCGATCTGTTGTTCCATCGTCTCCCCTCTCCTGGACAGGCCCGTTGGGGACGGGCGTCACTTGTGTGCCCGAAAACCGAACGTGGTCGCGTACTACTCTTCGCTGCGCGTCACCTTTCGTTTCGCGCGGGCAAGATAGGCCGCCCCCACCAGAACCACGAGCAGATGGACGGAGATGATTTCAAACGGCAGCAGGTATCCGGTGCTCAGTTCGTCGTCGCCGGTACCCAGATCGCGATCGAACCGCGTTCCGAGCAGTGCCGCTCCCAGTCCCCGCACCGTCGCCCCTTCGGACGCAGGGCGGTAAGTGGGGCGTTCGAAGAACGAAGGCCCGGCTGCCTGTTCGAGCTTCGCGAAGTGCTCGTCCCAGTCGATCCGCAGCACGGAAAAGATCAGAATTGAGAGAAAGGCCAGTCCGACGACCGACGCCTGCAGCAGTTCACCGGGACTGCCGGAGATCTTCAGATACGGTCCGCTCGCTGTCAGCATCACGCCGAAGATCAGCAGCACCACCGTCCCGCCGACATAGATCAGCAGTTGGGCGGCACCGACGAAGTCGGCATTGAGCAGAAAGAACAGACCGGCTGTCGATCCCAGGGAAATCACCAGCCAGAAGGCCATGCGGACGACATGCTGGCTGAGGACGACAGCGACCGCGCCGCCACAGGCTGTGACGGCGAACACTGTAAACAGAAAAGACTCCATTTCAGCGATTGCCCTCCACCGCAACCAGGGGACCGTCAGGCTGTTCGTCGTGCAGGTACGTCTGTGAGTCGGTCGACCTCACCTGCGGGCGAGAGACCGCCGGAACACGTTCGCCAAGCGGTTGGCCGAATTCCATGTCCGGAGCCAGCGTTGTGCGGCCGAGCGTGGCGCTCAGGACGAGCGGCCAGGTCACCGCACCCAGAAACAGGAAGCAGCTGATCGGAACCAGATACTTCAGGCAGGTCGTCATGACCTGGTCGATCCGCAGTCGGGGCAGCGTCCAGCGAATCCAGATCTGCAGGAAGACCAGCAGACCGGACTTGGTCATCAGCACGACGAATCCGAGCACGCGTCCGGCGTAACCCAGCTCGCGAAATGCGTTGTCCAGTGGAGCAATGCCGGTCCACCAGCCACCCAGGAAGAGGATGACCGCCAGGGCACTCACGAAGAACATCGCGGCGTATTCGCCCAGGAAGAAGAACGACCACCGCATGCCGCTGTATTCGGTGTGAAACCCGCCGACCAGCTCGCTCTCGGCTTCGGCCAGGTCGAACGGAGCCCGTTTGTTGCTCGCCAGTGTGACCGTGAAGAACACGAAGAACGCCAGGAAGGCAAACGGATCGTGGAAGATCAGCCAGTTCCAGAACCACCCGGACTGCATCTGGCCGATGACGTTCAGGTTCATCGAGCCGGCAATCAGCACCGGAATGACCGCGGTGATGCCCAGCGGGACTTCGTAGCTGACCATCTGGGCGGCTTCCCGCATGCCACCGAACAGCGACCATTTCGAGCCGCTCGAGTAGCCGGCGAGAATGATGCCCAGCACTTCCAGCGAAAGAATCGCCAGGGCCAGGAACAGTCCGACTTCGAGCGAGACGGCGACCCAGTCTTCGCTGAACGGGAGGAACAGGAATGCGCCGAACGAGGCGACAATGACGATGTAGGGGGCCAGCCGAAACAGCATGTGGTCGGCGGCATCGGGAGCCAGGTCTTCCTTCTGGATCAGCTTGATCCCGTCGGCCAGCGACTGCAGCCAGCCGAACTTGCCTCCCACCCGCGTCGGACCGAGCCGGTCCTGGATGCGGCCTGCGACCTTTCGCTCGGCCCAGATGAACACAAACGCGGGAAGGCCGAAGAAGGCCCCCAGCAACGCGATGTGAATCACGGCGGCGAGAATGGTCGCGAGAGTCGGAGAGACGCTCAGGTTGTCCGTCAGAAAGTCCGAAATCATTTCGGGGACCGCGTCGAATGAGGCCAGAAAGACGCCGCGGCGACCGCAGACCGCGTCTGCAGCCGAACACGGACTCCTCTGAGGCAGGCACGATTGTGCGGCGACCTCACGTTATACGGGGAGCATGAGTTATGACACATCGATGAAGGGCTTGCAAGCGACCCGATCAGCGAATCCCAATCCGACACTTATTGAACCCGGATGGGACGGCAACGGTGAACCGGCCGGCACGCACGTCATCAACGAGAGATGACCGCTCAAACGGTGATCGGGAACGGTCGTGCATCGCAGATCTGGCGGCACACGCATCGCCCCGCGCGGGCAAGGGGGCAGCTGGCGAACGTCACGTTCCGGCCGCCTGCATCGGTTCGATCGCCCGGTAGCTCGTTCGTGTCAGACGAAAGCCGACTGACAGATACAGATCGACTGCCGGTGTGTTGGCAGCGGTGACTTCAAGGTAGACCCGTTGCAGTCCGGACGCACGAAAGCCGGTCAGCGACTTGTTCAGCAGTGCCCGGCCAAGTCCCTGACCGCGGTGCTCGGCAACGACACCGACATTCTGGACCGCACCCAGCCACGGACTGTGGTACAGCCCCTGAATCGTGGCACAGGGGCGCTGACCGGCAAATTCGTTGCCTTCAAACCGGATCAGCCAGGTCGCACGGGGAAGAAAGCCTGAATGCGATGCGATGTCCCGCATGAGCTTGCGGCAGCCAGCCAGGTTCGCCAGACAAGGGAAGACCTGGGTGTCGACTTCGCCCTGGAAACTTTCGTGCTTCGCAATCGCGTGCGATTCAATCAGTGCCGGAGACCAGGCAGCCCAGCGGTAACCGTCCGGCAGCTCGGGAGAGGCAATCTCTTCCCGCTGCAGGTCGAATTCCATTCGGTACCGTTTGAAGTAGGTCGTCGGCATCGTGGGAGATCCCAGCACACGGGGAACACTCTGTTTTTTGAGTCTATCCGCTGCGGTTGCAGAGTCAATTCGGGAGTCCCGCCGACCGGGGACGCCGCCCGCCTCCATGGGGACCGTGCACATTGTGCGGCCAAATCGGTTGCCGGGCGTCACGGCTGTTCAGACGCTGGCTCCTTCGGCAATCCAGGAGTCGCTCGAGGCAAGATACGTTGTCGAAACGGGCCAGCGAACCCGGAAGGTCGTGCCCCGCCCTGCGTCCGACTCAACCGAGATCCGGCCCCCGTGTCGTTCCGTCAATTTGCGGACCAGGGCGAGTCCCATTCCGGTGCCCTCGTCATCCTCCTGCGGATTCAGTTGCTGGAACATTTCGAAGATCCGCTCGTGGTGTTCCTGAGGGATCCCCGGCCCGTCGTCGCTGACGGTGAACTCGTAGAACTCGCCAACCCGGGAACAGTCGATGTCGATCCGCCCGCCGGGGCGATCGTGATGGCGGACCGCGTTGGCGATGAGGTTCCGGAAGACCAGTTCCAGGGGGACGCGGGTGGCCTGAAACTGCGGCAATTCGTCGGAGACGTTGATTTCGAACCCGTCCGGGATGGGCAGCAGCTGCACGATGTCGTCAACAAGCTGGCGACAGTCGACCGGTTCGATCGTCTGGCTGGACCGGCCCGCCCGCGAGTAGGCGAGCAGATCGTCGAGCAGCCGTTCCATGTGGACCAGCCGCGCGTGCAGCAGGTTCAGGTCGTTGCGGGACTCTTCAGAAAGCGACTCGCCTGAGTCTTCCGAAATCCATTCGGCAAGCACGCGGATGCCGCGGAGTGGCGACTTCAGGTCGTGTGACGCGACGTAGACGAACTGCTTGAGTTCGGCATTCCTGCGGGCGAGTTCGGCACCGGCGCGTTCGCGTTCCTGTTCCACCAGTCGGCGGTCGGTGACGTCCTGGATGGCTCCCGCCATCCGCGTTACACCGGTTTCTTCGTCGATGAACGCGGCCCCCCGCGAGCGAAACCACCGGTAGTCGCCGTCGCTGTGCTTCAGACGGAACTCGACGTCGAATGGCGTGCCTTCTCGGATATGGCTTTCGACGGCGGCGAGGACTGGTTCGCGATCAGCCGGATGCAGTCGCTCCAGATACGCTTCCTGTGTGTTGCCAAGAGTCTCGGGAGTCAGGCCGAGCAGTTCGGCATAACGGGGCGAGTAGAACGCCTGGTTGCTTCCGATCACCCATTCCCAGATGCCTTCGTTGATTCCCTGAATGGCGCGGGCAAACCGCTGCTGGGACTGCTTGAGTTCCTGTTCGGCCTGTTGCCGGGTCTCGAGTTCGCAGGCCAGCTGACTGTTGAGTGCCGTGACTTCTTCGGACTTGTCCAGGCGACGCATCAGGGGGGCAATGAGTGCCAGACCGGCGACGATCAGCAGCGATGTGGCCAGCGCGAGCGACTCGCCGGCGATGTGGACCGTCAATGTCGAGTCCGGATCGAGCGAGTGGATGAGAACCATGATCCGGCGGGCCGCCATGAGCATCAGCGCAGCGCCGAGCAGCAACCACGCGCCAGCGTAATCGGTCGCGCGGGCCAGCCGCACGACGAGGTACGCGGCCAGCAGCTGCAGCAGGATCGAGATGGTCAGGATCGCAGCCGTCACCGCAGGGTCGCCGATTTCGATTCGTCGCCAAGCACCTTGACGATAACCGCCGTCATGTCGTCCTGGGGAGGCCTGGGATGCGAAAATCTGCGGGCCGACGCGCAAAGTTCCTGAATGATTTCCATGGCCGGTGTGTGGCGGCACTGGTGCACGACATCCCACATCCGCTTGAGCCCGAACAGTTCTTCTTCCGACGTCCGGGCCTCCTGAATCCCGTCCGTTGGAATCAGCACGATCTCGCCCGGCTCGAGTTCCACCGCGTCGGCCGAGGGAATCCGGGCGTTCTCCAACAGACCCAGCGGCAGGCCGGTTGCCTGCAGCCGATGAACACAGCCGTCCTGTCCCATGCGGTAGGCGGCGTGGCCGGCGGCAGCAAACTCGAGGTGTCGCTGGCCCGGAACCAGGCGGGCAAAGAACAGGGTGACAAAGTGATCTTCCGGGCAGTCGCGATAGATGAACCGGTTGCAGCGGGACAGGATCTCGTCGACAGGTGTGCAGGCGTCGGCCAGAGCCTGCAGGTAAGCGTGTGTCTCGGCCATCAGCAGTGACGAACCCAGACCGTGCCCCGACACGTCCCCGACAACCAGACCGACCGAGCCGTCCGGGATCCGGATGAAGTCAAAGTAGTCGCCACTGGCGGCCTCGGCGGAGTGCACGGCTCCGGCGATCTCGTACCCGGCGACATGCAGCGGTGAGGGCGGAAACAACCGCTCCTGCACGGTCCGCATCAGTTCAACCTGGTTGCGGACATGCTCGAGATCGCGTTCGAGAGCCTGACGCTTGGCACGCTCGATGGCGAAACGCAGGGCGCGCGTCAGAACGTGTGCATCGAGCGACGACTTGACCAGATAGTCCTGCGCACCCAGAGCGACGGCATCGGCTGCGACGTCTTCGTCGTCATAGCCACTGAGGACGACGATTGGCGTGTCGGCGACAGCCTCATGCAGACAGCGGAACGTGTCCAGTCCGCTGCTGTCGGGGAGGGAGAGGTCCAGCACAATCAGGTCCGGCGAGGCGGTGTCGACCAGCTGTCGAGCCGTGGCCAGATCGGGAGCATGCATCAGCTCGAACGGAATACTGAATCGCCGCTGCAGAGTTCGACGGATCAGTTCCGCGTCCGTCTGCTCGTCCTCGACCAACAGTATGCGCAGCGCTCGTTCGTTGCCCATCGATGGACCGTCGAGATGCCTTTCAACCGCATTCGAGCGCCGGAGAAGACTCCGGAACCCGGCGGCGGACACAGTGTGCCTGTGCCCCGATTCTCCATGTCTCCATTGATTTCAGTGTACGCAGAAATCGGAATTCGTGAATGGGCTGATTGGTCCGTTTGTCGCGCATCCCGGAATCCGGGAAATCATTCCCTGCGAGTGAAGGGCACATTCCCGCAATCCGGCGGACAGCAGTTCCCACAATGGGCTCGTCACGTGAAGACCTGTGGCAACGTCAGCAGTGACCGCAATTCTGCTGGACCGGTCTCACGCTCGACCGCAGCGCGGGGCAGTGACAAGCGGTCTCCCGCTCCGGTGCTGGAGCGAACGTATCCGCCGTGGTACGTGAACGCCCAACGGATCCCGGCCAGTTCCAGGGCCGAGCGCGTGTTGTCGTCGTACGATTCCGGTTGTCCCACCGGGTAACTGAATGCACGCACCGCCTGCCCCAGTTCCGACTCGATCCGCCGGCGACTGGTGAGGATCTCATTGAGCTGTTCCTCAGCAGGCAGATTGGCCAGCACCGGATGCGAGACCGTATGGGCCCCGATATCCATGCCGCCGGCACGCATCTCACGGACCATCGCCCAGTCCATCCAGAGCGCATCCGCGACATCGTGCGGGCATCGTCCGCTTCCGGTTACGTCCGCCAGGTCGCCGAGAAAGTCCGAGGTGCGATCAGGCGCAAGTCGCTTGTAGAGACGGAGCAGTTGTTCGATTGCCTGCTGACGGTCCGGCTCGTCGAACGCCAACGGATCCTCGAGCCACCCGGGCAGTTCGATGCCGGTGCGCCGACTGCAGCGAACCATCCAGGCAATTTCGTCCCACCAGGCCACGGGACGATCATCGAGGAATCCACTGGTCAGAAAGAAGACCGCCGGAACGCCGTACGCCTGCAGAATCGGAAAGGCCGCTTCGTAGTTGTCACGGTATCCATCGTCGAACGTAATCATGACGTGTCGTCCGCGGCGACCGTCGAGCACGTCGTCGAGATCATCCAGCCCGATCACGTTGAAGTGGGCTGCGAGATAGCGGACCTGGTCGGCGAACTGCTGTTCACCGGCACTCCACAGTCCCCAGTCGAGGGGAGAGCCGGCTGGGTCTCCGATGCGGTGATAGTTGAGAACAACCAGCCCGTTCCACGTGGGGGCCGCTTCGAGCAGACGGTGCAGGCCGCCCGCTTCGAGGGCACTGGTCAGGAGGGCGCGTTTGCCGATCATGGGGCCGGTCTGTCCGTCTGCGGTCAATTCCGTCTGCGGTCAATTCCGTCTGCGGTCAATGAAGTCCCGCGAATCCAGAGCGTGGTGAGGTTGTGGCGCCGCGAGTGTGCAACGCTACTGCGCCGCACACGCCGGTCAATCGGGACCGGCTGACAGACTCGCCTTTTGATGCCTGTCGGATCGGAATAGAATCAGGCAACTGCGATTGCGGGCTGCTGGACACGAGGAGCGTCCGCTTTCTCCGAACAGGGGCCGCCCGATGCGGACGATGCCCTGCATTCGTTGCAATTCCTTCCACCCGACCGATCCGAACAATCCCCATGAGACATCTTCGGAGCCCCGGACCAGGGCACGTCCTGCTGCAGATCGTGACGGTTGCAGTGGTGCTCTGCGGATGGACCGATAGCCCGGCTCATGCCGGAACCGCCGAAGCGCTGGCACTGCTCCAGGAGCAGCACCAGGAGCGGCGGGCCGATCTGGTCCGTGCCGTGAGGGAGCTGGCGTCCGAGGCGGCAACAGCGGGGAATCTGGACCGCTCCCGTGATCTGCAGCGGCTGGCGACCGCCGTCGATCAGGTCACGCTGGATCTGGACGAGCTGCCCGAATTGTATCGCGGTACGACGGAACCTGCGGACGCACTCGAGAAACAGTTGTGGCAGCTTCAGGACGAGTATGCCGCCGATCTGTATCTGCTGTCCCGCCGGGCGCTCCGTGCCGGGTTTCCCAGCTTTGCGTTTCACCTGGTCCGGGAGGTGGCCCGGCACGATCCGGATCATCGCCGGGCTCGCGAGCTGCTTGGCTATGTACGTTACGGCGACCGCTGGACGACGCCGTTTGCTGCTTCGATGATGCGCCGGAACTTCGAATGGCACGACCGATTCGGATGGTTGCCCGCAGCCCACATCGAGCGGTACGAGGCCGGGCAGCGGCTGTTTAATGGCCGCTGGATGGATGCCGAGACGGAGGCCCGTCACCGTGCCGACTTCGACAATGCCTGGGAAATCCCGACGGAACACTTTCTGATCGTCACGAATCACAGCCTGGAACGGGGCGTTGAGCTGGGAGTCGCGCTGGAAGACTTTCACCGGTTCTTCGTGCGGGAGCTGGCGGCATTCTTCAATACGCCGCAGCAGATGCAGAAACTGTTCGACGGTGGCTCCGCCGCAGTTCGCGGTGCGGGCAGCCGGCATGTGATTCACTTCTATCGCAACCGGCAGGAGTTCGTGCAGCGACTGCAGCGGAAGCAGCCGGATGTGGCCATCAGCAACGGTCTGTACCTGCCCTCGGACCGGATCGCGTACTTCTACCATCGTCCGGAGAATCCGCAGGCGAACATGGAGACGATGTATCACGAAGTGACGCACCAGCTTCTGGGCGAGAGCGTGCGTCGGACGCCCGATGTAGGGCGTGACTCGGACTTCTGGCTCGTCGAGGGAATCGCCTGCTACATGGAGTCGTTTCGGCGTGAGAACGGGGAACTGACCGCCGGTGACCCGGATCACGTCCGCATCTACTGGGCCCGCGAGTATGCGCTGAGGCAGGACTTTTTCGTCCCGATGGCCCGGCTGACCCGAATGGGTATGCGCGAGTTCCGGCTGGGCGGCGATGTCGCGATGCTGCAGCGGTACTATGCCCAGTCCGCCGGAATGACGCACTTCTTCATGCACTACCGGGACGGGATCTATCGCGAAGCACTCATCGAGCACCTCGCCCGAATGTACAGCCCCGACGCGCGTGTCCGCCGGCGGGCGACCAGCATTGCCGATCTGGCAGGAGTCCGTTTCGAGACGCTCGATCAGGAGTACCGCGAACACCTCCGCATACTGGATGTCACGGTTGAGGCGGCCGCGCCGTAAGACGCCGGCACGCCGGGTCTGGCCCCGACCGTACGCAGGCATGCGATCCGGGCGGTCGCGTCACCCGCGTTCCGTTGTCGAAGCGAGCGGCTCAGGCATTGGCGGTGGGGGCGGCGTGTTCCGCATCCAGGGAGGCGGGCCGGGACGGTCGTCGGGCGGAGGCGGTGGCATGCGGAACCGGGGGCTCGAGCGACGATGCAGGGCGTTGCCGACGGATCGGGCCTCAGATGCCTCTGCAGACTGTCCCTCGTCGTCCAGCAACGTCGCCAGCAGGAAGTACGTGTCTCCCAGCTCACGAAGGATGTCCCGTGCGTTAACCGACTGGGCTGCTCCGGCCAGCGTCTGGGCGTCCAGTGCCGACACATCGTCCTCCTTGGCGATTGCCGCCAGCCACTGACGGGTCGCACCGATGACGTCTCGCAGTGTCTGTTCGGCGGTTCCCGTGTTGCCTTCACGCATCTGCCACAGGGCGACCAGCCGGGCAAGTCGGACCTGCCAGATCATGTGGGCTTCCACATTCGGAAAACGTTCCACGAGCGTCTGATGCAGGGCGATCGCTTCGTGAAGCATGTCGATCGACTTCTGATCCCGGTCGCAGTGGCGATAGACGGCGGCCAGCTTCACGTACATCTGTGCCTGGGCTGAAACGAAGGCGGGACGACTCGGGTTTTCTGCAACCAGTTCTTCCAGGATCTCCAGGGCCGTGCGGAGCCGCTTCTCGATCCGACGACCACACGTTTCGTCGTTGATCCGCCAGAACTCGACATCGCCGTACATCTCGGCCAGCTCGAAGCGATAGTCGGCAACTTCCGGGTAGTCATTGGTGAGCTGGGAGACGAGTTCGACAGCCTTCTCCCAATCCGGATCTTCGAAACCGGATGCGTCGCGATCAGGACGCTGCAGCGCCCGTTCACGATAGCAGCGGGCCAGCAGGATGAGCAGTTGCGGATTGTCCGGACGCTGCTGGCTGAGTTCGTCGAGAATCCCGATCGCGCTCTCGAGGTGATTGCGGCGATCGTCCCACGAGCCGAAGAATCGCTCGGTCAGCCGGGGGCGGCGTCGACGATCCCCCCGGTCCCCTCCCCGTTCGCGGTCGGCTCCCCGTTCACCGTCACGCGGGCGTTCGCCATCCCGGTCCCCACGGCGGGATCGGCCGCGGCCACCCCGATTGCCGGGGAAGTCCGGCCCGGGCGGACGCTGGAAGTCCCCAGGTGCAGGCCCGTCCGGACCCTCGGAACTGGATGCGACCGAGACCGGGCTGCGACTGCCTGAGCCCTGGGGGCCATTCGGTCCTCCACGACCACCGCCCGGAGGTCCGGGGCGACGACCGCTGTTCGGGGGACGATGCCAGAACGGTGTCCGCTTGGCGAGCGACAGATGGGCTCGTGCCAGTTCGTACTGAAGGTCGGTCGAGCGGGTCTCTTCCGCTGTCGACTTGATCAGGTCCAGCGCCCGGCGGGACGCCTGTTCGGCGGAACGGAACTCGAGGCTGACCCGTTCGAGTTCGGACAGGTCGTTCAGCACCGTAGCGAGTTGCGTGAGCAGCCGGGTATCCGCAGTCTCGTCGACATTGGTTGTCGGAGCTTCCTTACGCAGTTTCTCGAGCAGCTCGATGCTGTCGGAGTACGCTGCGCGGGCTGCGTCCGACTGGCCCAGCTGCTGGTAGATCAGGCCGATGCGATGGTGAGCCCTGGCGGCCTGTTCGCGGATTGTCGGGTCCTGTCCCCGCTGTTCGGCGAGACGGTGATAGATGGGCAGCATCTCTTCGAGTGCCGCGGCAACCTCCGGTGAGAGGGCCGGCTGCATCGGCATCGTGTAGTCCGACTCGTCGCTGGTCGTCTCGTCTTCAATGACGACCGGCGTGACGTACAGGGCATTGGGGGCGAAACGATTGAAGATCTTGCTCAGGGCGTCCAGGGCAAGTTGAGTGGTTGCCTGGGCGGTCTCACGTTCCTGCTGTTCCCGGTTCAGGGAGTTCTGCAGGTCGGTGTTCAGACCATTGAGGTTGCTGTTGAGCGTCTGCAGCCGGCTGTTGACCCTTCGGGACTTGTAGTATCCCACACTCGTCAGCACGGCCACCATCATCGTCGAGACGACCGCCGTGCAGATGGCAGCCGACAGCGCAGGATTGCGGCGGCACCACCGCCAGAACCGTTCGACCGAGGTGACGCGGCGTGCACGGATCGGGCTGCCTTCGAGGAAGCGGCCGAGATCCTCGGCGACGGCCTGCGACGACTGGTAGCGGTGATCGGGATCCCGTGCGATCGCCTTGAGGACGATCGTTTCCAGATCGCGGGGGATTCGGGAATTGATGGCCCGCGGCCGAACCGGATCGGTCTGCGTGACCTGTCGCAGCAGCTCGCTGCGAGTCGTTCCCGGAAACGCCGGCTGGCCGGTGATCAGTTCGTACAGCGTCACGCCAAGGCTGTAGACGTCCGAGCGGGCGTCGGTCGTGCCGTGGAACCGTTCCGGCGCCATGTACCGCAGCGTCCCGCCGAAATGCTCCGTGACGGTGGCATCCGGTTCCAGGGCGCGGGCCAGTCCGAAATCTGTGATCCAGACGGTCCCATTCTGGTCCAGCAGCAGGTTGGCCGGTTTGATGTCGCCGTGAAGCGTCCCATGCTCGTGCGCATACGCCAGGGCATCGGCGATCTGCCGTCCGATATCGGCGGCGTGCCAGGGATCGACCGCTTCGCCGTCCGCGTCGACGAGCATCGCGTCCAGGCCACGGCCGTCGATCAGCTGCATGACGTAGTAGTACAGCCCGTCATCCTCGCCGACACCGAAGACCGGAACGATGTTGGTATGGTGCAGCTGGGCGGCCGTCTGCGCTTCCCGCTGGAAGCGACGAATGTGCGTCTCGTCCATGAGGGCGAAGGGAGGCAGCACCTTGACGGCAACGTGGCGGCCAAGCGATTCCTGTTCGGCCTCGTAGACGATGCCCATCCCGCCGCGACCGACTTCGCGGAGGATCCGGAAGTCACCGAGCTGTTCGATCTTTCGGGCCCCCAGCGACGCCTTGCCGCCACTCTCGAACTCGCGATGCTGCTTGGTCTGTTCCATTGCCAGGATGGTGGGGAACAGCTCGCGGATTTCATCCGAGAGATCGGGGTAGCGGGAGACGTACTCCTCGATGTCGGGAACTTCCCCGCGGCGAACCCGGCTTGTGAATTCCGAGGCTGCCAGTTCGAACGTGTCGTCGTCGATCCGCGCGAGATCCATGGGGCTACCGCGTCGTTAAAGGCCGGAAGCGTCGCAGGCCCGGGCGTCGGGGGTGTCAGGCGTCCGGGCCAGGTTGTCGTTCGTCGCCATCGAAAAAACCGGGGACATGCGTGAGCACATCCTTCAGTCGGGCCAGTGCCCGTACATAGCGGATGCTGGCTGCCTTGCGGTCGATGCCGAGGACTTCGGCGACTTCCTTGTTCGTCAGTTCCTCGAAGTGACGCAATGCGAGCACTTCGCGATCAATCTCGTTCATTCCGGTGAGGGCTTCGTCGACCAGTCCGGTCAGTTCGGCACGGACGGCGGCCTGGCTGGGCGAGGTGAGATGGGCCAGCAGGTGAAACGACATCGACATCGATGTCCCGTTCGAGAGCTGCTGCTGTGGCGACATCTCACGATTCGCGTCCCTCATCTGAGCGCCCAGGTGACGCCGGTGCACGTCGACAAGTGTCTGGCCAACGATCAGTCGCAGCCAGACGAACAGGGACATCGGCTGACTGGTCCGAAAATGTTCCAGCCGTTGTACGGCATCGACAAATGCCTCCTGCAGAATGTCGTCGGCATCGACGCGCCCCTGCAGACGACGATCCAGGCGAAAGTGAACCATCCGCCACAGGCGGTCCCGATGCTCAGCGAACACCTCGGCGAAGACTTCGGTGTCTCCGGCAAGGACGCGTTCGAGCCGCGGATCTTCGTCTTGTTGCGTCGGTGTATTCATTCAGGTTTGCTATTTCCTTGAACGGACAGCGGCGGGGGTTGTCCACAGGTCCTCGGGAGGCGCGCGCTTCGGTCGGTTCCGGCCGGTGTCCCTGAAATGATAGGACTGCCACGCGGCGATCTCCAGAGCGGTCTGAGCCGGCCCGGGCGGTCCCGATCAGGAATTCCGGGCCTCGATCGGTAGACGCCTGCCCCGGCTGCCCGTTCACACACCCTGTCGGCAGGCCGGTTCGAATCGGCACGCGGCCGACCATCATCAAATGGACCGCTCCCTCGCCACGACGTCGTAATGTGCCGCCCAAAGGATGGGGCACCGTCTTCCCCGGGGCTTTCGGCAACCGGCCGAATCCTGACGACGCGTTGTGGCAGATCAGTTCCCGAAAGGATCATCATGCGCTTACACCAAGTGACTTGCCTCCTGGCAGCGGCCGTTGCGACGGTTTCTGCCTCTGCTCCGGGCTCCGCCAGTGCCCAGCCGGGACCGTCCGGAGGCCGCCCCGAACCCGAAAAAATCTTCGAACGCATGGACGCTGACGGCGACGGCAGTGTCTCGAAAGAGGAGTTCCTCAAGGCACATCGCCAGCTCATGGACCGGATGCGGCCGGGAGACCGGCCGGGCGGCGAACGCTCGCGTGCCGATCGTGGCCGTGCCGAACGCAGCCGTGCCGATCGCAGCCGTGCCGATCGCGGCGGGAACCGTGGAGAACGTCGCGGTGAACGCGGCGACCGTGGACGCCGTGGGCGACAGCAGGCCCGCAGTCATCGTCGCGGGGGGCCCGATCGGGGGATGCACCGCGGATTCGATGGCCGCCGCCGATTTGCCCGTCGCGGCAACGACGGCCGTGGACGGGGCTGGCACCGCGGGCCGGGCAGCCGCCGCGAATTCGCCATGCGAGGTGGTCCGGGACGCCGTGGATTCAGCATGAATCGTGGTCGGGGACGCGATCGATTCGACGGTGCTCCGATGCGTGGACGTCGGGGGGACCAGGGCCGCTTTGACCGCAAGGGCCGGGGTGGACGTCCCGACTTCCTGGCGATGCGGGATCGCCGCGGACGCCGGGATCATGGCGAAGACCGTTTCGAGCATCGTGGTCGACCGGAAGGACCGCCGCCGCATCGTGGTGACCGTGACCGTGGAAATGACGACCGGCCGGGCCGTCGCGAACAGATGGATCGTCCCGGTCCCGACCGCGACGGACAGGCACGTCGCCCCGAACGTGGTCCGCGTCCGGAAGGCCGTCAGTGGGGGCCGCAGCGGGGGGATGACGAAGGACGGCGTGGTCCTGGTGCCCGCCCGGAACGGGGGGATCGACCGGAACGTGCTGGTCGGTCGCAGCAGGGCGATGCGGATGGTCCGGGGCCGGATGCCGAACGTGGCCCGCGGCGGGATGGACCGCCGTCTGACATGCGTCGGGGGCCAATGCGTGGCCGTCCTCCCTTCGGACGTGGCCCCGATGGTGAACGGCGTGGTCCGGGCGGCGAGCAGCGTGGGCCGGAAGATGAGGAACGTGGTCCGCGGGCCGATGGACCTCCGCGTCGTGGTCCCGGTGGCGAACGGGGACGTCCACGCGGTCCAGGCAACCGTCGTCCGGAGGCGGACACCGAAGCAGACGTTCGTGTCGACACCGAACCTCGCGAGGATCTTGAAAGCGAGCCGACTCCGGTCGCGGAATCCACAAGCGAATCCCCTGCGGACTCGAATGAGGAAGAACGAACCGATCTGCCGGCAGGCGAGACGTTGACGAACTGACTCAATTCCCGTCGCTCAGGCGGGTTGCGGAAGCATGGACGAGTCTTTTCGAATGGAATCGAATCAGCGTGAGCGGGAGCCGCGTTCCGGGTGGGGTGCCCTGGGCGCGGCTTCTTTCATGCGCATCGGACGATCGGCCATCCCGACGACCTGGTCCGGGGCGAATGAGACGGACTTGGAATTTGCAGCGAAACCAGTTGCGGCTTGTGGGGTTTGAAGAGGACCGGATGAAGTCTCTGCAGCCCTGCCGGTGGCCGGCAGATGTCGAACCTGAAAGAGAGTTAAATTTCCCGTAGACAGGGCCGGCCATTGTCCGTTTGAGACTCTGACGACCAAAGACAGTGTCGTCTCTGTGGTTGCGGCGGCAAGCACCTTTCTGTGTGAGCCGAGCCGCTCGCGGGCCCGCCTGAATGGCAGTCCGGCAGCAGAACCTGACAGATCCCCCCCCCTCTTTCTCATGCGTGAGGAGTTGTTCGATGAAGCGGAGTGCGATTCTGTGTCTCGGTCTGGCGGTGGTAGTGGGTACGGCAGCGTCGGCCATGGCGCAGCGCCCCGAGGGCGGACGGCCTCCGGGGGGCGGACCCGGCGGCGGACGGGGGTTCGGTCCTCCGCCGAATCCCATTATGGAAGCAATGGACACTGACAAGGATGGCGAGCTGTCGGCCGAAGAAATTGCCAATGCCGCCGTCGCCCTGAAGTCTCTGGACAAGGACAAGGACGGCAAGCTCTCGCGTGAAGAACTTCGCCCGCCGCGCGGTGAAGGTGGTCGTGGCTTTGGCGGTCGCGGCGGTGCCGGTGGCGGCTCGCAGGCGTTCGTTGACCGGATGATGGCGATGGATGCCAACAAGGACGGTAAGCTGTCCAAGGACGAGATTCCGGAGCGGATGCAGCGGATCATGGAGCGTGCTGACACCAACAAGGACGACGTCCTCGACAAGGCCGAAATCGAAGCGATGGCTTCCCAGTTCGGGGGTCGTGGCGGACGCGGTGGCCAGGGGGGCCGTGGAGGTCGCGGTGGACGTGGTGGTGACGGCGGCGAAGGCGGCGGCCGTCCGCAGCGTCCGTCTCCCGATGCCTGATTGATGCCGACGACAGGCTGACTTACGAATCCAACGGCCGTGCGAAGGAGCAATTCTTCCGCGGCCGTTTTTCGTCATGGGGCCTGGGGGCTTCGCTCGCCCCAGCCACGGCCAGCCCAAAACCAGGGTGCTGTCGCCGGAGGCGACGCACCATCCGTTTGCTCATGTAGCGTCGTTCTGACTCGGGTGGGGCAGCGAAGTTCGGTCGCGAAACGTGCATGTGACCAGGTTGGTGCGTCACGGAGGTTGCCTGGCATGGCACGTCGAACCGGGTGGGACACCCGGAGTCTGGCTCGCCGTGACACACCCTACGTGATTGTTCCGGCTGGTTGGAACCGTCCCTACGACACCCGCGGCCTCGTGTCGCTGCGCGACCCCGGTTGGCGAGCAACCGGGGCTACCCGATGATGGGCGTCCGTGGCTTCGCTCGCGCGGCTCGCCCCAGCCACGGCCAGCCCAAAACCAGGGTGCTGTCGCCGGAGGCGACGACGCACCATCCGTTCGCTCATGTAGCGTCGTTCTGACTCGGGTGGGGCAGCGAAGCGTAACCCACCATCGCATGTGTCACGCATGCTCACCCGCCTGCGGCGTGAGAGCATGGCACCCGGTGCAGCCTCCTGCTTCCTGCTTCCTAACTCCTACCCACCACCCACCACCCACTACCCACTACAAAAGCGTCAACGGATTTTCTCGCTGCTTCAGCGGCAACGTCACAGGGCCGCCGGTCCGGTGGGATTCGAACACGCCGGCGATCATTTCGACCGTCCAGCGGGCGTCGTACATGCTGCACTTCGGATCCTGCTCGGGATTCTCGATGCAGTCGATCAGGTTGTTGACGGCCAGGACGTTGCCGCCGTGCAGTCCGGTGCGCGGCAGCGTTTCCGCTTCGCCGACTCCGTTGGACGAGATGGGAACCCACTTCTTCCCGCTCCGGCCGGGGGACCAGGAGGAGTCCTGCAGCACGTGGCAGGCCGGGAGGTGCCCGGTGAGGAATTCGATCACCCCTTCAGTACCGAAGATCTGAATCCCGAACCGCGATGGCGAACCGGCAGCGGCCCTGTGCGAACCGAAGAACCCGGTGACTCCGTCCGGCAGTGTGTAGGTCGCGTTGATCGCATCGCCGGCGATCGGACCGATCCCTTCGGGCCCTTCGTGAACGTGAGATCGGGTAACCGGTTCTCCATTCGCGTAGACCGTGGCATGGCAGGTCGTCGGATCACCGCCGAAGACGCGCATCAGGTCCAGAACGTGGCTGCCGAGAACCCACAGGTCTTCACCGCCGCCGCGGCGGGCGTCCTCCTTCCCGCGACCGCGGATCTCGAGCACGCGGCCGATCAGACCGTTGTCGATTTCCCGTTTGACGACTTCCAGGGTCGGGGTCCAGCGTGTCTGGTGCGAGATCGCCAGCTTGAGGTGACGCATCTCGCAGGCCGAAACGATTGCGTCCGCCTCGGTGAGGTCCCGGCAGAAGGGCTTTTCCGTGTAGATGTGACAGCCATGTTCGGCGGCGGCCACCATCATGTCCCGATGTTCGTTGATCCACCGCGGTGCAACGGCAACGATGTCGAGTTTTTCTTCCTCGAGCATCTTGTGGTAGTCGGAGTAGGCCCGTTCGGCACCGGTCCGGGAGCGGGCGGCCCAGCGGCCCCGTTCGTCATCGTCGGCGACCGCAATCACCTCGGCCCGATCGATCTCTCTCCAGACGGTATCGAGACCGTGTCCGTAGTTGCCGCGACCGGTGCGACCGATGATTCCCACCCGATACTTGTCCGCCATCGAGGATCTCCGGAGGGTTGCAGAGGAGATGGAGTGATCCGAGCCATCCTAAGCATGTCGCTCAGAGCGTGTCGGATCAACCGTATGAGGTCCCCTGCTCCGGATGCCTGCTGCGATGTCAGTTCGGTGAAGGAGCGGCACTGGTCTGGCCGGCCCGGTCGACCAGTTCGCGCAGGCAGGCTTCGTCGATCACGGTTCCTTTGGGAAGCGTCTTGATCCCGTCGAGAACGCCGATCACCAGTTCGTCCGTCGGTGCGACACCCAGCTGTTCCAGGTGATGGGCGACGGCCCGGCGACCGCTGTGGCGACCGAGCACGAGTTCAATTCCGGAGGCACCGACCCGCTCCGGGCGGAACGGCAGATACGTGTCCGGATTCTTCAGCAGACCGTCCTGGTGGATGCCCGCTTCCGTGGCGAAGACTGTCCGTCCGGCGACCGGTTTGTTGATCGGCAGTGGGATACCGGTCAGTTCGGAGACGAGCTCGCACAGAGGGACCAGCTGCGTCGTGTCGAGCTTGCCCAGCGGACCGTACAGATCCGGGTGCATGCTCATGGCGATGGCGACTTCCTCCAGAGACGTATTGCCGGCTCGCTCACCGATGCCGTTGATCGTGCATTGCACGACGTTCACATTCTCCTGAATACAGGCAAGCGTGTTGGCGACCGCCAGGCCCAGGTCGTTGTGAAAGTGAACCGCGAACAGCGCCCGGTCGATGTTAGGGACCTCGTCCTGGATGCGGCGAACCATGTCGCGGGCCGTGTCGGGGGCAAGCACGCCGACCGTGTCGGTAAAGCCGACGGTCGTTGCCCCGGCGTCGATCGCTTCGCGATACAGTTCGCAGAGATACGGCAACTCGGTGCGGCTGGCGTCTTCGGGGCTGAACGCGACGATGTCGAACTTGCTCAGGGCGTAGTCGATCATCTCTGTGGTCAGCGAGATGATCTCCTCTTTCGATTTGTTCAGCTTGAACTCACGGTGCAGCGGACTGCTGCCGCAGAACAGGCTCACCCCCCGTTTGTGCGGTGCCGCTCCGGAGAGTGCCGCCTCGGCCGCGTCGACGTCTCCCTTGAGGGTGCGGCACAGTGCGGTGACGACCGGTTTGCGGACCGCCTTGACGATCTTCCGGATCGCTTCGACGTCGGCCTCCGACGACGCAGGGAACCCGGCATCGAGGGAGTGGACCCCCAGTTTCTCGAGTTCGACGGCGATGCGGACTTTCTCGTCCGGCTCGAGCGTCGCTCCGGGCATCTGTTCCCCGTCGCGGAGCGTCGTGTCGCTGAACAGCACCGTACCGGCCCGGCGATGATGCTGAATCACCTGCTGCTTGATGACCGTCTTGGCTTTACGCCCGAAGCTGCTGAACAGTCCCAACTCGTCACCTCATCTCAAATGAATCGTGTGGTCGGCCGGTTTCGTGTCGGCGACGGCACTCGCTGGTGTGCGGCGACCATGCAGGGATCACCGGCGGCGGGAGCGCATCAGGCACCGCCCGTGGAGGCAGGTCCGACGGCGTCGGCATCGGCTGCAAAGTTGACTGACTCGAAACCGGATTCGCGGCAACTGTCGTACACGTCAATAACGTCTTCGAGCGGAATGTCCGGCGCAATATCGAGGATGACCGGATTGTCCGGGCTGATCTCCGCCAGCGCGCGGAGCTGTTCACGCAGCCGATCGATCTCCTCGTAGATCGTGCCGTTCATGTCCACGACCGTCTTGCCGGTGACCGTGTCCGGCATCAGCTTCAGCCAGACCTCGACGATCCACGGATCCTTTTCGAGTGGTTCGGCGGGCGACTCGATGGCTCCGGAGGCAGACAGCTCGGTCGGCAGAAACGATTCCTGGACCTGTCCGGCGGCGGCCACCACGAAGAACACCAGCAGCAGGAACACGATGTCGATCATCGGCGTCATCGTGCCCTGATCGTCGTTCCGCCTGGCGTCGAGATGGCTGGATGGAAGTCGCATGGATTACCCCGACTGATCCGGCGAGCGGCGGACGACACGAAAGCCGACCCGGGTGATTCCATTCCGGGAGCAGGCCAGCAGGATCGGTTCGATTTCGCGGTAGGGAACGCGGCGATCGGCCCGGATCTGGACTTCAAAGTTCGGCCCGGCGTCGAGACTCTGGCGGCGGAGGGACTCCTCCACAAACGGTATGTCGACGTCGCGACCATTCACCCGAAACTGCCCACCCGCCATGACGTTGACGACCATCCGCCGGGGAATGTCGTCTTCGTCTTCGGTCTGCGAGGCGTCCGGCAGTTCCACCTGGTCCACTTCCTGCGTGCGCACGAAGTGCGACGTGACCAGGAAGAAGACGACCAGCAGAAACACGATGTCGATCAGCGGCGTGATGTTGAACCTCAGACCCGCGCCGCGATCGCGGTGAGGGACTCTCATTGTCGCTGATCCCGTTCCATGGCGACGGTCGGCACGGATGTTCGGGCACCGGCGGCCGGTGCGGATCCCGAGGCGGCCGGGCGTGCTTTCCGCTTCTCCACGATCGAACGCTTGAGCGGCTTGATGATGTGCTCGGCGACGAGGGCGGTTTCGGCGACGAACTCGTCAATGCGGTTGCGGAAGATCGCGAACGCGGCCAGAGCTGGAACGGCGACTGCCAGGCCCATCAGCGTGGTGACCAGCGCCTGCGAAATCGCCGGGGCAAAGTCCGCAGGCTGCGGGACGGCCGCTTCCGCGAATTCACCGAAGGCCTGGATCATGCCCCACACGGTTCCCATCAGCCCCAGCATCGGGGCGAGGGTGCCGATCACCGACAGGTACTCGATCTTGCGGTACAGGCGGGCGGCCTGTTCCTGGGCGGCATCTTCCATCGATTTCTCGACAGCCGCGTAGCCAAATCCGGTCTCCTGCAGCCCGGCGCCGACGACGAATCCAAGGAAGCTGTGTCGCTGCCGGCAGAGAGCCTCGGCCTCGGCATACTGCCCGTTGCCGATCAGCTGATGCAGTTCTTCGGCCTGACGACGGGGCATCAGCGAGCCGCGGCGAATGCTCATCAGGTGTTCGAGGATCAGGGCGACCATGGCGACGCTGAGGCCGACGATGATCCAGCCGATGATCCCGCCGGCCCGGATCAGAGCCGGAACGTCGACCTGCCCGTCCTGAAAGAACGAAGCATCCTGGGCGGAGGCGGATGCCGTCACCAGCAACACCTGAGCGAGCGCGATACCAGCTGCGCGACCAAGCCTGGGCATGAGTGATCTTCCGTTCGCCGCATCCTGCGGCAGTACGAATCCATTCGTCGTCCGTCGTCACCCGCCAGCCGGGTTCGACGCGTCCGTTGTCTGTTCCGTTTCGCGAATCGCCGCCCGGGCTTCACTCGCCAGCGGGGACCATCCGAAACGGGATGCCACCTCGCGATACAGAGTCAGTCCTTCATCCTGACGCCCCAGTCGTGTCAGTGCGCGGGCCGCCGCCAGCGATGCGTGGACCGTCGTGACGCCGTCTTCGTGGTAGACCGTCGGCAACCAGAGCCAGTCGGCCGCGGCCTGTTCGTAGTCGCCGGCCAGCTCGTGTGCCTTGGCAAGCACCCAGTATGGTCCGCCGCGGAGGTCGGCCGGCATCCGTTCGATGTCTTCCCGCCAGCTTCGCAGTTCGTTCGGCGTCGTCTGGCCTGGCGTCAGTTTCAGCCGCCACAGCTGCGCCCGAGCCAGCGATGAAATCACCGGATCGGTCTCTCGTGCCAGCTGCTTCATCTCGCGGACGGCCAGTGTTCCGTGGGCCGGGTCCTGCAGCAGTACGCTGGCACCGATCAGACGACCGGCTTGCGTGTGGTGCCGCAGCCAGACCGTCGCCTCATCCCGTGTGTCGGCCGGGATTGCTTCGGGGGCCCAGATGAGTGGGACGGCGCTCCAGTGGCGAGTGGCCGGCTCGCTCTTGATGATCTGCAGGAATCGGGCGGCCGCAACGGCAAACTGTCCCTGCCGGCGGGCACATCGGACCAGCCCTGCCAGCAATTCCCGCTGCACCCAGGGGCGATGGTCTTCTGCGTAGGCGGCCAGGAATGACGACTCGGCCTGTCCGATCTCGCCCGCGGCAAACTCGCGGACAGCCCGGCGGTGTGCGTCGCCGTGGTAGGTCTCGACGCTGAGGATTTCGTCTGCAGGAATGTAGCGAAGGCCGGCACCGGTCTTCTGCTGCAGTTTCAGTTCCCGCCGGTTGAAGTCGACGACATCGCCGACGAGTGTGATCGCGCTGCTGGTTCCTTCCGGATGAATCGTGACGCGGTCCGCTGCCGTGCACGATCGGGCCTCCAGTGTGAACAGGCCGATCGCAACCGCTGCGGCGCTCAGGCAAAGCCTGATGAGCGGCAGGCGAAAACGGATCGGTCTGGTGCAACGTGTGGTCATGACGACTCGGAGGAGGAAGCCGGCTGCGGGGGAGTCTCGGACGGTTGGCTGGCGAACATGATCGGGACCAGCATCAGGAAACCTGCCGTAATGGCGATGTCGGCGACGTTGAAGATCCCGGTGCGGACTCCACCGATCCCTACATTCAGAAAGTCGATCACGATCCCGTCCAGGCGGACACGGTCGATGAGATTCCCGATTCCTCCGGCGAGAATCAGTCCCAGGGCGGCAAACGTCATGCGGTCGACGTCGCGTCGGAACAGCAGGAACCAGCCGACGCCTGCCAGAACCGCCGCATTCATGACCGTCAGCAGCCAGAACCGGGCGGCACGTGGCAGACCCGCTGCCAGACTCAGGAATGCGCCCGGGTTTTCGGCGTAATGGATGCGGAACACGTCTCCCAGATACGACTGGGGGGGCTGGTTCTTCCAGTGTGTGACGGCGTAGTGCTTCGACGCCTGGTCACAGCCGACCAGCGAGACGAGCAGCAGTGCGAGAATGACGAATCGATACATCATGAGTGCCGGAGGATTGGTGCCGCTGGCTGGCGTGATTGAATGGTCGTCGGCGGGCGAACATCTGTTCGGGGACGTCCGCAAGCTGTCGCTGAACTGAAATCTGATTGTTTGCCGGCGTCTGATTGTTTGCCGGCGTAAGTGGACGGCAACGGCCGGTCTCTTCGGCCGGGCTAGTTGCCCGACCGCGGGTTGAGTTGTTTCATGTCACGATACCGGTACTGGCCGGCGTGGTCGGCGGCCAGCTTTCTCAGAAAGTTGCCCGGATCCCGGCCGGCTGCGTCGGTCAGCTGGGGGCCTTCGCCGAACTCGATACAGTGGATGCGGGCACCGCTCCGGTTCTTTCGATCGATCTCCGCCATGTCGGCTGCCGTCAGCCCGGGGGTGGCCCCGTCGGTCAGCAGAAACACGACGTCAGGACTCATCTTGAGGGCTTCGAGGAGTGCCGGCAGATGCGCCGTTCCGCCATCGGGCAGGACGGCACTCATCTGGTTGCGAGCATCCGACCGCTGCTGGTCGGTGCCCCGAAACATCTCGAACCGCTTTGTGGACGGTTTCAGCTTCAGCACCTTCGTATTGTAGAAGATGATCTGGAACTGCTGCGTCTCGTCGAGACGTTCCAGACTCGAAGCCAGCTCGAGCTTGGCTGCACGCAGGGCCCCGTAGTTCTCCATGCTGAACGAACGGTCGATGACGTAGACGAATTTCCTGCCGGCATCGCTGACCCCCATGAAACTCGTCGCCCGGGGGCCGCCGCTGGTGCTCGGAGGGGCCGCACCGCCGTCCATGCTCGGGCGGAGCACACTGCTGGCCGCGAGATTGGGAACCTCAGGCGGGCCGCCGATGCCCAGGACCGGCGGCGAAGGAGTCACGGGAACCGGCAGTGCAACCGGTGGTGCGTCGGGAACCGGCTGGGCCGGGCCGGGAGCACTCACGGTCGGCGTCGGCGGAGCAACGTCCGGCTCCGGAATGACCTCGGTCGCCGGGGACTCGGGCGCTTCGACGGGGGTGATGTTCTCGCGAACGTAGATGCCGACTTCACGAATGCTTTCGCCATCGTCGCCGGCGATGTCAGAGCGGCAGCTGGGCGTCTGCGCCAGCACGATCAGGAGGATCGCCAGCCCGACATGGACGAACGCCGACAACAGCCAGCTGGGGACCGTGATCCATCGCAGATGCGGCCCCAGCCAGTCGCTGATCTCGCGTTCGTCACGAGTGAGCGGCGGATGTGCTGACATGATGCAAGTCTAGGTGTGCCTGAAAAATGAGTCAATGTGATCTTGTCAGGGGAGATACGCTGCCGTTAGCGGTCGCGAGGACCTCCCTCTCGACGTCCTCTGCATCGTGAGTTGCCCGTCGACGCACACCCGGCACGCGACATCGTGCCATGGTGGAAGGCGCAGCACAGGGGGGGTGAGGGGGAATGGGATGAGATCGGGGTCTGCTGGGATTGCGGTGCCCTGGCTCCGGCCCGGGGCGGCTCAAAACCTCGCCAGAATCCAATTGCCCCGTCTTCATTTTTCTGTTATCACCCGGCACCGCCAGCCTCTCAAGCGTAATCACGCCAGTGCGGCCGGAGTCATAAACGCAGGACAAGGAAGTCTTTGCGTCGTCAAGGAGAGACGGTTTTGAGTACGTCGAGCACCAAGAGCCTGCGAATCCTGTTCGTCGATGACGAAGCCCCGATCCGCATGGTCATGAAGAACGAGCTGCCGCGGATGGGACACGATGTCACCATCTGCGAGGACGGCGAAACGGCACTGAATGTCCTCGAAGAAAACACGTTCGACGTCGCGATTGTCGATCTGAAGATGCCCGGCCTCTCCGGCTGGGACGTCGTCGAGCAGATCAACAAGCTCGCCCCCGACACCGAAGTGATCATCAGTACCGGTCACGGCGATATGGATGCGGCGATCCGCGCCCTTCGCCTGGGGGCCTACGACTTCCTCACCAAGCCGCCCAAGCTGGTCGAAATCGCCAGCGTCCTGCAGCGGATTGCTGAGAAGAAAACACTCACCAACAAGACGATCGCTCTGGAGCAGCGGCTCGAGGCCGTCCAGGGCACTTCGGAGCTGATCGGCGACACGGCGCCGATGCAGCGCGTCAAAAAGCTCGTCGAGAAGATCGCTCCGACCGATTCGAGCGTGCTGATTCTGGGCGAGACCGGTACCGGCAAGGAAATGGTCGCCCGCCGCATTCACGATCTGAGTGCCCGCGCCAACATGCCCTTCGTGGCCGTCAACTGTGGTGCCCTCCCGGAAAACCTGGTCGAGAGCGAACTGTTCGGTCACAAGAAAGGGGCCTTCACCGGTGCCGATACTCCCCGAAAGGGGCTGATCGAAGTTGCCGACGGCGGCACCCTGTTCCTCGACGAACTCGGGGAGCTCGACAAGACAATGCAGGTCAAGCTGCTGCGGTTCCTGGAGTCCGGGGAAGTCCGGCGTGTTGGCGAAAACGAAGCCTTCCACGTCAACGTGCGGGTCGTCTGCGCGACCAACCGCGAACTGCAGGACATGGTCGCCGAAGGTCAGTTCCGCGAGGACCTCTTCTTCCGTGTGAACACGTTCGAGATTCGTCTGCCTCCCCTGCGGGAGCGGAAGGACGACATTCCGCCGCTGGCCCGTCACCTCGTCGCCCGTCATCTTCGCCGCAAGAACGTGCCCGACGACATCCTCGCACCGGAAACGGTCGAGCTGCTGCGTCAGCATGAGTGGAGCGGCAACGTGCGTGAGCTGGCCAACGCGCTCGAGCACGCTGCGATTCTGTCAGACGGCAAGACGATCCATGCCGAAGACCTGCCCAGCAGTGTCAGCGGTCGTAGCCGTCCCGGGCAGCATCCGTTCCTCGTCACGAATTTCCCGCATCCGATGACACTGCGGGAGATTGAGATGGAAGTGATCCAGCAGACGCTGGAGAAGTACGATGGCGACAAGCCGCGGACGGCCGAGGAACTCGGCATCGCGCTGAAGACGCTCTACAACAAGCTCAACCAGTACCAGGCACAGGCGAAAGCCGGTTGAGCCGGGCGGTGGCTGCGTGTGTGGTTGTCGGGGCGCACAGTCGCCTTTCCGGGCGTCGAGTTGTCGTCCCGACGCTCGGTGAGCTGCGCGAGAGCCGGGCTGCTCAGTACTGACGGATCACGCCGACAAGGACGCCAAGGATCTGCACGTCATCCGAGTAGATCGGAGACATCGATTCATTGGCGGGCTGCAGGCGGAACCGTCCCTGCTCGCGGTAGAACCGCTTGAGCGTTGCTTCCGATCCGTCCACCAGGGCCGCGACGATCTCTCCGTCCCGCGCGGTCGACTGCTTGCGGATGATCGCGTAATCGCCGTCGGCGATATGATCCTCGATCATCGAGTCCCCTTTGACGCGCAGACAGAACTGCTCGTCATCGGCGAACAGCATTGCGAAGTCGACCCGCTCGTCGTCTTCGACAGCCAGGACCGGACTGCCGGCCGCAATCTGACCGGCCAGTGGCAGGCTCGTTCGTTTCAGCTGGGGCTGTTCAGTCAGCTGGATCGCCCGCGACATGTGCTGTTCGCGGGTAATCAGTCCTTTGCGCTCGAGCGCCTTGAGGTGGCACATCACACCGTTGGGGGAACGGATGTCGAACGCATTCCCGATCTCACGAACCGTCGGGCCGTAGCCCCGGTTGAGGATCTTGTCCTCGATGAACTCGTAGATCTCCTGCTGCCGACGCGTCAGTCCTGGTCGTTCTGACATTGCATGGCTCCCGTAACGGAGGGACGAATCCGTTCGCTCGCAGTGTCCGTTCGACCGTGACGGATTGAGTCCAGCAATGAGTCCTGCATTGAGTCCAAACGCAGAACGACACGCTGCACGGCGGTACGCTGCGAGTACGTTATCGTTTGTTTATAATATACGAGTGTGCACTTCGCAAGCAGTTTCCGGAATTGCGGGTAAACGGCGAGTCTGCCGGTTACGGGGAGTAAGCAGGCCGCGAAGAGTGGCGCGGCAATGTGGCCGGTGAAGTGATCGGGCCGGGAGCAGCTCAGCGCAAGGGGCCGCGCAGAAGAAAACGCCCTGCAGCCGATGGCGGGACTGCAGGGCGTTGGTCGTTTTCCGGGGAAGTGCTGTGAGCGTCAGGTCGCTCAGTTGGCTTCGAGAACCTCGGCGATCTCTGCGTCGGCCTGGTCGATCGCGAGCGGGCTGGCGACAACAACGCCTTCGGTGTCGATCAGCCAGTAGACCGGAACCTGATTGATGCCGTAGTACATCGCGACCGGGTTGCGGGTGCCCCGCTGCTCGGGCGAGGCGAAGAAGATCTGCCGCCAGCCGATGCCGGACTTCTCGAGGAAGCTGTCCACAGCGGTCTCGTCGGTGTCCAGATTGACGCCGATGGTCGTCAGTCGGTCGGTGCCGTACTTGGCCTCGAGCTGCTGCAGATGCGGAAGATCGTTGGCGAACTGAGCCGAGCTTGAAGCCCAGAAGACCACCATGACCGCACGACCGCGGAAGTCCTTCACCGAAATGAAGCCGCCGTCGATCGTCGTACCACCCAGCTCGAGAACCTCGCCAGGCAGGTTGAGGCGGCGCTGGATGCCGGCGATCTGTTCGGCGAATGGCGACTCGGGGTAACTGGCCTGGACGGCACCGTAGCAGCGACGGGCCTCGTCGATCAGTCCGACCTGCTCGCAGAGACGGCCTGCGGAGATGAGGGCGACCGCGGCACGGCCTTCCTCCTGCGGGAACTTTTCTGCAAACAGACGAGCCTGCTGAGAGTACGCCTGCACCCATTCGACGTTGCGGCCACCGAACTTCTCCGCCGTCTTCTGGGCGAGTTCCACGACCTTGAAGCCGGCCTGGACGGCAGCAAACGATGTGCTGTCCCGCTGGAACAGGGCCTCGGCGTCATCGGAGAGGCTCTGAGCCTGCTCAGCATCGCCGGCCAGAGCGAGCTGGACACGCGAGTCGGTCAGGTAGTGGACCGCGTTGTTGAACAGCTGCTCCTTCTCCGGATCCGAATGCGTCTTGGCAATTGCCTGAGTCGCCAGTTCGATGATCTGGTGCAGGCGTTCCCGCTCGATGACCGGCGCTTCGTTGGCGGCTGCGGCTGCCTGCTCGGCGTTGGCGACCTCGATCGGTCGTGCCTTCAGCACGGTGATTTCCCGCAGCAGGGCTTCGGGAGAGTCCGGCTCGGGCTTGGCCGCTTCAGCCGATTCGGAGTCGGCCGCCATCGCGCCGTCGGATTCCAGCGCCGCGGTCTGTGCCGGTGTCGAGTCGGCAGTGGTCGGCTCGGTCGCGGAGCCGGTTGCTTCCGCCTGACCGGCAGGCGGTGCTTCGGAGCCACCGCATCCGCACAGGAAACCAAGGGCCATCACGGCCAGGAATGTCTGAAGCCGGGTACTGATTCGGCCGCTCATACTCGTGCCATCCTTTGCGCAGTTGAGCGTCATTTGAGAAGTCACGGCGTTCCGCGAGGGACCGCCACCCTTGCAAGGTGCGGGTTGTAGACGAGAATCGGCAGATTCTGCAAGAGGAATCAGATCCGGTCGTCCAGCCGGTGCGATCCACGAGAGATGTGTCACGAAGGAAATGAAATGGAATCGTTCACTGTGTCCGAGTCGCCGCTGGCGGAACTGATCCGTGGGCGTCGGACCATCAATCTGTTTCAGCCCGAGCCGCCCCCGCTGGCGACCCTGCTTCAGGCCATTGAACTGGCGAGATGGGCGCCGAATCACAAGCACACCGAGCCGTGGACGTTCCATCTGATCGGCCCGCAGACCGCTGAAAGGATCGTGGACCTCAACGCGCAGCTGGTGGCGCAGGCCAAGGGGGCCGCGGCGGGTGAGGCGAAGCGGACCCGCTGGGCGGCGGTCCCCGGCTGGCTGGCCGTTACGTGCGAGTGCAGTGACGATCCGCTGCAGGCCGAGGAAGATTACGCCGCCTGCTGCTGCGCAATCCAGAATCTCACCCTGCACCTGTGGGACGCGGGGATCGGCGTGAAGTGGTCGACCGGAGCGGTCACCCGGGACCCCGCCTTCTACGAACTGCTCGGCGTCGATCCGTCCGAGCGGAGAGTGATCGGGCTGCTGTGGTACGGATACCCTGCCAGCGTTCCCGAACAGCGCCGCAAGCCGGTTGATGAAATTGTTGTCGAGCTTCCCTGAGCGCCGATCCCACGCCGGCCCGGGCGGGCGTCACTTCTTCCGGCGTTTGGGAGACTTGGCCGTCGGTGCGGCGGCCGCGGCCCGTTTGCGGCGGGCCGCAGCCGCGGACTTCTTCGCTGCGAGATCGACGATCTCGGTGTCGTCTGCAGGAAGCTGGATCTTGCGGGCCGGACTGTCCGACGGCTTGCGCACTTTGCGACGTCCGTCCGCTTTGCCGGCAGTGCGCTGCGGTGCCGGGCCAGCCTTGCCGGGGACCGTGGCCGGCTTCCCGCATGACGTGCAGCGGCCCTTGTAGTCGAGAGGCTCGCCGCAGTCATTGCAGAGGGGGACCGGCTGCTCGGCACTTTCGAGCAGCGAGGTGGGGGGCGGAGGAATCTCACGAACCTTCCGCTGCGGAGCCGGCTTCCTGCCGGTCGCCTGTGGTCGCACCTTGCCGGCGTCCGGCTTCTTTGCGGGCTTTTTCTTCACCGGGGCCGGCGGGCGGGCAGCCTGCGGCGAGCGGGGACGTTCCGGCACTGCCGCGAGTCGCGAGGATTGTGGAACGGCTGGTTTCTTCTCAGCCGGCTTCTTCGGCGGAGCTTTGATGTCGGCACCGGGAAGGATCGCCGCGGGGTCCTTCGGCTCGGGAGGGCGGGACATCGGCATTCCCTCCGCCAGCTTCCGTTGCTGTTCCGGCGGAAGTCGAAGCAGGTTCTCCTGCCGGACAATCGTCGCCTTCGCGATGGTTCCGCTGTTGACGTCGCGGGCCGAAACGTGAACCCGCGCCTGGTCGTCGTAGCGAATGGTCACTTCGATCGGAGATCCCTCCGGCAGATTGGGAGCGAGTTCTTCAATGACGCACGCGCCCAGCCGGACGAATGGTTCCTCGGGCGATGTGCCACTCTCGACAATGTGCAGTTGCACCCGCTTCTGGTTCGGGATCACTGTGCCGAATGTCTGACGCGTTTCGCTTGGCAGCTGTGTGTTGGCCGGGATGAGGTAATGCGGCACCCGGCGATTCGTTTTGACATCCCGCACGAGGATGCCCAGATCGCGGGCGTTGACACTCTGCTGTTTGAAGCGGGCCAGCCTGGCGGTCGCGTCCTTGCTCAGGAACGAGCTGGCAAACTTCTCGCCGCTCAGCAGCATCCCCGCGTAGTATGCCGCTCCGTGCGAAATCGACTGGTCCGGCGAGAGCGACGTGTTGAGCGTCGTGCCGCTGATCCGCTTGAGCATCTTGCGGACCATCGGCATCCGGCTGGCTCCGCCGGTGATCAGCACGGAGTCGACGTGCGCCCAGCCCATCCGATTCTGCTTGAGCGTACGGACGGTGATCGATTCGAGGCGATCGACGAGCTTGCGGGTCAGCTTCTCGAACTGCTCGATCGTAATCAGGAAGGATTTTCGGCGACCGGCGTGATTGACCATCATCGACGCGCGTGGTCGCACGCTCAGGCTGCGTTTGGTCTGTTCTGCCTCGGTCGCAATCGACTGCATGCTCTCGCGGTCCAGACGCGGGTCGAGCGACGACTCGTCGGCAAACCGGTCGCAGACGGACTCTTCGAGGGCCCGGTTCCAGTCGATCCCGCCCAGGTGCAGGTCTCCGCCGCTGGCCACGACGCGGACACGGTCCTTGTTGTATTTGACCAGCGACAGGTCAAAGGTACCGCCGCCCAGGTCAAAGACCATGACGGACTGTTCGTTGGCGATTTCGGCGAACCAGATGCCTTCGCTGAGGACGTGACAGAGAGCGGCTGCCACCGGCTCGTTGATGATGTCGACCCGCTTGAGCCCTGCCCGGCGTCCCGCTTCAGCCGTCTGCTGACGCTGCACATCGCTGAACTGTGCCGGGACGGTGATGACGGCATGCTCAATCGCCCCGATCTGGGCGCGGGCGCCTTCGAGCAGCTTCATGATGATCAGTGTGGCGATGTCGGGCGGACGCCATGTTCGACCGTCGATGACCCAGAATTTCCGCGGGTCACCCATGTACCGCTTGGAATTCTGAATCACGTGTTCCGGATGAGAGACCGCGTTCCGCAATGCTTCGGTCCCGACAACGACAGCATCCTGGTCGAAGAGCACGACCGACGGTGTTGCCAGCTCCCCTTCGTCGTTGGGAAGGGTGATCGGCTGCCCCTGAGGGTTCAGGTAGGAGAGACAGGAGTACGTCGTCCCCAGATCGATCCCGACTGCATGGATGGTTCGCGAAGAACGGGGTGCATTCATACCATTCACCGGTAAGGCGGTAGGCCGATCCGTCGATTCTTGTCTCTAATCCTAACACTCACATGGTGTTGGGACCAGTGGCCCGGTTCCCGAGTGGCCGCAGGACAGTCGGAGCATCTCCCCGCTGTAACGGGAAATGAACGGATCGATCAACAAATCCTGTCATGAGAACGGAAGCGGGCGCAGGTCAGATGAGAACTCTTGGCATGTTTGTGAAGTGGCCGCGTCCCGGGCAGGTCAAAACCCGGTTGGCCCGCTCAGTCGGACCCGAGGCAGCGGTCGACTTCTATCGGGCCTGCGTCGAGGACATGGTCGACCGGCTGCGTCTCAGCGGCGACCGGCGGATCCTCGCCTGGGCGCCCGAGTCGCCTGCGGCTGCTCGCTACTTCTCGACGCTTGCCGGCGACGATTTCGATCTCTGGTTGCAGCCGGATGAGGATCTGGGCGGTCGCCTCATCCGGTTTTTTCAGGACCATGCCTGCCATCCGGACGATCGCGTCGTCGTCATCGGCTCCGACAGCCCTACCTTGCCGTTGCGGTACCTCGACGCGGCCTGGGACGCCCTGAAGGACTCGGACTGCGTGCTCGGCCCGGCGGTCGACGGCGGGTACTACCTCGTGGGCCTCAGAAAGCCGATTCCCGCGCTGTTCGATGACATCGCCTGGGACTCTTCGACCGTGCTGACCCAGACGATCCGGCAGGTCCGGCAGTCCGGAGCAACGCTGGCCCTGCTCGACCCGTGGTACGATGTCGATACACTGGGAGATGTCGAACTGCTTGACGGACACCTGGCGGCGCTCGATGCGGCGGGCGAGAGACTGATCAGCCCCCGGCTGCGCCAGAGTCTGGACCTGCTCCGGGAGCAGACCGACGGATTCCACCCCGAAACCGACTGACGTGGACCTTCACGATGAGCACCGAGACCAAACCGGGATACGAACTGGCCGACTTCGCAGAGATCGACGGCGTCCCCTGCCCCTGCGGCACCGCCCGACGGGCGTTCGCCGATGTCGAGGACTTTCCCGGCACGGTGCATGTTACGAGCATTTCGGCCGAGGCGAAGCTGCACTACCACAAGCGATTGACCGAAACGTACTTCTTTCTCGAGTGCGGCCCCGACGCGAAGATGCAGCTCGACGACGAGCTGATCCCGGTTCACCCGGGGATGTGCATCATGATCCGCCCCGGCACCCGCCACCGGGCCGTCGGCACGATGAAGGTCCTCATCATGGTCCTGCCGAAGTTCGATCCCGCCGATGAGTGGTTTGATTGAGAGAGGTGCGGGGTGAGTCTTGAGAGGTGAGTCTTGAGAGGTGAGGGCCGTGTGCCATGGCCTCTGGCCGTGCGATGCCGGGGCGAGCCGAAGCGCCGGCTATTGCCGGCCGGACTCTCTCACAGAGGATGTCGGGACATCTCTGTGGCACTCGCCTGCGCTTCGTGCTGGTATGACGTGAGCCGCAGGGCCGGCATTGATTTGCGGACGTGCGTGTTCGGTTTCTGTCTCCGGCCTCGAGCCTCTGAAACCACGCCCTTCACTCCGCTGCGCTCCGCTCCAGGGCGTGCCACGCCCCAGGTCCGAGAGGCGAAACTTGCCGTGTGCCACGGCCTCTGGCCGTGCGATGTCGGGACTCGTGGTAGGGCCGGCTATTGCCGGCCGGGTGCCCGGGGCGACCCGCATCGACACCGCCACCCGTCGTGCAGCTCACCGGGAACAGCCGGTGGGCTCTCCCGGGGCCAGTCTTACCCCTCGACCGCGAGAGCCGGTCCCGCCGGGGCGCCGACCTGCTTTCGCTGCGGGGCCGTCACGAACCATGCGGCCACTGCAAAGGGCAGCGGCACGATCGCGAAGACCGTCAGCGCGATCCCGAAGTTGCCCGTCAGGTCCCGCGTCACGCCAGCAACGACCGGCCCCAGACTCGACGAGGCGACATTGATCGTCATCAGCGTCCCGCGAATCTTCCCCAGGTGGAGCCGGCCGAAGAAACGGGCCCACAGAGGCTGGGCGGCACCGGAATAGAGCCCCTGTGCTGTTCCCATCGCAGCACCGGCCAGCAGAGCCGTTGCCGGTGACGAGGCCGTATTCAGAGCCGTCATCGCCAGGCTCAGTCCAAGCAGACCAGCCATCAGCAATACGCGGGCCGGCAGCCGGTCCGAAAGCGTCCCACCCGTCAGCTGCATCACGGCCATGCAGCTGGCGAATGCGGTCATTGCTGCGGCGGCATCCTGCTGCGTCAGCCCCCGCTCCTCAAAGATCGGGACAAACGAGAAAAACGCCGCCGTGTAGATCAGCCCGAACAGAGCGGTCCCGGCAGTGACAATCCAGAATGCCGGCATCCGCAATGCTTCTGAGACGGTGAAGCCCCAGCGAAGCTGATCGGCCGCGTGCGTGATCGTGTCGGGATCGACGTGGTTGTCGAGCGACTGCCCGACGTCTTCCGGCCGGTTCCGCAGCAGCAGCAGATATGTCGGGAACAGCAGCAGCCAGATCCCGATGCCCAGGATCGCGTACGACGTGCGCCAGCCGAACTGGTTCAGCAGCCAGACATTGAGGGCCGGGACAATCGCGATCGCTCCGGCAATTCCGAGCTGCCGGATCCCTTCGACCATCCCCAGCCGCTTGTCGAACCAGAAGCTGAGTGTGTTGCCGCTCAGGAATGCCAGCGCACCCGGCCCCAGCATCCGCAGCATGCAGAAGACGGCCACCAGGCTCAGCCAGCTCTGAACAAACGCCGTCAGCACGCACGCCACACAAAAGCAGGTGACAACCGCCAGCATCGTCCGCCGCAGGCCGTGTCGGTCCATCTGGGCGCCGATCCATGCGATCGGCACCGAGCCCAGCAGCGTTCCGAGCATGTAGGCCGCGGCGATCTGACTGTGTGACAAACCGAGGCCGATTCGCATCGGCTCGTTGAAGATCGAAACGCCAAACGTCTGTCCCGGCGAACTGGCAATGAGGGCCATGATTGCCAGCGGCAGCATAATCCAGCCGTAGTAGAACCGTCGTGTTGCCGGCGATGCTGTGCCGGCTGTCAGCGGCTCGGTGATCGGATCCTCCGTCGTCGTAGTACTCATCCTGTGGACTTTCGGTGCGTAGACGCGATGTCACTTCGTTGGCAGGCCACCCGGGGCTGGGTGAACGCTCCCCTGGCGGTGGTGTGGGGGGGGATGGATGTTCCGTGTGTCGTATGGGCCGGCAGGTCGACAGTGTGATGATCCGTGTCCGGCATCCTCCGGTTGGACAGTTGCCACTCGTGCGGGGTTCATCGCGAGGGGGCAGACGGTCGCATGCTGTGATGCGACCGGGCCTCACGCCTCAGCAACGCTGACGGTGTCGAGCCGCACTTCCGAGAACTGCACGTCCGGGTTTTCGGATTTCGTGTAACCCGCTTCCCATTCCGAGGGGAACAGGGCCACCGGGTTGTCATACTGATCCCTGACCAGTCGCGAGCGCGAGGTCAGCCGGATGTCGTTGATGTCCGCATCGCCGGCATCGACCCAGCGGGCCACCTTGTACGGCAGCCACTGGATCTCGGTGCTGGTGTTGTACTCACTCTCCAGACGGAAGCGGACAACGTCCAGCTGCAGCTCGCCGACTGCCGCCAGAATGGGTTCCTTCCTCGCGGCACCGGCGTCAGTGAATACCTGAATCGCTCCCTCTTCGAGAAGCTGCTGCAGCCCACGCTCGAATTGTTTGCGTCGGGAGGTGTCCGGGCAACGGAGCGTTGCGAAGAACTCCGGCGAGAACTGCGGCAGGCCCTCGTAGATGACCGGATCGCCGATGCAGATCGTGTCCCCCAGGTGGAACTCCCCCGGGTTGACCAGCCCGATGATGTCGCCGGGAAACGCTTCGTCCATGGTCTCCCGATCCTGTCCGAACACCCGATGGGCCCGCTTGAGTCGGATCTTCTTGCCGGTCCGGGGATGCAGAACTTCCATTTCCCGCTCGAACTTCCCGGCACACACGCGCAGAAACGCCACCCGGTCGCGATGCCGGGGATCCAGATTCGCCTGAATCTTGAACACGTACCCGGCGAAGTTGGGCCGCTCCGGCGGGACGGGCCCCACGTTACTCGGGCGACCGACCGGTTTCGGTGAAAGTTCGAGGAAACCGCGGAGAAACAGCTCGACACCCCAGTTCGTCAGAGCACTGCCGAAGAAGACCGGCGAGAGCTCTCCTGCGAGAAAACGTTCCCGGTCGAAGGCGTCACCAGCCTCGGCGAGCAGTTCGACTTCTTCGAGCGACTGTTCGAGCGCGGCGGGCGGGATGTCCTCGCCGGCAAGCTGATCGAGTTCGACCTGCCGTGCCTGCGTCCTCTGCGACCCGTCACGAATATCGAACAGCGACGCCTGCTGCGACTGCATGTCGATCAGTCCGCGAAAATCCTGACCGAAGCCGATCGGCCAGTTGCGGGGGGAGACATCGATGCGGAACTTCTCTTCGATCTCTTCGAGAATCTCCAGCGGCTGCCGGCCCGGCCGATCCACCTTGTTCACAAACGTGATCACCGGGATCTTCCGCATTGCGCAGACCTTGAACAGCTTCTCGGTCTGCGACTCGATCCCCTTGGCCAGGTCGATGACCATGACGGCGCAGTCGGCGGCAGTCAGCGTGCGGTAGGTGTCTTCGCTGAAGTCATGGTGGCCTGGCGTGTCGAGCAGGTTTACGCGAAATCCGTCGTACTCGAACGTCAGTACCGTCGAGCTGACCGAAATGCCGCGCTGCTTCTCCAGCTCCAGCCAGTCGGACGTGGCGGCCCGCTGCGACTTGCGTCCGCGGACCGTCCCTGCGACCTCGATGCAGCCGCCAAACAGTAGCAGCTTTTCGGTCAGCGTCGTCTTGCCGGCGTCGGGGTGGGAGATGATGGCGAACGTGCGGCGGCGCTGGACCTCGCGCGCTACGGTGCGGTCGATTTCCGTCATGACTGGGGTCTCGCAGGTGCCGCGGGCTGGGCGCGGAACGGGTGTGCGGGGGAAGCCCGGCGAGCGTCTTCCGGACAGGTCGCCCGAAGCGCGAACACGGCTGCGGGCGGGCAAGTAAGCAGCTTCGGGCCGGCCTAGGGCGGCACTGCACCGGCGGGAGCGCGTTCAGCACAGCGCAGCAACGGGGGAGCGGCGACGTATGTGGCCGTTTCGAACCCCGGTGCGTGGAAATTCCTGCCATGCATGCGGGAACGGTATCCGACGCGGGCTCGGTCGGCAAGCGGGGTTTCGAAGGGACCGGGCGCTGGGCGATTCACATGATCGCCTGAACGGGGCCGGGCATGCCACCTGTCACGACCGTGGCTTCGCTCGCGTTGCTCGCTCCGGCCACGGCCACCCGTCGAGCGGAGCTCCCGGATTCTAAGGCCCACGGCTCGCAAAGCCGTGGCACCCGTCTCGTCCCTCACCCCTCAAGACTCACCGCTACTACGAGTCGTTCACGACCGTACAGGGGGTCTTGCGGTGGATCCGCTTCATCAGGCCGGTCAGCACCCGGCCCGGGCCGATTTCGTAGAACTCGTTGATTCCGGCATCGAGCATGCCACGAATCGAGTCTTCCCATCGCACCGGGCTGATCACCTGCCGCACGAGCACCTGCCGCAGTTCGACAGGACCGGTGTGCGCCTGGGCGTCGACGTTGGAGATCACGGGGATCTCGGGGGCCTTCAGCTCAGCCGCCGCGAGGGCTTCCTCCAGACGCTGGTCGGCCGGTTCCATCAGCTTCGTGTGGAACGCACCAGCCACAGCCAGCGGGACGGCCCGGCCACCGGCGGCTTCGGCCAGTTCGACCGCCTTCTCGACGGCGGCATTCTCACCGGAGACAACGAGGTTGCCCGGGCAGAGGTAGTTGGCGATCTCGATCAGCCCCTCGGAGGAGGCCTGGTCGCGGATTTCCTGCACCTGTTCGAGCGAGAGGAGCAGAATGCTGGCCATGCCGGACGGCGTCGCGTCGGCGGAATCCTGCATCGCCTGGCCACGCTGCTGGACGATCTTCAGGCCGTCCTCGAACGAGAGTGCCCCGGCGAAGACAAGCGCCGTGTACTCGCCCAGGCTCAGGCCGGCCGTCATCTCGCAGGCAAGCACGACATCCGGGCTGTCGGCCCGCAGTTTTTCGAGGCAGGCGAGGCTGGTGACGAAGATCGCCGGCTGGCTGATCACCGTCGAATCGAGTTCTTCGGCCGGTCCATCGAAGCAGAGCTTCGCGAGATCGTAGCCGAGAACCTCGCCGGCCCGGTCGAACAGGTCCCGAGCGGCCGGGTACTGTTCGACGATGTCGCGTCCCATGCCGACGTGCTGCGCCCCCTGGCCGGGGAACAGGAAACCAATGCGACTCATCCAACCGTCTCCTTACGTCGTCAGCATTGCCCGCAGGGGGCGGCACAGAAGTCTCGGGCACCTGGCGAGGTGAGAACTCAGCCGGGTGTCGGGCAGCCGTTGGCCAGCGAATCCACGATATGCGAGTTCACATGTCGGTCCCGCAGAGTCGTCGCGCCGCGGAGGGCGTTGGCGATCGAACGGGCGTCGCTCGAACCGTGACAGATCAGGCAGATGCCATCGATGCCCAGCAGCGGGGCTCCGCCAATCTCGTTGTATTCGTAGCGTTTGCCGATCGTGCGGAACGCTTCGGCCGCGTTGGGCCGTTCCGCGTCGAGACACCCCATGACCTCGCGGGAGATCATGTCCATCATCATCGCGGCCATGCCTTCGCTCACCTTGAGCACGACATTGCCGACGAATCCTTCACAGATGATGACGTCGGCATCGCCGGTGTACAGGCCGCGGCCCTCGACGTTACCGATGTAATGGTCGTTGAGCGTACTGCCGGCAATCAGGCCGTGTGCCTCGCGGACGAGGTCGACCCCCTTGCCTTCTTCACTGCCGATATTCATCAGCCCGACGCTGGGGGTGTCGACGCCGAGCATCTCGCGGGCGAAGATCGAACCCATCCAGGCGTACTGATACAGGTGCTCGGCCCGGGCGGCGGGGTTGGCCCCGACATCCATCAGGACAGCCCGTCCGCGACGGGTGGGAAGCACGACGGCAATGCCGGGCCGCTTCACACCACGCAGGAACAGCCGCGTCCGCAGGCCGGCCGCCACGACGCCACCGGTGTTCCCGGCGCTGACGACTGCGTCGACCTCACGATTGGCCATGAGCTGCCAGCAGACGGCGATCGAGGAGTGCGGCTTCTTGCGAAGCGCCTCGGTCGGTTTTTCGTCCATGCCGACAAAGCCCTCGGCGGCGTGCACCGAGATCTGCGGCCCAGAGAATCCGGAAGCTTCGAGGAGCGTTTCGAGTTGTGGCTGATCCCCGACGAGCACGACCTGCAGATCGGGATTGGCCTGTGCAGCCGCCACTGCTCCGTCGACGTTTATGCCGGGAGCATCGTCTCCGCCCATCGCGTCAAGCGCGATCCGCATGAGCTGCTAGTCCTCGATTTCGACGAGAGTGCGACCATGGTAGTAGCCGCAGTTCGGACAGACGACGTGCGACGGACGCGCGGTACCGCACTGCTGGCAGTACTGCAGCTTCATCGGCTTGATTGCCTGGTGGCTTCGCCGCTTCCGCGAACGCATCTTGGAGTTACGCCTCTTGGGGACGGCCATGTCGAAAACCTCTAACGTTCAATGCTGTTTGCGTTTATGTCTGATGCGAGAGGGTGGGAAGCGGTCCCTGCCCCACCTGCAGCGTGCGCATTTCCAGCGGTCGTTCAAGATGCGGCATGGTATGGCAGGCATGAAAGTTGTGTCAAGCAAGCCGAACCCGCCGTGATGATTCCGCCAAACATTCTCCTCGCAATGCCGGTTCGCCTCCAGAGGCCGGCCCCCACTGGGGGCTCCCGCGACCGGACACGACTGGCCGGAGGACGGCGTTCGCGGAGCCTGCGGGGATGAGGCAGGGGGGAGTCGGTCGCTGCTGCCGGGGAGACTTCGAGCGGCCGATTGTGCCTTTCAGAGCGGTTGTGGCGACGCATCACGACGACCCGGAGCCGCAGTGACCGGGCCGCGGGAATTGATTGTGCCGGATGGGCACCCGTCGCCGAAGACGACCTGTGGTGAGTCCACGGTCCCTGGACAGTTTGTGCTTGCCGATGCCGCCTGAGGGGCCATAACATCGAGTCTGACGCCCATGTCACTGGAATGGTCCCCAACGGGGACGACGTGGGCCAGCGCGATCCCATTTGACTCTGCAGAACAGATCGGGGAACGACGGTGGGCAAACTGAGCCTTGCAGCGACATCTCTGATAGCAGCCCTGCCCGGAGCCGTGATGACCTACATCGGCGTCATGGCGTTCCTCGGATATGCCGAGAAGATGCCCGGCATGCTCAAGATTGTCGCCGGTGCGACGGTCGGACTTTCGGCCCTGATCGCTCTGAGCCCGGTCGCGATTCTTGTCTTCGGGCCGAAGAGCGACGCGCCTCCGAAGAAGAAGGCCGCACCGGAAGACGAAGGAGCCGAATCGTTCGTCGACGAGACGGCACAGGACGAGGAGCTGCTCGCCGACGAGAGCGTCGAAGATGTCGAAGCATTCGCAACCGACTCGGAAGCGGACGAATTCGAGACCGACGACGATTTCAGTTCGTCGACCGAAATGGAAATCGTCGACGAGGATGCCGAGTTCGACACCCTCGCCGATTCGTCCGGAGAGCTCGACTTCGAGAGCGACGATGACTTCGCCTTCGATGACGACGACGAGACGAAGGCCTGAGTCAGCCCGCTACTTTGCCGTCGGCGAGAAATCGGTCGGTGCCATGTAGGTCGATTCGACCTTGGTGACCAGACGTCCGTCCTTCTGCGTTTCGGCAGCGACCTTCTTCCACTCCGGATCGGTGAAGAACGCCTTCCAGGATGCCTTCGCCGCATCCCGGCTGGGGTACTCGAGCACGTACAGCATCACGTTGCCCGCTTCCTCGTCTCGCGGCGACCAGTAGCCGACCGACGTCATCCCATGCGACTTGAAGATCGCGTCGGTGTGCTGGCGGAACCGGTCATGCAGCGCATCGAGCTTTCCGTCGGCTGCCGTGTAGACTCGCAGTTCGTAGACGGCATCTTCATTTGGTGCCGTGACCGTCGGTGAGTAGTCGGTCGCGGTCATGTACAGCGAGTACGGCCGCTCGGCGAGGATCTTGCCGTGCTGTTCCTGCGAGGCCTTCGCCACCGCCCGCCATTCGGGATCTTCGCGAAACGCCTGCCAGGACTTCTTTGCCGCCTCGCTGCTGGCGTGACGCAGCAGGTACACGAGCGTGTTGGACTTCTTCGGCTCGTCGGTCGGCACCCAGTAGGCGACATTCGTCATGCCGTGCTTCTCAAAGATCCGCATTGTGTGGCTGCGGAACCGATCCAGCAGTGGTTCAAGCTTGCCCGGTTCGCAGGTGTAGATCCGCAGTTCGTACACGGGAGTGTCCTGGTCGTCAGCAGTGGCCAGCGGGGCCATCAGTGCCATCACGGCGATGGCTCCCAGGAACGCGGTCAGTCGGTGAACGGTGATCATCTCATGCTCCATTGAAGGTGGAGGTTCCCCTGTGGCGTGGTGGTCCCAGGCAGGGCCGCGGCGCGGCACGATTCGCTCGCCACTAATGCCGATGCTGCAAACTGTAACCGATGCTGCAGACCGGCGGGACTCTGGTCGCTCTTGCCGAAGAACGCCCACTTCGCGACCATTGATGAAGGCTGCTTCGGCGACTGTCATCGCGACTCGATTTCCCTGCGTACGAAGGCATTGACCGGCATGAACGTCTGTTGCCACGCGATCGTGGCTGCGATCATGGTTCTGGGACTCAGCGGCCGCTTCGCTGCCGCAGGCGAGACGTCGTTGCCGATTCGCTTGCGGGAACCGGCGGCGCTCGTCCTGAGCGACGACCATCAGCGGGTGTTTGTCGCCAACCAGCAGAGCGGCACGCTCTCGGTCGTCAACACGAAGTCCTGGGAGGTCGTTGCCGAACACGACCTTGGCCAGTCACTGGCGGACGTCGTCGTGCTGCCGGGGCGTGACGAGCTGCTGGCCGTCGACCAGGATGGTGGCAACCTGATTCACGCTGCGATTGCCGATGACGTTGTGACGGTGCGGGAACGGATCGACGTCCCCGCCTCCCCCGTCACGGTGTCGCTCTCTCCCGATACGCAAACGATCGCCGTTGCCTCACTCTGGCCGCGCCGGTGCACCCTGCTGCCGGTCTCCGGGGACGGTTCGCTGCAGTCAGCCGAACGTCGCTCGGTCGCGTTGCCGTTCAATCCCCGCGAACTGCTCTGGCTCGACGACGACCATCTGCTGGTTGCCGATGCGCACGCAGGTGAGCTCGCTGTGGTGGATGCCCGGATGGCACAGATCGTTCGCCGTCATGCACTGCCGGGGCACAACATCCGTGGTGTTTCGCTGTCCCCCGATGGATCCGAGGTCTGGATTGTCCATCAGGAGCTGACGGAAAATGTGCCGACCGACTTCGAGCACCTCTACTGGGGCGGACTGATCCGCAACGCGATCCATGTCGTGTCGGTCGAACGGCTGCTGGAGCCTGGCATCGACTGGGGCACCGAGTCGCGGCGCGTTCAGCTGGGCGCGACCGGCTACGGTGCGGCCGATCCGAATCACCTCGCCTGGACCGAATCGGGCGACGCGATTGTGGCGCTGGGGGGCGTGAACAGTGTCTCGGTCTTTCCTCCCGATCAGCAGGTTGTCCTGCAGCGGCTCGAAGTCGGACAGCGACCGACCGATGTCATCGTGTTGCCGGAACGGGGACTCGCCGTCGTCGCCAACACGCACAGCGACACGCTCAGCGTGGTCGAAATCGAAGCCGGCCCGTCGGCGGGGCCGCTGCGTCATCCCGGAATCGCGGCGGAAGTCGCTCTGGGACCCATGCCCGAACTCTCCGCGGCGGATCGTGGTCAGCGACTCTTCTTTGATGCCACGCTTGGCCTGGACGGCTGGGTAAGTTGCCACAGCTGTCACAGTGATGGTCACTCGAACGGTCTGCTGGCGGACACGTCCGGCGACGACTCGTATGGAACTCCAAAGCGCGTCCTGTCCCTGCTGGGAACGCGGGACAACAATCCCTGGGCCTGGAACGGTTCGATTCGCGTGCTCAACGATCAGGTTGTGAAGTCGGTCAGGACATCGATGCAGGGCGACGACATCTCGCCGACCGAAACCATGCACATCGTCGCGTTTCTGCATCGGCTCGAACCGCCGCCGCCATTGGAACCGGTCCGGGACGACCCGGCGGATCGCGCACTTGTGGCCCGCGGTCGGCAGGTGTTCGATGCTCAGGGATGCGGCGTCTGCCACGTTCCGCCACTCACCTACACCAGCGATCAGATCGTTGATGTGGGGATTCATGACGAGGCGGGGGCCCGGAAGTTCAACCCGCCGTCGCTGCGCGGCGTCAGCCAGCGCCGCCGCTGGTTCCACGACGGTCGGGCCGGGTCGCTGCGCAGCGTGTTCGAGGATCACGGCCACCAGTTGAAGTCCGGCCTGAGTGAGGACGAGCTGACCGCCCTGCTCCGCTTCCTCCGCAGCCTCTGACGCATTGCACCGCCGTGATTAGCCGACGCGCTTACTGACCGGTCGGCGGCAGCCGCAGCTCGACGACGATCGGAAAGTGGTCCGAACCGATGTCCGGTCCGACCCGGCGATTGACCGTTGTGATTCCGTCGCTGACCAGGCAATGGTCAATCGCGATTCGCAGCGGCCAAGGCGTCGTCGGCCACGTCGGTTGCAGGCCGAAACCGACTCGGGTGTCGACCAGTCCGGTTGCAGCCAGCATCGACCGCAACCCCGCAGACCAGGTCGTCGCGTTGAGGTCACCCGCAACAATGACCGGTGTCTCCGTTGAATCGACCAGCTCCGCGAGCCGGGCAAACTGCTCGTCCCGCATTTCGCTCATCCAGCGATGAAACGGCGCGTACGTGTGCACGCCGAATACCGTGACCGGTGTGCCGTCGACGGTGATGCGAATCCGCCCGGCATGGTTGACGTCGCCGAGCAGGTGCCATTCCGATTCGTCGAGGGGAAACCGGCTGTACACACCGAGTCCGCCATTGCCGACATCGAGCCGTTCGATGCGATGCGGCAACTGGTCTGTGAGCTCCGCTATCGCGTGGCTCCAGGCGGTCGAGAGTTCGCTGACGATGACGACGTCCGGCTGTTCGCTGCGGAGCCACTTCTGGACGCGTGCGTGGTTGCGATTCGCTACGTGGACATTGACGGCAATGACCTTGAGGGAAGCAGTGTTGCCTGGAGGGACTGGGGCGGGCCAGTAGAGCGGCGCGATGCAGCCGGCATTGATCAGCACGACCGCCAGCCCGACCGACGTCGACTTCCATTGCCGCATCGCCGCCAGCAGCAGTGTGAGCGGCACCGCCAGCAGCAGGTACTGCAGGCGGAAATGAGCCGCCAGATCGGCCAGATACGAGTATTGCCCGAGCCAGCCGATCAACGTCGCCAGCAGCAGACCGGCGATGGCCAACTGCAGCAGCCGGACCAGGATCACTTGCCGGTGGGATCGGGAAGGCGCAGGCTCGTTGCTTTCAGACGGTGCCATCGAATGCTCGTTCTGCGGACGCTGATCGGTTTATCCGGTCTGTGGGCCTGATATCAGATCGGCCCGGGCCTGTCGACGAACTGGCGAATTGCGTCGGTACGGCCGGGCGTGTTAAAAACGTGGTGTTTCGCCGAGCCTCAGAACGATTCTGCCGAGAGACCATGTCGAACTGTCATCCGGAAGACCAGTCCCGCGAAGAAATCGAGCGGTCTCAGCTTCACCGGCTGCAGCAGCTGCTCGTTGAAGTTCACACTCGCAATCCGTTCTGGCAGAAGAAACTGGAAGGTGCCGGCATCGTCCCCGGCGACATCCTGTCGCTGGACGATCTCCGCAATCTGCCGTTCCTCACCAAGCAGGAACTGGTCGACGATCAGAACGCCAATCCCCCCTACGGGACAAATCTCACCTATCCGCCCAAAGCCTATTCGCGTCTGCATCAGACGTCCGGCACCACGGGCCGTCCCATGCGGTGGCTCGACACGCCGCAGAGCTGGGACTGGCTGATGGAGTGCTGGGCCCAGATCTACCGCATCGTCGGTTTGCGGGATGACGACGTGCTGGCCTTCCCGTTTTCGTTCGGTCCGTTCATCGGATTCTGGGCGGCGTTCGAAGGAGCCTGTCGCATCGGCCGGTTGTCGCTTCCCATGGGAGCCCTGACCAGCGAAGCCCGGCTGCGGATGATGCTCGAACTCAACGCGACGTTCGTCTGCTGCACGCCCACCTATGCCCTGCGGCTGGTCGAAGTGGCGGCAGAGAAGAACATCGATCTGGCCGGCAGCGCCGTGCGCGGACTGGTCGTCGCCGGTGAACCGGGCGGCAATGTCCCATCCGTGCGTCGTCGCATCGAAGAGGGCTGGGGCGCCCGCGTGTTCGATCACTGGGGAATGACCGACATCGGATCGCTGGGGATCGAGCCCCACGACGCCCCCGGTGGACTCTCCATCCTCGAAACCGAATGCATTGCCGAGATCGTCGATCCCGACACCGGCGAGCCGGTCGAACCGGGAGCGCTCGGCGAACTGATCATCACCAACCTCGGACGCTGGGGACATCCGGTCATCCGCTATCGGACCGGCGACCTGGTGAGGGCTGCAACCGAGTGCCCCACCGGCCGCAATCTGCTGCGGCTGGATGGCGGGATTCTGGGGCGGGCGGACGACATGGTGACGATTCGCGGCAACAACGTGTTTCCGTCCAGTGTCGAAGCGATCCTTCGTGAGTTCGATGCCGTCGCCGAGTACCGCATCATTGTCGAGAGTCAGCGCGCGATGCATCAGCTGCGGCTGGAGATCGAACCGGTCCCGGCCGTGGCATCGGTGGCGGACGAGCAGCAACGACTGATTCGGAGTGTGGCGTCGGCGATCAAGGAGCGACTGAATTTCCATCCGGAGATCGAGGTCGTTCCGACCGACAGTCTGCCGCGGTTTGAACTCAAGGGCCGCCGGTTCGTCCGGCGTGACATGAATGACGAGTGACACGACCAGGTCAGCAGGGGACGACCACGGTGGCGAATCGCCACCTGTTCCCGATGACCGTGCCGCGTCCGTCAGTCCAGCTCCCTCCCGACGTCGCCTGCTGTTGTTCCGCATTGCCGCCGTGCTGCTCGCCCTGGCGGTCTTTCCCTGCGTCGAAGGCGTCCTGGCGCTGTTTGATCTGGGACGTCCGAATGTGGCCGAGGATCCGTTTGTCGGATTCACGGGATCGCATCCACTCTTTGTGCTCAGCGAGGATGGCGAGCGGTACGAGGTTCCGCCGGCCCGCCAGAATTTCTTCGCCTACGAGTCGTTCCCGGCACAGAAGTCTCCCGGGACGTTTCGCATCGTCTGCCTGGGCGGATCGACCGTGCAGGGGCGACCGTATTCAATCCCGACGTCCTACGGCACATGGCTGAAGCTGGCGCTGCAGGAGGCGGACCCCTCACGCAACTGGGAGGTCGTCAATTGCGGCGGGATCTCGTACGCCAGCTACCGGCTGGTGCCGATCCTGGAGGAGTGCCTGCGGTACGAGCCGGATCTGCTCATCCTCTGTACCGGGCACAACGAGTTTCTTGAAGACCGGTCCTACCCGGGGATCTCCGGCCTGCCCCGATGGCTGCACGGGCCTCTCGGCGCTGTCGCTCAGATGCGCACCTTTACCCTGTTGCGCACCGCAGCGCAGAGCATCAGCGATGTGCCGCCCACCGGGACCGATCGGCCGCTGCTGCCGGACGATCCCGATGCAATGCTCGACTACAACGAGGGCCTGGCCGCCTATCATCGCGACGACGACTGGCAGGCGGGCGCGATCGAACATTACGGGTACAACGTACGCAGGCTGCTGACAATCGCCGAGGAGGCTGACCTGCCGGTGCTGCTGCTGTCTCCCTGTTCGAATCTCGCCGACAGCCCTCCGTTCAAGTCAGAGCATCGAGCCGGCCTGTCCGATGCAGAACGGGCCGAGTGGGACCGACTCGTTGAGCAGGCGCGGTCTCTGTACCGGTCAAACCTGCGTCGGGCCGCTGCTCTGCTGGAGGACGCGCTGGCGATTGATGACCGGTATGCGGCGATCCACTTCGAGCTGGGTAAGTGCTATGAGTACCTGAGCCGGTCGGAATCCGCCCGCACGTGCTACGTGCGGGCCCGGGACGAGGACATCTGCCCGCTGCGGATCCTCAGCCCGATGGAACAGGAGCTTCGCGTGATTGCCGAAGAGCGTGACGTGCCGTTCCTCGACCTGCACGAACTTCTGGAAGCCCGTTCCCGCCGGGGGATCCTGGGGGACGACTGGCTGGTCGACCACGTCCACCCGTCGTTTGAAGGGCATCAGGTCATTGCCCGCCGGCTGCTGGAGATGATGGCGGCCGAGGGAATGGTCGAGCCGCGCGCGGACTGGGAGGAGCGGGCCACGGCGGCATTCGAGAAGCACTTCGAGAGTCTCGAAGATCACTACTTTCTGCGTGGTGGCCGGACGTTAAGAGCCCTTCAGGCGTGGACCCGTGGTGAAGCGGACGGTCCGCCGGCGCATCTCCGTTTTCCGGAGCGAATCACACGCCGAAGGGCTGGGGAGGACGCATCGGGCCCGGACGCGAACGAGCGTCGGGCCGTTCAGAATTCCGAGATCACTTCGCCCTGATTGCGCGTGCCCAGGGCCCGCCACAGTCCAAGGTCGATGTTTTCACTCACCGAGCGGGCTGAACCGTCGACCAGAGCGACGTTGACGATTCCTTCGTGAAAGCTTCGCGAGGTGATGATGGCGTATGTCGGGTTGCCGGCCGAACCATCCTTGCCTTCCTGCCACGAGTTGAAGTCGGCGTCGACGACCTCGCTGCCGGTGTTGTACTCGACGCGCGAATTGGGCGCGAGCGTCGTCGTCACGCCGGAATGGTGAACGCGGCCGTCGGGCCATTCCGTATGGCCGGTGTTCTTGTACTGGGCACCGCTGGCGACGGCGGCCTCGGCGTCCGCAATCGTACCGGGAATCGTCGTGGACGACGGTCCGCCGTTGCGTGTGTACGGCTGCCAGGCTTTCACCTCCGCGGCCAGAAGCGTGTTGGTCGTGCCGTCGGTGAACGCGGCAAAGCTCAGCTTGCTGTTCGGGAAGAATGCCCCGTTGCCTCCCTGTCCGTTGGTCGGGTTGAAGACGAACCATGTGCCGTAGTTGAAGCCGTACGTCGTCGGATACAGGTGCACCTTCCCGCCCCCCGGGTCCCGCACCTGGTCGCTGCCGGGATCACTCGGACAGGCGAACGTTGCAATCTTCAGCCCGTCGATTGCCGTCTGAAAGTCCCAGGCAATCGTCAGATCAACATTGTTGTACAGGTTGCCCTGTTCGAGATACGGCAGCAGCCGACCGTGAACTCCCCATGAGCCGTTGTTGCCGGTCGAGGTAACGCTGAGGTCGACGGCCGCGCCGGGGGGCAGGTACCGGTTGGCATCGACGTAGTTGTGCAGTGCCAGACCGAGCTGCTTGAGGTTGTTCTTGCATTGCGTCCGGCGGGCTGCCTCGCGTGCCTGCTGCACGGCCGGCAGCAGCAGCGCAATCAGGATGGCGATGATCGCGATGACCACCAGCAGTTCGATCAGCGTGAATCCGCGCCGGCGGAAACGTCGGTCCCTCATGGAAGTGTCCAGTGCATGTCGTGTCCTGTGTGACGTCCGGCCCGGTCCACGGCGTGGCGGCCCGCGTGGAGGGCGGTTTCGCAAGCCGCGTGCCAGTCGGTCCACCAGGCGGACCGGATCAGCGATCCACAGGCGAGGTGACGCCCCTTCCGCCTGGACGAGGGACGGACTTTAGCGGACTGATGCAGATTCTGTACGAAGAAGGCCGTTTGCCGAATCCGCCTGCGAGGAATGTCCTGTGATGGACAAATGGCCGCCGGCGGTGGACAAACTCTGTCCATGTGTCCCGTGGTGGCCACGCGGCCCACCGCGGAGGTGCCTCGAACGGCAGCGTTGCCTATGCTGGAAGATGCTCGCGTGACACTGTGCGTTGCAGTGCGGCGTCTCCCCTGCCCTCCCCGGCATCCGCCATGCGTTGGCCGATTCGCAATCAGATCCTGTTTCCGCTGGCCGGTGTGGTGGTCGTCGGTGTGGCGCTGACGACGCTCACGACCGCGTCTCTGGCGGCCCGGCAGAGCGAACAGGCGACCATCGCGCAGCTCCGGCAGGTGGTCGAGACCCTTGGCGATGCCACCATCCCGTTTACGCCCCGCATTCTCGAACAGATGCGGGGCCTGTCCGGTGCCGAGTTCATTGCCCTCGGCCCCGACGGCGAGGTGCGGGCCGCGACACTGCCATTCGACCTGCTGGCCGACTGGAAGCGTCTCTCCCCGCGGGCGGCCGGCGATCTGGCGACGCTGACCGATTCGCCGCCGCTGCTGCTCTCGGGGGAACGCTACTTCGCTGCGGAACTGCAGGTCCGCCCCCCGTCGGTCGTACGCCGGCTGGTCATCCTCACGCCCGAACGCAACTGGCAGACCGTCCGGCGCAATGCGGCCCTGCCGGCCCTCGTCGTGGGAGGCGTGACGATGGCTCTGACGCTGATCGTGTCGATCTGGCTGTCGGGCCGGTTGAGCCGGCGGCTTCAGTCCGTCGAGTCGCAGGTCGAGCGGATCGCCCGGGGAGAGTTCGTTTCCGTCGCCGTGAAGCCCCCACACGATGAACTCCACGAGCTGGCGTCATCCGTCAACCACATGTCCACCTCGCTGCAGCAGTTGCAGGAGTCGATGCGGCGGACCGAGCGGATGCGGCTGCTGGCCCAGCTCGGCAGCGGTCTGGCGCATCAGCTCCGCAATTCCGTCACCGGTGCCCGTATGGCGGTTCAGCTGCATCAGCGACGTTGCCCGAAGGAGGCGGCCGACGAATCACTGGCCGTCGCCCTCGATCAGCTTGCAATGACCGAAGAGCAGATTCGCAGTCTGCTGACGGTGGGACGCGGCAGCGCCTCGGTTCCCGTGACCGGCCCGCTGGCGGAGATCGTACGCGATGTCTGCCGCCTGATCGGCTCAGCCTCTCAGCATGCTGGGGTGACGTTTCGCACACCGGGGGACATAGAAGCGGACGCCTGTGTCGCCGATGCCGAAGGAACGCAGGCGGCGCTGCTCAATCTGCTGACCAATGCGCTCGAGGCCGCCGGCAACGGCGGAGATGTGACGCTGGAGGTCACGGTGGAACCTGACACCGCGACCTGCCGCGTCTCCGACAGTGGCCCCGGCCCTGATGCCGACATCGCCGACCGACTGCTCGAACCGTTCGTCACGACCAAACCGGAAGGCGTCGGGCTGGGGCTGGCGATGGCGCGGACGGCTGCCGAGTCGCAGGGAGGAACGCTGGCGTGGGAGCGGCGCGACGGCAGGACGGTCTTCACCCTGACCGTTCCCGTGACCCGCGCGTCACGTGAAGACAACCGTGAGAGCGACGCAGATCGGCCGCGACAGGACACTCTCCAGCAGCCGGCCGAAACGATGGGAACCCGATGAGTCACGTGCTGATTGTCGACGACGAGCCCGGCATCTGCTGGGGATTTCGCGAACTGCTCACCGACGAGGGACACCAGGTCTCGGTTGCATCCAGTGCCGAAGCCGCCCTCGAACTGGCCGACACGACCACTCCCGATGCCGTGCTGCTCGATGTCCGTCTGCCCGGCATGGACGGTCTGACGGCCCTCGAGCATCTCCGCAAACGGGTCGGCGATGCGCCGATCATCGTGATGACGGCCTTCGGCAACCTCGAGACCGCCTGCCGGGCCGTCGACTCGGGTGCGTTCGATTACCTCACCAAACCGTTTGACCTGGAAGAGGCTGTAACGGTCCTGCAGCGGGCGCTCTCGTCTGTAAGTCGACCGGCTGAGGGAGAGGGAGCCGCTCCTGCGGACAGCACGGTCGAAGGGCCGCTGATCGGTCGTTCCCCCGCGATGCAGGAGGTCTTCAAGCAGATCGCCG
>ENA-ORCW01000175-ORCW01000175.1-marine-metagenome-genome-assembly--contig:-NODE-175-length-69531-cov-4.202235_pt1 | contig 69531 bp, 53 predicted proteins | sample MGYA00237784_ERZ508517 | MGnify/ENA primary metagenome ERZ508517 (study PRJEB26187, sample SAMN06268979) | marine metagenome | isolation source: Tt ae E1 feedstock associated aerobic enrichment on...
AGACTCATCTCTCAAGACTCATCTCTCAAGACTCATCTCTCAAGACTCATCTCTCAAGACTCATCTCTCAAGACTCACCGCTCAAGACTCACCGCTCAAGACTCACCGCTCAAGACTCATCTCTCAAGACTCACCGCTCACCACTCAGTAGATCCGCACCGGCTGTTCCTGGATGACCAGGCCCTGCTCGGCACTGGAGAGCTTGGCTTTGACGCGCGTCGTTCCTTCGCGGGTGGCGCTGAGCACCACGTCGAACTCGCTCTCCTGGTCGATTCCAAGACGGTTGACCACGGCGAAGCGAACCGACTGGCCATCGTGCTCGAAGTCAACCGGCCCGGACGCCGTCACGAACTCGAGTTCCTCCGGCAGTTCGAACACCACCTGCACCTTGTTCGCTTCCGCCGTCCCGCGGTTTCGCACCTTCAGACGCAGCGAGACCTGTTCGCCGACCGGAATCGGACGGCCGTCGTGCGATGTATCGAGCACGTCCACCGCCAGGGCGGAGACGCCGGCAGCCTCAAGTTGCGAGGACGCCTGAGCCTTGTTGCCGGCGGCATCGGTCACGGACACATAGGTCTGCAGGTTGCCGGACTGTGTTGCGAGCAGCTTGGAGACAAAGGTTCGGGACTGTCCCGGTTCGAGCTCGGCAATCATCCAGGTGTTCTTGCGGTTCGCCGCATCGTAGCGGCCCCCTTCGGGGAGGCCGGCTGGTTCCATTCCTGCGGGGAGTTCCTCGTCGACGGTGATGTTGCGAAGCGTCTGCGACGAATGGTTGGTAACGACGGTCTCGTAGGTGGCAGGGCGGCCGACGAACCGGCGTGCCGGACCCGTCCGCTCAATCGACAGACGCGAGTCGATGATCCGCACGGGGACACTCGCTTCACACTTGCTGCTGGTGCCAATGATGCCCATGGCGCGGTTCTGGTACTCGCCGGTCTGTACCGCCGAGACGGTCAGCTCCACCTGGCGGGTCTTGCCGGCAGGAAGCTTGCCGACCTCGTACTCGAGGTCGCGGCCCCCTTCGTGTGTCAGGCCGATCGGCAGGATGTTGCGGATGAAGACGTTGTCGGCATCCGCACTGCCGGTGTTGGTGAGCTTGAACCGGAAGGTTGCCGGCTCACCCACGACCAGCTCGTTGGGACCCTGGATGTTGATGTCGATCTTCGGTGAGGTAATGACGGTTCGGGCGGTGACTGCCGCCACAAAACGGACCGTCGCGACGCTGCCGATCTCACCCGGCTCGGTCGGGATGACGCGAATCTTGATCGACTCTTCCTGTCCCGGTTCCATACTGCCGAGACGCCAGGTGAGGCGGCGGTCGATCAGTTCTGCGCGGGGTTTGGTGCCGGTCAATGTGGCGCCACGGGGAATGCGATCTTCGACAATCACGTCCCGGGCGGTGCTGCTGCCGACGTTCCGGATGAGAATCTCGTAGATGACCGGTTCACCCAGGACGGCCTGGGGAGGGGCCAGCTTTTCGATCTTCAGCTCAGGCTGCTGCGGGCCGGCCGGAGCGTTTCGATCCGGGACGGCATCGCCGACCAGCTCCATCGCGCCCGGGCTGACACGGGGGATGGATGACTCGACCGGCTCCCGTGTGAGGGGAATGGACGACGGTCCCGTCGGACCGGCCGGTTCCGTGGATTCCGGTTGAGTCGGCAGCGGCTGGGCCGGCTGAGTCGGCTCCGATTCCGGCAGCGTGGGCTGGGGCTGCTCGGGTTGCAGTGGCTGGAAGGGAGCCGGCTCGGTCGGTTCGGGCTGTGCCGGCTCTGGCTGCATCGCTTCCGGGGCAGGCTGTGTCGGTTCCGGTTCCGCTGCTCCCGAAGCGGCCGGTTCGGGGTCGAACGAGAACGTCGGGAGCGGACTGGGGGCCGGTGTCGTCGTTTCCGGTTCTTCTGCCGGTGCGCCAAGCGCAGGAAGCGTCGGCGTCGGTTCGTCTGCGTCCGCTGCGGGCTCCATGGCAGGGGCCGGCTCGGCGGGAGTCGGTACCGGCTGAGCGTCGGCCGGGATGGAGCTGCGTTCCCGCGTCATCGCGGAGTCCGGAATCGACAGACGCGGACGGTCCTCTGCCCCGAAATCGAGCCGCGGTAGCGGCTCCGACGTTGCTTCAGGCTCCGGCGTGTCCATCGGTGCCGGTTCGTTTGCCGGCGGCGCGGAGAACGGATCGGCCGCCGGGACCGGGTTGCCGAACGGACCTTCGGCCGGCTGCGAAGCAGGGGCGTCATCGCCCGGTGTTGCCGGACCCGGAACCGAGCGATCGAGTGGACGCGGCTGCATTTCTCCAGCGGGCCCCTCCGGTCCGGGCGTCGGCAGAGGAATCGACGTTCCGGCGAACGGATTGCTTTCGGCGGGGGCAGGCTGGGACTCAGCGGCCGGCTGGGGTGTGTCTGCCGGAAATGCAAACGGATTGTTGACGACTTCCGGCGTGGTGCCGTCTGTCGGTGTGGAGGCTTCGGCCGGGGGAGTCAGCGGCATGCGTGCTGGTTCGGCCGCCGGTTCCTGCGGCTGCTCAGCAACGGCAAACGGATTTTGCGGAGCGGCATCGGGCGTCGTCACGTCTGCGGCTTCGGCGGGTTTCGGTTCCGTGGCCGGTTCCGGGCTTGGCGCAAACGGAATGAAGACCGGCTTGTCATCGGCCGGTTGTTCAGAGGCCTCCTCGCCCGCGGCCGGTTCAATCTGAGAACCGGCGGGGACGTTCGATTCCGTTTCGGCCAGGGCCGTCATGAGTCCGTTCTGACGCGTCGTCGGCTGGGCGTTGCCGGTCGTCGGCGGAGACATCAGGACCGGCCCGGGATGTTCGGGCGGCAACGCGCGAAGCGTTGAGCCGGCTTGAGCGACGCGCGAGTCGGCACCCGTCGGTTCGGGAGCGGCGGGATTGTCCATGTAGACGCGGCCCGGCTGCTGAGGAGCGGCAGCGATGGGCTCTCCGGCGGCATCCGCAGGCGTCTCATCGGCCCCGGTGGGCTCGTCGATTGCAAACGGGTTGTAGCTGACTCGTCCAGGGGCTTCGGCTTCGGGCTCAGGCTGCTGCGGTGTGGGGTGGGTGATGGCGGCGAACGGATTCGGCTCGGCCGGCTCGTTCTGAGCGGGGGCATCCGTCGGCTGTCCTTCCGGTTCGCCCTGGGCAGGGGGGCCGGCGGTCATGAAGGCGAACGGGTTCGGCTGCGATTCCTCCGCAGCCGGGGCGTCGGTTGCCGGTGACTCGGCCGGCTCGCGCTGAGAGATCGCCATCAGCGGCGCGTCGGAGGGAGTCGCGTCGGCCGTTGCGGCGGGCATCTCTCGGGACGCGGTTGCAGGCGGTGTTGCGGTAAAGTCGATGGACGCCGGGTCGGGAAAGTCCAGCTTCGCCAGGGTCGGTTCCTGCTGGGGAGGAAGCGAGTCGCTGGCACCGGTCTGGTCGGTCCCGGAATCCTCTGCCTCGGGCGCGGCGTCGGAGTCGCCGTCGTCGAGCGAGGCAAACTCACCGGAATCGGCTTCGGGCGTCTGCTGGTTGAGGACGTGCTGCGCCTGCACGACAACGATGCATCCGACAGCGATGACGCCGACGAGTGCAATGCCCTTCCATAGCGCGTTCACCATTGGGGAATCCTTTCCCAACTCAGCCGGATAGTCAGGTCCGTCCGTCAACCTGAGGAAACCGTGCTGGCCTCGACTCAACAACCCGTTCAAAAGAGCGAACCGGACTGCGCCCGAACAGTACCGGAACAGGTCAGGCGTCGCGGGATGACGCACCGCAACGATTCCTGATTCGCGCCGGGGTTGTAGCAAAACCGGGGCCGGACGCAAAGGCGAGTCTGGGTTACTCGTTGGGAGGCTCGATGTCGACGTCCTGCCACTTCATCGCCTGGTCCATCGGCTCGATACGCAGCACCACCACGCCGTTCTGGAAGACCCGGACCGTGCCGGTCGATTCTGAGACGGCCACGGCGATTGCCTTGGTCGCCTTGGAGATGGCGGCGGCTGCCCAGTGACGTGCCCCGAGCCCTTTCGAGAGTGTCAGGCCTTCTGCCGGGGCGTCGAGGATCCGTCCGGCGGCCATCACGCAGCCGTCGGATGAAATGATGAAGGCACCGTCGATCTGCGCCAGTTCCTTGACGCTCTCCCGCACGCGCGGACTGCTGATCATCCGCTCCTTGCGACTGTAGCCGCGGAACGGGTCGTGCACCTGCTCGTGGGACATCTCCATCACCTTGCGGTGATTGCCCACGACAAACATCGTCCCGACCGACTTGCCTTCGCGACCCTCGCGGCCGATCTCGATCGCCAGGTCGACGACCTTGCGGAGGATCTGCAGGGGGACCTGGGTCTCCAGCCGCTGCAGGTCTCGCGTCGTCAGTTTCGCCAGGTGTTCGGACAGACTGATGACGCTGAGCGAGTCGACGTTGTCCCGTTCGAAGCCGGCGTACAGGGCGACAATTCGTGCACCAGTCTGCAGCAGGTCGTCCGCGATGGCCTCGAGCAGCGCCTGCGAGAGCTGAACCTGCCGCGTGTGAGGCTCGTCAATCAGCGAGATCAGCGGGATCTCGTCTTCCTGCGCCGCCTGCTGGACATCCGGCTGGTGAGAGGCGACCAGCAGCTTCACGCCCTTGAGTTCGCTCTGGACGTTCCGGAAATCGTACGGCAGGTCCGCCAGAAGAATGACGGCCGAGACGTCGTGCTCAGCAGCGATCCGACGTGCCGATTTGAGCAGGCTTGCAAAAACCGGCGCGGGTTCAGCTCGCTTCATGGACACGATCCGGGACGCTGAAACTCCAGAAGGCACGGTGTCCGTACGCAACAGACACGAGCGGTGCAAGTGCCCGACGCTCAGGCGGCCCGTCCGACCGTCTCGGCGTGAGGCGGTCAGGCGTGGGAAAGCGATGATCCCCGGGTGCAGGACACGGGGCAGGCGAAGCACCGGGCAGGCCGTCGGCAGGCGGAGACAAGTTTAGACGAATCCGTCCGCAGGTCAACGAACCGCCAGCACCTGAATTGGCAGGAAAACGACGGTTTCTTTCCTCGCACCACCTACTGAACGTTCGCCGGGGTCGAGAGAGCCGTCCGGACCTCTTCGGGGGAGAGGTACTTCTCTTCGTGCGAACTCTTCAGCGTCAGGGACGACTGCTGACCGTAGGCACCCGGAATCAGGGCGTCGGCGGTCACGTTCCGCGAAAGGACGATGCCACGCGTCAGGTCGAACTTCAGTGTGCCGCTGGCCAGTCGCTGCGCCAGCTGGCCTTCCTGGAACGGTTGGCGGATCGGCGTGATTACGACCGTCCGGACACCGATCGTGGCGGTGTTCCCCTCCACGGCCTCCAGGGTGTACTGCCGCTGCAGTTTGACCCGCCGCTTCAGCTTGGGGTTGTCCTGGCTGGCGACGATGTCGACTTCGAAGTTGTGCCGCCACATCTCGCCGACGGCGATCTCCTCCTCCGGAAGGACCGGGAAGATGTTCAGCACACCGGAGCCTTCGAGATCGACGGCCGAACGGACACCCTCGGCCGTTTTCGCGTCGAGCACTTCGCCCGTCGGCGAAAGCTTCAGCCGCAGCAGGGGGCGCCCGATCGTCTCGTGGACGCCCCGGAACTGCTGGGGCGGCGAGTTGTCGGTCCGGCTGTCGTAGTGGGCCTGCTGGGTTCCCTGGGAGGCCATCATGCGGGCGTAGTCGATGCCGGTTTCGGCGAGGGCATTCCCGTCCGCATCCACTTCGACGACGCGGTAGTGCTTGACCGACTCGGACTCGTGCTGGACTTCACCCGGGTTGCCGCCCACGTTCACCGCAATGTCGGCCGAGTGCGTCACCCGGTAGTGCACGGTCTGGGTGGGGGTGAAGTGGTAGCGGAGCCGGTACTGCTCCTTGCTGTCGGATTCCTCGGCCACGCCGTCACGGACGGCACCGAGAATCGCGAGCGTGGCGATGGTCAGGCAGAACAGGCGAGTCGTTTTGGTCATCGGGTAGGGTCCCTGCGCGCAGCGTCCACGAAGTTTGGCGCGGGGAAGCTAGCAGAATCTGCCGAGTGCCGCGAGACGTTTTTTGGACGCCCGTGCGGGCCAGTCGCCTCGTCCGTTCCTTCGGTTCGGCGACGGAGCGGGGCGGACCGATTTCGTCGTCGCGGCCGGGCAGTTAGACTTCAACGCGACCAAGCGTTCCCCTGGCAGGAGACCATGGCATGCAGCTGGGACTGATCAACTCGGCCTGGGCACAGGCTGGCCTCGAAACGGAGTGGGGCATTCAGAAGACAAAGGAGATCGGTTTCGATTCGATCGACATTTTCACCGATCCACTCGATATCGACGTGGTGGAGCGACGGCTGATCAAGGACGAGTGCGATCGCCTCGAACTGCCGATTGTCTCTGTCTGCTGCGTCGCGGTCGGCCTCATCGACTTCAACCCGACCGTGCAGCGGTTCCACTATGACCGGGTGCGTTCGTACCTCGATCTGGTCTACGAGTTCGGGGCGAAGAATCTGCTGCTGGTTCTCGGCGAGTACATCTGGAATCGGGAGGTGATTCCTCCGGAGGAACAGTGGCAGTATGCCGTCGACGCCCTGCAGGACCTGGGGGACTATGCCGGGTCACTGGGAGTCCAGATCGCCCTGGAGCTGGAGCCGTTCCCCCTGTCGCTCCTGAACAACGTCGAGAACATGGTTCGGTTTCTCGACGACGTCGACCATCCCGCTGTGGCGGCCAACATCGACATTTCGCATCTGGTCCTGGCCGGAGTCGAGCCGAAAGAGGTTGGACGTCTCAAGGGGCGGGCGATTCACGTGCACATTTCGGACTGCGACGGCAAGCAGCACGGCGATCTGCCGCCGGGCCGCGGCGTCGTGAAGTTCGAGCCGTACCTGAAGGAGATTGCCAAACTCGGAATCGACGGGGCGATTTCCATCGAGCTCGAATACTCGCCGGACCCCGACCGGATCGAGGAGTGGGTGCAGGAGGCGTACGAGTCGACGGCCCGCCTGATGGAGAAGACCGGCCTTCGGGGCTGAGAGCGGTCCAGCGGCTGGGGGCGTCGCAGCGCGACGACCACCAGCCCCCGTTATCCACTCAAGCCGTCCCTACAGTCCCAGCACGTCCGCCATCGAGTACTGGCCGGCTGGCTGCGAGACGAGGAACTTGGCCGCGGCCAGTGCCCCGTAGGCATAGCTGTCGCGGGTGTGGCCGCGGACGGTCACTTCGAGCGTTTCGCCCATCATGCCGAAGACAATCGTGTGTTCACCCACGTTGTCCCCGGTCCGCAGGGCGTGGTAGCCGATCTCGGACTGCGGCCGCTTTCCGGTGGCCCCATGGCGGCCGTGGATGTGGCTGGTCTGCCCCATCTCTTCCGCGACGATCTCCCCAAACTTCAGGGCGGTGCCGCTGGGAGCGTCTTCCTTGAAGCGGTGATGCCGCTCGATGATTTCGACATCGACGCCGTCGCCGCGTCCCTTCAGGGCCCGGGCGGCTTCGCCGACCAGCTTCATGCCGAGGTTCACCGCCATGCTCATGTTGGGAGCCAGGATGAGCGGTGCTTCCTGAGCGGTCGCGAGGACCGCCTGGCGTTCCTCCTCCGTCAGGCCGGTTGTGGCGGCCACCAGCGGGATGCGACGTTCCGCACAGGTGCGGGCGATGGCAAGCAGACCGGCCGGCAGCGAGAAGTCGATGATGACATCCGGGCGGTCGACCAGCTCGGCGGTGACGGGGATTCCGAGCTTGCCAACGCCCGCCAGTTCGCCTGCATCCGCTCCCTGAAGCGAACTCTCGGAGTGTTCGAGGGCCGCGACAATCTGCAGTTCCTCGTCTGCCGCAGCGAGGGCGACAATCCGCCGCCCCATGCGGCCGGCCGCACCGTTCACGGCAAGCTGAATACGCTCTGTCATTGGTCCGTAGCTTTCTGATCAGCAGATACGTTCGTATGCGACCGGGCTTTCCGCGGACGGCAGACGTCTGCCCGCCGCCCCACGTCCCCGACGGATTATGATTCATCGCGATGGACGGTGTCGGGAGAGAACGCTGGTCGGCAGACGGCGATGTACTCGGCACCTTCGTCGCCGGGCGTACTGTATTTGACCCATTCGCCGGCGGAAACGATGATCGCCTGTCCGGCCGGCACGTCGAACGTCTGTTCGCGGGTCTCGACCCGCAGTGTTCCGCGCAGAACGATCGTGTACTCATCGAACTCGGGAGTCTGGCCCGGTTCGATCCAGCCGGCCGGGCTCTTCATCCGGGCGATGCTCAGATCGCTCGTGTCCGAATTGACGCGGCCGACGAACTCCTGGATTTCCTTCGGCTTGTTTCCCGCAGCCTCGACGATGGTCGGGGATTCGATCAGGACCGGCATGGCGCATTTCCAGTCTTTGATGAAACAGGAGAGGCAGGGCCCGATGACCGATCACCGGACGACAGTCGGGACAGGGCCGTGGCGATCTCGTGTGCCGCGGACGGATCATCCTCATTCTCGGAGCGTGCGGCAAGCGACTGTCGGGCCGGTTCGCCGCCGAGCCGACCGAGTGCCCACGCCGCGGCCCCGCGCACCAGAGGCGAGTCGTCCTCGAGCAGCCGTGTCAGGTCAGGAACGAACCGCTTGTCTCCCAGGTTGCCCGCGACGATGCAGGCATTGCGGATCAGTCCGTCGCGACCGATTCGCCAGATGGGATGTTTCCGGTACCGCTTCCGAAAGTCCGACTCGTCGAGCTGGAGGGTCTCCGCGATCGTCTCGGGAGCCTGAGCCAGCACCGGTGTCCACTGCGGGTCTGTCGTCTGCGGAGCCTTGCGGTTCCACGGGCAGACGTCCTGGCAGACATCGCATCCGAACAGCCACTGTCCGACTCCCGGACGCAGGTCCTCCGGGATCGGTTCGCCCCGCAGTTCGATCGTCAGGTACGAAATGCAGCGACGGGCGTCGAGAACGTGCGGTTCCGGAAAGGCGTCGGTCGGGCAGGCGTCCAGGCAGCGGGTGCATGTTCCGCAGTGAGCGGTCTCGTGAGGCGCGTCGGCCGGCAGCTCCACGTCGGTCAGCAATGCGGCGAGAAAGAACCAGCTTCCTCTGCGCTTGTTGATCAGCATCGTGTTCTTGCCGAACCATCCCAGTCCCGCCCGGCGGGCAAAGTCCCGTTCCAGCAACGGAGCCGTGTCGACAACGCCGCGGGTCCGGCAGCCAGGACGCTGTTCGTGCAGCCAGTTGGCCAGCTGCTTGAGACGGGTTTTGAGGACATCGTGGTAGTCGGCCGACGAGCGGGCATACCTGGCGATTCGAGGTGCGGCGGCTGCGGTGTCCCCGGGCAGATCCCCGGCGCTGTCGTCGGTCGCGCCCTCATCGGTGCCACTGTTGTAGTGGGCGGCCAGCATCACGACCGAGCGGACCGATTCGAGGACCGATCCGGGGTGTGCGTACGCCTCTCTCCGTCGCGGGATGTACTCCATCCGGCCGGAGAATCCCCGATCGAGCCAGATTTCCAGGTGGGCGAGCGAATCGGGCGCAGCAGCCGGAGCGATCCCCGCCAGCTCGAATCCGAGCGCCGCGGCCTGTCGCTTCAGCTCGTCCGCCAGCGTCGAACTGTCGGTCTTGTCAGCGTTTGTGTCGGATTGGGTCATCGGGTTCGCAATGGCGACCGGCCCGCCGTCGGACGTGCGGCGGCCAGACTTGAATTGATGTTGACCGAAAAAACGAATTCTGGCAAAGTCCCGCTCCCCCTCTCACTCGCGGCAGGCTCCCCCTGTCGCACACGACCCCCTCGCTCTCAATTCAGGAACTGTCCCGTGTCGGTATCTACCCTCACGTTGGCTGTCATTCTGTCCGCAACGTCCGGACTGCCGGATGATGTGTCGACGCGCGACAACGCCTCCCCATTCGCCATGGCCCTGTCGGTGGAATCGTCTCCCCTGGTTATCAGGGGGCAGACGCCGGCTCTCGAAGCGCCACCGGGCAACGGCAACAACTACATGCCGGCCCCCTATTCGCCGGGCGGAACGCCTTACACCCCCGGCACGACGCAGGAGGCCCCGGTCATCTCGCCCTACGTCGATCCCGGGACGAGTGGACTGGGAACAGACGGATTCGGCACGGTCAGCCCGTACGGCAGTCCGGCCTATCCGGCGCCCATCACCTCGGACCCGTGGCTGGGCGATGCTGCCGTTCCCTATGCCGCCCCTGCACCGGGGATGCCGAACGGATTGTACTCATTTGGCCTGAACGGTCCGCAACCGTACCGCTACGGGTGGTCGTCCCGCTGGGACTTCGGCTTCCTTCCAAGTGAGGGAACCTCGTCTCCGTCGGTGGGAAGTCTCGGCATCTTCGAGATGGATGTCGAGAAGGAGTGGGTCGCTCCGATGGCCTGGAACTGGATCTTTTCGGTCGCGCCGCAGTTCAGCCTCCGGACATGGGACGGTCCTCGTGGAACAGCCGGCCCGCCTCCGATTTCGCTCCCCGGCTCCGGCTATCGTTTCGGACTGGGGCTGAAGATGGCCACGCCGCAGTACATGGGCTGGTCGGCGGAGTTCGGCTTCAATCCCGCCATCGCATCCGATCTGGGCGGCACATTGACCTCCGACGGCTGGCTGTTCGACGGGCATGCCGTCGCCTTCTGGCGGTGGAACCCGTACTGGATGTGGGCCCTTGGTGCGGCCTACTGGGACCGGGTTGACGGCATGGTCATCCCCTATGCCGGTGTGGTCTACACGCCGAACCAGTACTGGGAGTTCCGTCTGCTGTTCCCCAAGCCGCGGGTCAGTGTCTTTCTGGGCGCTCCGTGGGGCATGCCGACCTGGGCGTATGTCTCGGGTGAATACCACGTGGAAGCCTACGAAGTGGTTGTGCGACCGCCCGGTGGCGGTGGCAGCCGGCAGACCCGCGTCGAATTCGAGGACTGGCGTGTCCTTGGCGGACTGCGGTGGGAAGCGGGCTGGTTGACGACGTTTGTCGAGGCCGGCTGGGTCTTCGGTCGGGAAGTCGACTACGAGCGGGTTGGGCAGGACTTCGACGTCGACACCGGCTTCATCGCCCGCATGGGATTCCGGTACTGATCGCCGGCATTCACCGGCCGTTCATACAGCCATTTGGCCATCCGACGCCTTGCTGATACCATGCCGCCCGGCCTGGTTCCGCAAGGCGTTCTTTCATTCCAGACAGTCTCTTTCAGACAGGTGGCATACCGTGAACGATCCCGTGGCAATCATTCTGGCGGCCGGCAAGAGCAAGCGGATGAAGTCCGAGACCCCGAAGGTCCTGCACGAGATTCTCGGCCGGCCGATGGTGGAATACGTTCTCGATGCGGCCCGCCAGGCCGGAGCGAAACGGATTGTGGTGGTGGTGGGCCACAAGGCCGAAGTGGTCGAAGAGGCCCTGAAGCACCATGACGATGTCGAGTTCGCCCTGCAGACCGAACAGCTGGGCACCGGGCACGCCGTGATGATGTGTCGCGATGCCCTGGCCGATCACGATGGGCCGGTCCTGGTGCTGACCGGCGATGCCCCGCTGCTGAAGGGGACCTCCCTGGCCGCCCTCCTGCAGGAATTGCGGGACAACAACGCGGTTTGCGTCGTGGGGACGGCAACGACCGAGGCGAACGAAGGGCTCGGACGCATCGTCCGCGACAGCGACGGAAACTTCCTGCGGATCGTCGAGCACAAGGACGCCTCGCCGGAAGAACTCGAGATCGAGGAGATCAACACCGGCTGCTTCGCCTACGACAGCAAAGCGCTCTTCGAAGCGCTGACCGAGGTTCGTCCGGAGAACAAGCAGGGCGAACTCTATCTGACCGACTGTGCGGAGATCCTCCGCAACAAGGGGCGGACGGTCGTCGCCGCACAGAGGCTGACAATCGAAGAGGCAATGGGCGTGAACACGCAGGACCAGCTCGCGGAAGTTGCCCGCGTCATGCAGTCGGACGCCTGAGTCCGCATCTGTGCGCCCGAGTCCTGACCAGCGAAAACGCCCACCGGCTTTAACCGGTGGGCGTTCGTGTTTTTCGATGTCAGGTGACTCTCGCCACTATCCGCGGGAGACAAACAGGTCCAGCCAGATCACCAGGATCATCAGGCCCAGGACAAAGGCCATGCCGGCGTACGTGGCGGCGATCAGGACCTTCTCGCTCGGTTTCCGCCGCGAAATCCCTTCCCAGATCAGGAAGACCATATGGCCCCCGTCCAGCACGGGAATCGGCAGGAAGTTGAGCACGGCGAGGTTGATGCTCAGGAATCCGAGGAACAGCAGGAACTGGGAGAGTCCCGACTTGGCGACCTCATAGGCCACGGTTGCGATCCGGATCGGGCCGTGCAGTTCCTTGACCGACAACTGCCCGCCGAACAGGTTCCGCAACGTCAGGTAGATATCGACCATCGAGTTGACCGCGTGGTTCCACCCCATCGTCACTGCCGAGGCGAGATTGTCCGCCTGCCGCCGCTCACCTTCGGTAAACAGCCGCAGGCCGCGCGAGGTGGGAAGGTTCCAGTCTTCCGTCTCCTGCGGGGTGAGTTCGACCGTGCGGGATTCTTCGTTGTCGGCACTCTTGAGGTGGACGCGGACGGTCCGGCTGGCGGCCTTGTTCTGCATCAGCCAGAAGGCGTAGGCCCAGTTGTTTTCGCCGATCTCGATGGTGAAGACATCATCCTGGAATGCGTCGACCATCGCCGGGTCGGTCCGGACGAAGTCGAGTGACTCGATCGTGTCACGGGCGCGAATGCCGGCCTCGGCTGCCGGGGAGCCCTCGTCGACCGAGAAGACGGTCGGGATCATGTGATACGCCACGCCGATCGACGGAATCGAAATCGGGCTTTCGGGGAACAGGGGTGGTTCAGTCCAGCTTCCCCGGTCGCGCGGCTCGAGGGTCACTTCGACGTCCTGCGGGGCACTCCCTTCCACTTCGCGAATCAGTGTGAGATTGACCGGTTCGCCGGCCCGCTCACCGAAGTAGTCCGGCAGCTTCATCGGATCGAGATCCTGTCCGACACGCAGCTCGTCGACGGCGGCGATGCGGTCGCCCGGTTCGATGCCGGCGTCGTCCGCCGGAGAACCGCGACGCACTGCCTGGATCTTCCCGATGTCCATCCGCAGCCCCAGGGTCCGGAAGTGGGCCGGGGCGAGTTCGACCGTTGCAGTGACCCGCGAGTCTCCTTCCTCCGGGGCCCGCTTGACCTGAACGTCGAGGGCCTCGTCACGGTGTTCCCAAAGGATGTCGACGAGTTCGGCGTATGATTCGACCGGGGCATCATCGACATGAGTGATGACGTCTCCCGGTTCGAAGCCGGCCGCTGCAGCGGGCGTGCCCGGGTAAGCGACCGGAAACGCTTTCGGATCGGGAGTCGGCAGCACTTCCAGGCTCAGACCGGGGGAAATCCCGATACGGCGGCGTGTTCCGGACGTGTCCGGCTGGACGACGACCTCGAACGTTTCGCCGTCCGGACGGATCCCCTCAATCGAGATCGAACCCTGCGAGAGAGCCGTGCCGCGGAGAATGTCGTTGAAGTCGTCGACGCGGCGGCCATTCATCCCGGTGATGCGGTCGCCGGTTTCGATACCGGCCTGCCAGGCCGGCATGCCGACCTGCACATCACCAACAACGGCGGCAATGGTGTCGACACCGGAGCGAAACGCGAGCACGAAGAAGATCGTGCCGGTGATCACGTTCATGATCACGCCGGCCGAGATGATCGCCATCCGCTGGGGGACCGACTTGGCGGTGTAGGAGCGGGGGTCTTCGGCGACCTCCTCGCTGCTCATCTGGCCCGGGTCGACATCGTCCTGACCGAGCATCTTCACGTAGCCGCCGAACGGGATCAGCGACAGGGCGTATTCGGTTTCGCCCCACTTGCGGCTCCAGATGACCGGACCGAACCCGATGCTGAACCGCTCCACGTTGACGTCGCACCACTTGGCGACGGCAAAGTGTCCGAGTTCGTGAAAGAAGATAACCAGGCCGAGTCCGATCGCCGCGGTGGCGATGCTCAGGATATTCCCGATCTCAGGGATCAGGCTGAGGAGCTGGATTTCCAACGCTGTGTCTCCTCCCGCGCCCACCGGTCAAGCCGGTTCAGTTCGTCCAGTGTCGGCGTCGGGCTAAAGTGATGTGCAGAGAGAACTTCGCGGCAGACCTGGGGGATTTCGGGGAACGACAGGTCGCCGTCGAGAAACCGTGCCACGGCGACCTCGTTGGCCGCATTGAGGACCGCACCGCTGGTGCCGCCCCGCCTGGCGACTTCAAATCCGAGTTTCAAGGCCGGGAAGCGGTCGTAGTCAGGGGGAAAGAATTCCAGGTTGAACGCCGTCGACAGGTCCAGCTGCGGGCTGATTCCGTCGATCCGTTCCGGATACGTCAAAGCATACTGAATCGGCAGCTTCATGTCGGGCGGCGAAAGCTGGGCGATCACCGAACCATCCACGAATTCGACCATCGAGTGGACGATCGACTGCGGATGAACCACCACGTCGATCTTGTCCGCAGGGAGATCGAACAGCCAGCGGGCCTCGATGATCTCGAGGGCCTTGTTCATCATTGTTGCCGAATCGATTGTGATCTTCGGCCCCATGTCCCAGGTTGGATGGTCCAGCGCCATGGCCGGTGTCACATTGACCAGCTCTTCGGCCGACCGCGTGCGGAACGGTCCACCACTGGCAGTGAGAATCACCCGGCGGACTTCCCGGTCCTGTCCGCATTGTAGCGCCTGAAACACGGCGCTGTGCTCACTGTCGACCGGAATCAGCCGGCTGCCGTTCTTTCGGGCCGCTTCCAGCACGAGCGGACCGGCGACGACAAGCGTTTCCTTGTTGGCCAGAGCGACTGTCTTGCCGGCCTGCAGAGCGGCCAGGCTGCTGTTGAGGCCTGCGGCACCGACGATGCCGGACACGACCACGTCGACATCGGGGTGAGCGGCCAGGCGGGCGACCGCTTCGGGACCGAAGTCGATCTCGGTCTGATGCGGAAACTGGCTGCGGTCAACGGAGTTCCGCAGTGTCTCGTCCGCCACGACCACAAACTGGGGGGCGAACTGCTGCGACTGTTCTGCAAGCTGTTTCCAGCGGGAATGGGCCGTCATTCCCAGTGCCGACACCTGGTCCGGATGGGCCGCAACCACATCGAGGCAACTGGTTCCGATCGAGCCGGTCGAGCCCAATACGGCGATCCGCTTCATGAAATCAGTTCCTCGGTCGTTCCGTCTCAGCCCCCAGGGCGCGCGACGCTTCTGTTCCGGTCCATCGTCCCGGCAGGAATTCTATGACCCTGCGGCGAATGCCGCAAGACCCGCTGTCAGGACGTATCTCTTGCACAAAAGCAGGTTTCGGGCACATTGACCGGTTGCGGATCCGTTCCTACAGTTGACTGGAGTCTCGCTGGAACCGGCGACGACCTCCCTCACTTCCAATGCGGAATGGCTTCTGGCCGGCCCGCCTCCCGACGCAACGGCCCGTCGACAACCGAGTAGCGGCTCTATGACCGATCCTGATCCTTCGCTGCCCAACGATCCGAATTCCTCCCCGTCGCGGCGTCCCTCCGGGGGATCCCGACGCGATCGCAATCCGGCCGGCAACAGCCTCTGGTACGTGCTGATCTTCTGCGTCCTGGGGGCGGTCGCCATTTCTGTCTACCGCGGACAGACCTCCGGCAAGGAGCTGACCTTCAGCGAGTTCGAGTCGAAGGTCCGCGCCGGCGAGTTCAACAAGGACAATGTCCACGAACTCACCTTCGGACAGCAGTACCTCACCTTCCAGGACCAGCCGAGAAAGAAGTCCATCGGCATCGAGTCGGAAGGAGATGCCGCGCAGGAGGCCGAACAGGACAAGACCACAGGCGACGCCGGGGAAAAATCCTCAACTACGATCCAGCGGTATCGCGTGGCGATCGGCTTCATGCCCGAAGCCAGTCTCGCGGAACTGGACAAACTGCTCCGTGAGCGTGGCATCCAGGTGAAGAGCACGACGATCGGCACCCAGTGGGAGTCGGTCATCTACTTCGTGTTCATGATCCTGCTCATCGTCGTCGTGATCACCTTCTTTCGTCGAATGGGCGGTGCCGGCAGTGCCATGTCCTTCGGACGCAGCCGCGGTCGCCTCGTCGCCGAAGACGACATCAAGGTGACGTTTGACGATGTGGCCGGTATCGAGGAGGCGGTCGAGGAGCTTCGGGAAGTCGTCGAGTTTCTGCGGACGCCGTCGAAGTATCAGGCGCTCGGCGGGCGGATTCCCCGCGGCGTGCTGCTCGTCGGTCCTCCCGGCACCGGCAAGACCCTGCTCGCCAAGGCGGTTGCCGGCGAAGCGGGTGTCCCGTTCTTCAGCCTGTCCGGTTCCGACTTTGTCGAAATGTTCGTTGGTGTCGGTGCCGCGCGTGTCCGCGACATGTTCGCCCAGGCCGTGCAGCGCTCGCCGAGCATTATCTTCATCGACGAACTGGACGCATTGGGCAAGGTTCGTGGCAGCGGCATGCCGGGCGGACATGATGAACGCGAGCAGACCCTCAACGCCCTGCTGGTCGAGATGGACGGATTCTCCTCCGATCAGAGCGTCATCGTGATGGGGGCGACCAACCGGCCCGAAACACTCGACCCGGCCCTGATGCGTCCGGGACGTTTTGATCGGCACGTGCTCGTCGATCGTCCCGACTACAAGGGCCGCGAGGCGATCCTCAAGGTCCATGCCGCCAAAATCAAGCTCGACGACGACGTCAATCTTGGCCGGCTGGCGAAGCTGACGCCCGGATTTGTGGGTGCCGACCTGGCGAACCTCGTCAATGAAGCCGCCCTGCTGGCCGCCCGCAAAAACAAGTCGGCTGCGTCGATGGCCGAGTTCGAGGACGGCATCGAGCGGGTGATCGCCGGCCTGGAGAAGTCGACGCGGATCATCCACGAAGACGAAAAGCAGCGCGTCGCGTATCACGAGTGCGGCCACGCTCTGGTCGCCTGCAGTCTGCCGCACACCGATCCGGTGCACAAGATTTCGATCATTCCCCGCGGCATGGGGGCTCTCGGCTATACGCTTCAGCGGCCGGAGGACGACCGCCATCTGGTGACGCAGACCGAACTGCAGAACCGGATCTGCGTGCTGCTGGGCGGGATCGCCGCAGAGGAACTCATCTACAACGAGACCTCAACCGGTGCCCAGAACGACCTCGAACGGGCCACCGACATTGCCCGGCGGATGGTGACCGAGTTTGGCATGAGTCCGAAGCTGGGGCGCGTCAACTACCAGGAGTCCCGTCGTTCGATGTTCCTGGGGAACGCGATGACGATGGCCCCTGAGTACACGCACAGTGCCGATACCGTTCGCGAGATCGATCTCGAAGTGAAGCGGATCGTCGATGAGTGCATGCAGACCGCCGAGGACGTGCTCAAGACGCGTAAGGATGCACTCGAAGCGATGACGCGGGAGCTGATCGAGATCGAGGTGATGGACGCCGATCGGCTCGAGAGAATCCTCAATGCCCACAAGACCGGGCCGCAGATCAAGCCGGGAACCTTCGTCGCAAAAACGGGGGCGGAGGAGTCCGAGGCTCCTGCGGCAGAGTCGGACGAGACGCCCCGCACCGCGGACGGCGGTGCGTGAGGCGGGCGGTCTCAAGTCAGGGGGCGGCTACTTCTTCGGGTAGCCGTTCCAGACGAGCGGGCGGGCCAGCTTCTCTTCCGCCCGGGTTTCGAGCGTCTTGAGAATCTCCTGGATCGTGGAGTTGGTCGGCAGCTCCCGCTGCAGCTTCTTGATCGCCTCGGCCGGGACGTTCTTTGCACCCGGGCCGAGTCCCCCTTCCTGGTGGGCACCTTTCTGGTCGAAGACCGCCCACAGGATTGTCCGGGGATGTCCCTTGGCGCCGTCGCGGGCCTTGTCGGCCGCTGCGCCTTTGACCCGCTGGCCACTCACCTGATACTGGTCCGCCCGTTCAAAGATGACGGCGATGACGTTCCAGTCCTTGCGGCTGAACCACCCCATGCCTTGTCTCCAGACCCTCCGGTGTTCCGCGTCGGTGCGGACAGGCCACGTTGCGACCGCCGATGCCTGCCCCGGAACATCGAGACCGGGGCAGACGATCGATTCCTCCAGGACGGCCGACGCCCGAGGTCGCGTCGCCGTCCGTTTGTCCCGACAGACTCAGTGCGACTCGCCGGCCTCTTCCGGCAGGTAGTAGTCGCCCGTCATCCAGCGGGCCAGCAGGTCGATTTCAAGTGGTGACAACTGCTCGGCGAATGCCGGCATCGCGTTGTTACCATATTCTCCGGCGTAATGCGACTGAGGGTCGGCGATGAACGCCCGCAGCCACTCGTTGCCGCCGTAGTTCGTCAGAATCGGCTGCATGTCTTCCGAAAGCGGTTCGGCCTCGCCAGCCACATGCATCGCATGGCAGTCGATGCAGGCCGAGTCAAACTCGCCCTCGGTCAGGGTTCCGGTCTCGAAGATTTCGCGTCCCCGCACGACCCGCGGATCATCCGGCGGGGCGACATCGGGCCGCAGGCTCTGGGCGTACAGGAACTCGACCAGCGCGTCAAAGTCTTCCGCGTTGGCGTCATTCTGCAACAGCGGACCGTTCGCCGACGACCACTCTGCCATCGAGCCTTCGAGGATCGCCTGGGCAGCCTCGGCCCGTTCCCCTTCGATGTTGGCCAGCGGCGCGAAGTGATTCGCGAAATCGGTCAGCACCTTGCGGATCCAGTCCCGCGAGCCGAAGTAGACCGGCCCCTTCGTGTCGAGGTGGGCCAGCATCGGAGCCTGCGGAGGATTCTCGAATTCGCCATCGTCCGGCTGGTGGCAGTCGATGCAGTAGTTCTGGAACAGTTTCGGCCCCTGCGTGAGCGGGTCGTTCCGCAGCAGGGTGATGGCACCTTCCGGGGGGATTCCCGAAGGCGACTGTGCCAGTGCCACGGCACGACGTCCGTCGGTGTGGGCCGCAGCCACCGCAGCACGGAAGTCGCGGCTGTCCGCGTCGTCCTGATACCAGTCTTCGTACAGAGCCAGACCGGTCAGCCCGCCTGCTCCGGCGATCACCAGCCACAGGAACAGCACGTTGAAGGCATGCCCGCCGCGGATCTTCGCGGTCAGCGGCATCAGGGCAAGGATCAGCATCAGCAGTCCGGGCAGGTAGATCGCACCGAAGGCCAGCCCCAGGTGCTCGACCCACTCGAACTTCAGGAAGCGGAACAGGAACAGGTAGTACCATTCCGGGCGGGCCGCGGAGAACGGTTCGCCCGGATTCGCCGGGGCACTCAGCTCGGCTCCGCGCCAGATGACCAGTCCCAGCAGTGCGGCCAGCACGGCCAGGCAGGCGACAGCATCGCGGAGCACCTGGTCCGGCCAGAACGGATCAGCCGGTGCCCGATCGGGATCCTTGGGATGCACGCCGTGTCGACGGAAGATCGCGATGTGCAGGACGAGGAACCCGATCAGCAGAGCGGGAAGGATGCCGGCGTGCAGCGCGAAAAACCGGGTCAGCGTGTGGTGGCCGTACTCGGAGCCACCCTGGACGAGCTTCTGGATGTAGGGGCCGGCCACGGGGGCCGCCCGCATGATTTCGGTGGCAACTTGCGTTGCGTAGTAGCCCTTCTGGTCCCACGGCAGCAGGTAGCCGGTCAGCCCCAGACCGAGGACGATCTGCATCAGTACCAGGCCGAGCCAGAAGTTGATCTCGCGCGGGGCCTTGTAGGCGCCGTCGATCACCACCTGCACCAGGTGGAAGACGAGCAGGACGACCATCGCCTGGGCGGCGAAGTGGTGCAGTCCGCGAACGAGCCATCCCAGCGTCATCTCGTACTGGATGTAGTAGACGCTTTCCCAGGCGGTCTGGGCGCTGGGGCTGTAGGCCATCCAGAGGCAGATGCCGGTCACCATCTGTACGAAGAAGGTGAAGACCAGCGTGCTGCCCCACACGTAACGCCATCGGGCCCCACCCGGCACCTGTTCGTACAGGGAGTCGTGGACGATCTCCCGGATGCCCGTGCGGTGGTCAAGCCAGTCAATGAATCGATTCATTGTCAGACAGGTTTCTTTTCAGGAGTGCCGGCGGCGAAGTTCTCGAAGCGGACCCAGACTTCGTTGTCGTCCCGCACTTCGACTTCGAGGCTGTCCATGTTGCGAGGGGGGATGGCATTCGTGCGCGCACCATCCAGTTCGAAGGCACTGTCGTGGCAGGGGCAGACAAACTCATGCTTGCCGGCCTTGTAGTCGACCGTGCATCCCAGGTGGGGGCAGCGGGCATTGAAGCAGACGATCTCCCCCTCCTTGTCCTTCCGCAGGAACACCGAACCGAGTTCCGAGTTGGGGAACTTGTTCCAGGCGTCCTGCTTGTCGGCTCGGATGATGAAGGACATTGGGGTCCCGTTGTCCGGAATCGCCGACGTGGTCGTCACCCGGACGAATTCGCCGCCCGACGACTTCTTCTTTCGGAGGAGAGGGTCGAGGAAGAAGAACAGGCCGGAGATCAGCGGCACGAGTGCGACGACGCCGCTGACGGCCAGCGTCAGCAGATGCATGACGAACCCGCGACGGGGCATGTCCTGTTGGGGGGATTCGCTGACCGGAGGGGATTCCTCGGTCGGGGCAGGAGCCTCGCTGTTCACCGCACGTCTCCTCGTGGAGTTCGGGCGTGTCGCCGCAACAACGGACGGTCTCCGCCCGTTGCAGTGGTCGGCGCCACGTTCAGGATGGCTGGAAAGTTGTCAATCGTCGTGTGGCGTGGGGGCCACGGTGGTGGGAGGCGATTGCCGGTTCCGACCCGCTCGAAGTTCAGCCGGCCGTCTCCTGCAATGCCGCATGCATGGCTTGAAGGACTCGCGTCTGTGCGGTCGCCAGTGGGCCGGGCAGCATGGCTCCCGAGGCCTGCCGGTGACCTCCTCCGCCGAACTGTTCGGCGATGGATGCCACGTCGACACCGGTCCGGCTTCTCAGGCTGACCTTGATCTGGCCGCTGCGCTGTTCCACCAAAATGAACGCACAGGCCACACCGTCAATGGTCAGACAGTCGTTGACCAGGTCTTCGGTATCCGACGGATGAGCACCGGTCTGCCGGAAATCGTTCTGCAGCACAAATGTATGTGCCAGTCGGCCCTCAAATTCAACCGCAACGCGGTTCAGGACGCAACCGTGCAGCTTCAGACGCGCCAGCGACGAACGCTCATACAGTTGCTGATATACTAGATTTGGTTGAACACCGCAGTCAATCAGCCGGGCCGCCGTCCGCATCGTGCGGCCCTCCGTGTTCGAGAAGCGGAACCATCCGGTATCGGTCGCGATCGCAGCGTACAACGGGACCGCTTCGTGTTCGGTCAGCCCGACATCCAGCGCTTCGGCCAGTTCCGTGATGAGCACGCCCGTCGCCGAAGCACTCGTGTCCTTGAACTCGATCGCCCCCATGTCGTCCGAGCTGACATGATGGTCGATGATCACTTTCGTCGCGGCGGTCTTGCGGTAAACCTTGTCGACGTCGGCGATCTGCTGCCAGGCGCTGGTGTCCACGATGAGATGGACATCGGTGTCGAGTGCTTCCTCGATCGTCACACCCTCACGCAGCTTCCGGACACGTCCTTCGGGATCGAGGAACTTCAGGTGGTCCGGTGTCGCGGACGGATTGATGATCCGTGTCTGCTTGCCCAGACGGTCCAGCACGCGGGCCAGTCCCAGTTCCGAGCCAAGTGCGTCGGCGTCCGGTCGAACATGACTGGTGATGACGAACCGCTCGTTTTCCGCCACGATCTCTACGAGCTTTCGCCAGTCCACTGTCATGTTGGGTCTCACTCTGATGCCGGCGGTGCCGCGGCAATCGGGGCTGGAATGAACGTGCCGAGGTCATCCGGCACCAGTCTGTTCGGACCGGTCAAACGCCGCTCCGAACAGTCATGCGAAAAGTCTAGTCGATTTCGGCCCAGTGCTCATCCACGATTCTGCGGATCTCCGCCAGATCCCGGTTGAGCTGCTCCTTCAGGGCGGCCGGACCGTCAAACGACCGGGTTCCCCGGACGCGGTCGATCAGGTCCACGTGCAGTGCCTGGTCGTACAGGTCCCCCGCGAAGTCGAGCAGGTGAATCTCAATCTTCCGCACATCCTCGGCAAACGTGGGATTCGTGCCGATGTGCACGGCCGCGGCCAGACACTCGTCGTCGACCAGTCCGACGGCGGCATAGACTCCGTCAGCCGGCACCAGGGTCGCGACGTTGTCGAGGTTGGCTGTCGGGAAACCGAGTTCGCGTCCGCGTCCGGCCCCGGATGTCACCGTGCCGGTCAGCCGGTAGGGATGCCCCAGCATCTCCATCGCGTCGCGCACATTGCCGGCCAGCAGGGCGGTCCGAATGCTGCTGGACGAGACGACCTGCCCGTTGCGGGTGACAGCCGGCACAATCTCGCAGAGGATGCCGGCGGCGGTGCAGAGCTCTTCCAGAACGGCGATCGTTCCGCCCCGGTTGCGTCCGAAACAGAAGTTCGGGCCTTCGACGACGCCACGGGCGTCGATGTCGTCCTGGATGATCTGCTCGAAGAAGTCGGCGGCCGTCAGATTGAGCAGGTCCCGGTCGGTCGGGTAGGCAATGAGGCAGTCGACGCCGCAATCGGCGAGCAGTTGGGCCTTTCGGTCGAGCGTGGTCAGGCGGGGGGGCGTTCGTTCTGGGGCGAGCAGGGTGACGGGGTGGGGATCGAAGGTCAGGACGACCGCCGGCACCCCATCGCGATGCGCATGCTGGACCAGAGACGAGATCATCCGCTGGTGTCCGCGGTGCACCCCGTCAAAGTTGCCAATCGAGACATATCCTCCCCGGTAACGTGACCGGTTCCCGAATCCGCGCTCGATAATCATCGCAATCTTCAGTTTCTCCCAGAGACGTCGGGATGAAACGACTCGGTATAGGGAGCTGCGGGGCAATCTGCAATGTTGCGCCGGTCGGCTTGGACAGACGTCGCCGGTTCCGATACGCTTTGACACATCGGGCTTCGTTGTTGCAACAGTACGGAGAAGTCACATATGCCTACCGACAATGTTTCGCGTCGCGGGTTCCTCAAAGCGTCTGGCACCACTGCACTGGCAGGGTCTGCCCTCACGGCGCTGCCTGCGGCCTCTGCACGGGCGGCTCGTGCCAACGAGCGGATCCGTATCGGCTTCATCGGCCCGGGTGGCCGCGGTTTCGGCGCACACGTCAAGACTCTGGCGCGCCTCAAGAACGACGGCTACAACATCGAACTGGTCGCCGTCGCCGACGTCTACACGGTCCACCAGGACCGGGCGGCCAGCCATATCGAGAAGGAAAACGGCAACAAGGTCGCGAAGTATGTCGACTATCGCGACATGATCGAGAAGGAAGATCTCGACGCGGTGGCGATCGGGACGCCCGATCACTGGCACGCGAAGCAGATCCTCGACTGCCTTGCCGCCGGACTGCACGTCTACTGCGAAAAGCCGATGACCAAGCAGGTTGAGGAGGCCGTCGAGGTCGCCAAAGCCTGGGACAAGTCGGGCCTGGTGATGCAGGTCGGCGTGCAGGGAACCAGCCAGCCGGTCTGGAACACCGCCCGCGAACTGCTCAACGAAGGCAAACTCGGCAAGGTGCTGATGTACCAGACCGAGTACTTCCGCAACTCGGCGATGGGACAGTGGCGGTACTACGCCCTCAAGAAGGAAATGACCCCCAAGACCATCGACTGGAAGCGGTGGCTGGGTGTCGAAGAAGGCCTGTCCGAAGACATGCCGTTTGACCGCGAGAAGTACGCCCAGTGGCGTCGCTTCTGGCCGTTCGGTTCGGGCATGTACACCGACCTGTTCGTGCACCGGGTGACGATGATGCTCAAGGCGACCGGCCTGGGCTACCCGGGACGCGTCGTCGGTGCCGGCGGTCTGTACCTCGAATACGACGGACGCGGTGTCCCGGACGTCGCCACCGTCGCCGCCGACTATCCGGAAGGTGTTCACGGTCTGGTCTCGTCGACGATGTGCAACGAAGAGACGCGCCTGCGTCAGGTGATTCGTGGTCACTTCGGATCGTTCGTGTTCAGCGGCGACAAGATCGACTACATCCCGGAACGTCCGCAGGTGACCCGCAATTCGAAGCTCAAGGCCGAGACGATCGAGGCCGAGCCGTGTCCGGATCACACCTACACCCACTTCCAGAACTGGATCGAGGCGATGGAAGCGGGCGATCCAAAGATGTGCAACAACCCGCCGGACCTGGGGGCTGCCGCCGTCACGACCGTGATTCTCGGTGCCCGCAGCTATCGCGAAGGCCGTGCGTTCCACTTCGATTTCGACAAGGGACCGCAGGACGCCGATGCCAGCTGGGCCCGCCAGTGGGAAGCGATCTCCGAGAAGCGGGGTGAGCCGAAGCACATTCCGGGCTGGACGGCAGGCGAGTACGGCAGCACGCTCGAAGAGCCGTCGTACATGAAGCTGGCCGGTCCGTGGGTCAACGGCGAACCGCCGGCGAACGCCTGATGCCGGCAGCGGAGCGGTCAGTGACGTTGCTTCCGGCCGCGTGAAACGTACTGCAGATGTACCGACCTTGAATGATCCGGCCCGGTGGTTCTTTGAGAATCGCCGGGCCGGTTTTCTGTTGCGCGCGTGGCGGATTCCGGGCAGTGATTTGTGTGCGGACATTCGAGACGACAAGAGCCCGCGGACTGCGTTCTGCGGGAGACCGGGTGACATGGCCTCGCCGCGCAGCGGAGCAGCCATGCTGTGTCCTCGAGCCTCACGCCTCGAGCCTCAAGCCTTCCAGACCACGCCCATCACTCCGCTCCGCTTCGTTCTGGGACGTGCCACCCATGTCTGCTTTGGCAGGAGACACGGAGAAAACAGGACAGGCGAGCCCGGTGCGTGAGCACCGGGGTACCGATGTGGCACGACAAGAGAAATCCCGCCACCCGTTGGGGCGGCCGCCGTTTCACAAGGGTGGCCCGGACGCGGGACGCGTCCGGGTGGCGCAGCCACAGGAGGATGTGTGAGGGCGTTGCCGTTGTTCGAGGTTCATCCGTTGAAGGGACGTCCTGGCAGCTGCTTCCTGTCGCTTCGCGACCCGGACAAACAAGTTCATCGGGCCACCCATTGGATGAAGCGTCGCACGACAGGGTGGCGCAGCCACAGGAAGACGTGTGAGGGCGGTGCAGTTGTTCGAATCCCGGCAGAACCGGTTCCAACCGGCCGGGATGACTCATCTCTCACCGCTCAAGACTCACCTCTCCCCGGTGCAGCAGAATCGGTGGGCTGGCGCAGCAGAGCCCACCACCCGGGCGGCTGATAATTCGAAGCCTCCGTTGCCAGATATCTGTCGCTGCGCCCGCCGGACGCATCATGCGTCGGGGCCATCCGGGGCGATCGTCCAGAAGAAGACAATCCGGTGACGACAGTCTGTGAATCGCGAGCAATGGCTCCCGCAATCTGCGGGCCTGCTCTCTCTGAAGTAACTCGACGTTTGGACCAATCGTCCCACCGGACGTGGCGGTGGTCTCTCGCCACCAGCCACGCGCCGGCACTCTGCCGATCAGTAGTCGAGGATCTTGTCCGCGTTCATGAACAGCCTGGCGAGATCGTCTTTGTCCGCGATCGTTGCGTTCCGGCGGAGGGCCATCTCGCCGATTCGGGCCGAGCCGGCACAGTGCGGACAGAGCACCACCTTGCCGCCTGCTTCGGTGAACGCGGCATAGTGTTCGGCCAGGCTGACCGGGCTCTCGCCCCAGGTCATGTGTTCGAGGTGCTGCCGACGCTCGGCCAGACGAACGCCCTCGAGATCGAGGAACAGCGTGACGTCCGCCCCGGAGTTCTGCATCATCCCGGCCAGCTTGAGAGCCATGAACGAACGATGCAGATCGTCGGTGAAGTGCGACAGGTGAACGACGACATGCTGTTGTGCAGATGCCGTTGCCTGTGGGGCCTGGGCGGAACTCGAGGGGATCAGGTTTCCGCCGGCGATGAGCGCGAACAGGGCGACGGCAGCGAGGGGGATTGCGGCGCGTTTCATGACTGATGCACCTCCGAAGTGTTGGGGGAAAGGGGGGCTCCCGTTGCGGGGGGCCTGTTCTGTTCCGAGATCCCGCAACTTCGGTGCCGACTGACGATGACCGCGGAATGCACGGGAACTTTGGAAGAAGGGAACGTGACTGTGCGGATCAGCACGTGCGAACGGTCGCAGACGGATCACCAGGCGGCGGGATGCACTCGCTTGCGCTTCGTGCTGGTATGTGCACGGCTCACAGAGCCGTGGCACGCGGATTTGTGGCGTCGAGTACCTCCGTGGCTACGCTCGCGTCGCTCGCTCCAGACACGGCCACCCGATCTCTCAAGACTCACCACTCAAGACTCACCACTCACACCTTCCCTCTCACCTCGTCACTGACAGCCACCAGCCGAACAGCTTCTTCACCAGCGGCGTCAGGCGGGTGCGGTTGTACAGATCACCCGTCTTGCGGATCGCTTCCGCCTGCGTCGGGTACGGGTGAATCGTCGAGCCGATCTGCTTCAGACCCAGACCGTGCGTCATCGCCATCGTCAGCTCGCCGATCATGTCGCCGGCATGAGCGGCCACGATGGTTCCACCAACGATCCGGTCGGTCCCTTTCTTCACATGCACTTTGACGAGCCCGTTCGTTTCACCTTCGAGAATGGCCCGGTCGACGTGGTCGAACTTCTGCACGTACGTGTCGATTTCGATGCCCTGGCTGGCCGCGTCCTGTTCAGACAGCCCGACGTGGGCAATCTCCGGCGACGTGTAGGTACACCAGGGAATCGTCAGGGCACTCGCTTTCGACCGCCCGAAGAACAGGGCGTTCTGGATGACGATGCGGGCCATGAAGTCGGCAGCGTGGGTGAACTTGTACTTCGAGCAGATGTCGCCGGCCGCGAAGATCTTCGGATTGGACGTCCGCAGACGGTCGTCGACGGTCACGCCGACCTTCGGATCGTATTCGACGCCTGCTTCTTCGAGTCCCAGGCCATCGACATTGGGGGCCCGCCCGACTGCGACGAGGAGATCGTCGACTTCGATGTCGTGGTCCTGTCTGTCACACGAGAGGGTGATGCCGATGGCGTCGACGCGTGAACTCAGGTTCGTTCCTTTCGCCCCGCAGATGATGCGGACGCCGTCCTTTTCGAGCGAAGCCTGCACGATCGCCGCGACGTCGCGGTCTTCGCGGGGGAGAATCCCGCTGGCCGCTTCGAGCAGCGTGACCTCGGAACCGAACCGGGCGAATGCCTGGGCCAGCTCGCAGCCGATCGGACCGGCACCGATGACCGCCAGACGTTTCGGCAGCTCGGTCAGCGAGAAGACCGATTCATTGGTGAGATACCGGACGGAGTCGAGGCCGGGAATGGGGGGAGCAGCCGCGCGGGCACCGGTGGCGATGACGGCTTTCGAGAACTTCAATGTCTGGCCGGCGACTTCAACCGTATCGCGCCCGGTGAACCGGCCGTCGCCGATGTACACGTCGATCCCCAGATCGCGGAACCGCGCTGCGGAGTCGTGTGGGGCAATCGAGGCCCGCAGTCGTCGCATCCGTTCCATTGCTGCCGCGAAATCGACCTGCACGCCGTCGGGAACGCGCACGCCGAACCGGCCGGCATCGCGCACCGCTGCAGCAGCCCGGGCCGCACTGATGACGCCCTTGGAGGGGACGCAGCCGACGTTCAGGCAGTCGCCTCCCATCAGCTTCCGTTCGATCAGCGCGACCTTCGCCCCCAGGCCGGCGGCACCCGCTGCCGCGACCAGACCGGCGGTTCCGGCACCAACGACCACGAGGTTGTAGCGACCGGATGGTGTCGGGTTCTGCCAGTCGGGCGGATGCACGTTCGCTTCGAGTGCGCGGTTGTGTTCGTCGTAGGGCTGAAGTTCGATGGCAGCGGACATGCTCTGTTCCTTCTCGGCGGGAGAGTCTGTGACGGCCCGATGGACCTGCGGAGATGGTTGCGGCGACGTGGCAGTTGTTCTGGGGTGTGGAGTCGTCGGGACGACGCGGCATCAGTCCCCGGCGACCGGGGCCGCATCGGGGGGGCCGGCATCGTCTTCAGATTCATCGGCGTGCTGCGATTTCGTCCGAAACCTTGCCATGATCTTTCGGACGATCAACGGGAACAGGCCCAGCAGAACGAAGGCAAGGATCAGTTGCGGGCTCAGGATCGGGGAGGGTGGGCGAATCAGTTCCGGCCAGGTCAGCACGAGCAGCTGGCGGTTCAGACGCGTCAGTTCCTTCTCTCGATCGTCGTCGGGGCCGCTGTCGTCAGCAAACGGCTGCCGCCACGGTTCGAGCAGCGCAAGGCCCGGCTGCCGGAGGGCGGCATTCAGGCCGCTGACAATCGCGATCCGACTCGTGCGGAGTTCGTCGTCGGTGGCAGGGGGGGACGCCTCGATGTGCTGCCGGGCATCGTCCGGCAACAGTGTCCAGATCTGTCCGGCCGGTCCGGTTCCCGCAGGGCCGTCGGTCCGCAGCAGCGTCACCAGACCGTCCCAGTCCGTCACGTCGTCGACACGGATCTGTGACGGATCGGCGAGCTGTTCGAGCGTGGGGATCGAGGAGCCGGCGTACACGTACACCATCGTGCCGGCAAGCATGCCGACCTGACTGACCCACCAGTACGTCCAGACGCGGATCGGCGTCAGTCCCATCACGACGTTAATGACGAAGAAGGGGACGGCGGGGATGAGCCGGAGCGTGAACAGGTAGAACGCGCCTTCGCGGCGGAGCGCCTCGTTAAAACTCGATAAACGGTCGCCGAACTTCCTTTGCACCGCCTCCCGCAGAAGGTATCGACTCAGCAGGAAGGCGATGGTCGCACCGGCTGTCGAGGCAAAGCTGACCAGGACCAGCGCCCGCCAGAATCCGAAGTACCACCCCATCAGCAACGTCATCGCGGCCGCCCCCGGCAATGACAGCCCGGTGATCGCCACGTACGCAAGAAAGGCGATGCCGTAGACGAGAATCGGATGCCCGGTCCGGAACTGCCGCAGCGCGGCTTCCTGATCGGCGAGGTAGTCGAGCGAGAGCTGGTCGCGGAACTGCGTGTACGCGATGGCGATTACCCCGGCGACCGCTGCCAGAACCAGCAGCTTCGCCCATGGGAAACCGGCGGGTGAGGGGGATCTGTTGGTGGAGGCGGGCGAATTCTCGGCAGTGTCCAAGGGGGATCGTCCTGTTGCGGTTGACGGGATCGCGGCACGGAAGTGGTGCGAGTATTATGGCGGCACGGCACGAATTGTCTGTGCTGTAGTTCACCAGAAAGACAGGAACACTCTCTTGAGGACCGAACCGATGCGCTCCTGGTTCCGGCTGGCCGGCTTGCTCGTTCTTGCCGCGATGTGGGGCTCGACACCTTCGCGTGCAGCCGAACGGCCCAACGTGCTGATCATTCTCTGCGATGACCTGGGGTATGGCGACCTGGCCTGTTACGGCAACGAAACGATTCAGACGCCGCACCTGGACGAGCTGGCTGCCCAGGGGCTGCGGCTGACGGACTGCTATTCGGCATCGCCGCTCTGTTCGCCGGCCCGGGCCGGTCTGCTGACGGGACGGACGCCATCGCGGTCGGGGATCTACTCGTGGATTGCTCCCCGCAATCCGATGTATCTGAAGCGGGACGAAACGACGATTGCCACGCTGCTCAAGGGAGCCGGGTACGACACCTGTCACGTCGGGAAGTGGCATCTCAACGGGCTGTTCAACCAGCCGGAGCAGACGCAGCCGAACGACCACGGCTTCGACTACTGGTTCAGCACCCACAATAACGCCAGTCCCACACATCGGAATCCGAACAACTTCGTGCGCAATGGCGAGAATGTCGGGGAGCTCCAGGGCTTCTCCTGCCAGATCGTCGCAGACGAAGGGATCCGCTGGCTGAAGTCGCGTGGCGAGACGGACCGGCCGTTCTTTCTGCACGTCTGCTTTCACGAGCCGCACGAACCGATCGATTCGCCAGACGATCTGGTCGACGACTATCCGCAGGCGACGAAGCGGGGCGAGGCACTCTACTACGCCAACGTGACCAACATGGACCGGGCGGTCGGCACGCTGATGCAGACGCTGGACGACCTGGACATTGCGGACGAGACGCTGGTGTTCTTCACGTCGGATAACGGGCCGGAGACGCTCAACCGGTACCGCAACGCATGGCGGTCGCATGGCTCGCCAGGGCCGCTGCGGGGAATGAAGCTGCACATTTACGACGGAGGCATCCGGGTGCCGGGCATTCTCCGCTGGCCGGGGAAGATCGAGCCGAGGAGCGAATCGGCAGAGCCGGTTTGCAGCGTCGACCTGCTGCCGACGATCTGCGAGCTGACCGGCGTCGCCTTGCCTGAGGGGAAGCCGCTCGACGGAGCGAGTCTGCTGCCGCTGCTGGAGGGGAAGCCGGTGCAGCGGACGAAGCCGCTGTTCTGGCACTACTACGGCGGAGTTGGCAATCGTCAGGTGGCGATTCGGGACGGGGACTGGAAGCTGGTCGCCGGCTGGGATCAGTCTCCCGACCTTCCGACCGGCGGGTCGCTGCGTCCGGGGATTGTCGAGGCCCTGAAGGATTCGGACCTGAAGTTCTTCGAGCTGTACAACCTTCGTGAGGACATTGCCGAGCAGCACAACCTGGCCGAATTCGAGCCGGAACGCCTCAAGCGAATGGCCCTGCAGGCCCGGGCGATGTACCGGGAAGTGATCGACGAGGGGCCGGAATGGGAGTTCCCTTCCCGTGCCGGGAGGAACCAGAAGTAACGTCGGGGGCCCCGGTGGAAGGATGGGAGCGAGAGACAGGCAAGCCGGCAGTGTGAGCTGCCGGGCAAAACCGTTGCAGGCCGACTGGGGGGCACGGACAGAGCCCGGGGCACCCGTGTGATACTCGGTATGACCGTCGTCCCCCCGTGCTACCCGGATGATGACACCACAGGACACCCCGGCAACGTGACGACTGCGACTGGCGAAACCGATGCTTCACACGGTCCGGCCGGGCCGCCCGCCAGGCGGGGACGCCTCGAGTGGTGGGCCCCCTGGCTGATCGTTGCTGTGGCGGCCGTCTGCTATGCGAACAGCTTCGAGGGGACGTTCCTCTTCGACGACGAAAACGTCATCGTCCAGAGTCCCGCGGTCCGCCAGCTCTGGTCCGTGCCGGACGGCTCCAACCGCCCCCTGACCGAGTGGACGTTCGGCGTCAACTACGCCATCTCGGGCCTGAGAACCTGGAGCTGGCATCTGGTCAATCTGGTGATTCACGCGGCGGCGGGACTGGCGCTGTACGGCATCGTCCGACGCACGCTGCAGCACGACTCCATGCCGGGTGATCTTCGTGCCGCGGCGACCGGACTGGCTTTGTCGACCGCACTGTTGTGGACGGTCCATCCGCTGCAGACGCAGGCGGTGACATACATCGTCCAGCGGATGGAATCGCTGATGGGGCTGTTCTACCTGCTGACGCTGTACTGCTTCATCCGGGCGGACGGCTCGTCCCGACGAACCATATGGCTGGTCGTCTCGGTTGTCTGCTGTCTGCTGGGGATGGAGTCGAAGCCGGTCATGATCACGACACCGGTTCTCCTGCTGATGTACGACCGGATGTTCGTCGCGAACTCGTGGAAGGAACTGATCCGCAAACGCTGGGCGTATCATGTTGGTCTGTGGTCGGTGTCTGTTTCGACACTCGGATGGTCAATGCGATACGCGACAGGGGCGGTCAGTCGCGGCATGGCGACCGGCGGGGCCGAACGGGTCCGTCCGCTGACGTACCTGTACAGTCAGGCGGAAGTGCTGCTGTGGTATCTGCGGCTGAGCGTCTGGCCGTCCGGTCAATGCATCGACTACGCATGGCCGTTTCCCGATCACCTGCAGGATGTGCTGCTGCCGGGCCTGGTGATTGTTGCCCTGGTGCTGGCAACTGTCTGGTGCGTGGTGCGGCGGTCGCCGTGGGGCTTTGTCGGTGCGTGGTTCTTCGTGATTCTGGCCCCGACGTCGACGTTCGTGCCGATCCGCGATGCGGCTTTCGAACACCGAATGTACCTCCCGCTGGCGTCCGTGGTTCTGGCTGTGGTCGTCGGCGGCTACCGGCTGATCAGCTGGTGGAGCCGCAGCGGATCCGGCGAGAGAACATTGCGAAATGTTGAGTGGGGAGCAGTGGCCGCGGCGGTTCTGATCCTGGGAACGTTGACCGTGTTGCGCAATGGTGTCTATGCGTCCGATCGACTGATGTGGGAGGACGTGGTTGCCAAGGCACCTCACAATCCGCGGGGGTACAACAACCTCGGTCATGCCGTTGAGAAAGCGGGGGATCCGGAGCGGGCACTGGAGTTGTACGACGCCGCGCTCGAGCGGGAACCGCATCCGCCGATGTCAGTGTACGTGCTTCACAATCGGGGACGTGTGCTGATCCAACTCGGCCGGGTCGAGGAGGCGCTTCCCGATATCAACCTGGCGATCGATCAGGCGGAGGGGAAACTGCCGGTCGGCTTCATGCTGCGGGGGATCTGCCACCGCAAACAGGGGCGGCTGGACGAAGCGCTGGTGGACTTCGATCAGGCGCTTCAGATCAATCCCGACTTTGCGGATGCACTGAACAACCGCGGGCTGGTCCGGTTGATGCAGAACGATCTCGATGCTGCGGAGGCGGACTTCAGTCGGGCGATCGCGTTGCGGCCGGATCTGGCCGAGCCGTATGCGAACCGGGGTGTCGTGTACCGGCGACGGAATCGCTTCGACAAGGCGATTGCCGACTACACCCGGGCGCTGAAACGTGATCCCCGTCATCTCGATGCCCGCTACAACCGTGGGCTGGCGCTGGCAGCGGCGGGACGGCCTGCGGACGCGGTGGATGACTTTTCGACTATTCTGCAGCTCGATCCGACCAATGCCGATGCGTGGCGCGAACGGGCCTTCACGTATGCGAGTGTCGGTCAGGTGCGGCAGTGTCTGGCCGATCTGCAGCGGTACGAGCAGCTTGGCGGGAGGCTCTCTCCCGAGGCGACCGCGGCGATCCAGCAGATCGTCTCCCGTGCTGCGGGGCCGCACGCCCGGCCATAGTGGACGTGCGGGGATGCTGACGGTGGCGGTCTGCCGCGGCCGGGAAGGTGCATGTCGTTGCATTACTGCACGAGCGGCATTACCTTGCGCCCGACCACGCTGCGATCACGAATTGCCACTCTGAAGACTGAAGAAAGGATGTTGCCGTCATGTCCGAAGTGACCATCAACTGTCGTGAGAACGGTCCGTTTCTCGTGACGGGGCCAGCGAAGATCGTCGATCATCAGGGGAAGGAATTCGACCTGAAGGGAAAGCAGTCGGTCGCTTTGTGCCGCTGCGGTGCATCGAAGAACCGTCCCTTCTGCGACGGCGCCCACAAGGAATGCGGCTTCCTCGCAGCCGAGACCGCCGAGTAGACTGAACTGCTGATCGGACGACTGCCGTGACGGACTGGGAAGAGGACGACCTGGACGAAGACTCGTGGGAGGACGTTCCGGACGACGATGACGAGTCGGTCACGCTTCCCTGTCCGTCGTGCGGCGCGGAGGTGTACGAGGACGCCGACATCTGCCCGGTCTGCGGGGAGTTCATCATCCGCTCCAGTCGTGTCTGGGAAGATCGGCCGGTCTGGTATGTCGTACTGGGACTGATCGGAATTGCTGCCGTCGTGCTGGCACTGCTGGTGATCTGACGGCCTGCCGGGAGTGAATGCATGCGGGGTCACGTCGGATTTCCGGACGCTGTCTGTCTGGCACTGCTGTTTGTGATCGCCGGTGGTTGCGGTGGTGGTGCCGACAACGAGGTGGTGGACGCGACAGATCCTCCGGCCGCCGAGGTCGCCTCCGGCACGCAGCCGTCGAGCGAACCCACGGCGGACTCCACACCGCAACAGCCCGCCGCACCGGCCACGATTCCCACGATCTCTCTGGGAGGCGGCGGCGCGTCGCCATCCGGCTCGTCCGGCACGTCTTCGGCGATGGCGACCTCAACCGTGAGCCGGCAGGAGCTGCTCGACCGCATGATGCCGCTGCAGGTCATGCTGGGCGACTGGCGGGGGATCACCCAACGAGAGGTCGGCGACTTCAAGGGGCTGGGCGACCTCAACTGGGTCTGGGACTTCCAGACCGACCGGAACCAGCCGGCGCTGGTGATGACGTCCGGCGATGCTCCGTACTTTCGCGAGATGCGTCTCACCTGGCTCGCGGAGAGCGGCACGTTCAAACTGACGACCATCGACGACGAGGGGACCGAGCGAACCTTCAATGGTGCGTTCGAGAGTCCCGTCGAAGAGTTTCAGGGCGACGACCGGCGGCTGCACCGGCGGTATCGACTGGAATTCACCGAGGATGAACCGGTCGATTCGAAGAACGCCTGGAAGATTGTCTTCGATCAGCAGGACAACAATCGCTACCTGCTCGAGATGCACCGCCGCAGGGGCAGCCGGTATCAGCGGTTCGATACCGTCGGCACACAGCGGAAAGGAACGTCGTTCGCATTGAACGACGAGGATTATGGTGAAAAGGAGTGCATCATCTCCGGCGGCCTGGGGACGATTCAGGTCAGCTACCAGGGGAAGAGCTACTGGGTCTGCTGTACCGGCTGCAAGGCGGCCTTCGAGGAAGACCCCGAGAGCTGGATCGCCGAGTACAACGCGAAAAAAGACGAATCCTGATCGCACGTCCTGTCGACCGGAACGTGGGCTGCCCTGCTCGTCTCCACTCTCAGCCATGAGACTGTCGCATGCTGCAGATCACCTATGACGAAACGGCGACGGGGGGCGGCGAGATCGAGCTGCGGCTCGGCGATGCCCGTCTGAGTGCCGACGCCTACTTCCTTGCTCTGGATCGCGGATGCCAGCCCGAGACCCGCTCGCCGGCCAAGGTGCGCGCGGTGCTCGCGGCGCTGCTCGGTCAGTGGCGTCAGCAGATTGCCTCCGCCTCCGCCGGCGATGTCGTCGATCTGCCGTTCGAGTTCGCCGACGAGTACATCGGCTGTCTGCGGTGTCAGGTGGAGAAGGACGACGTCGTCATCACACCCGGCTGGCTGATGACGCCCGGATCGACCGTGGTGCCGTCCCGCGCCATCGGGACGCTGCCCGCTGCTGGCTGGGAACCGCGCGATGACGCGGCTGCCCTGCAGTTCTCTCGCGACATCCTGCTGAAAGAAATCCGACGAAACCAGGGGATGCTGATGCAGAGGGATTCGCCCCGCACCGATCCGACTTCGATTTTCGAGTTGTTCCGTGGCAGCTACGGGACAGAGCTGCTCGTTGCCGCAGTCGCCCACTTCAATCTGTTCGGCCGCCTGGCACGCGAGCCGCGCACACTGGCAGAGCTGCAGCTGGACCTGAACCTCGCCGAACGACCGACCGTTGTGCTGACGACGGCCCTGCGGGCGATGGGGCTGCTCGATGTCGACGATCAGGGCCGGCTCGCCCTTACGCCACTGGCCGAAGAACACCTGGTTCCCGGCGGACTGTTTGACGTGGGGGACTATCTCGGACTGGCCGCCTCGGCCCCCGGAACGCTCGAGATGGTCGAGCGACTCCGCACGAATCGACCGGCCGGCATGGATGAGGGCGAAGCGGGGGCGGCGTTCATTTATCGGGACGGCGTTGCTTCAGCAATGGAGCAGTCTGACCTGGCCCGGCACTTCACCCTGGCACTGGCCGGACGTGCAAAGAACGTTGCCCCGGTGCTCGCGGAGGTTCTCGATCTGCAAAACGTCCGTACGCTGCTGGATGTTGGTGGGGGGACCGGCATCTATTCGCTGGCATTGCTCAGGGCGAATCCGCACCTGCGGGCGGTCGTCATGGATCGGCCCGAAGTGCTCAAGGTGGCCGAAGAGTTTGCAGGCGACTCCGGGGTGGAGAACCGCATCGAGTTTCTTCCCGGCGACATGTTCACGGATGAACTGCCACAGGCGGATGCGGTTCTGCTGTCCAACATTCTGCATGACTGGGATGTGCCGGAGTGCCGCCAGCTTGTGTCACGATGCGCCGCCGCGCTGCCGCAGTCGGGGCGGCTGCTGATTCATGACGTGTTTCTGAACGATGCACTCGACGGCCCGCTGCCGATTGCGTTGTATTCCGCGGCGCTGTTCACGCTGACGGAGGGCCGTGCCTACAGTCGTGCCGAGTACACCGCCTGGCTGCAGGAGGCCGGTCTCGAAGCGGCGACATGTCGCGAGACGTTGATCCATTGCAGCGTGCTTGAAGGCGTCCGCAAAGGATTCGGATAACCGCCGCGAATCTGTTTGACTCGCCGATCGCCCGTCCTATGTTTCAAGCGTTAACAGAACGCAGCGGCGAGCGGGTCCCGGTGACCTGCTGCCGAGAGAACGGGAAGCGCGGCGAGGAAAGCTGGGAGCTTTGAGGGGACCTCGCCGCGCTTTTCCTATGCGCTGAATCCGGCGGCTGACAGGCGGTGGTGCTGCACCCGACCGGACCTTCTCTGGCGCTGTCCCGGGAACCGTGACCGGATGCCGATTCGCACCTGCTCCAGGCAGACTGCGCAAAGTTTGCGGAATATGCCGATTTTGACGCCAGCGAAGGCGGCCGGTCGGCCGATAAGTTCTCGGGCGGGGCGGAGGTGACTCAAGCTGCGAAGGGCGAGCGATGCGGAACGTACTGAAGAACTGACACGGACGTCTCCACATGTCTCACGGGCCACTTCAGGTCGCCTTCTGGTCGTTGCTCCTCGGGTTCGGATTGAGTGCTGCGGTCAGCGTCACCAGTCCGGAATCCATCCGACTCGCCCTCAACACCACTCCGTCCGCTGCGCCGGGCCAACCCGCCACGCAACTGGCTGAGGTCGCTGCACCGACGACACCGGACCAGTCGGCCACGTTGCCGGTGATCGCCGCTGAGCCGTCGCCACGGCCTGTTGCGGTACCGTCGAGAGGTGATGACGAGCCGGTCTTCAATAATTTCGCGGTGATGCCGTCGCCGGACCGGAACGTCGACCGGCAGCCGCCCGCCGATCCGATGCCGGGAGCGGTTCCCGAATCGAGTCCGATGCCGGTTGTTTCGATCGCTTCGGCACCGGACATTCCTGTCGTCACGACCGAGTCAATGCGGACGGTGCGGGAGCCGCGCTTCGAAGAGTTGCCGCCGCCCCCGCTGCTGGTTGCCGATCGGGACACGGACGAGTCATCGTCCCCGGAACGGTCGGTCGATGAGTTCGACACGCTTCAGACGCAGATTGAACAGCTGCGTTCCGATCTCGAACGAATGACCTCCGCTCGCGTCGATGAGCAGCTTGCAGACCTGCGTCGCGTCCAGTCGCTTCTGGAGCAGATGCATGGCACCGAGCAGATTCAGTCGGTCGAGCAGGAAGTGGACGAACTTCGCGAGACGTTTCGTGAGCTGAGGTCGGAGCTGGAGGCCGCGACGGCCCGGGCGAACGGCGCAGGCGAAACGGGAGCGGCCGGTGGCAATCAGAAGCCACCACTGCGGATTGTGCCTTCGGAGAACCAGCCCGGTCAGGTGACCGTCGAGGCGAACAGCGTCCCGGTGGCCGATGTGCTGCGGGAACTGGCCCGCCACGCCGGTCGCAACGTCGTCTGTGCTGCCGATGTGGGCGGACCAGTGACGGTTCACTTCGATTCAATCGACCCGGCGATGGCGATCCGAATGATCGCGTCGACGCAGCGGCTCCACCTGCGGGATCAGGACGGCCTGTGGCACGTCGACGGAGCGCCGGCCGCCCACGAGATTGCCGCCGAAATGGAGCGGACCGCGGCCGCCCGCTCTCAGCGTCTGTTCCGGTTGCGTCATCTCGATCCTCCGGCAGCGGCACGGTTGATTCGTCCGCTGCTGTCCGAAACGGGGCAGATTTCGCATCAGGAGGAGCGGACCGACGGCCGGGGGGAGACGCGACGGACCGGCCTCGAGAATGCGTTGCTGGTCGTCGATGACGTTGACCGGATTGCCGCCATCGAATCATTGATTGAGGAGCTGGATCATCCGCCCCAGATGGTGGAAATCCAGGCAACAATCTTCGAGGTTGTGACCGACTCCCAGGATCAGGCGTGCGTGCTGACGCTGCTCGCTGACGACGGTGCACCGGCCTGCCGGGATCCGTATCAGTGTGCTGCGAAGGGGGGCCACTGCACATGCGATCTCACGCACGTTGTGCAGCCGCCGGCAGGAGGGCTGATTACCGAAGTCCGGTGCCGGTCTCCCCGTCAGATTGAACATGCGTTGAGCCGGTTTGGCGAAGTGCGAACGGTCGCAATGCCGCATGTTCAGGTGGCCGACCGGGCCCGAGCGGAACTGGTCGTGGGCGAACAGGTTCTGCTGCATGCAGCCGGGCCGGATGCGAAACGGACATCGACCATCGTGCCGGGGGGCGTGTTCCTTGCGGTCCGCCCGGTCCTGTCGGACGACGGTCTGATCCGCCTGGAAGTCCATCCTCGCCTTGGGGCCGGAGCTGTGACAACCGCAGGGCATGCGGTGCCGACCGGCGGAGGTCTGGAGACGACGGTCGTCATGGCGGAAGGCTGCAGCCTGGTGATCGGCGGGATTGTGGACGAACGGGTGGCCACCGCGCAGGAACCGCATCGGGGTTGGTCGAAGATGCCGTTTGTCGGACGCAGAGTCGACCGCCAGCAGACACGCAGTCTCCGCCGCGAGTTGCTGATCACGATCACTCCGCGGATCGTCGTGCCGGGCGAGCACCAGCTCCGTCCGGTGCCGGCGGAGTTGCCACAGCTCTCCGAAGAACAGCCGCCCGCCAGACCGGCCATGCCGGTTCTCGAACTGACCGGCGCGACCCGTGGCGGCGAGAAACGACACTGAGGGAGTGGCGACGCGAGTCCGGCACAATCGCTGTTCAGACGCGAATGGTCGTCCACTTGCCGCTGAGGAAGCGGGCGGCAACAAGCGTTCCCCGGACCAGCATATCCGCACACATTCCGATCCACGCACCGAACAGACCGCCATCGAGGACGACTCCGCACAGGTACGCCAGTGGCAGGCGGATGCCGAACGTGCTGATGGCGGTGATGAACATCGGGTATCGCGTATCGCCCGCACCGCGGAGTCCGCTGACGAAGACGATGGCGACGATCAACGGAATCTGAAAACAGGCCGCCAGTCGGAAGGCGGGAATGCCGGCGGCCCGGACCGCCGGATCGTTGTGCATCAGTCCGTAGATCTGCTGGGCACCAAAGAGAAACACGAGCGTGATGCCCAGCCCGAGCAGGCCGCATTGAAGGACTGCCTCCCGACCGGCGCTGCGGGCTCGATCCACGTCATGGGCTCCGAGCGACTGCCCGATGAGCGTTGCAGCTGCAGCCCCCCAGGCGACAGCGGGGAGGTACGTGATTGCCTCGACGCGGATGCCGACGATGTGGGCGGCGAACGCGGCTTCGCCCAGTGAGCCGATGATGCGCAGAAACAGGAAATGCCCGGACCACATGATGGCGCCGTCGGCCGCGGCAGGAATCCCGACACGGAGTATGCGACGGACAGTCTCGCCGCGCAGGTGAAACTCGTGTGCGAGCAGTTGAAGCCCGCTGACACCACGCGCCAGGACCGCGAGCATCAGCAGTCCGCCACTCGTGCGTGCCACCACGGTCCCCAGAACGATGCCGTCCACTCCCAGACGCGGGATGGGGCCAAATCCGTAGACCAGTGCCGTCGACACGAGCACGTTGAGCACATTGATCGTGCCGTGAATCCAGAACGGCATCTGCATGTTGCCGCAGCCCCGCAGCGCCGCAGCCCCCACCAGACCGACGCTGGTGAACAGCATGCCAATTGCATCGATCCGCAGATACCGGACCGTGATTTCCGCGGCGAGCCCTTCGAGTCGGAGGACCCTGGCGAACAGAGGCGCGGTTGGCAGGATGATGGCGACAAACAGCAGCCCGGCGACCAGGCTCATGGCGACCGAGCGGTTGGCGATGCGGTTGGCTTCTTCCATCTCGCCGGCACCACGGGCCCGGGCGACCAGTGCCGTCGTGCCGGCACCAACCATCGAAAACAGCATCGATGCGAGCCAGCCGACGTACGCCGCGACTCCCACTGCGGCGGTCGCGGGCGTCGACACGTCGGGAGCGAGATGGCCGGCCAGGAACGTGTCGTAGAATCCGACGCAGAAGCTGAGGAACTGCTCGGCAAAGACCGGCATGGCCAGCAGCAGCACGGTCTGCCGCAGCGGTCCGTTCAGCAGCTTGTGTTGCCGCGATGTCTCGGCGTCGTCGGCCGCGTCATCCATGTCGAGCCTTTGGCCGCACGGGGCCTGGCTTCTGGTGGCCCCGTGCGTTCGATCTGAGCGCGTGATGATCGGGAACGGACCGGATCAGGGGAGTTCCCAGTGCCCGTTGAAAATGCCGGCCCGAACCACCTCTTCGACGTACGGCTTGCCTTTGTCACCCTTCTCGAAGCGGATGACGGCGAAGTCCCCCAGCTTGGGGAACAGCCACGAGTTCGAGGCCCGGAAGTCCTTCTCGTGGATCGTATGTCCCGAGTTGATCACCACGTACCGCTCCGGGTTGAGCGGATTCGGGAAGATCATCACGACCGCATGCGTTGCGGGATCGTACGCCTGACCGTCGAACTCGATCCGGTCCTTCGTCCACGTGATCGGCAGGTTCCCGACGACGCGGGCGAGGACAGCGTTCGAGCCAGGATCGCCAAACAGTACCAGGTTCTTCTGCGCGATCAGCTCGTCGGTCAGTTGCGTGTCGTCAATGACCGGGGCCTTCCCGCGGAGCCACTTGTCGAATTCGGTCTCGAACAGCTCCAGCGAGGCTGTGCTCCAGTCCTGCAGCGGCTTTGACCAGGCGGTTCCGGTCCCCCGCACGCAAACGAACGGTTCCATGAACGCATCGTCGATCGGGCCCTGCAGGCCGGGACGCTTGTTCCGCTCGGGATTCTCGATGAACGCCAGCGACTCGTCATAGTCGAGGACCTGCCAGCCGTCGTTTTCCCGCACGAAGTAGACGTCCGGCAGGTTGCTGTCGGCAGCCGCGTTGAGGTCGACCGGGGCAGAACCGTCAATCGAGACGCGATCGGCCACGCCGCGGGCAATGCTCAGGGCCGTGACGTTATCGGTCGTCACTCGCAGGACATTCCGCTCATCCAGTCGACTCTCGACCGTCGACGGTTCGTACTGCTGATCGAGTTCATGCAGCGTCAGCCACTCGCACTCGTTGTACCTGAGCGTACTGGTCGTGAAGCGGATCTCCCGGCGACCCGGAAAGGTCGGACGTCCCTTACGGCGATGCTCGCCCAGAAACGCCATGAACTTCTCTTTGCTGATGTCGTCGAACTTGTGGCCCATGTTCTTGCCGATGATCAGCTCGACCGGCACGTCGAGTTCGCCCGCTTCTTCCTGCATGATCAGGCTGGCGGCCAGCTGCTTGTCCTTCTCGCCGCCGTAGGTGATGAACGGCACATTGGCGAGATTGAGGGCGTAGTCGGCTGCGTCGTAGATCCTCAGAGTGCGGTGCTGATACTCCGGCAGCTGCTCCTTGACGTTCTGGTACCGGTAGAAGTCGACGAAGCCGGCACCGGCTCCCGCAGCACACCACTTCGACGGATGGTGCACGCCGAGATGCCACGCTCCGGCTCCCCCCATGGAGAAGCCCCACAGGACGATTCGACGGTCGTCGATCCGGAAGCGACGCTGCACATCGGCCATCGCCTCAAAGACGTCGGTCTCACCACTCCAGCGATAGGCGTTGTTGATCCGCCCGAACACGTCGAGCTGGATCCAGTCCTGTCCCTTTGCCACATCCTTGCCATCGTGCTTGCGGATGAAGCTGACTTCGTTGAGCGTGCCGCCCCGACCGTGCAGGACGACGTACAGGGGCCATCGCTTGCCGTCCGCGGGATCGAATCCTTCCGGAAGCTGCAGGGCGTACGGCTGGACCGATTCGTCCACCTTCGAGCGATACGCGAGGATCAGACTGCCGGGAGCCTGTCCCCATACCGCCTTGCCCTCGCTGGCTGCGGCGGCACGCTTCAGACCGGTGTCGAGTGCGGCGAGCGTGTCCTTATCGTAGTTCGGCTTGTAGAACTCGTTGTGCCGGAGAATCCAGTCGGCTGCTTTCGCGTAGACCTCGATGTCGGCCAGCACGCGCGGATCGGTCCCCTTCTGTCGGAGGACTTCGATGTCGCGATTAAGACGATCGAGCTTCTCGCGGATGGCGGCTTCGCTCTCGGGGGAAGGAGGCTGAGCCGTCGCGGAAGCGACGCTGAAGACCAGGGCGATGGCTGTTGCCAGAAGTCCGCACCATGTGCGCATTGTCGGCATTCCTTGTGGCGACGGGCGGTCTGCCCGCGATTCCGTTGACTGAGTCTGTGTCGTTCCAGACGAACACGGATGAATTGGTTCGTGCACCAGGGGGCATCCGCGGTCGAGCGTGAGGTGGCAGGCCGGCACCGGAGGTTGCGATGCCGGCCCCAACTTTTCCGGCCCGATCGTTGCCGGTGACCTACTTTGCGATGCACCAGAGCCGGTCAAAGGACCGGATCAGGATGCGACCGTCGACGAACGCCGGGGTGGCCACGGTGAATTCGCCCAGTTCGTTCTCGCTGACGAGTTCGAGTTCGTCGTTGGCCTTCAGGACGTAGACCGTTCCGTCCTCACGGATGAGGTACAGGTACTCTCCGGCGAGAATCGGCGAGGCACTGTAGGCGTTGCGGTTCTTCGGAAGTTGCCGCTGAGCGATCACCTTGCCGGTGGCAACATCCAGGCAGCTGACCGTCCCCTTGTCGTCGCAGACATAAACGCGCCCGTCCTTCGCGGCGGGGGTGGGAACGTCGGCGGAGAGCTCACCATCGTCGTGAGCCCAGACGGTGTGGGACTTCGTGACATCGCCGCTTCCGCCAAGACGGATGGCCGTCAGCGTGTTGCCGCGGGCATAGGGAGCGATCACCAGGTCACCTTCGACGACCGGCGAGGCGATCGACCGAAAGTACTCGTTCCCTTCGGGGTTCATTCCGCTGATCTTCCAGAGCAGCGTGCCGTCAGCGGCATCGTGGGCGGTGACGTGGTCGGCACCGAGGACGACGAGGATTTCGCGTCCGTCATGCTGCGTGACGACGGGAGTGGAATAGCTCTGGGCCGCTTCGCTGGGAGCACCGAGGTTGCGGTCGACCTTCCAGGCGACCTCGCCGGTCGCCGGGGCAAACGCGGCCAGATACGACGGGCCGGTCTGCATGCAGGCGACGACGACATGCTTGCTGGTGAGGACGGGCGAGGTTCCGAGATCCCACCACAGGGTGTCTTCGCCGTACTTCTCCTGCAGGTTGTGATGCCACAGGACGTTCCCTTCGAAGTCCAGTGCGGCGAAGTCGCCGCTCTTGAAGTAGACGAAGACGCGCTCACCATCGGTGACCGGGGACGGGTTGCTGCCGCTTCCCTTGCGATGCTTGCCGGGCCGTTCGTCTCCCAGAGGCGTGGCCCACTGCAGCTCGCCGGACATGTTGTACGCGAGGATGTAGTTCTTGCCGTCGCGCGGCGTGGTGAGGACGATGAGGTCGTTCCAGACCGTGGGGGTGGAGCCGGCTCCGCCGGGGAGATCGACCTTCCAGGCAACGTTTTCGTCGGTACTCCATGACGTGGGGTAGTCATCCGCCGGAGCGGTGCCGTTGCCGGCCGGACCACGCCAGGAGGGCCACACATCAGCAGCTGATGCCGGCTGTGCCAGCGCCGCTGCGAAGACGAACGAAAGCAGGTATCGCATGGTTGGAGGCCTTGTCGGGAGGGAGGACGTCGGGGAGGCGGGCCGGCATGGCAGTCCGGGCAGCCCTTGCGTCACTCTATCCTAGCAGCGACCTCGCCGAATCTCGATTCCACGGGAAACAAACAAGGCCGCTGCCTGCACGGTGCGGGCAACGGCCTGGATTGGATCAGGTGGACCACCAAAGGTGGCCGGGCGGACTCAGCGCCATTTCGGGATCCGCATCAGCTGGGGATTCGGATCGAAGGCCCACAGCTTGACGCGACTGTCGAGCTGAGCGGGATTGACCTTCTCGGGATCGAGCTTGCGGCCACGACCGTCGATGGCGAGAAACTGCACCTTCATGCTGGGCGCCTGCTGCTGGCCGACCAGTTCCGGCTTTGCGGCAAACTTCTCATAGAGGGTGCGGATGCGCGGGTCATTCTGCGATCGGAATGCTCCTGCCGTCACGACCGACTTGAACCGATCGTGCCAGACGTAGGCGTCGACTCCTTCGTTGTCCCGCAGGGCAATCGCGAGCTGCTGGGCCTGCATGGCGGCATCGTCGAGGTCGTTGTCTTTCAGAAAGCTGTCGAGGGAAATGCTCTGTCCCTTGCCGACCTGCGTGACCGACTTGCCGGTAAAGGTCGCGATCACCAGGGTGAACTCGCCGTCCGCCTCCAGCAGCGAGTGGCGGACACCACTGTTGAGCTGGGCGAGCAGCGGATCGCGGCGGCGCTGGGCGACTTCCTCGGCAGAGAGCAGGGGATTGATCGTCAGGAACGCGCCACTGAGTGGCCCGGGACGGCCCGGGGTCGGCTGGTAGACGACTCCGTCCTCGAGGCTCTTGGGACGAAACTTCTTGATCCAGGCCAGAGTCTTCTGGGCCGTTTCGTCGTCGATCGACGGGTAGTTGCCGGCAATGACGCATGTGGACGCGACGCGGCGGAGGTTCTTGCGACGATCATCGCGGCCGGCCCGGTCGACCGTGGAGATGACTTCATTCTCGGGCGTCCGCTGGAAGACGTATGCCGGAATGCCGCTTTTGCGCAGTTCGTAGATCAGCTCGTCGGCAGCCTGCTCGGGGGTCTTCCCCTTGACCGTCTTGCCGTCGGGGGCGGTCGTGTGGAAGCTGGCCACGAGGATCATCCACGGGCCGTGCTGTTTTCCCAGCTGGTACCGTTTGCCCTGCACCGCTTCGATCCGGGCAGCATGGGCCGTGGCGGCCGGGAAAACGCTCGAAAGAGTCAGGCAGATCAGCAGTGGCACGGACAGGCCGATGCGCATCGCACACTCCTTGTGCTGCGGTCGGTAATTGGACCGGACGAACTCAGGCGGACATTCGGCGGGCAGGGCACATCCTTGTGCACCCGGAACGGCACCTGATGATGGTCAATTTCTGAGGGAAAATGCGGCGTGAGCCGCAGATAGACTGGAGAGGAGGCGGGCTTGTATCAGATCTCGCGAATCGTGTCCAGAGGCCATTTGTCGCCCAGCGCCTCCTGCTGCAGCAGCGTGAGCTGGTGGATTCCCGCTCGGGCCATCTTCAGCTGAGACGCAAGCTCCGCGTCCGAAAACGTCCCCCGTTCAGCCGTCCCCTGCAGCTCGACGAACTGCCCGCTGCCGGTCATCACGATGTTGGCATCCACCTGCGCCGTGCTGTCCTCAACGTAGTCGAGGTCGAGGAGGATGCGGCTGTCGACGATGCCGACGCTGATGGCGGCGACGCTGTCGGTGAAGACGCGGCTCGCATCGAAGTCGGGGGCCTCGACGGAAGCGACCGCATCCACCAGCGCGATGAATCCGCCGGTGATGCTCAGCGTGCGGGTGCCGCCGTCCGCTTCGAGCACGTCGCAGTCGACGGTGATCGTTCGCGGGCCGAGGGCTTCGAAGTCGACGACCGCCCGCAGGCTCCGGCCAATCAGCCGCTGGATCTCGGTTGTGCGACCGTCCACCTTGTTACGGTCGCGTCGTTTGCGTGGCGAGGTACTGCCGGGAAGCATGTTGTACTCGGCAGTGACCCATCCGGTTGGCGGATCTTCGTGCATCTTCCAGGGAGGAACGCCTTCTTCGATGCTGGCCGTGCACAGAACCGTCGTCCGTCCTGCCCGGATGAGAACGCTGCCGGGGCTTTGCCGGGTGAACCCCCGTTCAACAGAAATGGGACGAAGATCTTCGGGTTGTCGCTGGTCGTGACGCATGGTGACGGGATCGCTGCAGGGAGGGAGGTCGAACGCCGAGGTTGGCGACGGTGTCTTGCTGTTTCGATACGGGCCGAAGTTTACCCGGGGGCCGACCTCCGCGAAAGGACGACATCGTCGGTCGGGATCCGCAGTTGCCAGCTTCGAGGACGGCGCATATTGTGTCGGGGACCATTGACCTCCGAGCAGGAAACACGGCATGGCACTTTCTTCGAGCGTCACTTCGAGCGCACGGCGAGATTCGTTGTCGCACATGGGGGCACTGGTGGCCTGTGCGGTTCTCATCTGCCTGGGATGTGGCGGTGCCGCGCCGGAACCGGTCGTCGCCAGCGGTCCCTGGGACAATGTGAGCGGCAACCGTGCGTTCGGCTATCTCGAGAAGGTCTGTGCAATCGGTCCGCGGATCAGCGGTACCGAGGGGATGCAGCAGCAGCAGGAACTGCTTCAGAGTCACTTCGAGGGGCTTGGCGCACAGGTGCGGTACCAGGGTTTCGACGTGGCCCATCCCGAGACCGGAATGCCGGTCCGTCTGCAGAACATGATCGTCTCGTGGCATCCCGATGCGAAGCAACGAGTGCTTCTGTGCTGTCACTACGATACCCGGCCCTGGCCCGATCGGGAGCTGCTCCCCCACAACCGCCGCAAGCCGTTCATCGGGGCCAACGACGGCGGCAGCGGTGTGGCCTTGCTGATGGAGCTGGGGCACCACATGGCGTCGCTCAAGCCGCGGTACGGTGTCGACTTCGTCTTCTTCGATGCCGAGGAACTGATCTACAACAGCCGCCGCGACAAGTACTTCCTCGGTTCCGAGCATTTTGCGCAGCAGTACCGCGACAACCCACCGGGGTATCGCTACGAGTACGGCGTGCTGCTCGACATGGTTGGCGACCGCGATTTCAAGGTGTACTACGAGCGGAACAGCCTGAAGTATGCCCGCGACGTGACACAGAGCGTCTGGTCCGCGGCCCGGGCCGTCGGCGTGCGCGAGTTCGTGGCCCGTGCGAAGCATGAGGTGCGGGATGATCACCTGCCGCTCAACCAGATTGCTCGGATTCCCACCTGCGATGTGATCGACTTCGACTACCCGTACTGGCACAAGCGTAACGATCTGCCGGCGGCCTGCTCGCCACAAACGCTTCAGAAGGTCGGGCGTGTAATGGTCTACTGGCTGGAGAATCTGCCTGCGGCGACCGGTTCGCGGGGGCGATGAGACGGCCAGGCCCTGCTGGCTGCAGACGCCCTGCAGTTGCGAGCCGGCGACGCGGTGATGGCGTCCGCAGACGGAAACAGGCGGCAACCCGCTTCTGTGACTGGGCTTGCCCCATCGGGGGGATCTCCCCTACAAAACGCAGCAGAACGGCGCGACCGGACCGCGCCGCCTGAACCGCGTGCCAGGCAAGGATGCCATGATTCACCGATCTGCCCGGATTGCCGGTCGATTCGCCCCCTCCCTTCTTCGCGGATCTGAAGGATTCCTGCTGGGAACCTACCTGCAGGTGTGGGGCATCCAGATCGTTGCCACCTTCGGTCTGTCTCAGCCCGTCGTCACGGCCCTGTTGCTGACTGCGGTTGCGGCCTGGATGCTGGCCGGCTGGCTCCAGCGAAAGATGGACCCGGCAGAGTCGCGTACGGCCCGACTGACCAGTCACGCTCTGCTGACGGTCTGGACCGTCGGGTTTCCGTTCCTGACCGAGACCGTCGTTTCCGGATTGAGTCTGCTCTCGGCAGAGTCTCTCGCGAATCCATGGTTCACGACGCTCGTGCTGATGCCAATGATGGCGGCGCTCGTCGGGGTGCCTGCACTGCTGTGCAAGAGCATCGTTGCAGGTGGCGATGCCGGGCGTCGTCGACCCGCTACGTTGATCTCCGGTGCCGCAGCATCGCTGTTCCTGCTGCCGATCTCTCTTCAGCCCTGGCTGGGGACGACGGTCGTATCGTGGATGGCGTGTGGCTGTGGCGTGCTGCTCGCCGTGGTTCTGTACTCGAGTCGCGCGGGGGCAGGCGCAATCGCCGATGCCACCGCTGGCGAATCTGAAGCGGATGCGGCCCCGTCGGCTGTCGTCGACTGGAGTGCAACCGCTTTGGCGGTCGTGGCTGCACTGGCGTGTGGTGTTGCGATGGCCGCGGCGATGCGGTTGACCCAGCAGCTCCTGATGGGGAGTGCGTACCTCTACGGTGCCGGACTGGCGGGGCTGCTCGCCGGTGTCGCGCTGAACCGCCTCATTGCGCGTCGGATCGGAGATCGAAACGGATCGCGTGCAGTGGCAGCGGCATTGCTGGCGACCGGATGGTTGCTGTTGCTGGACGGTCTGTTCGGCGGGCTGATGCGTGCCTCGTTGTGGATCAGCGCTGATGTCTCCACGCTCCCCTGGCTGCTGCTGCTGCGGGCAGGGCTCGCAGGGCTCATGGTGTTGCCGCTGGGGCTCGCCGCGGCATTGCTGGTCCCGTTCGGGCATCCTGCCGGTGTTGAGCTTCGCCAGCGCGGACTGACCCTGGCCGGCGTGGCATGTGGATACCTGCTTGTCCTCTGGACGGCAGCGGACATTGCGGTGGCGTTGCCGTGGCTGGGAGGCGGCACATTGTTGCTTGTTCTTGCCGCGACGTTCCGCGATGCCGGTCGTCTGGGATGGAAGCAGCCCGTGCGGGTGACAACGAGTGCCGTCGCAGGCCTGGTCTGTCTGCTGACGGTCATCGCGCCGCGTGGATACGCTCCTGAGGCATCGGCAAAACTGCTGTTTTCGACACTCATGTTCCAGGGGTACCACAACGGTGCCGATCCGGACGAGCTGCTCTGCTCGGACGACGGGCGTCTGGTGGCGAGTGTGCGGGACGGCAACAGTCACTGGACCGCCTGGGTGTACCGTGGAGCCCGGATGCAGTTGCGGGAGAACGGCGTACCGCGTGATGTTCGCAGTGTCAATCCGGCAATCTGCCCCGATTCGTCCGCAAACCTGACGCCGGCAATCCTGTCGCTCTGCCTGCATCCCCTGCCGGAAGACGTTCTCGTCGTCGGCTTCGGCGATGGTACCACGCTGGAGGGCTGTCTGACGTTTCCCGTGCGGCACGTCACCTGTATCGAAGGGACGACGGCACTCAGGAAAATTCATCAGTCCACTGTCGTGCCGGCGATGGGGGTCGATCTGGAAACCGATGACCGGCTGCGGATGGTGGACGTCGATCCGCCGCTGGCGATCGCAGCGAGCGACCGTCAGTATGACATCGTCCTGCTCAACGAGAATCAGAACGCGCTGCTGCGAACCAGCTCGCAGTTCACCCGCGAGTACTATCAGCGAGTGGCGACGCGGCTGAGCGAAGGGGCGCTGCTCTGTCAGCGTCTGCAGGTTCTGGATCTTGGGCCGGCTGCAGTGCGGGACGTCGTCAGTACGATGCGGTCGGTCTATCCACAGGTGATGGTCGTCAGTCCGACTCCGGGAGAAATGCTGCTGGTCGCGACCCTGTCGTCCGACCCGATCGTGTCCAGCGGGATCATCGATCGTCTGCAGAGTGAACACGTCCGGCGGCTGTGCAGCCGCATGGCATGGGACTGGTCGGTTGTCACCGGGCTGACCTGCCTGCCCGCCGAAGCGGTCGACGCCTGGCTGAAAGCTGAGCCCGGTCATCGCAACACGGTGGCGAACGGCCTGATGGCCTGGTCGGCACCGGTCGAGGTCATGCGGTGGGGCCCGAAGATGCAGGAGCTGCGGACCGCCCTGGACCTGCGCAGCAGTCCGCTCATCAACCAGCTTGGCGACGACATCGATGTGCAGGCGATTTCGCAACGGCTGGCCGATGTCCGGGAGCAGCAGCGGATTCTGGCCCAGCACCCCGATCACTTCTGGGCGTATCGCAAGACGCTCAAGCAGCGTCTCACCGAACGGCCTCGGGCGAAGATCGTTCAGGTCAAAAACGAAGGACTGAAGCGGACGCTCCATCCGGAGGATCAGCGCCGCAAAGCCTATCTGAAAGCACTGGCGGCGGCCGCCGGTTCGAAGACGCCCGACCCGGAGACGATTCAGGACGTGGTCGACTTCGTCGAACCGTTCGATCCGCTGGTCAGCTTCTTCGTGCATCAGGAAGTGGCACGCCTGCTGGCCCGCATGGAGCCGCGTCCTGTGGCCGCCGAGCTCGAACACTGGCTGCACAGCATCTACTACGCGCCGCCGCACGACCGGTCGGTGCGGAACATTACCGAGGCGATCTCGCTGCTGATCGAGTACCCGGAGGCCATTCCGGACGACCGGCAGCGGTTCGACCTGATTCACGGACTGCTGCAGACTGCGACGGAGCGTTGGCGGCTGAGAATGCTGCCCGAGTCGGGAACCTCAAAGTACGAGCCGATCGACGCGAGCCGGACGCTGGAGAGCGCCCGCGAGGCCCTTGCGGCTCTGGATGCTCTCGCTCAGGCCGATCCGACGCATTACCCGGAATGGCCGACCCGTCGCGAAGTGATCGAGCGTGAGCTGATCGGTCCGGTCCGCACGTACCAGGTGAAGGCGGCCCGTCAGCTGGCAGTGGCCAAGCGCAAGGAGAAGGAAGAAGAACGGGCGGCGGAGCCGCGCAGTCTGATGCTGCCGGGGCAGCCGACCGACGTGACGCAGTAGCGTCCGCCGGGCTACTTGAGCATGTCGTACTTCTTCATCTTGTTGTAGAGCGTCACGCGGCTGATGCCGAGATCGCGGGCCGTGTTCGTGCGACTGAAGTTGTTCTTGAACAGGGCCTGCTCGATGATCTCCTTCTCGGTCAGGGCCACCTGATGCTCGAGGCTGCGATCCTGCGTCATCGGGCGACGTGACAACACAACCGACGGATCGTTGGTCGGCCCCACCATCCCCGAAACGATGTGGGAGGGGAGGTGGTCGCGTGTCAGGACGCCGTCGCGGCAGTAGATGACGGCCCGCTGGACCACGTGCTCGAGTTCACGCACGTTGCCGGGCCACGGGTACGCGAGGAGGGCTTCAAGCATGCTGTCGTCGATCCGGTCGATGCGGACGCCGTGCTTCTTCTGGAAGCGACCGACGAACTTCTTCACCAGCGGGACGATGTCGACCTTCCGCTTTCTCAGCGGCGGGATCTCGAACTTGAGCATGTTGAGGCGATAGTACAGGTCTGGCCGGAACTTGCCCTGTTCGACGAGCGGCTGGAGTTCCAGGTTACTGGCCACCACCAGGCGTGCCTGGGACCGCAGCGTCCGGTTGGAACCGACCGGCTCGAATTCGCCGGTCTCGATGACACGCAGCAGCTTCACCTGCTGTTCGGGGCCAAGAACGTCGATTTCGTCGAGCAGAATCGTGCCGCGACCGGCTGCGATGAACTTCCCCTCCTTGTCGGCATGGGCACTGGTGAAGGCACCTTTGACGTGTCCGAACAGCTCACTTTCGATCAGCTCGCGGGGGAGGGCACCGCAGGCGACATGAATGAACGGTTCGTTGCGCCGGGGCGAGGCCTCGTGGACAAGCTGCGAAAGGTAGGTCTTGCCGGAACCGGTCTCGCCAATCAGCAGGATCGTGACATCGTGAACCGCGGCAATCGCCAGGTCGTCGAGCATCTGCTTGAAGTGAGGGGACTGCGTTTCGAAGCGGTTTGAGACAACCTCGGCGACCGTTGTCGCCTGTCCGGCGACGGTGGACGGGTGGTCTGTCGAACCGGGATCATCGCCCGGCAGGAAGGGCTGAAGCGCTGCAAGGATCTCGGAGGTGGTGTCGACGTCCCGAAGGCAGTCGGTGCCGCTGCAGGCGACACGTCGGGCGAGAATCTCCGGAGTATCGCCGCTGGCAAGCAGCAGCATCGGAATCTCCGAGTGCTGAATCTGGAACTGCTCGACGAGCCGGTCGATGGCATGGCCGCCGTCGGTGATCTGCCGGCAGTCGAAGACCACCAGACCGGGGAGGGCCGTTTCGACGAGTCCAAGCCCTTCGACAGTGAGCGGACCGGAGTCCATCACAACCGCGCCGGTCGCTTCCTCCTGAAGCAGGGAGACCAGGGAGGCGTCGGGAGTGAGGATCAGGATGCTCATCCGGCGTTCGGACTGTTTCACAGGAGACTCCTCGGTGGCCGGCGGGGCGTGAGTCCGCCGGAGCGGTCGTCGCGATCTCCGCCTGCCTGGGGGGGGGAGGCGTTGCTCCTTCTGGTGGGGAGCCAGCCTGTCGGCACAGCGGCGATCGATTAACATGACTGTCCATCTGATGCTGAGGTGAATGAACAAATGGGGTGCCGGAGTGTCAAACAGTCCGAACACCTCTGCTGTAACTCGTGCGTCTGCAACGTGTAACGGATCGCAGGCGCGATCGGGTGGCATCGGATGTTGCCCGCGTCCTGTTGCGCCCGGGCATCATTGCCGGGGGCGCATGTTGCAAACGGTCAACATGCGATGGCAGCGGCCCGGACACTGTGACGGTACGGAATCTGGATCGAACGGAATGGAATTGCGTGCGTTTGCTGAACAGGTGCTGTTGCGTCCCGCGCTCGAAGAGAAGCTGACTCCGCCGCCGGCTGAACTGACCGATGTGGAGCCGGGGCCGGCGGTGCGTGTCGTAGAACCGACGCGAACCCCGGAGCTGGAGTTTGCTCCCCGCCGAACGGCGCCGTCCATGCCGTCGCCGCAGGCTCTTGCCGATCCCCGCAAGCGGGCGATCGCGCATCACATCATGGCGAATCACGAACTGCAGGCGCTGGAGGTGATGGCCTGGGTCCTGCTCGCATTTCCGGAGGCGCCGACCGAGTTCCGGATGGGCATGGTGACGGTGATGCGGGATGAGCAGCGGCACACGCGGATGCATGCCGAGCGGGCCCGGCGGCTGGGCGTGCGATTCGGTGAGCTTCCGGTCAACTGCTACATCTGGAAGAAGGCCCAGGAGTTCGAGTCGGTTCTGGACTACCTCGCCGGCCTCCCCCTTGTCTTCGAGGGACGCAATCTCGATCACACCTGCGAACTGTCCGCGGCGTTCGACGCGGCTGGCGATCCGCGAAGTGCCCGGCTGATGCAGGTGATCCATGATGACGAGATCGAGCATGTCCGCTTTGGAATCGAGTGGTTGCGGCGGCTGAAACGGGACGACCAGAGCGACTGGGATGCCTTCGTGGATCATCTCCACTGGCCGCTGCGTCCGGGCAAGGCGCGGGGCAGTCAGTTTCAGCGGGACGCTCGGAGGGCCGCCGGTCTGGACGAGGAGTTCATCGACCGACTCGAACACTCGACCGACGACGATGCGTCCGAGTTGCGTTGAGTCGGTTCACGCCCGGAGCGAACGTCTGCGTGTCGGCAGGTGGAACTGAGGGGAACTGCGTTGGCGGGGACGGGCCCGATCGGCAGATTGGTGTTGCCGTCTGCCAGTCGACGCGGATCCCCGTTGAGTTCATCTACGGGCCTCGGTATACCGGAAGGACTCCACACGGACAGACAGAACCGATCTGCAGAGAGCACAGGGGAACAGCATGGCTGGAGAACCGCTTGGCCATTCGCCGACCGAAGGTGGTCCGGGACAACCCGGCACTCAGGAAGTGCGGATCGAACTTGATGATTCGGCGACGAACGCGACGTACGCGAACCTGTGCCGGGTCTCGAGTTCTCCCGAAGAACTGATCATCGACTTCGCACTCAATCCGAATCCGGTCAGCGGTCAGTCGCAACGGCTTCCGGTCAGTCAGCGGGTGATTCTGAATCACTACACGGCGAAGCGGCTGGCTGCCCTGCTGTCTGCGACCGTGCAGCGCCACGAGCAGGCGTTCGGAGCTCTGGAGATGGACTACCGGAAGCGGTTGCGGACCTCTCCGGAAGCCGAGTGATTCGTATGCTTCGCGACCCGGACCAGGCAGAGCCCGTTTGCCGGGAGGGCGACAGGTCGTCCCCCGGTGTCGGGGCGTGCAGGAGGAGCCGACGGTGAGTGATTCCTCCGATCATGCAGACCCGTCACCCGAAGACGAACCGCCGGAACCGCTGCATGGGCAGGTCCGGCATTCGAATCTGAGTGCGCGCGTCACTCCGGATGTCGCCGAGGGTGTCTTCAGCAACGGTGCGGTCGTATTGAACGGACCGCACGAGTGCGTGCTGGACTTCGTGATTCGCCTGGCAGAGATCCAGCGGGTCGTCGCCCGCGTTGTGCTGCCGATACCGGTCGGCCACCAGTTCGCCCACGCGCTGCAGGAGAACATTCACCTGTACGAGTCGCGGTTCGGATCGGCAGAAGGACCGCGGCCGCGCGAGACGCCCGGAGAACCGGCGGCGGTCCACCCCGGTGCCGGTCCGTCGACAGGCGCTGGTGGTGGCGGTCATCCCGGGGCTGGCCCTGGCGAACCGCCGACGATCGATGCCATCTACGACGAACTGAAGCTGCCCGACGAACTGCTGTGCGGGCGGTATGCGAACGCGGTTCTCATCCGTCATTCGTCGACGGAGTTCTGCTTCGACTTCATCAGCAATGTCTACCCCCGGTCGGCTGTTGCGGCCCGGATCTTCATGGCGGCCGGGCAGGTCCAGCCGTTGCTGCGGTCACTGCGCCAGGCCCTGAGTCAACCGCCGGGCGGCGAACCTCCCGCGTTTGATCCGTCATCCAACTGACAGGCCGGCGTGTGGTGGCTCGTCCTGTCGCTCGTCCGCTAATGCGATGCACTCGCGAGAGCCGACCAGACGAAGCTCAGCGTGAATGCGAGAATGACCATCGCGGCCCCCAGCTGTGTGGCGAGCCAGGAGGGCTGGCTGGACGACCGTCGTGATGGTCGCGGCCCCGGAAGCGTAGACTTGCGTCGGACGGTGCGCGGCGGCACTGCATCACGTCGCGGCACATGCCAGCTCAACAGTGCAAGCGTTGCAGCGAGGTAGAGCAGCGCGGAGACGATGACCAGGGGCGATGCCGGGATGTCGTTCGTCATCGTGTACTTGAGCAGCGAAACGCTCAAAGCGTTGTTGAGAAAGTGCAGCCAGATCGGCAGCCAGAGGTTTCCGGTTGCCAGATAGACCAGATGCAGGAAGATCCCCAGGGGGATCGTTGCGAGTGCGTGCGGCGGAAACATGTGTGCTGCGGCAAACAGCAGCGTGGTCAGTCCGACAGCAACGACAACACCGTACCGCTGAAGCAGTCCGCGCCCGATCAGTCCCCGGAAGACGATCTCCTCACTCAGCGCCGGACCGAGCGCCAGTGCGACGATCAGAATCGGATAGGGAACCGTCGGGATCTGTCCCTGGATGACTGCCAGGGCGTTGGTCTGCTGCCATTCGGCCAGGGCCGGAAACGAATCGGCCAGCACGTCCCAGGTGATCAGGGCGCGGCGGTACAGCTCGCCGGAAAGGACCGCCAGCGGCAAGACCGCGCCGGATACCAGGATGACATCGCGGGGGCGGGAACGGCGAAAACGGAGCCAGCTGCGGACGCGGCGCCCCAGGCGAAGGCGTACCGCGAATACCACGACGAATACTGTAGCCAGACTCGAGACGCCAGTGAGCAGAAACGAAGAGTCGAGACTCAGCTCGAGCAGAACCGCATCGAGCATGTTCTGCTGACGGGGAATTCCCTCGGCCGCCCAGAGAATGACGACCGAGACAAATGCCAGCAGCACCAGCGTCTGCGCCGCCAGGTAGCCGACCGTCCAGCCGATCGATTCGAGAATTCCTGGCCCGGAGGGGGATCTTCGCGGGACCGATCCTCCCCGGTTCGATGCGTGTCGTGGCAGTTTGTGTGTATGCATGCACGACGTCCCACTGACCGCGATGTCACAAGCTGAGTTCACATTTGTGACCGAAGTCACTGTATAATCGCGTCCCGGCGGCGTCAAACTTCGACGGGGCCGCGGCGTACCACCACCGGAGTGCGAATTCGTGGCTGAGGAAACGAACGAAGCAGGATCGGTCGTCTACTGCCCCGGCTGCAATATGCGCTTTCGCATGGATGCTGAGCACGAAATGTGCCCAAGGTGCGGAATGTCGGTCCTCTGGGAGCAGGAATTCTCAGAAAACGATCCCACACAACTCTGGCGGCGCGAGGAAGACGAGACGCCGACGGTCCGGGACAAGAATGACGAGGACCTGCGGCATCTGGTGGGGCAGACGCTTGGCGTGTATCGCTGCGAAGGGTTCCTCGGGCGTGGCGGGATGGGATGGGTCTTCGAGGCATTCCATTCCGATCTGCATCGGCGGTGTGCGCTGAAGCTGATGTCGCCCAGCCTGTTTGCGCGGGATCGTGAATCGCTGGCCCGATTCATGAACGAGGCCCGTGCTGCGGCCGCTCTGGTCCACCCGAACGTCGTCACGACGCATGCTCTGGGGGAACACGAAGGGCTGCACTTTCTCGAGATGGAGCTGGTGCGGGGACAATCGCTGCAGCATACCCTGCGGAGTGGTCGCCTGAGTCCGTTGCGCTCCGGTGCGATTGCCATGGGGATCGCCAGCGGACTGGCAGCTGCCCACCGCGAACACATTCTCCATCGCGATCTCAAGCCGGACAACGTGCTGATGACGCTGCGGGGCATTCCCAAAATCGGGGACTTCGGACTCGCCAAACGGGTCGTGCGTGCCGGGCGCGCGTCCGCGAATGACGAACTTGTCGGTACACCGCACTACATGGCGCCGGAGCTGTTTTCGGGGATGCCTGCGACCCCGGCGTCGGATGTCTACGCCCTGGGGATCTGCCTGTTTCGCATGCTGACCGGGCGGTTGCCGTTCACGGCGTCGAGTCTCGACGAGCTGATTGCGGAGGTGACGCAGGCACCCCTGCCGGACATTCGCCGCGAAGTCTCCGAAGTATCGCTCGAGATGGCCGAGTGCGTGAATCTGCTGCTGGCGAAGTCGCCGGAGAACCGGCCGCGGGACGGCATCGAAGCGTTCCAGCTTCTGCAGTCGATCCTGGGACAGGCGCGGGATCTGGAGTCGCTGGTGCAGGAAGCACTCGACGATGGCGGCATGACCGAACGTGTCCGCACTGCCAAGGGCTACGAGGTGACCGTGCGTCTGCCCGATGGTCGTCGGCAGCGGGTCTACATCGAGACGAGCGAACACGCGGCAACAGACCGTCTGCTGCTGATCTTTACCAACTGCTGCGTCGCCGACCCGAGCTACTACGAAGAGGCACTCCGGCTGAATGCCAAGGTCTCGCACGGTGCGCTGGCGATCCGGAATATCGGTGGGGAGCCGCACTTCGTGATGGTCGACACCTACCCGCGGGCGACCGTCGATGCCGAGGAAATCCGCCGCAGTGTCTTCGAGCTGGCCATGCAGGCGGATGCCGTCGAGCAGCTTCTCTCGGACGAGGACGCCCACTGACGCCGGTCTTGCCGCAGCTGTCTAGCGGACAGCCGCGTTCGTTGCCTCGTCGCTCACGGCGGTCCAGCGGTAGACGTCGTCGGGGGAATCGACCGCTTCGAGGACCAGTTCGTCTCCGCAGGAGACAACGCGGTACGAACGGGCGTCGCCGAAGTCGCGAATCAGCTTGGCGACGTTCTGTTTCGGTTCACCCTGAATGACGCGGTGCGTGAGGATGCCGTCTTCGAGCGTCCATTCCAGTTCGAGGGTCAGCGATTCGCCGTACAGCAGCGCGCCGAAGAAATCGAGCGAGACCCGCATCACTGCCGAGCCGTCATCCCGCATCGTAACGACGCGTTGCCCCTGATACTCAAGCTTCCAGGTGCCGATGACGTCGGCCCGCGCCACTTCGTTGTCCGCAGGTTCGTCGTCGCCCGTGTCGGCTGCAGAAACCGGGACGGCTACCACATCGGTGCCGGCGACCGAAGTGGTCGAAACCGGGGGGGCTTCCGGTTCGTCTGTGATGGCGGTGTCGTCCAACGGTGTCGTTGGTTCGACGGGTGACGTCACGCGGGGCCCGTCCGAGTCGCGGGAGTGTCGCTCCTGCGGCATCAGTATCGGAGCCAGCGCCGGGAGACTGAGCGTGGCGAGAACAATTCCCGTCCAGATGCCGCCGCGACGCGACCACATCGAACGGTTGGTCAGTTTGCGAACGAGGTGCTTCATGAACGGAATCACTCGGGACTTGAGCGGGGCATTCCGGAAGCGGAGCGTCCCTTGGGTATTGTACCGGAAACCGGAGCGGGAAGTTTCGGTGGATGCGGGTTTCCCGGCAACAGGAATTCCGTCGGAATCTCTCTAACAGGTATCGGCCGCGAGCCCCGCCTGGGGCGGGATGCGTCGGGGGGACCGGAGGGATTTGTCCTTCGCAGAGCACGCACCTGGTCTTCCGACCGGCAGTTGGCACTCCATTGTGTGGCTGGCCGTGTGCCAGATTGGCAGGCGTGGCAACCCCGGCGCGGTCGTTGGGGGCATTTGCTGGTGAATCGCGTAAGTGCTGTTCATGAAAGAATAAAAGGCGATGCTTCAGCGGCGGTTGGCCCCTGTGGACGGCTGTTCATGGAACGCAATTTGCGGTTGGTAGCTGTTTGGTCCAAGCGTGGACCCGTCTGAACGTCGCGTTTTTCCTGGCCTTTGGGGGCAGCAGCAATGCCCGTGTTTCGTTGGGGCAGTCCGATCGAGGCGTTTCGCGATCTCGAACGCGAGGTCGATCGTCTCCTGCAGAGTATGAACGCAACTTTTGAAGGGTTGCGGATCGGTCGCCCGTATCCGGCGATCAACGTCTACGAACTGGACGAGGAGTTCCTGCTGACGGCCGAACTCCCCGGTACCCGTGTCGAAGACCTGGAGTTGAGCGTCGGGGGACGCGTGCTGACGATGCGCGGTGTACGGCAGGATGCAGACGAGATCGATCCGGATCGATACCGGCGGAGTGAACGCCCACGCGGCGAGTGGGAACGCTCGCTGCCTCTCCCCGATCGCGTCGAAGAGGAGAAAATGTACGCCGAACTGATTCACGGCGTGCTGAAGCTGCATCTGCCGAAAGCCCCCTCGGAGCGACCGCGGCACATTCCGGTCACGGATGCGTCAACCGGAGATGGATCGACGGCAATTCCGACCAGTTCCCCTGCGAATTCAGCCGAGCCTTCCGATGAGCAGTGACGAAACCCCCCGTCCCTCTGAGACGAATGCCGAAGAAACGACACCGGCCCCCCGCCGCTGGGTCTGCACCCCTCCGATCGATATCTTCGAATCGGAGGAAGGTCTGGTCCTGCGGGCCGATTTGCCGGGGGTTGCCGCCGATCAGCTCGACTTGCAGGTTCAGGACAACAAGCTGACACTGTTCGGTCGAGTGGGGACCGCGGTTCCGGAAGGGGCGCGGCTGGTCCACCAGGAGTATCATGTGGGGGACTTCCTGCGGTCGTTCATCCTCAGCGATGAAGTCGATCACGAACGGATCTCCGCCCGACTGAACAACGGCGTTCTGGAGGTGGTTCTCCCGAAAGCCGAAAAGCCGGAGCCGCGACGGATCGAAGTCCGAACCGAATAGTCCCGGTCGGTCCCTTCGACGAAGTCGATCAACGCAATCAATGCCAGGGCCCCGCCGGTCTCCTGGCCTCATTGGCGAGCGGGGTGCGAAACCACCGCGTTTCGCCCGAACCGGAATCGCCTGATATGAGCGCTGCAGACCAGCCCGGCAATTCGCTTCCGCTTGGCCAGTACCTCGAAAGCCTGCGTCACGAGCTGGATCGCTGGCTCGAAACAGCCCGCTCCGGCAAGGGGCAGGTCTTTGGAGAGGAGAGTGGCACCGTCGCCGTCGACATCGTGGAGCGTCCCGCCGACATCGTGATTCGCGTCGATGTCCCCGGCGTGCCGCACGATGCGATCGAGGTGAGCATCACCGGCAACATGCTGACCGTCAAAGGGACGTTTCCCGCGGCAGAGATCGGGCAGGGCGAGCGGGCCTTTCTCTCGGAGCGTCCGCGCGGGGCGTTCAACCGGTCCATTCCGCTGCCCACTCCCGTCGAGAGTGAGAATGTCTCGGCCGAACTGCGTGGCGGTGTGCTGACAATCACGGTCGCCAGAGACGTTCCGAAGTCCCGCGCCGTTCCGATCACCGTTCCGTCCGAAGAGAATCCGGAGGAGGCGACCGCCGCGACGGCGGAAGAAACGGCAGATCCGAATCCTGCCGCTGGCGCCTGATCTGGTAACTGTTACTGCCGGTCGCGCCTGAGTGCCGACCCCCGGACATCAATGACGGTGCCGGGGCTGGCCGTCTGTGATCTTCACCTGCCACGCAACGAGGAAACGGACCGCGTGAAGTCGAGTGAGAAGCCACCGCTCTCCCCAGAGCCGCTTGATCCGCAACTGACGACAATCCAGCCGGGCGGCGGCTTCGTGATGCGGATGGAGCTGGCGTGGGGACGTGTTCGCCGCTGGTATCTGCGGACGTTCTGCCGTTCGTACGTCGCGAGGATGCAGCAACTGCGGAAAGGGGAAGAGAATCCCTGCCCGCACGAGGTGCTCGATCCCCGCGACCTGAAGTTCTATCAGAACCAGGGCGGATTCTACTGGGAGCCACACGACGACCCGTTCGCGTGGCGTGACCGGCTGCCGTTTGCCCGGGCCGGCCTGGCGGAGCTGCTGTTCTTCTCCACGGTCACGTTTGTGCCGGCGGCCGTACTGGCCTGGCAGATCGTTGCCCGGCAGATCGACGGAACGTGGGCGACCCTGGCGTGGCTGGTCGTGCTGGCCCTGCTTGTCGTCGGAGGACTGATCGTCTGGTTCTTTCGCGATCCGAACCGCCGGGTCCCCGATGAGGAGGGCGTTGTCGTCTCGCCGGCCGATGGCAAGGTCGTTCAGGTCGAGCACGTCGAAGACAACGAGTTCATGGATGGCCCGGCAGTACAGATCGGCATCTTTCTGTCGATCTTCAATGTCCACATGAACCGGGCTCCCATGCGGTCCCGCGTGATTCAGCTGATCTACCGCCCGGGAAAGTTCCTCAACGCGCTGCTGCCGCGATCGGCTCAGGAGAACGAACAGCTCGAAGTGCGGCTGCAGGAACTGGCGCCGTCTCATCGCCGGATGATCGTGCGGCAGATTGCCGGGGCGATCGCGCGGCGAATCGTCTGCTGGTCGAAACCGGGGGACGAACTGGCGACGGGCGAACGCTTCGGCATGATCAAGCTCGGCTCGCGGACTGAACTTGTCATCCCGGATGAGCCGGGGCTTGAGATCGTCGTCAAGCCGGGGGACCGCGTGAAGGCTGGCAGCACGATCATGGCCCGCTACCGCGACGGAGCCTCCAGCAGTTGAGCAGAGACGGCAGGGTGTGTCACGGCATGGCCTGTCCGGACGAGCCATTGTGCGGGTTTGTGGCAGGCGGTCGGTCCCGTGACGCACCATCGAATCGGATGGGGAAGCATCAATCGAATGGTGCGTCGCCTGCGGCGACAGCACCCTACGTGGGCGGCTGAAGCAGCGCCGGGAGCTCTGCCAGCGACTGTATGACCGGATGCGGGCGGCTGCCGGGGATTTCGGGAACTGTTCCCGATCGCTCGATCCGGATCACATCGATGCCGGCCGCCTGAGCCCCCAGCACGTCGTTCACATGATCGTCGCCGATCAGCAGAACCTCCCCCGGTTCGCATTCGAGCACACGGCAGAGGCCGTCAAAGAAGCCGGCATGCGGCTTGCGCCAGCCAACTTCCGACGAGATGACGAGCCGCTCGACCGGGGCCAGGTCCGGCAGACCGGCACAGACCTCTCGGAGTCGGGCGTCAAAGTTCGAGGCGAGCGCAATGCGGTAGCCACGCTGCTGCAGCTCTTCGAGCGTCGGGCCGACGTCCGGAAAGCATCGCCAGTGCTCCGCCCGGGCGAAGTGATCGTACAGCTCATTGAAGCAGGCGGCTTCGTCGTCGACATCCGGCAGGACGTGCGAGACGACCTGCTGCCAGAACCGGCGTTCGCCCTCTTCGCTCGAAGTGTGGACGGCTGCGTCGATCGGGGACGTTTGAGCCCGCCTCGCAAATGCCTCTCGGAAACGCTGCCTGACCTGGTCCACTGTCAGCCGGGAGCCGTGGCGCTGACCGATCTCGAAGTACGCCTGAGGAACGGCCGGTTCCGCAAAAATGACGGTGCCGACGGCATCGAAGGCGAGCCACCGGGGCCGCCGTGCGGGACGCGAATCACTCATGGTGTCGTGGCAGCCGCGTCGTTCCGGGCGGAGATGCGACCGTCGGCCGGAGCGTCGAAGCGGTAGAGATGGGTGGCGGTCCGCAGGAACAGGCTGTCGCCGGCAACAGCCGGGGAGGCCATCAGGGCCGCATCAAGCTGGTTCTCGGCGAGGATGCGGTACTCATCGGTTGCTTCGATGACGGTGACCTTGCCTTCTTCGCTGCTGAAGTAGATGCGGTTGCCGACGGCGATGGGGGAGGCGGAGTAGTTGCCCCCCATCCGGTCCCGCCAGACGATCTCGCCGGTCTCCGCATCGACGCAGGTGGCGACACCGCGCTCATGCACGAAGTAGATCCGGCCATCGACAAGGATCGGTGACGGACGCCCGGGGACCTGTTTGTCGACTTTCCAGAGGACGTTGGTGTCGCTCACGTTTCCCTCGCCGTGCGGATCGATCGCCCACAGCTGCGGCTTGAGGTAGCCGGTGCAGAGGTAGATCCGCTCCGATTCGGAATCGAACAGGGGGCGGGGGACGTTGGAGAAACCGAAGTAGCGGACGTGCCACAGCTCGTCGCCGGTGGCCGGATCATAGCCATGCACCTGGTGGGCACCGGGGCTGATCAGCTGGTCTTTGCCGTCGATGGAGACGATCAGCGGGGTCGCGTACGCCTTGCAGAAGTCGGGGCGGTCATGCAGCGGAGCGGAGCGTTCCGTCTTCCAGACCGGCTCTCCCGTCGCCTTGTTGAGTGCGGTGACGTACTGCACGTCCATGCCGTCACAGGTGACGATCAGCAGATCCCCGTAGAGCACCGGAGAACTGCCCGGGCCTTCCTTGTGGTCGAGGACCAGCGACTCGTTTTTCCAGAGGATCTTGCCGGTTTCGGTGTCGAGGCAGGCGGTCCCCATCGTGCCGAAGTGAACGTACACCCGACCCGGCTCCACGACCGGGGTGGGGGACGCATGGCTGTTCTTGGTGTTGATGGGGCAGGGGTCTGCGGGGGTGAAGACTTCGACGTCGTGCAGGATGCTGCCGTCGTCCCGGGAGACGCAGACCGCCCGCAGCGAATGCCCGTCGTCGAGGGCGGTGGTCATCCAGATCTGTTCGCCCAGCACGACCGGCGAGGACCAGCCGGTGCCGGGGATGGCCGTCTTCCAGGTGAGGTTCTTGCTTTCCCCGAACTCGAGCGTGATGTTGCTGGAGCTGACGTGTCCCTGTCCGTCCGGACCGCGGAACTGCGGCCAGGCGTCGTCAATCGAGGCCGAGTTGTTTTGGCCGTCGCCGACCTTCCTGAACAGAACGACATGCTGGCGGGGGAGGCGACCGTCGGTCTTGATCCACTCCAGACCGAGTTCGGGCAGGGAGGCTTCCTTCTTCACCTGCGCCTCGGACATCTTGTGGACTTCCTTGATCGGAACCCGCGGGTCCTCCTTGCGGTACTCGACGAAGGCGACGCGTCCCCCCGGCTTGAGGGCTGCAGCGATCTCGCTGAGCATCTCGTACGGAAAGTCGAACTCGTGGTAGACGTCGACCATCACGACCAGGTCGACGGTGCCCGGCTTGAGCTTGGGGGACTTGTTCGTTCCCAGCACCGGTTCGATGTTCTCGATCCCGCGCCGCCGGCATTTGATCGCCAGCGCGTCGAGCATCTCCTGCTGGATGTCGACGGCAAGGACAGTTCCCTCGTCGCCGACCCGCCGGGCAATGAGCGTGCTGATGACGCCTGAGCCGGCACCGATATCGGCGACGACCATGCCCGGCTTGAGGTCGAGGGCGTCGAGCAGGTCGGTCAGTTTCTCTTCGCGTTCGCGGGTCGGGCGTTCGAGCCAGGCGATCCCCTGATGGCCCATCACGCGGGCGATCTCCCGCCCCATGTAGAACTTGCCAATGCCGTTCCGGTCATGTTCCTCGCGGAATTCGTAGCGGGGCGGTGCGACCGTGGCGGCGGCGTCATCGGCCTGTGCGGGGAGAGCGATTGCGAGGTGAGCAAGCACCAGCGTAACGAGGAGCCAGCAGAACGGTCCCGGTTGTCGTGAACGGCTCATCGGAGTGTTCCTCGCGTTGTTGTCTGGTCGACAGGCCCGGGGTGCAACTCAGGCCTCGGATGGTCCGGACTGGACACCGTGAACTTCGACGATCTGACGCCACTCTTCCGGCGCGAGCTGCTCGGCATCGTCGACGAGAAAGCGGGGGATGTCGTCGACGATGGCGTACTTGAGCCGGCAATCGGCACTGCCGCAGATGAACGCCTCCGGCTGTCGGACGACGGATGTCCGGCACTTCGGGCAGACAAACTGAACGCCGATATCTTCGGGAAAGGCCATCGGTTTGACTCCTGTGAAATCAGCCGTCGGGGGCCACCGTCGCTCGATGCGACCCTGCCGCTGCCAGCGGCCACGGGCAGAGCCCGTGGCACACACTGACAGATGCCTGCCTTTGAGGGCAAGCATGCCACTTTGCCACTGCCGACGGCCACGGGCCGAGCCCGTAGCACACACCGGCACCAGTTTGCCGTGACGGGCAAACTGGGCACCCGGACGGACATCCCGGACGAAATCAGAATCCGCGCGCCTCGCGGATGTCGTCCATCGTCCGCAGGCTGTAGTCGATGCCGACGTAGTCGAGAACCGAACAGAGGGCCCGCACGGCGACGCCCATGCCGTCCGGTCCGCTGAATCCACCGAACTGGCCGCCCCCCTTGAGGTGCGGTTCGAGCTCGAGGAAGACGCCCGGCACGCCGACCGCCTGCATCTTCTTCGTCATTTCCGGCAGGTGTTCCCGCAGGTCACGGAGGATCGCTTCGTGGGCCGAGTCGCCGATGTTGGCCGGGACGAAGTTCTTGAGGCGTTCTTCGTCGACGACGCCGGTCCAGGTCAGCCCCGGATCGACCTTGTAATCCTTGATGTGGATCCAGCCGATGTGGTCACGCATGGCGACATATTCGTCGAAGACCTCCATCCAGGACATGTTCTGGGAGGAGAGGTTGCCGCCATCGAAGATGCAGACCAGATGCGGCGAGTCGACCTTGGTGGCGAGTTCGGCGAGCAGTCGTCCGTTCTGTCCGATGAGGTTGGCTTCGACTTCGAGGCCGTAGACAAGACCGTTCTTCGCACACTCGTCGACGATCGGCTTGAGCTTCTCGACGGCCTGATCGACGTAGCCTTCGGGGGCTTCGGTCTGCGGGTGGTAGAAGGAGAAGCCGCGGACGAGCTTGGCGCCCAGGGCGTTGGCGGCCCGGATCGTGTTGGCGACTTCGGTCTTGAGGTACTCGTCGAGCTCAACGTACTTGTTGTGGGTGCCGTCGTCGACGTCGAGCAGCTTCACCTTGCCGATCCGGGAGCCGATGCTGGTGACCGACATGCCGTATTCGTCGTGCAGGGCCTTGAGCTGCGCCAGCTTTTCGTCGCTCAGTTCGACGACATGCTCGACGGTGCCGCTGCCGGTCACGTCGACGAACCGCGGGCTGTAGTAGCGGAGACCGAGAGCGGCCAGGGCGGCCAGCTGCTCGACGGCGGTTTTGTGGTTGGCGGCTTCGTCGGCGAAGGCGGAAAGGACAATTGCGGGCTGTTCCGGCATTCGTTGCATTCCCAAGGCTGCGGTCATGACGTTAAGGTTCGTGTCTGAGCGCGTCATTGTTGGCTCGCCGCTCGCGCCTTGCAAGCGATGCCGCGTTCTTCCGACGTCCCGCCCCACGCGCACACCCCGAGTTGACACTGGAACTTCCGCAAATGACCGCGACCGAGACGCATCGGCTGCGTGCCGGCATGATCGGCATGGGGATGATCTTCGACGAGACCTACCGGCCCTTCTTCGAGCGGGCACACCGGGAGGGACTCTGGTCGCGACAGTTCGGCGATGTGGACGTGCCGCTCTCCGGCGTGGCGACCCGCACCGGACGCCGGGCCGACGCCTACCACAGTCAGGCAGTCCCCGAGGGGCGGATCGCCGATTTTCGCAGTTTTGCCGGCGAAACCTCGGTCGCCGACATGCTTGCCGAGGGGGTCGACTTTGCCTGCGTGGCGACGCCGGACGACCGCCACTTTCCCGCAGCCAAAGCCGTCCTCGAGTCGGGAACGCACCTGCTGGTCGAGAAGCCGTCGGTCCTCAAGCTGCAGGAACTGGACGAACTGATCCGGCTGGCGGACGAAAAGGGCGTGCTCGCCAAAGCGGTCTACCACAAGCTGCTCGACCCCGATCACAAGAAGCTGCGGACGCTCGTTCACGACGACGTTTTGCAGCACGTCAACACCGGCTACTGCACGCTGCTGGAACCGAAACTGATCTCTGGCTCGCAGTTCTCCGAGTGGATTACCGGCCGAAATCCCGGCACGTATGTCGCGGTTCACTACATCAAGCTGATCGACTTCACCTTTGGCGGTCGGCTGAAGACCGTGATGGCGACCGGCCAGCGGGGACTGGTCGGTCCCTCCGACGGACCGACCTGGGACAGCAACCAGCTGCGGATGATCTACGAATACGAGGATGGCCGCGAAGCCGCCTTTGACATCCATACGTCGTGGGTCACGCCGGACAACTTCCCCGGCTACGTCGAGCAGGAGGTGCAGTTCCGCTTCGACAACGGGGTGTGGAACGGCCACTCCCGCAAACGGGGTGTCGAGTGCACGGTCGAGGGGAAGACGCCGTTCGAGATGAAAATCTCGATGAACAACCACTACAACGCGCCGGCGCTGGAGCCCTGGGGCGAACGGTCGCAGCGGGGATATGGTGTCGAGGTGATCGAGCGGTTCGTCCGTGAGGTCGCCCAGGTCGAATTCGGCGGACCGGAAAGTGAGCGGGCTGAGCGGCTGCATGCCGCCCGGTCGCTGACGTACAACGATCTGGCAGCGGACCGGCAGGTCGTCGCCGCGGTCCAGGCACTGGAAGCAATTCTCGAGCGGGCTGCGAACGGAGAGCCGGACTGCGTTGTCCGGGTGAATGATCCGCGTGGGGGACTGGTGCTGTACCGTCCCGGATCGTCCGACGCAGACGTCCTCTACGAGCCGGCCGTCTGAGAACTCCATCCGTGTCGATGACGGGGGCATGTGGCCGGAAATGTCTGCTCAGCATCTCTGGTGAACGGGCCCGGCAGGCGGAGATGCCCGGCAAACGGGAACGGCCTGTCCGCAGTCTCGTGCCCTGCCCGATTCTCGGCTAGGATGACTTCAACTTTTTCTTATGTGAGAGAGCGACGCGACATGACCAGCCCGATTCAGTTCCCCGGCGAAGACCGTTCCAACGAGATCCGTGCCCTGGTGGCCTCCGATGAACCGGTCGCCCAGCGGACCTTCACCCCCTCGCAGGCGGTGCTGGCGAAGTCGGCCGGAACGTTTCACTTCACCCCCGAGGGACGCCGGCTGTACGACTATTCGAGCGGCGTGCTGGTCTCGAATCTGGGCCACAACCCGCGGCGGTGGATGCAGCGGTTCAGTGGCTACCTGGGCTGGAAGCCGGAACACCTGACCGGCGAAGGGGAGGGCGACTACTTCGAGGCGGTCACGCTCACCTCGTACAATGCCATCACCGAAATCGAAGCGACCGCTGCCGACCGGCTCCTCAAGAGCATGCGGACGACGGCATTCGGCAAGCGGCTCGGTTCGGTCCTTTGGGCGGCGTCCGGATCGGAAGCGGTCCAGAAGGCCCTGTGGTGCTGCCTGCATCGGGACGAAAAACGCGACCTCATCATCGCGACCCGCTACGGCTTCCACGGCAAGAAGGGACTCTCCGGGGCGGTCACCGGCAGCGAGAAGGATGCCGACCGGGACCCGCGGGTGAAGTTCATCAGCTTCCCGATGGAAGAGATTGACGACGTCAGCAAGTACGATGACGAGCTCGACCTGACGCCGTACCGCAAGGAGCTGGATGCCCTGTGGGAAGAGTACGGTTCGCGGCTGAACTGCCTGATCACCGAGCCGTACCTGGGCGGTGGCGGCAGCTATCACCCGCCGCTCTCCTACCACAAGATGCTGCGGGAGTGGTGCGACGAGCACGACGTCCTGTTCATCATGGACGAGGTGCAGGCAAACTTCGGCCGGACCGGCAAGATGTATGCCTTCGAGAAGTACGAGATCGAGCCGGATCTCGTCTGCCTGGGCAAGGGGATGGGGAACGGCGTGCCCGTCAACGCGACGGTCGGTCGCAAGGACGTGCTGGCGAGCCTGACGTACGGGGAAGGTTCCGACACCTGGAGTGCCGCGCCGCTCGGGTGTGCCGCCCTGCTGGCGACACTCGATGAGTTCGAGCAGACCGACGTGATGGAGAACACCGCCCGTCTGAGCGAGAAGTTCTTTGCCGGTCTGGAGAAGCTGAAGGAGACCGGCATCATCGCCCGCGTGCGGGGGGAGGGGATGGTGTTCGGCATCGAGTGTGCCGGCGTCGGCAGTCTCAGTCCTCAGGAGGTGGCGACCGAGGTTGTGCGGGCGTGCTATCTGGGCGAAGAGGGGGGCGACGGCATTCACCTGCTGGGAGCGCTGGCCGGCAAGGTGCTTCGCGTCAGTCCGCCGATGACGATGACCGCCGAAGAAGCGGACGCATCGCTCGAACTGCTGTATCGCCTGCTGAGCGATCTGGCCGGAAAGCTGCAGTCCGCCGAGACGGCAGGAGCGGGAGCAGCCGGCTGACAGGAACGGTCTGAACAGCTGATGCAAGTGGAAAAGGGGGCGCCGGTGATCCGGGGCCCCTTTTCCGTTTGATGGGTGCGATACGACCGGACCGCGTTGTCGGCAGATGAGGCAAAGTCGTGCCAGCCTGTTGACACTGGTGTGCGCACAGGGATACAAGAAAATGTAGCCGTCAGGGACCGGTTCCAGGGATCGGAATGTTCCCTCTCTCCCGCGTCACGTGAAGAAGTACACAGTAAAAGGCCCGGCCCAATGCCTTATCGTGCCTCCCGATATCTCGTCATTGCCCTGAGCAGCATTTGCCTGCTGACGTATTCGTCCTCGTCCGCGGAAGCGTGCTGGTGGGGTTGGGGATGGTGGGGAGGGGGCTACGGCTCGTACTATTCACCGACCCCTGTCACGTACGGATATGCCGGATACAGCAGCTACGGATCGGCATGCGGTTACGGGGGCTGCAGCACGGGAGCGTGTGGCTCCGGAGGCTGTGGCGTGACCAGCTACTACGCCGGCTCGTCGTGTGGCAGCTGCGGGACCTGTGGACCCTGCGGGCTGAGCAGTTGCGGATACGGTTGTGGGACGGCCTGTGGCTATGGCTGTTCCGGCAACTGCGCCACCGGTGACTGCAGTGTGAACTTCGCCCCCGCCGGTGATGAGCCGGTTCCGGACGAGAACATCTCCGGCAACGGTACCGACGAGCCACGGACGTACTCCGAGGAGCCGGAAGAAGACCGGTTGCCGCCCCGTCCGGCAGACGATGACTTCGAAGAACCGATCCGAGGACGCGAGGATTCCAGCATCCCGGGAAGTGGCTCGAGCATTCCCGGCGGTGGCTCGAGCATTCCTGAGGGCGGTTCGAGTATTCCGCGCGGCGGCCTGAGCATTCCGATGGACAGCGGTGCGGCTGACCCGTTCCCTGAACGGAGTCCGGCGGGTGCCGAGCCTGGCGCTGGTGAGTCGATCAACTTCGAGCCGCGCGTCGAACCGCTCGAACTGAACGGTCCGCTGACACTGAATGTTTCGCCCACGCGGACCCGTGTCTCCGTCAAGGCCCGCTATCGTCTGCCGAGCGTCGCCCGCGTCAAGGTCGTGCCGGACAACGATGGCTGGATTCCGGTGGCCGACGACGCGACGCCTGAACCGGCGAAGGTCGCCAGCAACTGATCAGCACGCGGGCTGCGCGACGCTTCGCTGCGTCAACAGGCCGTCTTGACGTGCGAGGATGTGGTCATCCGAGGTGCCGGGACAAGCGGGAA
>ENA-ORCW01000178-ORCW01000178.1-marine-metagenome-genome-assembly--contig:-NODE-178-length-69107-cov-7.112632_pt1 | contig 69107 bp, 65 predicted proteins | sample MGYA00237784_ERZ508517 | MGnify/ENA primary metagenome ERZ508517 (study PRJEB26187, sample SAMN06268979) | marine metagenome | isolation source: Tt ae E1 feedstock associated aerobic enrichment on...
GGAAGCTAAGACTCGCAGCGCCGATGGTACTGCAGGGGCCACCCTGTGGGAGAGTAGGACACCGCCGGACATACCTTGAACGAAACCCCCCAGCATCGCTGCTGGGGGGTTTCGTGCGTTCGGGGTGCCCTCTAGCATGGGCCGCATGGCGACACGACGAACGTTCGTGATCCTCGGCGCCGACGGCGACCTCGCCGCGCGGCTCCTCCTACCGGGCCTCGGGCAGCTCCTCATGCACGACCGGCGGTCGAAGCTGACCCTCGTCGGCGTGGGACGGTCGGCGCTCAGCGACGACGAGTGGCGTCGGCGCCTTCGCGCAGCACTCCGTGCGGACGAGGACGATCCGCTCGTCGCCTCGCTCGAGGCATCCGCTCGCTATCGCCAGGCCGACGCCACCAGCCGCGAGGACCTGCAGGCGCTCTTCGACGAGCTGCCAGGGCCCGTGGCGATCTACTTCGCGCTGCCGCCGTCGGTCGCCCACGCGGCGTGCGAGACGCTCGCCGGAATGGACGTACCGCCGGGCACGGTCCTCGCGCTCGAGAAGCCGTTCGGCACCGACCTCGAGAGCGCGCGTTCGTTCAACGCGCTGCTCGCGCGCCTCCCCGACGGGGTGCGGGTCGTGCGCGTCGACCACTTCCTCGGCAAGACGACCGTGCTCGCGCTCACTGGTCTGCGCTTCGCCAACCACATGTTCGAGTCGGTCTGGCATCGCGACCACATCGAACGCGTGGAGGTCGTGTTCGACGAATCGCTCGCGCTGGAAGGACGCGCGGGGTACTACGACCGGGCCGGCGCGCTGCGCGACATGATCCAGAGCCACCTGCTGCAGGTGCTCGCGCTCATCGCCATGGAAGCGCCCGAATCGGTCGAGTCGGAGGACATGCACCGGGCCATGGCGGAGGTGCTCGAGCGCACCCGGGTGTGGGGCAGCGATGCGGCCGAGGCGAGCCGCCGTGCCCGGTACACCGCGGGCAGCGTCGGCTCGCGCGTGTTCCCCGACTACGCGGCCGAGGACGGGGTCGAGCCGTCGCGCGAGACCGAGACGCTCACCGAGGTCACGCTGCAGGTGAATGCCGAGCGCTGGCACGGCGTGCCGTTCGTGCTGCGGTCGGGCAAGGCGCTCGGGCGTGATCGGGAGGAGATCTCGATCACGCTCCGCGAGCCGAGCGCACTGCCGAGGGGCTTCAGCGGCGAGGTGCGGCGGGGGCTCCGCATCGGCATGAAGCCGGAACGCATCGTGCTCGACGTCGCCGTCAACCGGGCGGACGACCTGCTCGCGCTGCGCACCGTCGAACTCGCGTCGCGGTCCACCGAGGGGCGCCTGGGCGCGTACGCGGAGGTGCTCGGCGGCATCCTCGACGGCGACGAGCTGCTGTCGGTGAGCGGGCCGATGGCCGAGGCGTGCTGGCGCATCGTGACGCCGATCCTCGAGGCCTGGGAGGAGGACCGCGTGCCGCTCGAGGAGTACCCGGCCGGGTCGCGTGGGCCGTCGTCCTGGCCGACCACCCAGCACGACTGACGATGGCCGACCGACTGCGCGAAGCGCTGAGCCCGTACCTGCGCGCGCACGCCGACAACCCGGTCGACTGGTGGCCGTGGGGCGAGGAGGCGTTCGACGAGGCCCGCCGCCGCGACGTGCCGGTGCTCGTGTCGATCGGCTACGCCACCTGCCACTGGTGCCACGTGATGGCCCGCGAGAGCTTCAGCGACCCGGTCGTCGCCGCGCAGCTGAACGACGGGTTCGTCGCGATCAAGGTCGATCGGGAGGAGCATCCCGACGTCGACGCCGGGTACCTCGCCGCAGCGAGCGCGTTCACGCGCAACCTCGGCTGGCCGCTCACGGTGCTCGCGACGCCCGAAGGGCGGGCGTTCTACGCCGGCACGTACTTCCCGCCGCGCCCCGCAGGCGGAGCGCCCGGATTCGGCGAGCTGCTCGACGCCGTGTCGCAGGCCTGGACGCAGCGACGCGACGAGGTCGACGCCACGGCGTCGTCGCTGGCCGGTGCGCTGGCGGAGGCATCCGTGCTGCGCCCCTCTGCCGACGGACCGCCCGGCCCCGTGCAGCTCGACGCGGCGGCCGACGCACTCGTCGCGCTCGAGGACCGCGTGCACGGCGGATACGGCGGCGCACCGAAGTTCCCCGTGACGCCCGTGCTCGGGTTCCTGCTCGGGCACGGCGGCGAGGCGACGGCGTCGGCGCGCCGGAGCCTCGCCGCGATGGCCGCGTCGCCGCTGCGCGACCCGGTCGAGGGCGGCTTCTTCCGCTACGGCACGCGGGTCGACTGGAGCGAGCCGCACTACGAGCGGATGCTGTACGACAACGCGCAACTGCTGCCGGTCGCCGCACGTGCGGCCGTGCTCGGGGACGGGCTCGCGGTCGGCACCGCCCGGGGGATCGCGCGGTACCTGCTCGACGTGCTGCGCCGGCCCGACGGCGGGTTCGCGAGCGCACAGGACTCGGAGAGCGAGGTCGACGGCGAGCGCACCGAGGGCGGCTACTACGCGCTCGACGCCGCCGCGCGCGCGGGGCAGCCCGCGCCGGCGATCGACGAGAAGGTGCTGACCGGGTGGAACGGGCTCGCGATCGAGGGACTCGCGACCGCGGGCGCGCTGCTCGAGGAACCCGCATGGGTCGACGCCGCCAGGGAGACCGCCACGATGCTGCTCGAACGGCATCGCGGGGACGACGGGCGGCTCATCCGCATGTCGCTGGCCGGCGAGGCATCCGCCGCGCGGGCCGCCCTCGAGGACTACGGCATGCTCGCGAACGGGCTGCTCGCCGTCGCCATCGCCGACGGCGAACCCGCGCTCGCGGTCGAGGCCCGGCGGCTGGTCGACGCCACGCTCGACGCGGTCGCGGAACCGGCCGACGGCGGACCGGTGTTCGCGGTGCCGGGCGGAGCCGACCCGGTGCTCCGGGCGCACGACCTCGTCGTGGAGGCGGACCCGTCGGAGGGGGCGACGCCGTCGGGGCCGAGCGCGCTGGCGGATGCCTGCGCCACGCTGTTCGCGCTGACCGGCGACGCGCGGTACCTGGACGCCGCACGTGCCGCGGTCGCACGCGTCGCCGAGCCGATGCTGCGGCAGCCGCTGGCGTTCGGCACCTCGCTGCGGGTCGCCGACGAGCTCGCGCGCGGCCTCACCCAGCTGGTCACGGTGACGCCGTCGGCCGGGGCGGACGCCGAACTGGTGCGCACCACGCGGCGGCACGGGGCATCCGTCGCCGTGGTCGTCGAGGAGGAGCGTGTGCAGCACTGGGCGGACGCCGGGTTCGAGCTGTTCGCCGGCAGGGTCGTGCGCGACGGGCGGACGACCGCCTACCTCTGCCGTGACTTCACGTGCCGGTTGCCGGTCACCGACGCGGCGGCACTGGCCGACACGGCATGAGTCGCGCGAGCGGGGCTCACCAGACGGTGGGGACCCGGCCGATCATGCCCCAGACGGCGACGCTCAGGTCGGGGTGCTCGACCGCGATGTCGCGCAGCACGTCGTACTCGAAGCGCTCGCGGTCGCCGGCGCGCGCGGTCGGGTGGTACGCCCGGGCTCGCGCCGTGCTCCAGGGGTCGACGTGGATGCGCTCCTCGCGCAGCGTCGCGACCACCTGCTCGTCGACGGTCGGCAGGTCGGGCAGGAACGCCCACGGATCCTCGCCGAGCCGACAGCGCAGGTCGATGAGGGCCGCGAGCTCGTCTCGCGCGTCCTGGCGCAGCCGCTCGATGGTCGGCGCCTCCTGCGACATGTGCTCCCCCTCTGATCGGACACGGCAAGGCTAACCCCGGAGTGTGACATCTGCGTTTCGCGAACCTTGCCGATGCGTGATGCGTGCCCGGCTTCCGGGCCGCGTGGATCGCGTGCGGCGATGCGGCACCGGCGGCGCGCCGCCTGCGGTTGAATGAGAGTCGTGGTGACTGCGTCGGAGAGGCGGATCGCGGGCGCGCTGGCGCGCGACCTCGCTGCGGCACGCTTCACGGTGGCCGGGTTGGACGAACTGTGGGGCGACGAGGCGGCGGCCGCACTGCATCGTGGTGACCCCGTGCCCGCGGCACGACGGCTCGAGCGGCTCGAGCCGGGCGCCGAGCCGCGGGGCACGCTCGCGCTGTGCTTCGTGCTCGGCCGCACGGTGGCGCGCGGCGACCTCGGGCGCGCCCTGCCCGCGGCAGGTGTCGACGGTGCCGCCGAGCTCGGACTGGTCGAGGCGGACGGCGAGCATGTCGCGGCGCGCGTCGACCTGCGACCGTACGCGTTCCAGGACCGCGTCGGTGCCGCGGAATGGTGGATCGCCTCCGATCCGGGCGAGCTCGCGACCGGCGCGCCGCTCGCCGAGGACCACGTGCTCGGCGTCGGCGGCGCATCGAGCACCCTCGCCTCGCTGCAGTTCCAGGACCCGGTCGGCAGCGTGCTCGACCTCGGCACCGGATGCGGCATCCAGGCCCTGCACGCGGCCCGGCACGCCGACCGGGTCGTCGCCACCGACATCAGCGCGCGGGCGCTGCGATTCGCCGCGCTCAACGCCGCCCTGAACGACGTGCCCGGCATCGAGTTCCGGCTCGGGAGCCTGTTCGCACCGGTCGCGGGAGAGCGGTTCGACCGCATCGTCTCGAACCCGCCGTTCGTGATCACGCCCCGACGCGACGACGTGCCCGCCTACGAGTACCGCGACGGCGGGATGGTGGGCGACGCGCTTGTGGCCCGGGTGCTCGGCGGCCTCGCGGACCACCTGGCGCCGGGCGGCACGGCACAGCTGCTCGCCGACTGGGAGTACCGCGCCGACGGCGGGGCGGGGCTCGACCGCGCGAGCGACTGGTTCGCGCCCGAGCTCGAGTACTGGCTCATCGAGCGCGACCGGGTCGACCCGATCGAGTACGCCGAGACCTGGGTGCGCGACGGCGGCACGCGCCAGGGCACGCCCGAGTACGGTGCGATGGTTCGCGCCTGGCTCGACGACTTCGAGGCGCGCGGGGTCGACGCCGTCGGGTTCGGCTACGTCGTCGCACGTCGCCCGGCCGACGGCGTGGTGCGGCTGCGTCGAACCGAGCAGCTGCACGGGCCGCTCGGCTCCGGTGCGCCCGGCCCGCACCTCGAGGGGTGCGTCGACGCGTTCGACCGGCTCGTCGGCGACGTCGACGCCGCCCGGCCCGTGGTCGCGGGCGACGTGACCGAACAGCGCCACCACTGGCCCGGGTCGGACGACCCGACCGCGATCACGCTGCGCCAGGGCGGCGGGTTCGCGCGCACGGTCGACGCGGGCACGGCCCTCGCCGCACTCGTCGGCGCGAGCGACGGCACGCTCACGGTCGGCGCGATCGCGAGCGCCCTGGCCGGGCTGCTCGAGGCCGACGAGCAGGCGCTCGCGGCCGAACTGCGCGGCGACGTGCTCGAACTCGTGCTCTGCGGCATGCTCGCGCCCGCGACGGCGGGCCCCGACGGGAGCGGTGCGCGATGAGGCGGCGCACGTTCCTGGTCGGCTCCGCGGCGGGCCTCGCCGCGGTGCTGACCGGATGCGTACCCGAGACGCCGACCCCGACCGCGTCGCCGACCCCGACCACCCCGACGCCGACCCCGACGGGCACGCCCGTCGCCTCGACCGTGCCCGCGCCCGCCGCCATGCGCCGTTCGGCGTGGGGCCTCGACCCGTTCGCGCGCGGCGCCTTCAGCTTCCAGGCGGTCGGCTCGACCCCGCAGCACCGCAGCGACCTCGCGGTGCCGCTCGGCGGGCGCGTGTTCCTCGCGGGCGAGGCGACGTCGACCGCCTACCCGGGCACCGTGCGCGGCGCCGCGGAGCAGGGCGCCCGTGCCGCCGCGGAAGTCGCGAAGTCGGCCGAGCCGGGGGCGCGCATCGCGGTCGTCGGCGCGGGGCTCGCGGGCATCACCGCCGCACGCGCGCTCGCCGACGCCGGCTACCGGGTCGTCGTGCTCGAGGCGCGCGACCGCATCGGCGGCCGCATCCACAGCGTCGAGGACGACGCATGGCCGATGCCCGTCGAACTCGGCGCCGGCTTCGTGCCGGCCGACGCGGTGGGCCTGCAGGCGCGCCTCGCGCGCGCCGGTGCGGCGACCGCGCCGTTCGACACCGCGCCGCAGGTGCGCACGGCGGCCGGCGAGCCGGTCGAGGCGTCCGACCTCGGTGCGGAGGCCGTGGCCGCGGCCCGCGAGTGGGCGCTCGTGCAGCCGCACGACGTGACACTCGCGAACGCGCTGCTGCGCTCGGGCGCGATCGACCGGCTCTCCGACGAGCCCGACGAGACGGGCGTCTCGGCGACCGACTGGCTCGCGTACGAGCTCGACACCGTGCTCGGCGTGCGCACCGGCGCCGACGCCCGCCAGCTCTCGGCGCGGATCGGCGGGCTCGCTCCCGAGGATCCCGCCCCGCAGGAGCGGGTCGAGACGCCGTACGTGCAGTTCCTCCGCGACGAGGCGTCGGGCCTCGACGTGCTGCTCGGCGGAGCGGTGCTCAGCATCGACCACTCGGGCGACCTGGTGTCGCTGCGACTCGAGACGGGCGAGTCGTTCGCCGCCGACCGGGCGATCGTGACCGTGCCGCTCGGCGTGCTGCGGGCCAACCTCATCTCGTTCACGCCTGCGCTGCCGCTGCGCCACGCTCGCGCGGTGTCGGTGCTCGGCAACGGCCTGCTCGACCAGGTGTGGCTGCGCTTCGACGAGTCGTTCCTGCCGGCGGGCCCTCCGGTGCGCACGGTCGTCGCCGCCGACGACGACCCCTTCGCGGGCTGGCTCGACCTCGGCGGGAGCGCGGGGGAGCGCGTGCTGGTCGGCGTGCTCGCGGCCGACCGGGCGGAGGCGCTGGCGGAGGCATCCGACGACGAGGTGATCGCACTCGCACGCGCGAGCCTCGAGCCGTTCGCGAGCTGAGCGCGCGCCGACGGGCCGGGCCGGTCGACCGGTTCAGCGGTGCGCGGCGGCGAGCTCGGGGGCATCCGCTCGCTCGACCGGCACCGGGTCGAGGGTGCCCGCGCCCTCGCGCCGCACGATGCGCGTGGCGGCGAGCAGCAGCGCCGCGACCGCGAGCAGCACGGCCAGCACGATCGCGCACGCGACGACGATGCCCGACGCTCCGCCCACCTGCAGCGGGTCGAGGAAGAAGTAGGGGTACCAGCCGACCGCGGGGCTGCGCACGAGGGTGTACGCGAGCCACGCGATCGGGAACAGCGGCACCCACCACAGCGTGCGCCAGCCCACCGGCACGTGCCGCACGCCGAGCACGGTCTCGAGCACCCAGTCGACGACGAGCGCGACGGGCACCACGAAGTGCAGCACCTGGTCGGAGGGCGGCACGTCGATGCGGTACCCCGTCGCACGCGCCTGGGAGACGATCAGCCCGAACACGACGCCCGACACGACGACGTAGGTGATGACGAGGCAGCGGATGCCCGTGAGCCAGCCGGGCTCCCGCCGGCCCAGCACCGCGACGACGCCGCTGGCGCCGATCACCACGACGGCGAGGAACGCCGACTGCACCGTGAAGTACGAGAAGAAGTTCTCGGTGGCGAAGCTCGTGAACCCGAGCACGTAGCGGAAGTTCTCGACGAGCGCCATCACCTCGACGACGGCGACCGCGATGCGGGCGAGCCCGAGCAACCGGAGCGCGCGACGACGGCGCGGGTCGGGAGGGGCCTCGCGCGCCGGCATGCGTCCACGCTACGCCGGGCGCGGTCGCCTGCGCGGCGGACGCGGCCGTTCGCCGTCCGCGGGCGGGGGTCAGACGGTGCCGGCGGGCGGCCAGACGCCGATGATGACGGCCATCACGACGAAGGTGACGAGCTCGTGCGCGATGTTGAGCGTGGTGAGGCCGGCCGGGCGGCGCTCGAACGCGTCGTGCGTGATGAAGCGCGCCGCGGTGAAGCCGGCCCAGAGGATGAGCGCAGTGACGAGTGCGTTGACGAGGAAGCTGCCGCCGTAGAAGTGCCACGCGATCACGGTCGCGCCCGCGAGCACCCACGACGAGACGAAGCTCACGAGCAGCGTCGCGATGATCGCCCCGACCGCGCTCTTCCCGTCGGGCTCCACCTTGGCCACGCGCATCCAGTAGTTGCCGAAGACCTTGGGCGTGTACCAGATCGAGCCGACGACCATGGTCGAGAGCGTCGCCAGCAGCACCGCCCAGTAGTTGATCTCGGGAATCATGCGAGTCCTTCCTCGGCGGCTTGGAATGTGCTCGGAGTCTACTCGGCGCCTCGCGGTAGGGTCGGGATTCGACCCCCACGTTCCGCATGATTCCGGAGGCGCTGCACGCGATGCCCGACAGCCCGCTCCAGGCGACGCCGTACGAGGTGCTCGGCGTCGCGCCGGACGCGTCGACGGGCGAACTGCGGTCGGCGTATCGGCGGAAGCTCCGCGAGACGCACCCCGACACGGGCGGCGATCCCGACCGGTTCCACGAGGTGCAGGCGGCGTGGGAGCGCGTCGGCACCGCCGAGGCGCGTGCGGCGTACGACCGCGGCGGGCCCGCGCGCACCACGGCCGCCGACGACGGCGCCGGCTCGTGGTCGATGCCGCGCACGCAGGGCGAGCGGCGCGACACCCGGCCCGGCACCCGCAGCCACGGGCACCCCGGCGGCGTCTCGCGCGTGCGCTACCTCGAGCTCATCCGCGAGTGGGCCGGTCGCGGCGTCGACCTGCCCGACCCGTTCGATGCCGACCTGGTGCGCCGAGCGCCCCGCGAGATCCGCCACGTGCTGGCCGACGCGCTCGCCGAGGAGGCGACCGCGCGCACCGTCTCGACGCTCGGCATCGCCTACACCGCCTGGCACGACATCGCGACGGATGCCGCGGGGCCGGGGCTGCCCGCCAAGCTCGACCACGTCGTGCTCGGCCCCACCGGCCTGTTCGCCATCCAGTCGGAGGACTGGGGCGCGCCCGTGCGCATCCGCCGCGGCGAGCTCATCGGCGAGGCGCTGGCCGGCGAGAAGCCGATGCGCGCGCTCGCGCAGCGCGCGAAGGCCGTCGGCCGGGCCGCGCACGTGAAGTTCACCTGCCTGCTCGTGGTCGTGCCCGACGGCGACTCCGACGAGGACCTCCAGGTGCTCGGCTCGACCCGCGGCGCGGTGACCGCACTCGTGCAGCGCTCGCGCCTCGCGGGTGTGCTGCGCACGGGACTGCCGGGCTCGGCGCTGATCGGCGGCGCCGAGGTCATGGAGGTGCGCACCCGGCTGCAGCAGTCGATCCGCTTCGCCTGAGCCGGCCCGCCCGCGGCATCCGCCGTCGCCGTCGTGATGGTTGGATGGGAGCATGCCCCCTTCGCACGAAGCCGACTCGATCGTCGACGACTTCGCCCGGTTCGTCCAGGCGTCCCCGAGCTCCTACCACGCCGCCGTCGAGGTCGCCGAGCGCGCCGTCGAGGCGGGCTTCACGTGGCTCGAGGAGTCGGAGGACTGGCCCGGCGGCCCCGGCAGGTACGTCGTCGTACGCGACGGTGCCGTCATCGCGTGGGTGCAGCCCGAGGCATCCGGCGCCCTGCCCGTGCGCGTGCTCGGCGCGCACACCGACTCGCCCGGCTTCAAGCTCAAGCCGTCGCCGGACGTGCGGGGCAACGGATGGAAGCAGGCGGCCGTCGAGGTGTACGGCGGTCCGCTGCTGAACTCGTGGCTCGACCGCGAGCTCGAGCTGGCCGGCCGGGTCGCGACGCGCGACGGTCGCGTGCGGCTCGTGCGCACCGGTCCGATGCTGCGCATCCCGCAGCTCGCGATCCACCTCGACCGGGGCGTCAACAACGACGGGCTCGTCCTCGACAAGCAGCGCAACACCCAGCCGGTCTGGGGCGTCGAGACGGCGGCCGGCGACATCGCCGAGCTGCTCGCGGCCCGTGCGGGCGTGGACGTGGCCGACATCGCGGGCCACGACATCCTCACGGTCGACACGCAGCCGCCGGCGCGGTTCGGCGACGGCGCGGCCTTCCTCGCCAGCCCGCGCATGGACAACCTCACCTCGGTGCACGCGGGCCTGCGCGCCCTCATCGACGCGCCCGACGACGCGGGGCACGTCAGCATGCTCGCCGCATTCGACCACGAGGAGCTCGGCTCGAACTCGCGCTCCGGCGCGTCGGGGCCGTTCCTCGAGGACGTGCTCGTGCGCATCGCCGAGGGCGTGGGGGCGACGGATGCCTCGCGGCGACGCGCGCTCGCCGCGTCGTGGTGCCTCTCGGCCGACGCGGGCCACGCCGTACACCCGAACTATCCCGAGCGCCACGACCCCACGCACCGCCCCGTGCCGGGCGGCGGCGTGCTGCTGAAGCTCAACGCCAACCAGCGCTACGCGAGCGACGCGGTCGGTGCGGCGATGTGGGCGCGCGCGTGCGAGGCGGCGGACGTGTCGACGCAGCCGTTCGTGTCGAACAACACGATCCCGTGCGGGTCGACGATCGGGCCGCTCACGGCGACGCGGTTGGGCATGCGCACGGTCGACGTCGGGGTGCCGCTGCTGTCGATGCACTCGGCGCGCGAGCTGGTGCACGTCGACGACCTGGTCGGGCTCGGCCGGGCGGTCGGCGCGTTCTTCGCGCTGCACGACTGACGCGTCGCCGTTCGCACCGGGCACCTGCCGCGCTCAGCCCGCGATGCGGAAGCCCGTCTCACCGGTGGGCGTCACCTCGGCGGTCTCGACCGCGGTGACCGTGGCCGACGGCGGGCCGCCGCGCATCCAGTCGACGAGCGCGGCGACGGCCTGCGCGTCGCCCTCCGCCTCGGCCTCGACCCGGCCGTCGAGGCGGTTCTTCACCCACCCGGAGACGCCGAGGCGCTGCGCCTCGGCCCGTGTCCACCAGCGGTAGCCGACGCCCTGGACCATGCCCGTCACGGTGATGCGCAGCCTCGTCATGCCCCCAGTGTGGCCGAGAGATGGCCGGAAATCGACGGTCGCCGACGCGGAATCGCGCGACGAGGGCCGGCACGGTCGTGCAGGATGCGGGGATGAGCGCCGAGACCCCCGCATCCGCCACCGCCGCCCTCTTCGCCGGAGCCGCCACCCCCGAGGAGGCCGTCGCCCACCATCGCGCGCGCCTCGCGTTCGAGACCGACGCGTCCGACGTCGCCGAGGCCATGGCGACGGAGGACCCGGGCTTCGTCGTGGTCGACGTGCGCAGCGACGCCGCCTGGGCGCAGGGACACGTCGAGGGCGCGCTGCACCTGCCGCACGCGCGCGTGACGGCCGAGGCGCACGGGCTCATCGCGCCGGGCACGCCCGTCGTCGTCTACTGCTGGAGCCCCGGCTGCAACGGCGGCGCGAAGGGCGCGCTCGCGTTCGCCGCGCTCGGCCACCCGGTGAAGGAGATGCTCGGCGGGTTCGAGTACTGGGCGCGCGAGGGATACCCGATCGCGGGCGAGTCGGGCTCCGGGTCGCGAGCCGTCGACCCGCTGACGGGGGTGTCGGATGCCTCGCCCGGCCCGCTCGGCGAGCCGGTCGCCTGCGGCTGCTGAGCCGGGTCGCCTCGGCCCGAGTCAGGCGACGGGCGAGGCTTCACGCGTCGTGAGCGGCGCCTCGGGGTCGGACGCCCACTCGTTGAGCGAGCCGTCGTAGACGGCGACGTCGTCGGCCCCGTTCGCGACGAGCGCGAGCGCGAGCCCCGCGGCGGCGACGCCCGCGTGGCAGTACACGATCACCCGGCCCGGCTCGTCGGCGCGCTGCGTGAGCGCGTCGCTGCCGGCGAAGCGGCGGGACTCGCGGTCGATCACGCTGCCGAACGGCAGGTTGGCGCTGGTCGGGATGTGGCCGCCCGAGCCGTCGGCGCCGCTGAACTGGTGCGGCGACAGCGCGCACACGAGGGCGGCGTCGCGCGTGCCGGCGACCACTGCGGCGACCTCGTCCCGGTCGGCCCATGCGCCCGGACGCTCCGCGACGGTGAGTGATTCGGTGGTCGGGGCGTCCTCGTGGCCCGTGGCCAGCGGGCGCTCCTCGGCGCGCCAGGCGGTCAGTCCGCCGTCGAGCACCGCGACGCGCTCGACGCCCGCCGCGCGCAGCACCCACCAGAGCCGCGCGGCCCACTGGCCGAGGGCCGCGTCGTAGACGACCACGGTCGAGCCGTCGTGGATGCCGAGTTCCTGAGCCGCTCGTGCGACGGCGCCCAGGTCGGGGCGCGGGAAGCCGAAACGGCCGGCGGGGTCGGAGAACGCCTCGAGCAGGTCGCCGTGCACCGCGCCCGGCACGTGCCCGTCGACGAGGTACGCGTCGAGCCCGCTGATCGGGCGCGAGCCCTGCGGGGTGGAGGCGAACACGACCGTCGCGTCGACCACGACGAGGTCGTCGGCGCCGAGGCGGTCGGCGAGCCACTGGGTGCTGACGAGGGGAGCGTCGAGGGTGAGCGTCATGTCGTCACGGTAGGCCGTGCGCCCGCGACGCACGAGGGCGACCGACACGGACCGTAACCTGCACGGTCACCGGAGCCGACGCGGTCGCAGCCACGGCACCCGGTCGACGAGGGGTCGCAGTGCCCCGCGGATCACGCCGATCAGGCCGAACGGCACGAAGAACACGAACAGCAGCAGCACGACGCCGTAGGTGAAGCCCGCGGCGGCCGGGTCGATCTCGCCCGCGATCGCCGGCACCGCCTGCACGAACGCCGCGCCGAGCACCGCGCCCGGCACGGTCGCGATGCCGCCCACCACGATCATGGTGATGAACGAGATCGAGAGCGTCAGGCCGAAGTTCTCCGGGCCGATGAACTCGAGCAGCATCGCGTAGAGGCCGCCGCCGACGCCCGCGTAGGCGGCCGAGGTCGCGAACAGCCGCACCTTCGTGCGCTGCACCGCGACGCCGAGGGTCTCGGCGACGAGCTCCGCGTCGCGGATCGCGACGAACGAGCGCCCGAGGCGCCCGCGCGCGAACCGCGCCGTCGCGATCCAGGCCAGCACGAAGGCCGCGAGCGCGAGCAGGGTCACCCACTGGTCCTGGTCGAGCGGAATCCACGCGGGCGCGTCGCCGTCGATGCCGATGCCGCGGCTGCCACGCGTGATCTCGTCGAGCTGGCGGATCGCCGGTGGCGTCACCAGGGCGAGGGCGAGCGTGACGAGGCCGAGCTGGAGGCCCTGCAACCGCAGCGCGGGAATGCCGAACAGCCAGCCGATCGCGAATGCGACGGCGCCGGCGAGCGGCAGCGTCGCGACCGCGGGCACGCCCGCCGCCCCGACGACGGCGGTCGTGTACGCGCCCACCGCGAAGAACGCCGCGTGGCCGAGCGACACCTGCCCGCCCATGCCGACGAGCAGGTTCAGCCCCATCGCCACGATCGCGAAGATCAGCACGAGTGCGACGTGCAGGTTCACCCAACTCGGGTTGACGAACGGCACGATCGCCAGCGCGACGACGCCGGCGGCGCCGAGGGTCAGGGAGACCGGCTTCGAGAGGGGGAGTGGCGGGCGGGGCGTGCGCAGCCACTCCACCGGGGTGATGCGCGGGGCGCGGGCGGGAGCGGCCGGCTCGGGGGCATCCGCCCGCTCGGTCTGCTCGTCGAGCTGCGTCGTCATACGCGTACCACCTTCCGGGAGCCGAACAGCCCCGCGGGCCGCAGGAGCAGCACGACGAGGATGATCGCGAGCGCCAGGCCCTGCTTGAACTCGCTACCGATCCACGGCACGTAGGTGCCCGCGATGTTCTCCGCCAGGCCGACGATGATGCCGCCGACGATCGCGCCGAGCGGCGAGTCGAGCCCGCCGAGCGTCGCGGCCGCGAAGGCGTAGATGAGCACCGGCGCCATCATGCCCGGCTGCAGGAACAGCTCCGGGGCGATGAGCGTGCCGGCGATCGCGCCGATGCCGCCCGCCAGGCCCCAGCCGACCGAGAGCATGCGTCCGGTGCGCACGCCCGACAGGCGGGCGGACTCGGGGTCGCCGACGGTGGCGCGCATGAACAGGCCCGTGCGGGTGAAGCGGAAGAACGCGGCGAGCGCGATCGCGCCGCCCAGCACCGTCGCGATGATCACGAGGTCCTGCCGGGAGAGGGCGGCACCCGCGACCTCCACTGCACCCTGGCCGAGCACCGGCGGCACCTCGCGGGTCTGGTGACCCCACACCCACGCGATGACCGCGTTCAGCGCGATCATGAGGCCGAGCGTCGTGATGATCATCGGCAGGTGCTGGTTGCGCTTCGCGAGCGGACGGATCAGCACCCGCTCGATGCCCATGCCGAGCACCGCGCACGCGAGCACCGACACCGCGAGGGCGGCGAGCAGCGGCAGGCCGAACGCGAAGAACTGCCAGGAGAGGTAGGCGCCGAGCAGCGCCATCTCGCCCTGGGCGAAGTTGATGGTGTGCGACGCGCGGTAGACGAGCACGAGCGCGAGCGCGAGCGCGCCGTAGATGGCGCCGGCCGCGACGCCGTCGACGAGTTGCTGGAGCAGGAGGTCCACGGGTCACACCCCCAGGTACGCGCGACGGATGTCGTCGCTGGATCGGAACTCGTCGGTCGTGCCGCGCTGCACGATGCGGCCGTGCTCGAGCAGCAGGGCGCGCTCGCCGATGCGGAGCGCCAGCTCGGCGTTCTGCTCGACGATGAGCATGGCCGCGCCCGACTCGTCGTGCAGCTCGGCGAGGGTGCCGAACAGCTCGGTCGTGATCGTGGGCGCGAGGCCGAGCGAGGGCTCGTCGAGCAGCACGAGCCGGGGGCGCGACATGAACCCCCGCGCCATCGCCAGCATCTGCTGCTCGCCGCCGCTGAGTCCGGCGGCCGGGCGGTGCCGGCGCTCGCCGAGGCGGGGGAAGCGCGCGTACCAGCGGTCGAGGTCGGTGCGCGCCTCGCGCCGGGGCCGGGTGGCCGCGCCGACGAGGAGGTTCTCCTCGACCGTCAGGTCGCCGAACGTGCCGCGGCCCTGGGGCACGTGCGCCATGCCGAGCGCGGCGAGGCGGTGGGTGCCGGTGCCGATGACCGACACGTCGTCGACGGACAGCTCGCCGCGCGCGGGGATGAGTCCCGAGAGGGCGCGCAGCAGGGTGGTCTTGCCCGCCCCGTTGGAGCCCAGCACGACGACGATCTCGCCGGGCTCGATGCGGAGCGACACGTCGTGCAGCACGGTGACCTGCCCGTATCCGGCGGTGAGGCCGCGGGCGTCGAGGAGGCTCATGCGGCCGTCCCCAGGTACGCCTCGACCACGCGGGGATCGTTCGCGACCTCGCGCGGCTTGCCCTCGGCGAGGAGCCGACCGAAGTCGAGCACCACGACGCGGTCGCAGATCGACCGCACGAGGCCCATGTGGTGCTCCACCACGAGCACCGCCATGTTCCGCTCGCTGGCGAGGCGGCGGATCGTGTCCGCGAGCTCCATCACCTCGGCGTGCACGAGGCCGTTCGCGGGCTCGTCGACGAGCAGCAGTCGCGGTTCGCCGACCAGCGCGCGGGCGAGCTCGACGCGCTTCTGGGTGCCGAACGGCAGCGTTCCGACGGGCTCGAGCGCCACGTCGACGAGGTCGAGCGAGTGCAGCAGCTTCAGCGCGTCGCGCGTCGCCTGTTCCTCGTCGCGAGCGACCTGCGGCAGTGCGAGGGCGGTGGCCCAGAACCCGCCGCGCGTGGTGCGGTAGGTGCCGGCGAGCACGTTGTGCAGCACCGGCAGCCGCGGGATGAGCCCGAGGTTCTGGAACGTGCGGCCGATGCCGAGCCGCGCGATGCGGTGCCGCGGCATGCCGATCAGCTCCGCGCCGGCGAAGCGGATGCTGCCGGAATCGGGGGCGTACAGCCCGCTGATGCAGTTGAACAGGCTGGTCTTGCCGGCGCCGTTCGGGCCGATGAGCCCGACGATCTCGCCGGGCGCGACCGTGAGGCCGGGGCCGTCGAGCGCGCGGACGCCGCCGAAGGAGAGGTGGATGTCGTCCACCTCGAGCAGGGGACGGATGACCAGGGGGGAGTCGGGGCCGGTGTCGAGTCGGATGATGCGCATGGTGCTCCTCGGGTGCGGTCGGGGCGGGCCGGAGCCCGCCCCGACCGGGGCTGGCTACTGCAGGGTGTAGACCTCGTCCTGCAGCTCCCAGGTGGCGCCGTTGAAGATCTGCACCTTCAGCTCCGAGAACACGTAGGGGTACTCCGGCGTCGTCGAGATGGTGACGTCGTTCGGCAGCAGGTCGATGGTCTCGCCGTCGAACGAGGTCGCCGACTCGAGCAGCGCGTCGCGCGTGCAGCCGTCCATGTTCGCCAGCGAGATCTCGAGCAGCTGCGCCGTCGAGTAGCCCGCCGCGGCCGGCACCGACCGCGGGTCGAACGCGTCGCTGTGGGCCTCGGCGAACGCGGCGTACGCGTCCCAGCCGGGGTCGCCCGCGAGCGACGCGTCGGTGATGTCCTTCGCGTACGCGATGGACACGACGCCGTCGGAGGCGCCCTCGCCCGCCGGGATGAGGAAGAACGTGGCGTCCGCCGCGGGCGCGTTGAGCACCGTCGTCGCGTCCCAGCCGAGCTCGGCCTTCTTCTTCAGCGACTGCGTCGCGAAGGTGCCGACGGCCCAGTCGAGGAACCAGTCGGCGCCCGAGTCGGCGAGGTTCGTGACCTGGCTGTCGACGGTGCCGGATGCCACCTCGTACGACTCCTCGGCGACGATCTCGACGCCGGTGCCCGCGAAGCGCGCCTCGAAGTTCGCGCGGATCGACTCGCCGAACTCGTCGTTCTGGTACAGGATCGCCACGGTCGCATCCGGGTCGGTCGCGAGGATGTACTCGGAGAGCGTCTGCACCTCGAAGTCGTACTGCGGCATGAAGCCCGTCGTGTAGGGCGACTCCGCGCTGAGGGCGAGGATCGCGTCGCTGCCGGTGCCGGCGTAGAGGTAGGGCACGCCCTCCTCGGTCACGTACTCGCTGGTCGCGATCGCGGCGCCGGTGCCGAGCACGCCCGCGAGCGCGAACACCTCGTCCTGCTCGACGAGCTGGCGCACGTTGACCGCGGTCTTCGCGGGGTCGTAGCCGTCGTCCATCACGGTGACGACGACGTCGCGGGTGACGCCGTCGGAGAACTCGAGGCCGCCGGCCTCGTTGACGTCGTCGAAGTACGCCTGGATCGCGGCGCCGATGGGGCCGTAGGCGGCCGCCGGGCCGGACATGGGCACGCTGACGCCGATGCGCACCTCGGTCTCGGTGAAGCCCGGGTCGCAGTCGGCTGCGTCGGTGGTGGTGCCGCCCGACTCGCGCCCGGCGCAGCCGGAGAGCACGAGGGCGGTGACCGCGAGCCCGGCCCCCAGGCCGAGGAGCGCCGGTCGGCGGAATGCGGAACTGGTGACGGCCATGTGATTCCTCCTTGAACGAGACCGTGGTGCGCGGTCGAGTATGACACTCGGAGGGGCGGATGTCACGACTTTTGTGAATCACGATTCACACACGATCGTACGGAAAGGTGCCGGATAGTACCGTTTCCAGCGCCATGAAGTGAGCGACGAATCACACCAGCGCGACCGCCGTCGCCCCGAACGGGCGGGGGAGGGTGCCTATGCTGGGCGCATGCCGACGCGTCGCGACCCCGCCCTCCCGGGACGCTGACGCGCATGCCGCCCGTCATCGCGTTCCTCGCCGGACTCGTCGCCCTCGTCGTCGGCGCCGAACTGCTCGTGCGCGGCGGCTCGCGGCTCGCCGAACGCCTCGGCGTCTCGCCCATGGTGGTCGGCGTCACGGTCGTCGCATTCGGCACGAGCGTGCCCGAGCTCGCGATCGGCATCGACGCCGCCCTGCAGGGCAGCGGCGCGCTCGTCGTCGGCAACATCGCCGGCACGAACATCCTGAACATCCTGCTGATCCTCGGGCTGGTCGCACTCGTGCGGCCGGTCAAGGTGACGGATGCCACGCTGCGCGTCGACCTGCCCACGATGGTGGCCGTGAGCGTGCTGGCGCTCCTGCTCGCGCTCGACGGCGTCTACGGCCGCATCGACGGCGGCGTGCTGCTGCTCGTGGGCGTCGCCTACGCGGCGGTCATCGTGCGCGGGGCGCGCCGGCAGGCGGCATCCGCTCGCCGTGCCCGGGAGGAGGCGGCGTACCGGCGCACCGAGACCGGCAGCATCATCTACGTGCACCCGCCGCAGGTCTCACGTTGGAAGGTCGTGCGCGACGTCTCGTTCGTCGTCGTCGGGCTCGGCGTGATCCTGCTCGGGGCCGACTGGCTCGTCGCCGGCGCCGTGGAGATCGCGACCGCGCTGGGCGTCTCCGAGGCGGTCATCGGCCTCACGATCGTCGCGCTCGGCACGTCGGCGCCCGAGCTCGCGACCGCGATCATCGCGCTCATCCGCGGCGCGCGCGACCTCGCGATCGGCAACCTGCTCGGCAGCAGCATCTACAACCTGGCGCTCGTGCTGGGGCTCACGGTGGTGGTCTCGCCCGCGCCGATCGGCATCGATCCCGAGATCATCCTCGTCGACCTGCCCGTGATGGTCGCGACCGCGCTCGCGTGCATCCCGGTGTTCGTCAGCGGCAACCGCATCCGCCGCCTCGAGGGCGCCGCGTTCGTCGCAGCTTACGTCGTGTACCTGACGTACCTGCTGGTCGCACGCACGTAGGGCCAGGCGAGCGGATGCTCCAGGGCATCCGGTGGCCCTCCCTCAGCGGGTCGTCAGCGCAGCGTCTTGCGGCTCGTGATCTGGCCGGTGTCGAAGCCGAGCAGGTGCAGGCCGCCGTGGAAGCGGGCGTGCTCGACCTTGATGCAGCGGTCCATGACGACGGTGAGCCCCTGCTCCTCGCCGTAGTACGCGGCCTCCTCGTTCCAGATGCCGAGCTGCACCCAGACGGTCTTCGCGCCCGCCGCCACCACGTCGTCGATCACGCTCGGGATGTCGCTGCCGCGACGGAACACGTCGACGATGTCGGGCACCTCGGGCAGCGACGCGAGGTCGGGGTAGACGGGCTGGCCGAGGATCTCGGTCGCGTTCGGGTTCACGAAGTACACCCGGTAGTCGGTCGACTGCAGCAGGTAGGTCGCGACGAAGTAGCTCGAACGCGCCGGGTTCGACGAGGCGCCGACGATCGCGATCGACTTCGCCTTCCGCAGGATGCCCAGGCGCTCCTTCGCGTCGGGACCCTCCCAGGTGCGCTGCGAGCGCAGCAGGCGCGCGAGCGGCGAGTTCGCCGGCATCTCGCAGCTCAGGCCGTTGACCAGGCGCACCGTCTCGAGGTCGGCCTCGGTCGTGGCATCCGCGGTGGTGTCGGCCACCGTCGTGGCATCCGTCATCATTCGCCTCCGGTCGCGGCCGCGAGGGCCTGGTCGAGATCGTCGATGATGTCCTCAACGTCTTCGATGCCCACGCTAATCCGCACCACGCCCGGGAGCACGCCGGCGTCCACGAGCTGCTGCTCGGTGAGCTGCGCGTGCGTGGTCGACGCGGGGTGGATGACGAGCGTCTTCGCGTCGCCGATGTTGGCGAGGTGGCTGGCGAGGTTCACCGACTCGATGAGCTTCTGGCCGACCGCGCGGCCGCCCTTCACCTCGAAGCTGAAGACCGAGCCCGGGCCCTTCGGCAGGTACTTCTGCGCACGATCGTGGTGCGGGTGGTTCGGCAGGCCCGCCCACCACACCTGCGACACGCGGTCGTCCTGCTCGAGCCACTCGGCGACGGCGCGCGCGTTGTCGACGTGCGCCTGGATGCGGTACGGCAGCGTCTCGACGCCCTGCGCGAGCAGCCACGCGCTGTGCGGGCTGAGCGCGGGGCCGATGTCGCGCAGCTGCTCGGCGCGCAGGCGCGTGAGGAACGCGTACTCGCCGAAGTTGCCGTTCCACTGCAGGCCGCCGTAGCTCGGCACGGGCTCGTTGAACAGCGGGAATTTCTCGGAGTGCCAGTCGAACCGGCCCGACTCGACGACCACGCCGCCGAGGGTCGTGCCGTGGCCGCCGATGAACTTCGTCGCCGAGTGGGTGACGATGTCGGCGCCCCACTCGATCGGGCGGTTGAGGTACGGGGTCGCGATGGTCGAGTCGACGATGAACGGCACGCCGTGCGCGCGGGCCACGTCGGCGAGGCCCTCGAGGTCGGCGATCTCGCCCGACGGGTTCGCGACGGTCTCGACGAACAGCGCCTTGGTCTGCTCGGTGATCGCGGCGGCGTAGTCGGCAGGGTCGGCGGACTGCACGAACGTGGTCTCGATGCCGAAGCGGCGCAGCGTCACGTCGAGCTGGGTGATCGACCCGCCGTAGAGGTTGGCGGATGCCACGATGTGGTCGCCCGCACCGGCGAGGCTCGCGAAGGTGATGTACTGCGCGCTCAGGCCGCTGGCCGTGGCGACCGCGCCGAGGCCGCCCTCGAGGCTCGCGACGCGCTCCTCGAAGCTCGCCACGGTCGGGTTCGCGAGGCGCGAGTAGATGTTGCCGTACTTCTGCAGCGCGAATCGCGCGGCCGCATCCGCCGTGTCGTCGAAGACGAACGCCGTCGACTGGTGGATCGGCAGCGCCCTGCTGCCGTGCACCGCATCGGGGATGTTGCCGGCGTGGATCGCACGCGTCTTGAAGCCGTATTCGCGGTCTGCCATGCGCTCCACCGTAGTGGCGCGCGGGGGCGGCGCCGCACGCCTGCGTAATCGAGCGAAACGCGAGGCCCGCTCGGGCGGTGCGGCCCGTGCGGTGCTCAGACGAGCTCGGCCGTGTTCGCGATGCGGGCGAAGCCGCCGCCCTGGAGGTTCACGGCGGTCGCGACGGCGAGTTCGTCGGCCGTGAGGCGCATGCCGGCCGGGCCCTCCATGTCGAACGTGTGGGTCGCGTCGAGCGCGACGGTCACGTCGAAGCCGAGGTTGCCGCCGACGCGCGCGGTCGTCTCGACGCACTGGTTCGTCTGCACGCCGCAGAGCACGATGCGCCGGATGCCCCGGGCCCGCAGCCACCCCTCGAGGTCGGGCTCCCCGTGGAAGGCCGAGTTCACGTGCTTCGTCACGAGCAGCTCGTGCGCCGCGCCGGCCACGAACGGGCGCAGGTCGTTGCCGGGCTGGCCCGGGAGCAGCGGCGAGCCGTCTTCGGTCGAGTCGTGGCGCACGAGCACGACCGGCCGCGAGGCATCCGCCCATGCCTGAAGCAGCCGCTCGATGTTCGCCTCGGCGCCGGGCGCGTTGCGCGGCCCCCAGCGCGGGTCGTCGAACCCCTGCTGCACGTCGATCACGATCAGGGCCGTCTCGTCGTCAACCATGTCCCCATCATGTCGCAGGGCGGTCAGCTCCAGCCGGGGAGCCAGAGGTGCAGGCGCCAGAACGTCTCGTTCATGGGGATGCCGGTCCACATCGGGTAGTAGAACGCCGAGACGAGCACCGCGAACACGGTGAAGACCGCGACGACGCCGATGCCGCGGTCGCGCTTCCACCACGGGTCGTCGGGCTTGCCGAGGATGACGTGCGCCGCGTAGCCCAGCGCGAGGAACGTGAACGGCTGGAACGCGATCGAGTAGAACTGGAACACCGTGCGGTCGAGGTAGGCGAGCCACGGCAGGTACCCCGCTGCCGCGCCGACGAGGATCGCCGCGACCTGCCACTCGCGGTACCGCACGAGCCGGTACAGCAGGTACCCGACGGCGAGCGCGGCACCCCACCACAGCAGCGGATTGCCGAGGCCCGTGATCACCTCGCGGCAGGCGTCCGCTGCGCAGGACGCGGGGTCGGTCGACAGGTACATCGCCACCGGGCGGATCATCAGCAGCCAGGTCAGCGGGTTCGACTGCCACGGATGCTCCGAGTCGAGTCCCACGTGGTACCCGTACGCCGACTCGTGGTAGTGCCAGAGCGACTGGATCGCCGCCGGCACCCACTCGAGCTGCGCACCGATCGCGTTGTCGGGGTCCCCGGCCCACTGCCGGTAGTACCCGCCGTCGGTGACGAGCCACCCGGTCCAGCTCGCGAGGTAGACGACGAGCGCGACCGGCACGAACAGCAGGAACGTGATCGGCCCCTGCTTCAGGATGCCGCCGCTCAGCCAGAACGGCACGCCGAGGCGTCGCCGGGCGAGCGTGTCGACGAGCACGAGGTACAGCCCGAACGCGGCGAGGAACCACACGCCCGACCACTTCACCGCGCACGCCGCGCCGAACGCGGCACCGGCCGCGAGCACCCACGGCCGGTTCCACAACGCGGGCCCGACCGCCGATTCACGGCTGCCCGAGCGCGCCGCGATCACCCGTCGCGACAGGCGCCGCCACGTCCAGTCGCGGTCGAGCACCACGAACCAGAACCCGAGCAGGGCGAACAGCATGAGCCAGCCGTCGAGCAGCGCGACGCGCGACATGACGATCGCGTTGCCGTCGATCGCGAGGAACAGCCCGGTCAGCACGGCCGCGACGGTCGACCCGGTGAGGCGGCGCGCGACCATGGTCACGATGAACACTGCGAGCGTGCCCGCGAGCGCGGTCGAGGCGCGCCACCAGAAGGCGGCGTCGGCGCCGAACGCGGCCATGCCGAGCCCGATCAGCCACTTGCCGAGCGGCGGATGCACGACGTACGACCCCTCGTCGAGGTACGCATCCGTGTCGCCCTCGGCGAACCCCTCGTCGGCGCCCTCGGGCCAGCGCGCCTCGTAGCCGAGGTTCCAGAGCGTCCACGCGTCCTTCACGTAGTACGTCTCGTCGAACACGATCTGCTGGGGGTGCCCGAGGTTCCAGAACCGCATCACCGCGGCGAGGAGCGTCACCGCGATCGGCGCGCCCCAGTACCAGAGCAGGCGCCGGGCGGGCGTCGAGCAGACGCGCTCCCACCAGGCGTCGAGCGCGCTCCCGCGCAGGTCGTCGTCGCGGTCGTCGGCGTCGGATGCCCCGGGGTCGCGCCCCTCGTCGGCCGGCTGCGGCGCGCGGGTGACGAGCATCGACTCGGGCAGGGCGAGCCCGGGCACCGGCGGCCGGCGCTCGCTCGCGCCCTGCTGGCGCGCCTCGGCGGCGCCCGTGCCGGGGCCGTCGGCGTCCTGCGCTGCCATCGCGCATCATGCTAGGCCACGCGTGTTGCGGCGCGGTCACGGCCCGCGCGGGCGTTCGCCGCAGGCTCGCTCGCCCTCGCCCGCCGTCGGGCAGACTGGGGGCGTGATCATCCTCGGCGCGACCCCGATCGGCAACCTCGGCGACGCCTCGCCCCGGCTGCGCGACGCGCTGGCGCAGGCGACCGTCGTCGCGTCCGAGGACACGCGGGTCACCCAGAAGCTGCTCGCCGCGCTCGGCATCGCGAACCGGCCGCGCCTCATCCCGCTGCACGAGCACAACGAGCGCGCACGCGCCGCCGAGATCGTCGAGCACGCCCGCGGCGCCGACGTGCTCGTGCTCACCGACGCGGGCATGCCCACGGTCTCCGACCCGGGCTTCCCCCTGGTCGAGGCGGCCATCGCGGCCGACGTCGAGGTCACCTGCATCCCGGGCCCGAGCGCCGTCGTGACCGCCCTCGCACTCTCGGGCCTGCCGACCGACCGGTTCGCGTTCGAGGGGTTCCTGCCGCGCAAGCAGGGCGACCGGGCCCGCCGCCTCGCCGACCTCGCCGACGACCCCCGCACGCTCGTGTTCTTCGAGGCGCCGAGCCGCATCGCGGCGAGCCTCGCCGCACTCGCCAACGCGTTCGGCGCCGACCGTCGCGCCGCGGTCGCCCGCGAGCTGACCAAGCTGCACGAGGAGGTGCGCCGCGGCCCGCTCGCCGAGCTCGCGGAGTGGGCCGGGCACGGCGTACGCGGCGAGATCTGCATCGTCGTCGCGGGGGCCGAGCCGAAGCAGGCGGATGCCGCCGAGGCGCTCGCCCGCGTGCAGGCGCTCGTGGCGGGTGGGGAGCGCCTGAAGCACGCGGCCGCCGAGGTCGCCGCGGAGACCGGGCTCGGCAAGCGCGAGCTGTACGAGGCCGCGCTCGCAGCACGCGACTCGCGCTGATCTCGGAATCCCCGCCGATTCACAGCCGACTGGCCCTCGAAAGGGGGACAATGGTGGTGGAGGCACCAGACAACGGAAGTTGGAGGTGCGTGATGGCACAGGCAGTCCAGTTCAACAGGTTCGGCGGCCCGGAGGTGCTCGAGGTCGTCGACATCGATGCGCCGCGGCCCGGTCCGGGCGAGGTGCTCGTCGAGGTGGTCGCATCCGGCGTGAACCCGGTCGAGTCCGCCAGGCGGCGCGGCGAGCATCCCGATCGCTCGCCCGCGAGCTTCCCGGCGGGCGAGGGGCGCGACCTCGCCGGCATCGTCGCCGCGGTCGGCCCGGGCGTCACCAGGTTCCAGCCCAACGACTCCGTCATGGGGTGGGCCGAGGGCGCGCACGCCACGTTCGTCGTCGCACCCGAGTCGCAGCTCATGCGCAAGCCCGCCCACGTGACCTGGGAGGTCGCGGGCTCGCTCTACGTGGCCGGCACCACGGCGTGGGGCACGCTGCGCCAGACCGGCGTCGGTGAGGGCGACACCGTCGTGATCACCGCCGCCGCGGGCGGGCTCGGCTGCATCGCCGCGCAGCTCGCTGTGCTGCGGGGCGCGACCGTGTTCGGCACGTCGGTGCCCGAGCGGTTCGACTTCCTCCGGCAGCTGGGGGTGCATCCGCTCGCCTACGGCCCCGACCTGGCCGGCCGGGTGCGGGCCGAGGCGCCCGACGGGGTCGACGCGTTCATCGACTTCCTCGGCACGGGCGACGTGGCCGCAGCCGCCGAGCTCGGGGTGCCGACGCAGCGCATCACGACCCTCACCGACTGGGACGCCGTCGACGAGCAGGGCGTGGGCCGCGCGGCCGCCGGCGACATGATCACCCTCGAGCGGGTCGCGAAACTCGTCGAGGACCGGCAGATCCGCCTGCCCGTCGCCGACATCTTCCCGCTCGAGCAGGTGCAGGACGCGTACCGGGCGATGGAGAAGCGCGAGGCGCCGGGCAAGATCGTGATCGGCATGCAGCTGGTGGAATACCCCGGCCAGAAGGTGCGCGGGCCGGCGCTCAAGGAGCAGGAGTCGACGCTCGACGTGCCGACCGTGCACGAGCACCTGGACGTGCAGGAGAACCTGCCCCCGGTGGTCGCGAGCCCGCGGGCGCACGCCGATCGCGGCGCGGGTGCCGGCGGCGGGGGAGGGCGCTCCGCGGCGAGGTAACACGGGCCTGGGGGCATCCGGCGCCCCAATAGAATCGAGGGCATGGCCGACGGCTCCTCGTTCTACATCACCACGCCCATCTTCTACGTCAACGACGTGCCCCACATCGGGCACGCGTACACGGAGGTCGCGGCGGACGTGCTGGCGCGCTGGCACCGGCAGCGGGGCGACGACACGTGGATGCTGACGGGCACCGACGAGCACGGCCAGAAGATCCTGCGCACCGCGACCGCCAACGGCGTGACGCCGCAGGAGTGGGCCGACAAGCTCGTCTCCGAGTCGTGGTTCCCGCTGCTCGGCACGATCGACGTCGCGAACGACGACTTCATCCGCACGACCGACGCGCGCCACGAGGAGGGCGTGCGCACCTTCATCCAGAAGCTCTACGACGAGGGCCACATCTACACCGGCGAGTACGAGGGGTACTACTGCGTCGGCTGCGAGGAGTACAAGCAGCCCTCCGACCTCGTCGCCGGCACCGGCGAGTACGAGGGCCAGCAGGTGTGCGCCATCCACTCGAAGCCGGTCGAGCTGCTGAACGAGAAGAACTACTTCTTCCGCATGTCGGCGTTCGCCGACAAGCTGCTCGCGCTCTACGAGGAGCGCCCCGACTTCGTGCAGCCCGAGTCGGCGCGCAACGAGGTCGTCTCGTTCGTGAAGCAGGGGCTGAGCGACCTGTCGATCTCGCGCTCGACGTTCGACTGGGGCGTGAAGGTGCCGTGGGACGAGTCGCACGTCGTGTACGTGTGGTTCGACGCGCTGCTCAACTACATCACCGCGGTCGGGTACGGCGCCGACGACGAGCAGCTCGCGCGCCGCTGGCCCGCGCACCACATCGTGGGCAAGGACATCCTGCGCTTCCACGCGGTCATCTGGCCGGCCATGCTCATGGCCGCGGGCCTCGACGTGCCGAAGGGCGTGTTCGGCCACGGCTGGCTGCTCGTCGGCGGCGAGAAGATGTCGAAGTCGAAGCTCACCGGCATCGCGCCCGAGGAGATCACGTCGACGTTCGGCTCCGACGCGTTCCGCTACTACTTCATGCGCGCGATCGCGTTCGGCCAGGACGGCTCGTTCTCGTGGGAGGACCTGGCGGCGCGCTACCAGGCCGAGCTCGCGAACGGCTTCGGCAACCTCGGCTCTCGCGTGATCGCGATGATCACGCGGTACTTCGACGGTGCCGTGCCGGCCGCAGGCTCGCTGACCGAGGCCGACGAGCGCGTGCTCGACACGGCACGGCAGGTGACGGATGCCGCCCAGGCGGCCATCGACCGCTTCGCACCGCACGATGCGCTGGCGAGCGTCTGGGAACTCGTCGACGTGCTGAACGGGTACATCACCGAGCAGGAGCCCTGGGCGCTCGCGAAGGACCCCGAGCAGCGCGAGCGGCTCGGCACCGTGCTGCACACCGCGTACCGCGGGCTCGGCACCCTCGCCGTGCTGCTCACGCCCGTGCTGCCGGTCGCGACCGCGAAGCTGTGGTCGGCGCTCGGCGGGTCGGGCGAGATCACGGCGCAGCGCATCGACCGGGCGGCCGACTGGGAGGGTGCCGCTTCCGTGGGTGCGCTCGAGCCGCTGTTCCCGCGCATCGAGAGCGCGGCGTGACGTCGGACCACCTGCGTTCCCGGGCGGCCCGCGACGGCGGTTCGCCCGCCTACCCGGCCGCGCCCGAGCCCCTCGCGGTGCCCGTCTACGACAACCACACGCACCTCGAGGTGGCCGACGGGGCGATGCCGATCACGCCCGCCGAGCACCTCGACCGGGCCGGCGCGGTCGGCATCGCGGGCGTCGTGCAGGTCGGCACCGACGTGGCGACGTCGGCGTGGTCGGCGGAGCTCGCGTCGCGCGATGCGCGGGTGCTCGCAGCGGTGGCGATCCACCCGAACGACGCGCCCGAGCTCGCGGCGGCGGGGGAGCTCGACGATGCGCTGGCCGCGATCGACGCGCTGGCCGCGCGGCCGCGGGTCGTCGCGGTGGGGGAGACCGGGCTCGACTGGTACCGCACGGGCGCCGAGGGGCGCGACGCCCAGTTCGCGTCCTTCGAGGCGCACATCGACATCGCGAAGCGCCACGGGCTGGCGCTGCAGATCCACGACCGCGACGCGCACGACGACGTGGTCGCGACCCTGCTGCGGGTCGGCGCTCCCGAGCGCACCGTGTTCCACTGCTTCTCGGGCGACGCGTCGCTGGCGCGCGTGTGCGCCGAGCACGGCTGGTTCCTGTCGTTCGCCGGCAACGTGACGTTCAAGAACGCCGAGAACCTGCGCGAGGGGCTGCGCGCCGCGCCTCGCGAGCTCGTCATGGTCGAGACGGATGCCCCCTACCTCACGCCCGCCCCGAACCGCGGGCGCCCGAACGCGCCGTACCTCGTGCCGCACACCGTTCGGTTCATGGCCGAGGTGCTCGGGGCCGATCTGGACGAGCTGTCGGCGCAGATCGCGTCGAACACGGAGCGGGCCTACGGGCGCTGGGACGCCGAGCCCGTTTCCGGCGCCGACGGCGCGCCCACCGCATCACCCTCGCGGAATACGTGAGCATCGGGTTCGTGGGGGAGCGATGAACGCGCATCGGCACGAGGCATCCGACGGCAGTGCGGCCGCGCCCGCACCGCGCCTGCTCGGCCCGGCCGAGATCCGCGAGCTCGCCGGCTACCTCGGCGTGAGCCCCACCAAGAAGCTCGGCCAGAACTTCGTCCACGACGCCAATACGGTGCGCCGCATCGTGCAGCTCGCCGAGGTCGAGCGCGACGACGTCGTGCTCGAGGTCGGTCCCGGACTGGGATCGCTCACCCTCGGGCTGCTCGAGGCCGGCGCCCACGTGCTGGCTGTCGAGATCGACGGCCGCCTCGCCGAGCAGCTGCCGCACACCGTGCGGCTCATGCAGCCGGGCACCCGCATCGACGTGGTGCACGCCGACGCGCTGCGCGTCACCGAGCTGCCCGCCCCGCCGTCACGCCTCGTCGCGAACCTGCCGTACAACGTCTCCGTGCCCGTGCTGCTGCACCTGCTCGAGCACTTCCCCTCGCTGACCAGCGGCATCGTCATGGTGCAGGCCGAGGTCGGCTACCGACTCGCCGCAACGCCCGGCTCGAAGGTCTACGGAGCGCCCAGCGCGAAGGCCGCCTGGTACGGCGACTGGCGCATCGCCGGGCAGGTCTCGCGGCTCGTGTTCTGGCCCGTGCCGAACGTCGACTCGGTGCTCGTGGGGTTCGCGCGCGGCGCGGAGGAGCCCGGCACCGAGGAGGAGCGTCGGCGGACGTTCGCGATCATCGACGCCGCCTTCCAGCAGCGCCGCAAGATGCTCCGCCAGGCGCTCGCGGGCGTGCTGGGCGGCACGAGCTCCGAGGCATCCGTCGTGCTCGAAGCCGCCGGGGTCGACCCCCAGGCACGCGGTGAAGAGCTCGGCATCGAGCAGTTCCTCGCCGTCGCCCGCGCCGCGCGGTAGCGTGAGCCCCATGGCTGTCGGGGGCATGCAACAGGCGATGGGCGGCGAGGCGCTCGAGGCGGCGACGGGGCGCGACTGGGACGGCTGGTTCGGGGTGCTCGACGCCGCCGGCGCCGCGTCGTGGACGCACCCCGCGACGGTGAAGTGGCTCGTCGCCGAGCACGACGTGGACCCGTGGTGGACGCAGGGCATCGTCGTCGGGTACCAGCAGGCCCGGGGCATCCGACAGCCCGGTCAGCGGCAGGACGGCACCTTCGAGGCGAGCGTGTCGAAGACGCTTCCGTTCGAGACGGATGCCGCGCTGGACGCGGCCGTGCGGGTGGTCGCGGCCGAGCTCGGGCGAGCGCCCGATGCGGAGAATCGCACGGCGAAGCATCCGAATGCCCGCTGGCAGCTCGACGGCGGCGAGAAGCTCGCCGCGCAGGCCACGCCCGGGGGTGCGAAGACGTCGATCACGCTCACCCGGAGCCGCATGGCCGACGGCGAGCGATTCGCCGAGGTGAAGGAGCAGCTTCGGGCCTGGCTCGCTCGGGCCGCGGGATAGGTTGGAGCAATGACGCTCGCCGAAGCCACCCCCGTCGTGCACGTGCGGGCGCCCGGCAAGATCAACCTCTTCATGCGCGTCGGCGGGCTCGAGGCCGACGGGTACCACGACGTCGCGACGGCGTACCAGGCGGTGTCGCTCTACGAGGACGTGCGGGCCTACCCGGCGGAGGACATCACGGTCGCGTTCGGCGGGTCGATCGACACGTCGGGCCTGCCGGTCGACGACACGAACCTCGCCATTCGGGCGGCACGGATGCTCGCCGCCCACGCCGGTGTCGACGCCGGCGTGCACCTGGCCATCGACAAGCACGTGCCCATCGCCGGGGGCATGGGCGGCGGGTCTGCGGATGCCGCTGCGGCGCTCGTCGCGTGCGATGCACTGTGGGAGTTGGGGCTCTCGAAGGAGGACCTGCACGGGTTCGCCGCGCGCCTCGGCGCCGACGTGCCGTTCGCGCTGGCCGGCGGCACCGCGATCGGCACCGGCCGCGGCGACCGGCTGAGCCCCGCGCTCGCGACCGGCTCGTTCCACTGGGTGCTCGCGATCGCCGAGTTCGGCATCTCGACGCCCGCGGTCTACAACGAGCTCGACCGCCAGCGCGGCGGGGGCGCCATGCCCGGGTCGCGGCGGCCCGACGTCGACGCGGCGGTGCTGCACGCGCTGCGGGCCGGCGACCCCACACGGCTGGCCGACGCCCTGCACAACGACCTGCAGGCGGCGACGCTCGAGCTCGCGCCCGGGCTCGGCGGCATCCTCCAGCTCGGCGCCGACCACGGCGCCCTCGCGGGCCTCGTCTCCGGGTCGGGCCCGACGATCGCGTTCCTCGCGGCCGACGCCGACGCCGCCCTCGAGCTCCAGGTCGCACTCTCCGCTTCGCGCCTCACCGCGCTCCGCGCCCACGGCCCCGTCCCCGGCGCGCGCGTCCTCCCCGCCTAGCCTTCGCCCCGGCGCCCGCATCCCCCCGCGCCCAGCGTCCCCCGCCGCGCGCGCCCTCCCGCCTCGCGTCCGCACCCGCCCTCAGATTCCGCGTCCCCTCGTCGCCCGATCCCGCTGGTGCGCAAACTGTGGCAAACGTCGCCCTGAACCACACTTCGCGCACCAGCAGTCGCGTCGGGAAGACGTCGCTGGTGCGCAAACGGTGGCTATCTCCCGCTGAAACCGCACGATGCGCACCAGCAGCGGAAGTCAGCATCGCGAGACGCGCCAGCGTTCAGGGAGACCGGTGGCCTCGCAGGGGGACGGGTCGGCCTGTCCGCAGGTCAGAGTGCGTCGCGCGAGCGGAGCCGCTGCGCGATGCGCTCCATCGTCTCTGCCCGGCGCTGCGTCAGGTCGTCGTTCGTGACGCGAACGATCAGCCATCCGGCATCCGCGAGCAACTCGTATCGATGGATGTCCGAGCGCACCCCGTCGACCGTGAAGTGGTGCGCTCCCTCGTACTCGACGCCCACCTTCGCTCGGCGATACGCCAGGTCGATGACCGCGAGCGTGCTGCCGTCGGGCTTCTCGACGCGATGATTCAGTTCGGGCTCGGGCAGCCCGGCGGCGATCATCGCCAGCCGCAGTTCGGTCTCCTTCGGCGAGATCGAGCCTTGTCGAACGTCGGCGAGAGCGGCCCGTAACTCGTGGTTACCCCGACGTCCCGCCCGCTCGTCGACCGCCGCCCGAAGCTGTTCGAGCGTTGCCAGCGGCGCGGATCGGTCGAACAGGCCCCGTCCGGTGACGAGGAAGTCGCCCGCTGCAACGAGGTCCACGTGCGAGACGAACCCGACGAGTTCGACCCAGGTGCCGATCGGCGTGCTCGCCCGCAAGCTGAGGCGGCCCGCATTCGCGACCCGCCGCGACGGCGGTCGACGGTGTCCGATGATGCCTCGTGCCCGCGGGAAGGGGCCGCGAGCGCCTGTGCTCACGTGGATCGGACCCTCGAGCGCCCGGTTCGGCACGGGCATCCCGTGGATCGCCGCCGCTGTGGGACCGAAGAACGCCTGCGCCGCCGGCATCCGTGTCGCGTAGGCGGCAGCGCGCTCGAGCGCGTTGCTCGCCGGCGTGGCGGTGCGGACGCCGTGGAACGGGCGTTCGAGGTCATCGCCGCGAAGGCGCCACCTCCCGACGCCTGCTGCGACCGCGCTCCGCACAGCGAAGGGCGCTCCGGCGAAGCGCGGTGACAGAGGGGCTGGCTGTCGAGGCATATCGAGAGCGTGCCCGTGATCGTGCCCGTGGACGATCCGTTCGGTGATCGCGTCGGTCGCGGCCCGTCTGCGGCCCTGTGGAGGACTCCTCGCCGGACTCGGGCCCGCTGCTGGTGCGCAGTGTGCGGGCGACGCGTCCGGAGACCACCATTCGCGGACCAGCGCCTTCCACGGCGCCGGGCGCGCGCTGCGCGGGCGGGGGAGAGCGGGGGCACCGGGCGCGCAGCGCGCGCGGGTAGGCTCGGACGGTCATGGCACACCTCCTCGGCGGCGAACGGCTGCACCTCGAGTACCCCACCCGCGTCGTCTTCGACGAGGTGACGGTCGGGCTCGACGAGGGCGACCGGGTCGGCATCGTCGGGCGCAACGGCGATGGCAAGTCGACGCTGCTGCGGCTGCTCGCGGGCCGGCTGGAGCCGGATGCCGGGCGGGTCACGCGGCGGCGAGGCATCCGTGTCGGCATGCTCGACCAGGCCGACACGGTCGGCCCGGACCACACGGTCGCGCACGCGGTCGTCGGCGGCATCGACGAGCACGAGTGGGCGGGCGACGCGCGCACGCGCGACGTGATCGGCGGGCTGCTCGCCGACGTGCCGTGGCAGGCGCGCGTCGGCGACCTGAGCGGCGGGCAGCGGCGCCGCGTGGCGCTCGCCGCGCTCCTCGTCGGCGACTGGGACGTGCTCTTCCTCGACGAGCCGACCAACCACCTCGACGTCGAGGGCATCGCCTGGCTCGCCCAGCACATCAAGACCCGCTGGCCCGCCGGCCAGGGCGCGTTCGTCGTCGTCACGCACGACCGCTGGTTCCTCGACGAGGTGTGCACGGCGACGTGGGAGGTGCACGACCGCATCCTCGAGCCGTTCGAGGGCGGATACGCGGCGTACATCCTCCAGCGCGTCGAGCGCGATCGCATGGCGGCGGCATCCGAGGCCAAGCGCCGCAACCTCGCGCGCAAGGAGCTCGCCTGGCTGCGCCGCGGCGCCCCGGCCCGCACCAGCAAGCCGAAGTTCCGCATCGAGGCGGCGAACCAGCTCATCGAGGGCGAGCCGCCGGTGCGCGACAGCGTCGAGCTGTCGAGCCTCGCGGTCGCGCGCCTCGGCAAGGACGTCGTCGACCTGCTCGACGCCGGGGTCGAGGTGACGGATGCCACGAGCGGCACGCCCCGCCAGATCCTGCGCGACATCGAATGGCGCATCGCCCCGGGGGAGCGCACCGGCATCCTCGGCGTGAACGGCGCGGGCAAGTCCACGCTGCTCGGCCTCGTCACGGGTGCGGTCGAGCCGACCAGCGGACGCGTCAAGCGCGGCAAGACCGTGCGCATCGCGAGCCTCACGCAGCAGCTCGACGAGCTCGAGGGGCTCGGCGACGAGCGCGTCAGCGCGATCATCGGCCGTCAGAAGTCGAGCTACGTCGCGGGCGGCACCGAGCTCACGCCCGGCCAGCTGCTCGAGCGCCTCGGCTTCACGAGCGCGCAGCTCTCGACCCCGGTGAAGGACCTCTCGGGCGGCCAGAAGCGCCGCCTGCAGCTGCTGCTCATCCTGCTCGAGGAGCCGAACGTGCTCATCCTCGACGAGCCCACCAACGACCTCGACACCGACATGCTCGCCGCCATCGAGGACCTCCTCGACACCTGGCCCGGCACGCTGCTCGTCGTGAGCCACGACCGCTACCTCGTCGAGCGGGTCACCGACCAGCAGTACGCCGTCATGGAGGGCCACCTCCGCCACCTGCCCGGCGGCGTCGAGCAGTACCTCGAGCTGCGCAGGCGGTCGATGGATGCCGGTGCCGGCGCGTCCGCCGTCGCCGCGGCGACCACCACGCAGGCGCCCGCCACGCCGGCCGCGTCGGCGCTCACCGGCGCCGCGCGCCGCGCCGCCGAGAAGGAGCTCGCGTCGATCGATCGCCGGCTCGAGAAGCTGCAGCGCGAGATCGCCGAGGCGCACGAGCGCCTGGCCGCGCACGACCAGTCGGACTTCACCGGGCTCGGCGTGCTCACCGTGGAGCTCGGCGAGCTCGAGGCATCCGTCGCCGACCTCGAGACCCGGTGGCTGGAGCTCAGCGAGCAGCTCGAGGCGTAGCGCTCGCGCCCCACCTCCGGCTGAGGGCGATTCGTCGGGCTGAGGGCGAGAGCTTCAGCCCTCAGCGCAAGGAATCGCCCTCAGGCTGGATTTTGCACCCTACGTGCCGAGCTCGTCGAACCCAAGGCTGAGCTTGCGCAGCAGGTTCGCGAGGCGGTTGCGCTCGGCGGCCGGCAGCGATCCGAGCAGCTCCGCCTCGGCGTCGACGAGGCGGGTGATGGCGGCGTCGACGCGGTTGAGGCCTGCGGTCGACATGACGACGAGGATGCCGCGGCCGTCGTTCGGGTCGGTCTGGCGCGACACGAGCCCGCGCTCGACGAGGCGGTCGATGCGGTTCGTCATGGTGCCGCTCGAGACGAGGGTCTGCTGCAGCAGCGCCTTGGGGGAGAGACGGTACGGCTCGCCCGCGCGGCGGAGTGCGGAGAGCACGTCGAACTCCCACGACTCGAGTTCCGAGCGGGCGAACGCGGTGCGCCGGGCGCGATCGAGGTGCTTCGACAGGCGCGCGACGCGGCTCAGTACCTGCAGCGGAGCGAAGTCGAGGTCGGGTCGCTCGCGCTCCCAGTCGTCGACGATGCGGTCGACCTCGTCTGCCTCGGCCATTCGTCCAGTATCGCGGGTCACGCGGATGCGCGTGGCGATCGCGTCGCGGCTCCGAGCACCGGGGCGGTTCCCGCGCCGGAGTGCCCTTCCGCCAGGGACGCCGACGCGCGCACAATGGAGGAATGGCACGCGTCCTCGTCGCCTACGCGACGAAGCACCACTCCACCGCCGAGATCGCCGAGGCGATCGCCGACGAACTTCGCGCACGGGGCCACGCCGCCGAGGCGGCGGAGGCGGGCCACGCGACCGCCGACGGCTTCGACGCCGTCGTGCTCGGCAGCGCGATGTACCTGGGCCGATGGCGCCGCGAGGCCCGGCACTTCCTTGCGCACGAGCGCCAACGGCTCGAGGCGCTGCCGTTCTGGGTCTTCAGCTCCGGCCCGATCGGCGAGCAGAAGGCCGATCCGTCGCCGGAGGACGAGAAGTGGATCGAGCCGCGGAAGGTCGTCGAGCAGGTCGAGGAGCTGGGCGCGCGCGAGCATGTGGTGTTCGGTGGGCGCGTGCCCGACGACCCCGGCAACTTCGTCGAGCGCTCGCTGCTCGAGAACACCCCGGAGGAGTTCCGCGACCTCCGCGACTGGGACGAGATCCGCGCGTGGGCCGGCCGCATCGCCGACACGCTGCCGGCCTGAGCCGCCCCGCCCGCCGACACCGCCCCGCGCACCCCCGCATGGCAGACTTGGACGCGCGCGTGCCCGCCTGCGGGAGCGCGCGGTCCGCCATGGTGTAACGGCAGCACGACAGCCTTTGGAGCTGTGAAGTCCAGGTTCGAATCCTGGTGGCGGAGCATGACCGATGAGAAGCTCGCCGTCGTCGTACTCGCCGCCGGGCAGGGCACGCGCATGAAGTCCGCCACCCCGAAGCTGCTGCACCCGCTCGCGGGCGCGCCGATGATTGCGCACGTGCTCGCCACGGCGCGCGAGCTCGACGCCGCGTACGTCGTCGCGGTGGTGCGGCACGAGCGCGACCAGGTCGCCGAGGCGATCCTCGCCGAGTACCCCGACGCGATCATCGTCGACCAGGACGAGGTGCCCGGCACCGGCCGCGCCGTCGAGCAGGCGGTCGCCGCGCTGCCCGACGACTTCGACGGCGACGTGCTCGTGCTGAACGGCGACGTGCCCCTGCTGAACGCGGGCACGCTGCACGGGTTCCTCGAGCGCCACCGCGACGCGACCAGCGCCGCATCCGTGCTCTCGGCCGTCTACGACGACGCCACGGGCTACGGCCGCATCGTGCGCACGGCCGAGGGGGCGCTCGACCGCATCGTGGAGCAGAAGGATGCGACGAGCGAGGAGCTCGCCCTGCAGGAGGCGAATGCCGGGGTGTACGCGTTCGGCGTGCAGGAGCTGCGCGACCAGCTCGCGAACCTCACCACCGACAACGCGCAGGGCGAGAAGTACCTCACCGACATGATCGCGCTGCTGCGCCGCGCGGGCTCCGAGGTGTCGGCGGTACCGGTGTCGGAGCCGTGGCTCGTCGCGGGCGTCAACGACCGCGCGCAGCTCTCCGAGGCGGCCCTCAGGCTGAACGCCCTCATCATCCGCGGCTGGCAGCTGAACGGCGTGACCGTGCAGGACCCGGCCTCCACCTGGATCGACCTCAAGGCGCGCATCGCGCCCGACGTGACGATCCTCCCCGGCTCGCACATCCAGGGCGCGACCGTCATCGAGGCGGGCGCCGTGATCGGGCCCGACACGACGCTGCTCGATTGCGAGGTCGGCGCGGGGGCGACGGTCAAGCGCACGGATGCCACCCTGTCGGTCATCGGCGCCGGGGCATCCGTCGGCCCCTTCTCGTACCTGCGCCCGGGCACCGCGCTCGGCGCGGACGGCAAGATCGGCACGTTCGTCGAGACGAAGAACGCCACGATCGGCACCGGCAGCAAGGTGCCGCACCTGTCGTACGTGGGCGACGCGACGATCGGCGAGGGCGCGAACATCGGCGCCGGGTCGATCTTCGCCAACTACGACGGCGTGAACAAGCACCACTCGGAGATCGGATCGCACGTGCGGACCGGCTCCCACGGCGTGTTCGTCGCGCCCATTAGGATTGGCGACGGAGCGTACACGGGAGCGGGGACGGTCGTGCGCAAGGACGTACCGGCTGGCGCGCTCGCGGTGAACGTCGCCCCCCAGCGCAACCTGCCGGGGTGGGTGCAGGAGCACCGACCCGGGTCTGCGGCGGCGGAGGCGGCGGATGCCGCGACACCCGCTGCGACGGACGACGAGACGGACGCCGGCTGAGCCGGGGGAGGGACCACCAGCGGATGTCGAGCATCACGAGCAAGACCACGAAGCAGCTCGTCCTCGTGACGGGCCGGGCGCACCCGGCTCTGGCCGAGGCGATCGCGCGCGAGCTCGACACCGAGCTCGTCGAGTCGGACTCGCGCACCTTCGCCAACGGCGAGATCTACGCGCGCTTCAGCCAGAGCGTGCGCGGCTGCGACGTGTTCGTCATCCAGTCGCATCCGTCGCCCATCAACGAGTGGCTCATGGAGCAGCTCATCATGCTCGACGCGCTGAAGCGCGCATCGGCCAAGCGCATCACCGTCGTCTCGCCGTTCTATCCGTACGCTCGGCAGGACAAGAAGGGCCGCGGCCGCGAGCCGATCTCGGCACGCCTCGTCGCCGACCTGTACAAGACCGCCGGCGCCGACCGCATCATGTCGGTCGACCTGCACGCCGCGCAGATCCAGGGCTTCTTCGACGGGCCCGTCGACCACCTCTTCGCCATGCCGGTGCTGCTCGAGCACTTCAAGAAGAAGCTCGACCCCGAGACCCTCACCGTCGTCTCGCCCGACATGGGCCGCGTGCGCGTCGCCGACATCTGGAGCGACAAGCTCGGCGCGCCGCTCGCGATCATCCACAAGCGCCGCGACCCGCTCGTGCCGAACCAGGTCTCGGTGCACGAGATCGTCGGCGAGGTCGAGGGCCGCACCTGCCTGCTCGTCGACGACCTCATCGACACCGGCCGCACCATCGTGAAGGCCGCCGAGGCGCTGAAGGCCAACGGTGCCACCAACATCGTCGTCGCCGCGACCCACGCGGTGTTCTCGCCGCCCGCGACCGAGCTGCTGCAGAGCGAGTTCATCGACGAGGTCGTCGTCACCGACACCCTGCCGCTGCCGCCCGAGAAGCACTGGGACCGCCTGACTGTACTATCGATCGCCCCGCTGCTGGCGCGCGCGATCCACGAGGTCTTCGACGACGGCTCGGTCACCAGCATGTTCGACGGGGCCGCATAGTGGCGGATGCCTCCAGCGCACCCTGGCTCGCAAGCTACGCGCCGGGCGTGCCGCACCACCTCGACGCGCCCACGGGGTCGCTGATCGACCTCATCCACGAGTCGGTCGCGCAGTACCCGGACCGGCCGGCGCTGGAGTTCTTCGGCCGCGTCACGACCTACGCCGAGCTCGGCGAGCAGATCGACCGCGCCGCCGAGGGGCTGCGCAAGCTCGGCGTGCAGTCCGGCGACCCGGTCGCGATCGTGCTGCCGAACTGCCCGCAGCACATCGTGGCGTTCTACGCGATCCTGCGCCTCGGCGCGATCGTGGTGGAGCACAACCCGCTCTACACGCCGCGCGAACTGCGCCACCAGTTCGAAGACCACGGCGCCCGCGTCGTGATCGCCTGGAACAAGGTCGTCGCGACGATCCAGGACTTCCCCGACGACATCGCCCAACGCCACGTCGTCTCGGTCGACGTCACCCGTGCGATGCCGTTCACCACCCGAGTGGCGCTGCGCCTGCCGATCGCGAAGGCCCGCGAGTCGCGCGAGGCGCTCACCACGGACGTGCACGACACCGTGACCTGGCGCGAGCTCGTGGCATCCGACCGCATCGAGCCCCACATCCACGCGCCGCGCGTCGGCGACGTGGCGCTCATCCAGTACACGAGCGGCACGACCGGCCGGCCGAAGGGCGCGACGCTCACCCACGCGAACCTGCTCGCGAACGCCGCGCAGGCGCGCGCGTGGGTGCCCGAGATTCCGCGCGGCACGTCGGTCGTCTACGCCGTGCTGCCGATGTTCCACGCGTACGGGCTGACGCTCTGCCTCACATTCGCGATGAGCATGGGCGCGCGCCTCGTGCTGTTCCCGCGCTTCGACCCCGACCTGGTGCTGAAGGTCGTGCGGAAGCACCCGCCGACGTTCCTGCCGGCGGTGCCGCCGATCTACGAGCGCCTCACCGCGGCCGCGGCCGAGCAGGGCGTCTCGCTCGAGGGCATCTCGATCGCGATCTCGGGGGCGATGCCGCTGTCGGCGTCGGTCGTCGAGCCGTGGGAGGCGAAGACCGGCGGCTACCTCGTCGAGGGGTACGGACTGTCGGAGACGTCGCCCGTGCTCATGGCGAACCCGGTCGCGACGACCCGCCGCGCAGGCACCGTCGGCCTGCCGCTGCCCGACACCGAGGTGCGCGTGGTCGACCCGGATGCGCCCACGCTAGACGTGCCTGCGGGTGAGCGCGGCGAACTCGTCGTGCGCGGACCGCAGGTGTTCAGCGGGTACTGGAACCGCCCCGAGGAGACCGCCGAGGTCTTCGTCGACGACCCCGACGGCGGCGCGCCCTGGTTCCGCACCGGCGACATCGTCACGATCGACGACGGCGGCTTCGTGCGCATCGTCGACCGCATCAAGGAGCTCATCATCACGGGCGGGTTCAACGTCGCGCCGAGCGAGGTCGAAGACGTCATCCGCCAGCACCCCGACGTCGCCGACTGCGCCGTCGTCGGCCTGCCCGACGAGCACTCGGGGGAGCAGGTCGTGGCCGCGGTCGTACTCCAGCCGGGCGCGTCGCTCGACCCCGAGGCGATCCGCACCGCCGTGCGTGACCGGCTGACGCCCTACAAGGTGCCGCGCCGCGTCGTCGAGGTCGACGACCTGCCGCGCTCGCTGATCGGCAAGGTCATCCGCCGGCAGGTGCGCGAGCAGCTGTAGGCGGCTCGGTCGGGGGCTGTGAGCGGATGCCGCTGAGGCGCCGCTCGCCCGGTCGTCGACCAGTCGCATCCAATCCTAAAGAAACCTTGCGCAAGCTTTCTTGAGAGTTGTAACCTCGCTGCATGGCAGGTTCAGACGAGCGGATGCAGGTCGACGACCCCGCGCGCATCCGCGCCCTCGCGCACCCCATCCGCCTCGCGCTCCTCGAGATGCTCGGCGACGTGGTCGACGCGACCGCGACCGAGTGCGCCGAGCAGGTGGGGGAGTCGGTCGCGAGCGCGTCGTTCCACCTGCGGCAGCTCGAGAAGTACGGCTACATCGAGCGCGCCGAGCCGCGCGGCCGCGAGAAGCCGTGGCGGCTCGTGGCCCGCCAGTGGGGCGCTGCGCCTGCGCCGGGGAACGCCGACTCCGTGGCATCCGTGCTCGGCCTCGCCGGCCTCGTCGTGGACCGCGAGCACGCCCGCCTGCGCGGATACTTCGACGCCGTCGGGCGCGACACCGCCGAGCACGAGTGGGCGGGGTCGTCGATGGTCGGCACCTCGAGCTTCTGGGCGACCCGCGACGAACTCGCCGCGCTGGGCGAGCAGATCGTCGCCCTCGTCGAGCCGTTCACCGGCCGCATCGGCGACCCGTCGCTGCGCCCCGAGGGCGCCCGGCTCGTGCGCATGTTCGCGACACTCAACGCCGAGCCCGGCTCGGTGCCCACCGGGGCGCCGGACGCCGGGCCCGATGCGACCAACACAGACGAAACCGACACCGACGAGCGCACCACCGACGAGGCAGGAGCCCAGTCATGACCGCCCCCGAGACCGAGACGACGGATGCCCGTCGCCGCACGCCCGCCGCCTGGCAGCGCCGACCGTTCCGCCGCCTCGCCGGCGCGTGGGTGTTCAGCAACATCGGCGACAGCGCGCTGTTCCTGATGATGGCGGTCTGGGTGAACGACCTCACGGGTTCGGGCTCGGCCGCCGCGATCGTGTTCGTGATGTTCGGGCTCGCCGCGCTCAGCGCCCCGTTCCTCGGCGAGATCGCCGACCGGTTCTCGCGCCGCAAGCTGCTCGCGCTCGCGAACGCCGCCATGGTGCCGTTGCTGCTCGTGCTGCTGCTCGTGCAGGAGGCATCCGATGTCTGGATCATCTACGTCGTCGTGCTGCTGTACGGCTGCATCGGGTACCTGACGGCGGCCGCGCAGTCGGGGCTGATCCGCGACCTGCTGCCCGACGAGGAGCTCGCCTCGGGCAACGGCCTGCTCTCGACGATCGACCAGGCCGCGCGCCTGCTCTCTCCGCTCATCGGCACGGCGCTGTACGTCTTCGCCGGCCCCGTCTGGGTCATCGGCACGACCATGGCGACGTTCGCCATCGCCTCGGTGCTCATCGCCCGCATCGACCTGCAGGAGACCCCGCCGACGCCCGCTGCCGAGCGCGCGCACTACTGGGCCGAGCTCGGCGCGGGCGTGCGCCACATCGCCGCCTCGCCCATGCTCGCGCTGTTCACGATCGTGATCACCGTCGCGTTCGCGTCGACCGGCCTGTCGAACGCGACCATCTTCCCGGCCCTCGGCGGGCTCGGCCTCGACAGCGCGTGGCTCGGCATCATCGTCACCGCGCAGGGCGTGGGTTCGCTCGTCGGCGGCATCACCGCCGCGCGGGTGGTCGGCCGGCTGGGCGAGTCGCGCACCATCGCGCTCGGCGTCGCCATCGTCGGCCTCGGCCTGCTGCCGACCGCCGGCTGGTGGGCGTGGCTCGCGGTCGCTGCGATCCCGTTCGTCGGCCTCGGCGTCGTCTGGGTCATCGTCGCCTACGCGACCCACCGCCAGCGCACCACCCCCGCCCGCCTGCAGGGCCGCGTCGGCGCCGCCGCGAACCTCGCGATCAACGTGCCGCAGACCCTCGCGACGCTGCTCGGCGCCGCCCTGCTCGGCATCGTCGACTACCGGCTGCTCATCGTGGCGAACGTGCTCGTGGTGCTTGGCGCGGCGGTTGCGGCCGTGTGGCCGCGGCGGGGTGGGAACGATGCGCAGGCCGCTGATATCAGGGAAGCTGCCTGAGGAAGTCGCTCAGGTCCTGACCCCGCGCGGCACGACCGCGCCCGACGGGATCAGCCCGAGGCTGCCGAGGTGGTGGGTGACGCCGCTGGTGGTGATCCAGTCGCACTGCCAGCCGGCGCCGGTCTCCTCGAAGAGGTCGAAGCGCACGTGGGAGGCGGCGGCGTCGGGCACGTAGGTCTCGACGTAGACGAAGCAGGCGCGGGCCGCGGTCGAGCGGGCGACCGACACCGCCGAGAGCACGAGCGGCAGCAGCATGGCGGCGAGTGCGACGAGCACGACCGCGCGCATGACCTTCGCGCGGCGGGGGCGGTAGGGGCCGTCGGATGCCTCGTAGCCGGCCAGTTCCGGGTGCTCGTCGCTCATCGCCTCGCCTCCACCACGATCGAGGCGACGCCGCCCACCGCCGCGAGCAGCACGACCGCCGCCACCGCGAGCAGCGGCCACGCCGACGGCATCACGACGCCGCCCTCGTGGCCGAGCTCGCGCGCACGAACGACCCCGTAGGCCGCCGCCGCGGCCGCTGCCGCGAACAGCAGCACGCCGAGCGCCGCGAGCGCCGGCTGGTCGGAGACGAACCCCGAGCGCAGCACGAGCAGGGCGTTCACCGCGATCGCGAGCGCCGTGCGGCTCCACGACAGGGCCGTGCGCTCGGGCTGGAGCCCGGGGTCACGGCCCTGGTACGAGGGGACGGCGCTGCTCACGACCGGCTCAGCCCAGCAGGATCATCACGGCGATGGTCGCCGCCCCGAGCAGGGCGACGGCCGCGAGCACGGGCACGGCGATGCTGTACGGCAGCGCGCGCCCGTGCCGCATCGCGATCTCGTTGGCCCGCCAGCGCACGTACGACAGGCCGCCGAGCACCGCGGCGACCACCGCGAGCCCGACGGCCAGCACGACCACGAGCACGCGCGGCCCGATCGTCGAGGCGAACTCGAACAGCAGTACGCCGCCGGCGAGCAGCGCGAGCGCCGTGCGGATCCACGCGAGGAACGTGCGCTCGTTGGCGAGGGTGAATCGGTAGTCCGGGTCCTCGCCGTCCGAGCGCCAGCGCGGCTGTGCCATGGGTCGTTCCGCCGTTCCGTGCCTGGTGCTCCGGGCCTAGTGGCTCGGGCCGTCGGTCTCGATCTCGGTGCGGTCGCCCGACCAGAGCGTGTGGAAGATGCCGTCCTTGTCGACCCGCTGGTACGTGTGCGCGCCGAAGAAGTCGCGCTGCCCCTGCACGAGCGCGGCCGGCAGGCGGTCGGCCCGCAGCCCGTCGTAGTACGCGAGCGACGATGAGAACGCCGGCGACGGGATGCCCGCCTGCGCGGCCGCCACGACCACGCGGCGCCACGCCTCCTGCGACTCGGTCAGCGCGTCGCGGAAGTACGGTGCGGTCAGCAGCGCCACGAGACCCGGGTCGGCGGCGTACGCGTCGGTGATGCGGTTGAGGAACTGGGCGCGGATGATGCATCCACCCCGCCAGATCTTCGCGACCTCGCCCTTGTGGATGTCCCAGCCGTACTCCTCGGCGCCCGCGACGATCTCGTCGAAGCCCTGCGAGTAGGCGATGATCTTCGAGGCGAACAGCGCCTTGCGCACGTCCTCCACGAACACCTCGGGGTCGTCGACGGTCCAGCTCTCGGCCGGACCGGGCAGGTCGGATGCCGCGGCGCGCTGTGCCGGCTTCGACGACAGCGACCGCGCGAACACCGCCTCCGCGATGCCCGAGACGGGGATGCCGAGGTCGAGCGCGCTCTTCACGGTCCACGCGCCGGTGCCCTTCGCGCCCGCCTGGTCGAGGATGACGTCGACCAGCGGCTTGCCCGTCTCTGCGTCGACCTGGCGCAGCACCTCGGCGGTGATCTCGATGAGGTAGCTCTCGAGCTCGCCGCGGTTCCACTCGGCGAAGATGTCGGCGATCTCGGCCGGGGACTTGCCGGTGCCGCGGCGGATCAGGTCGTAGGCCTCGGCGATGAGCTGCATGTCGGCGTACTCGATGCCGTTGTGGATCATCTTCACGAAGTGGCCGGCACCGTCGGTGCCGATGTGCGTCACGCACGGCTCGCCCTCGGCGATCGCCGCGATCGACTTCAGGATCGGGCCGAGCGTCTGCCACGCCTCGGCGGAACCGCCGGGCATGATCGACGGGCCGAGCAGGGCCCCCTCCTCACCGCCCGAGATGCCGGCGCCGACGAAGTTCAGGCCGCGCTCGCGCAGCGCCTTCTCGCGGCGGATCGTGTCGGTGAACAGCGCGTTGCCGCCGTCGACGATGATGTCGCCCGGCTCGAAGCGGTCCGCCAGTTCGTTGATCACCGCATCCGTGCCCGCGCCCGCCTTGACCATGATGATCGCGGTGCGCGGCTGCTGGAGGGATGCGACGAAGTCGTCGATCTCCTCCGAGGCGATGAACCCGGCTTCCGGGTGCTCGCTGATGAGCGTCTCGGTCTTCGACCAGGTGCGGTTGTACACGGCCACCGTGTTGCCCTCACGGCTCGCCAGGTTACGGGCCAGGTTCGAGCCCATCACTGCCAGGCCGACGACGCCGATGTTCGCTGTTGCTGCTGTTGCTGCCACGTTCCGTGACTCCCTCGTGTGAATCCGCCCGCGAATCGATACGCCGACTAGCGTAGTGTTCCCCGCCCGCACCCCCGAGTTCGGAGTCGTCGTGCGACGGCTGGTAGAGTGGTCGATTGGACTTCGGCGAGGGATGCCTCGCGGCCGGTGCTTCGCCGGCTCGCGGCATCCGTGATCGACGCGGTGGATGTGGCTTTCGGTCATTCCTCACGCTGACGAGCGTTCGAGTTGAACAACACAAGACCTGGGGCGACACGTCCCGATGAGGAGAAGAGACAGCCATGGCTGACGACAACAAGCTGAGCGCAGAGCTCCGCACCCAGTTCGGCAAGGGAGCGGCTCGCAAGATCCGCGCCGCCGACAAGATCCCCGCCGTGCTCTACGGCCACGGCACCGACCCGCAGCACCTCACGCTGCCCGGTCACGAGACCGCGCTCATCGTGCGCAAGGCCAACGCCGTGCTCACGCTCGACATCGAGGGCGGCACGCAGCTCGCGCTCGTCAAGGACGTGCAGCGCGACCCGGTGAAGCAGCTCATCGAGCACCTCGACCTCATCGTCGTGAAGAAGGGCGAGAAGGTCCACGTCGAGGTTCCCGTGCACCTCGAGGGCGAGCCCGCCGCCGGCCTCATCGCCGACCTCGACGCGCACACGCTCGAGCTCGAGGTCGAGGCGACCCACATCCCCGAGAACGTGGTCGTGTCGGTCGAGGGCCTGGAGGACGGCGCGCAGATCCACGCCTCCGACGTGAAGCTCCCCAAGGGCGCATCGCTGCTCACCGACGGCGAGGTGCTCGTCGTGCACGTGCACGAGCCGCAGAAGGTCGACCTGGGCGAGGAGCCCGCCGCCGAGGACGAGGGCGCCGAGGTGCCCACCGTCGACGAGGACGAGTCGGCCGAGGCCGCCGAGTAGGCGCGTTTCCTACGCTGGGGCCCGTGCCGCCCCCGGGTACGCTCGGGGTGTCGGTGCGGGCCCTGCTCGTTTCCGGGGGTGATTCGGCGAGCGGATGCCCCTGAGTCGGCCGGTCGCTCGGACCGACCAGTCGACGTGGCCGGCGCCGGTCGGGCGCTGACGCTTCGTTCGGCGGCTGAGTGCCGCATCCGATCTACCATCTTCAATTGAGACCGCAGGAGGGCGCATGGGCCTGTTCGACCGCCTGCGCCGCCGAGAGGACCCCGCAGTGGCCGCGAACACCTGGCTCGTCGTGGGCCTCGGCAACCCCGGAGCCCAGTACGCCGGCAACCGCCACAACGTCGGGCAGATGGTGGCCGACGAGCTCGCGGGCCGCATCGGGGCGACCTTCCGCTCGCACCGCACGCCGTCGCGCGTCGCGGAGGGCTTCGTGCGCCCCGGCGGCGCGAAGCTCATCATCGCCAAGCCGAACAGCTACATGAACACCTCGGGCGGCCCCGTGTCGGCGCTGGTGAAGTACGCGTCGGTGCCGGCGGACCGGGTGATCGTCGTGCACGACGAGCTCGACATCCCGTTCGACACGGTTCGGTTGAAGCGCGGCGGCGGGCACGGCGGCCACAACGGCCTGCGCGACATCGCCAAGGCGCTCTCGACGCCCGACTTCGTGCGCGTGCGCGTCGGCATCGGGCGCCCGCCGGGCCGTCAGGACCCGGCCGACTTCGTGCTGCGCGACTTCGCCGGCGCCGAGCGCCAGGCGCTGCCCTCGCTGCTGTCGGATGCCGCGGATGCCGTCGAGGCGATCGTCGACGACGGCCTCGTGGCGGCGCAGCAGCGCTTCCACGCGCCGGCGTAGGCCCGCGGGGGCGCTGCCGGCTGCACGCCGGCGGAGCCGCGCGGCGCGCGTCCGCCCGCGACATCCCACTTCCGTCTGAGGGCGATTCCTTGGGCTGAGGGCGAAAGCTTCGGCCCTCAGGTCAAGATTCGGCCCTCAGGCGGGTGCGGAGCGGGCGAGCGAGCGCGGCGAGCCCGCGGAGCGCGCCCGCTCCTCAGATCAGGCCGCGGAGGAACTCCTCGGGGGTAACGCCCGCGGCACGGGCGCGCTCGACCAGGCGCGTGTGCTCCTCGGTCGTGAGCTCGAGCTGCAGCGTGCGCCAGTCGGCCTCGGGGTCGTCGAAGTCGAAGAGGGCCGCGTCGTCGTCGGTGCGGTCGGGCCGCGCGGCGACGGGGGTGGGCGCCCGCTTCGGGGCATCCGCTGCGGGGGTGGCGGGCGCCGGCTCAGGGGCATCCGTCGCCGTGTTCGCAGCGTCGCCTTCGGGGGCATCCGTCGCCGTCTCGGACGCGCCGCGCCCGCCGGCATCCGTCACGCAGTCGTCCGACCAGCCGGGGCCCGCCGGCACCTCGGTCTTGCGCTGGTAGGCGGTGGCGGCGGCGCGCGCCCGGTCGTCGGCGGCCTCGTTGAGGTCGTGGCCGGTGTGCCCGCGCACCCACTCGAACCGGGCGTTGCGGCCGACCATCGCGGCGTCGAGCGCCTGCATGATCTCGAGGTTGAGCACGGGGGAGCCGTCGCGCTTGCGCCAGCCCTTGCGCTTCCAGCCGGGCATCCACTTGGTGATCGCGTCGATGACGTAGCGGCTGTCGCAGTGGATGACGAGCTCGTCGTCGAGGTGCGCCGTCGCCCGCAGCAGCTCGAGCACCGCCGTCAGCTCGCCCTGGTTGTTGGTGCCGTGCGGCCAGCCGCCCGCGGCCCAGCAGGCGTCGTCGACGTACCAGGCCCACCCGGCGGGGCCGGGGTTGCCGAGCGCGGATCCGTCGGCGGCGGCGATGATCATGCGGGTCCTTCCGGGGGCGTGCGGGGCGGCGACCATGCTATCCACAGGTCGGTTTCGAGTTCTCCACCAGTCGAACAAAGTTTCGAATGTGTGGTACTTTCCTGCCAGAATAGAGGCATGTCGAACCCCCTCGCAGCCCTCGCCGCGCACGTCGATGCGCTCGGTGGCGAGTGGGTGGGGGCGTTGCCCGCGGGTGGTGGGGTGCGGGGTGATCTGCAGTCCGAGGTCGAGCGCATGAGCGACGCCGGGCTGGTGCGGGTGACGGATGCGGTGGCGCAGGTGCGTCGCGACACCGAGGCGCTGCTCGCGCGGGTCGCCGACGAGGTCGCGCGGCGGTCCCGGTCGGAGTTCGGGTCGGAGGGGCTCGCGAAGCAGCAGGGCTTCCACAACCCGGCGCGGCTGGTGGCGTCGTCGACCGGTGGGTCGACGGGTGACGCCATGCGGCTGCTCAGTGTCGGCGCGGCGACGCGTGAGCGCGAGTCGTTCTCAGGCGAGCGGATGCCCGCGAAGCACCCCTCCGTCGCCGCGGCCGTGGGTGCCGGGTCGATCAGCCTCGACGCGGCGTCGGCGATCACGTCGATGCTCGAGCGCGTGGCGCTGCGCGCCGATCCCGAGGCGATGCGGGGCGTGGAGGCGACGCTCGTCTCGCACGCTGAGTCGCTGCCGCTGGCGATGCTGCAGCGGGCGATCCGGCACGCCGAGGCGATGCTCGACCAGGACGGCGTGGCGCCCCGCGAGGAGGAGCTGCGCCAGCAGCGCGGCATCACGTTGCGCGAGGGGCGCGACGGCATGGTGCACGTGTCGGGCCGGCTCGACCCCGAGACCGCCGCACCCGTGAAGGCCGCGCTCGAGTCGCTCGTGAGCGACGCGCTGCGCCGGCGTCCCGAAGCGCCCATCGACGACCACCGCACGATCCCGCAGCTGCAGGCGGACGCACTCGCCGACCTCGCCCGGCACTGCCTGGGCTGCCGTGACACGCTTCCGCCGCTCGCGAAGACCACCGCAGTCGTGCGCGTCGACCTCGAGACCCTCCGCGACGGCCTCGGCGTCGCGACGATCGACGGCATCGACCAGCCGGTCTCGGCGGCCACGGCACGTCGCATGGCGGCCGACGCCGAGCTCATCCCGGTGGTGCTCGGCGGCGACAGCGTGCCGCTCGACCTCGGTCGCGCCGCACGCCTGTTCACGAAGGAGCAGCGCCTCGCGCTCGGCGAACGCGACGGCGGGTGCGCCAGTTGCGGCCAGAACATCGGCTACGTGGAGGCACACCACATCCGCTGGTGGGAGCGCGACGCCGGCCCGACCGACCTCGACAATGGAGTCCTGCTCTGCAGCTTCTGCCACCACCGCGTCCACGACGACGGCTGGACCATCAGCGTGCGCGACGGTACCGTCTGGTTCACGCCACCCCCGCACGTCGACCCCACCCTCACCCCACGCCTCGGCGGCCGCGCCCGCTTCGAGGTGAAGCTCGACGCTGCCGCGTAGGTGTGCGCCGTCGCATGCCTGGCGAGTTGGCGGCGTGCGCGCACGCCTGTGCCCGCCGCGAGCGCAGGCGCATAGCCATCGCGTCGCCCTCGCAAGCCAGCATGTCGGCAGCCACGCGTAGACTTGCCCGGTGATCCTCCAGGGCTTTCTCACGGCGCTTTCGCGCGCCTCCACGTTCGACGAAGCCCTCGCGCAGGCCACGCGCAGCGCCGAGTTCTCCGCACTCCCGGGCCTCGACGCACCGCTCGTCGCCGGCCTGCTCACCCGCCGCATCGAAGCCGACGAACCGCCGGCCCTGCTGCTCATCGCACCCACCAGCCGCGAGGCCGAATCCCTCCGCGGCGCACTCGCCCCGTACCTGCCCGACGACACCGAACTCCTCGAGTTCCCCGCCTGGGAGACGCTCCCGCACGAACGCCTGAGCCCCAGCGCCGAGACCGTCGGGCGCCGCCTCCACGCCATCCGCCGCATGGCCGAGTGGACGGAATCCGAGCGCCCGAGGCATCCGCTCATCATCACCGCCTCGGTCCGCGCCGCCCTGCAGCCCGTCGCCGACAACCTCGCGACCCTCGAACCGATCCGCCTCGCCGCCGGCAGCCGTGGCCACGACCTGGCCCGCATCGCCGAACAGCTCGTCGACCTCGCCTACTCGCGCGTCGACATGGTCTCCCGCCGCGGCGAGTTCGCCGTCCGCGGCGGCATCCTCGACGTCTTCCCGCCCACCGCCGACCACCCCCTGCGCATCGAGTTCTTCGGCGACGAAGTCGACCAGCTCCGCGCATTCTCGGTCGCCGACCAGCGGTCGCTGCCCGACCCCATCGACGAGGCCGTCCTCGCCCCCAGCCGCGAACTGCTGCTCACCCCGCCGGTGCGCCAACGCGCCCGCGAGATGGTGCACGAGTTCCCCGGCCTCGCCGGCATGCTCGAGAAGTTCGCCGAGGGCATCCCCGTCGAGGGCATGGAATCGCTCGCCCCCGCGCTGCTCGAACGCCTCGTGCCGATCACGCACTACCTGCCCGAGGGCGCCGCCGTCGCCGTCATCTCGCCCGAACGCGTCGAGAGCCGCGCCGTCAGCCTCGCCGAGACGAACCAGGAGTTCCTCTCCGCCGCCTGGAGCGCCGCCACCGCCGGCGCCGCCGCCCCCATCGACCTCGCGTCCGGCGACTTCCTCTCAGTCGCCGAACTCCGCGAGGACGCCCTGTTCAGTGCACCCGGCGAACCCGACCCCGGCCGCGTCTGGTGGACCTTCAGCGGCTTCGACATGGGCGACGCCGTCGACGTGGTCGGCGCCGAGGGCGCGGGTGCAGGGCGAGCGGATGCCTCCGGCAGCACCGGAACCGCCAACGCGAGCGCGACCTCGGCCAGCGGGTTCGCGACCACCGGTGGCGGGTCGAGCGCCGGCTCCGCACCATCGAGCGGCCCCGCAGCATCCGTCACCGCACCCGGCGCAGCGTCGACCACCGGCACGGCCCTGCGCGTGCTCGCCACCCCCGTGCCGAGCTTCCACGGCAACGTCGACGGCGCCGTCGCGCACGTCGCCGCCCGCCTCCGCGACGGCTGGAGCCTCGTCATCGCCGCCGCCGGATCCGGCCTCGTCGAACGCGCCCGTGACGTGCTCGCCGAGCACGAGCTCGCCGGCCGCATCGTCGACGCCGTCCCCGCCGACCCCGAACCCGGCGTCGCCTACCTCGTGCAGGCCGACGCGACCACCGGCTTCGACCTGCCCGACGCGAAGCTCGGCCTCATCGCCGAGGCCGAGTTCTACGGCCGCGCCGCCGGCTACGACGCCCGCCAGGGCAAGAAGCTCGCGAGCCGCCGCCGCAACGTCGTCGATCCGCTGCAGCTGAAGCCCGGCGACCACGTCGTGCACCAGACCCACGGCATCGGCCGCTTCGTCGAGATGGTGCAGCGCGAGGTCGCCGCCGGCGCCCGCCCCACCGGCCCCAGCCGCACCGCGGGCGTGCAGCAGGCGCCGACGATCGTGCGCGAGTACCTCGTGCTCGAGTACGCACCCAGCAAGCGCGGCCAGGCCGGCGATCGCCTCTACGTGCCGACCGATCAGCTCGACCTGCTCAGCCGCTACGTCGGCGGCGAGGCGCCGTCGCTCAGCAAGATGGGCGGCAGCGACTGGGCGCAGGCCAAGGGCAAGGCCCGCCGCGCCGTGCGCGACATCGCGGTCGAGCTCGTGAAGCTCTACTCCGCCCGCATGGCCGCGAAGGGCCACGCGTTCGGTCCCGACACCCCGTGGCAGCACGAGCTCGAGGAGGCGTTCCCGTACGCCGAGACCCCCGACCAGCTCCAGACCATCGATGAGGTCAAGGCCGACATGGAACGGCCCATCCCGATGGACCGCCTGCTCGCCGGCGACGTCGGGTTCGGCAAGACCGAAGTCGCCGTGCGCGCCGCGTTCAAGGCCATCCAGGACGGCACCCAGGTCGCGATGCTCGTGCCCACGACCCTGCTCGTGAAGCAGCACCTCGAGACGTTCCAGGAGCGGTTCGCCGGCTTCCCGGTGCACGTGCGCGCCCTCAGCCGCTTCCAGACCGACAAGGAGGCGAAGGAGGCGATCGACGGCCTCGCCGACGGCAGCGTCGACATGGTCATCGGCACCCACCGCCTGCTCACCGAGAAGATCACGTTCAAGAACCTCGGGCTGCTCGTCATCGACGAGGAGCAGCGCTTCGGCGTCGAGCACAAGGACCGCATCAAGCAGCTGAAGACCAACGTCGACATCCTCGCGATGAGCGCCACGCCCATTCCGCGCACGCTCGAGATGGCCGTCACCGGCATCCGCGAGATGTCGACGCTCGCGACGGCGCCGGAGGACCGGCATCCGATCCTCACCTTCGTCGGCCCGTACTCCGACAAGCAGGTCGGCGCCGCGATCCGCCGCGAGATGCTGCGCGAGGGCCAGGTGTTCTTCGTGCACAACCGCGTCTCGTCGATCAACCGCGTCGCCGCCCAGCTCGCCGAGCTCGTGCCCGAGGCGCGCATCGCCGTCGCCCACGGCCAGCTCAACGAGCACGTGCTCGAGCAGATCGTCGTCGACTTCTGGGAGCGCAAGTTCGATGTGCTCGTCTCCACGACGATCATCGAGACCGGCCTCGACATCTCGAACGCGAACACGATCATCATCGACCGCGCCGACAAGTACGGCCTCAGCCAGCTGCACCAGCTGCGCGGCCGCGTCGGCCGCAGCCGCGAGCGCGCCTACGCGTACTTCCTCTACGACGAGCAGAGGCCGCTCAGCGAGACCGCGCACGACCGCCTCTCGACCATCGCGGCGAACAACGAGCTCGGCAGCGGCATGCAGGTGGCGTTGAAGGACCTCGAGATCCGCGGAGCGGGCAACCTGCTCGGCGCCGAGCAGGCCGGGCACATCGCGGGTGTCGGCTTCGATCTCTACCTGCGCATGATCGGCGAGGCGGTGTCGGCGTTCCGCGGCGACGTGGCCGAGGGGCAGACCGAGCTGCGACTCGAGCTGCCGGTCGACGCGCACATCCCCGATGCCTACGTCGACAGCGAGCGCCTGCGCCTCGAGGCGTACCAGAAGCTCTCCGCGGCGAGCGGCCCGAACGCGAAGGACGACCAGATCGACCTCGTGGTCGAGGAGCTCTCCGACCGCTACGGCACCCCGCCCGAGGAGGTCGCGAACCTCGTGCTCGTCTCGCGCCTGCGCCGCCGTGCCCAGCGCGCCGGCCTCGGCGAGCTCGTCGCGACCGGCTCGAAGCTGCGCATCGGCCCCGCCCGCCTGCCCGACTCGAAGCTGGTGCGCATGCAGCGCCTCTACCCGGGCGCGAAGCACTTCCCGCAGAACGACGTGATGCTCGTGCCGCTGCCCGTGAAGCACGGCGAGCCACTGCAGGATGCCGCGCTCATCGCCTGGGTCGGCGACCTCATCGGCGCGCTCTACCCCGAGCCGGAGCCTGCCGCCGCGGCACAGGCCTGAGCGGATGCCCCGGGGCGCGCGCCGCACGGCGCGGGCGCACCCCGCGGCGTCGAGATCAGCGGATTCCGCGAGTCGAGCTGCGCCGGGAGTGACAGCGCGCCCGGGCACCCGAGACGACGGATGCCCCGGAGCAGGCGGCGCCCGACGCGCGCGCCGCCCCGAGGCATCCGACCGCTAGTGCTTCTTCGAGTCCTCGGGGCCTTCCATGCCGCCCTCGAACTCGGGGCCCTCGCCGACGATGACGCTCGGCGCCTCGCCGACCGTCTCCTCGTGCTTCGGCGCCAGCGCGGCCTTCTTGTAGCGCGCCGAGAGCATGGTCACGATCACGGCCGACATGAGGATCGCCACGCCCGAGCCCAGCAGCACCGCGAGCACGCCCTCGTTGCGGACGAGCACGTCGCTGCGGAACGCGAGCTCGTTCATGAGCAGCGCGACCGTGAAGCCGATGCCGCCGAGCGCACCCACGCCGATGAGGTCGCTGAACGTGAGCGGCTTCGATTCGGCGTTGCGATGGGTGAAGAGCCCGCCGATCCAGCCGGCGAGCGTGATGCCGATGATCTTGCCGAACGGCAGCGCGACCGCGATGCCCCAGAACGCCGGGCTGAGCTCGCTCGGGCGCACCTCGGGGAACGGCACCATGGCGGCGGTGAGGGCGAACAGCGGCAGGATCACGCCGTTCGACCACGGCTCGACGACGTGCGCGACGCGACCGCCGGGGCGGCGCGCGATCACGAAGCCGAGCAGCACGCCCGCGATGGTCGCGTGCACGCCCGACAGGTAGACGAAGTACCAGGTCAGTGCGGCCAGCGCGATGAGCACGAGCGTGATGGGCACCTGCGGCTTGCGCGCGAGGATCCACCGCGAACGCGGGTTCATGAACCGGCTGATGCCGGCGAAGGCGATGAGCGCGATCGCGGCGAAGCCGAGGTAGTCGAGGCGCACGTCGGCGGTGAAGAAGAACGCGATGATGAGGATCGCCACGAGGTCGTCGAGCACCGCCAGCGCGAGCAGGAACACGCGCACGCGGGTCGGGATCCAGCGGCCGAAGAGCGCCAGCACACCCAGCGCGAAGGCGATGTCGGTCGCCGTCGGCACGGGCCAGCCGTTCAACAGCTCGGGGGTGCCGGCGACGAAGATCAGGTAGACGCCCGCGGGCACGAGCACGCCGCCGAGAGCCGCGATCGTCGGCAGCGCGGCCTTCCGCACCGAGTTCAACTCGCCGAGCACCAGCTCGCGCTTCAGCTCGACCGCGACCACGAAGAAGAAGACCGCGAGCAGGCCGTCGGCGATCCAGTGCTCGGCCGACAGGTCGAGCCCGATCCACGGCATGTCGATGTGCGCCTCGATGAGGTGCAGCGCCTGCTCGCCGACCGGCGAGTTCGCGATCACCAGGCCGATGACGGCGGCGGAGAGCAGCAGCAGGGCGGCGTTGCGCTCGGAACGGAGGAAGGTCATGAAGGCCTTTCGTCAGGAGGGGGACTGCGCCGGGGTCGCGACGCCGCGAGGGTTCACGACGCGAACGCCGGCCGACCAGACTTCCCGGCACACCTGCGCGACAGTCTAATCGCCGCGCCGATCGGGTGACGCGGGCGGTCTCGCGTGATGGGATGGTGCGCATGGCGGACGCGACAGGGCAGCAGCCGGGGCCGGAGACGCAGGCGGCGCCGACCACGCAGGAGACGCTCGACGACTACCGCGGGCTCAACGGCCTCGTGCGACTCACCGCACGACTGCGCGGGCCGGGCGGATGCCCCTGGGACGCCGATCAGACCCACGAGTCGCTCGTGCAGTACCTCGTCGAGGAGTCGTGGGAGCTCATCGACGCGATCGAGGCCGGCGACCGCGCCGAGCTCATCGAGGAGCTCGGCGACGTGCTCTACCAGGTGCTCTTCCACGCCGACCTCGCCGCGCACGACCCCTCGGAGGGGTTCGACATCGACGACGTCGCCGACCACATGAGCGCCAAGATGATCTCGCGCCACCCGCACGTGTTCGGCGACCGGCAGGCGGAGTCGGCCGACGACGTGGTCGGCTTCTGGGACGACCTCAAGGCCGAGGAGAAGCCGCACCGCACGAGCGTGCTCGACGGCATCCCGACCGGCATGCCCGCCCTGGCCCGCGCCGACAAGGTGCTCGGCCGCGCCGGTCGCGTCGGGGTCGCGCCCGCCGACCCCGCGCCCGCCGTCTCCGCACCGGCCGACGAGACCGTGCTCGGCGACCTGCTCCTCGCGCTCGTCGCGCGGGCGCGCGCCGACGGGCTCGACGCCGAGCGCGCGCTGCGCGCGGCGACGCGCCGACTCGAGGACGACGTGCGCGCAGCCGAGGCCGGGGCCTGAACGTAGCCACCGCCCGCGACTGGAAGAATGGCCGTCATGCCCAAGACCGTGACGCCCCCGCGCGGAATGCGCGACTTCCTGCCCGCCGAGAAGGCGCGCCGCGAGCGCGCGCTCGCCGTGATCCGGGAGACCTACCGCGTGCACGGCTTCGACGAGATCGAGACCCCGGTCGTCGAGGACTCCGACCGCCTGCACGCCGGCCTCGGCGGCGACAACGAGAAGCTCGCCTTCGCGGTCATGAAGCGCGGCATCACGGCTGAGGACCTCGAGGCCGCAGCGGCATCCGGCGACAGCCTCGCGCTCGCCGACCTCGGCCTGCGGTTCGACTTGACGGTGCCGCTGGCCCGCTTCTACGCCTCGAACCGTGGGGCGCTGCCGCCCGTGTTCCGCGCGGTGCAGATCGCGCCGGTCTGGCGCGCCGAGCGCCCGCAGAAGGGTCGCTACCGCCAGTTCATGCAGTGCGACATCGACATCATCGGCGAGGCCGGCCCGGTCGCCGAGCTCGAGCTGCTGCAGGCCACGCTCGCCACGCTCGACGCGCTCGGGCTCGCCGGCTGCAGCATCCGCCTCAACGACCGCCGCATCCTGCAGGGGCTGCTCGGCAGCTGGGGCGTCGACGACCCGGGGCTGCGCGAGCGCGCGCTGATCACGCTCGACAAGCTCGACAAGATCGGCGCGACCGGCGTGGCTGAGGAGCTCGCGACGCTCGGCATCGACCGCCCCGGCATCGTCGACGAGATCGCCGAGCTCGCCGCCGCCGACTGGACGATCGCCGACGACGGCGCACCCGCCTGGCTCGACGCCGAGGCGTTCGGCGACCTGCGCGCGCTGCGCGACGCGCTGCCCGGGGCATCCGTCGACTTCGACCCCACCCTCGTGCGCGGCATGGGGTACTACACCGGCACGATCTTCGAGATCGCGCACCCCGACCACGGCTACTCGCTCGGCGGCGGCGGACGCTACGACCACATGATCGGCCGCTTCCTCGGCCAGGAGGTGCCCGCGTGCGGGTTCTCGATCGGGTTCGAGCGCATCGTCGACCTCGTCGAGCTGGGTGGCGAGGGCACGCACGACGACGTCGTGCTGGTGCACGACCGAGACGTCGACCCCGCCGACCTCGTCGGCCTCAAGGCGCAGCTCGTCGCGGCCGGTTCGCGGGTGCGCCTCGAGCGCCGCGTGAAGAACACGCGCGCCCTGCTCGAGCGGGTCGCCGCCGACGGATTCTCGCGCTTCGCGTTCGTGAACGCAGGGCTGACGGATGCCACCGAGCTGGAGTTCCGGCCCCTCGACTGAGCGGCTGCGAGCGCCGTCGCCGTCTCACTAGAGTGGTGAGCGGACCACGACGGGGTCGTCCGAGACACCACCACCACGTAAGGAGAGATCGTGGCATTCATCGAAGCTGTAGGCGCGCGCGAGATTCTGGATTCGCGCGGCAATCCGACGGTCGAGGTCGAGGTGCTGCTCGACGACGGCTCCCTGGCCCGCGCGGCGGTGCCTTCGGGCGCGTCGACCGGTGCGTTCGAGGCGTACGAGCTGCGTGACGGCGACGCCGACCGCTACCTCGGCAAGGGCGTGCAGAAGGCCGTCGAGTCGGTGCTCGACGTGCTCGGCCCGGCCATCGAAGACCTGGAGGCGAGCGACCAGCGCGTCGTCGACGCCGCGCTCATCGACGCCGACGGCACCGACAACAAGAGCCGCCTGGGCGCGAACGCCATCCTCGGCGTGAGCCTCGCCACCGCGAAGGCCGCGGCCGACTCGGCCGACCTGCCGCTGTTCCGCTACCTGGGCGGCCCGAACGCGCACACGCTGCCCGTGCCGATGATGAACGTCATCAACGGCGGCGCGCACGCCGACACCGGCGTCGACATCCAGGAGTTCATGCTCCTGCCGATCGGCGCCGAGTCGTTCTCCGAGGCGCTGCGCTGGGGCGCCGAGTCGTACCACGCGCTGAAGAGCCTGCTGAAGTCGAAGGGCCTCTCCACCGGCCTCGGCGACGAGGGCGGCTTCGCCCCCGACCTGCCCAGCAACGCCGCCGCGCTCGACCTCATCACCGAGGCCATCGAGAAGGCCGGCTTCACCATGGGCGCCGACTTCGGCCTCGGGCTCGACGTCGCCTCGACCGAGTTCTTCGCCGACGGCGTCTACACGTTCGAGGGCAAGTCCCGCTCGGCCGACGAGATGGTCGCGTACTACGAGGAGCTCCTCGCGAACTACCCGCTCATCACCATCGAGGACCCGCTCGCCGAGGACGACTGGGACGGCTACGCCTCGCTCACGAACGAGATCGGCAGCAAGGTGCAGCTCGTCGGCGACGACTTCTTCGTCACCAACCCGACGCGCCTCGCCAAGGGCATCGAGATGGGCGCCGCGAACTCGATCCTCGTGAAGGTCAACCAGATCGGCACGCTCACCGAGACGCTCGACGCCGTCGCCCTCGCGCAGCGCTCCGGCTACACCGCAGTGCTCTCGCACCGCTCGGGCGAGACCGAGGACACGACGATCGCCGACCTCGCCGTCGCCACCGACTGCGGCCAGATCAAGACGGGCGCGCCGGCCCGGAGCGAGCGCGTCGCGAAGTACAATCAACTCCTGAGGATCGAAGAGGAGCTCGGCGAGGCCGCGGTGTACGCGGGCCGCGCGGCGTTCCCCCGCTTCTCCGCCTGACGCACGGGGGTCGGGGCGGCCGCGGGGCCGCCCCGACCGCGCCGCGCCGGGGAGGAGTCGCATGCCCGAGTCCTCCGTGGGCGCCTGGCTGCGCGGCATCCGCTTCTCCGGGTTCACCGTGATCATGCTCGCGCTGGCCGTGCTCGCCGTGGTCGTGCTCGCGCCGACCCTGCGCGTCTGGGCCGAGCAGCGCGCCCAGATCGCCGCACTCGAGGCCGACGTCGCCGAGCAGCAGGCGGCGGTGCGCGAGTTGCGCGCCGAGCGCGAGCGGTGGGACGACCGCACGTTCGTCATGTCGCAGGCCCGCGACCGCCTCTACTACGTGCTGCCCGGCGAGGTGAGCTACCTCGTCATCGACGACCTCGAGCCCGCCGACGTCGCCGAGGAGGCCGCGCCGATCTCGACCGAGGTCGTGCAGGCCGACGCCGACTGGTCGCGCACGCTGCTCGCGTCGCTGCTCGCGGCGGGCACCGCCACCGACGCATCCGAGGGAGACGGCTGATGCGCCCACCGTTCGAGCAGGCCTCCGCCCGTGACATCAGGATCGTCTCGGCGCAGCTCGGCCGACCCGCGCGGAACGTGCTCGGCATCCCCGCGCGGTGCGTGTGCGGGGCCCCGACGGTCGTCGCCACGTCGCCGCGCCTCAGCGACGGCACGCCGTTCCCGACGCTCTACTACCTCACGCACCCCGCCGCGACAGCGGCGATGAGCTACCTCGAGGCCGCCCAGCTCATGGTCGAGTACACCGAGCTGCTCGCGAGCGACGACGCCGTGCGCGCCGCCTACCGGGCCGCGCACGAGTCGTACCTCGCCGACCGCGAGGGCTTCCTCGACGTGCCCGAGCTGCACGGCGTCTCGGCGGGCGGCATGCCGACGCGCGTGAAGTGCCTGCACGCGCTCGCCGCCCACTCGCTCGCCGCCGGGCCGGGGCTCAACCCGATCGGCGACCTCGCGATCGAGGCGTCGTCGTGGAAGCCCACGGTGTGCGTCTGCGTCGACTACGGCGTCGACGACGAGGCGAACGCGGATGCCCCGGGCGGCACGCCCGCCGAGGGGGAGTCGTGACCTCGGAGCATCCGCCCCGCCGTTCGCACCGGTCGTCTCGGGCCGCGCGCCGCATCGCCCGCGGCGTCGCCATCGTGGCATCCGTCGCCGTGCTCGTCGCGGTGCCGCTGCCCGCGCAGGCCGACACCGTGCGCGACCGCCAGTACTGGCTCACCGACTACGGCTTCACGACCGCGTGGCAGACCACGCAGGGCGACGGCGTGACCGTCGCGGTCATCGACACGGGCATCGACTCGTCGGTCACCGAGCTGCAGGGCGCGGTCGTCGGCGGCACGGATGTCTCGGGCATCGGCTCGCCGAACGGACAGTCGCCCGTGGGCGACGACGCGAACCACGGCACGTGGGTGGCGTCGCTGCTCGCCGGCCGCGGCACGGGCGAGGGCAACGGCGTCATCGGCGTCGCCCCGCAGGCCGACCTGCTGTCGGTGTCGGTCGCGTTCGGGCAGACCGAGGAGGGGTCGATCAGCACCGACGACCAGATCGCCGCGGGCGTGCGCTGGGCCGTCGACAACGGCGCCGACGTCATCAACATGTCGCTCACCCGCAACACGCGCGACTGGCCCGAGAGCTGGGACGACGCGTTCGGGTACGCGTTCGCGAACGACGTCGTCGTGGTCGCCGCGGCCGGCAACCGGGGGAGCGGCACCACCGAGGTGGGTGCGCCGGCGACGATCCCGGGCGTGCTGACCGTCGCAGGCGTCGACATCGATCGCGAGGTGAGCTTCGACGCGTCGTCGCAGGGCATCTCGATCGGGGTGTCCGCACCGAGCGAGCAGCTCGTCGGCGTGCAACCGGGCAACACGGGCTACGTGCTGTGGGACGGCACGTCCGGCGCCGCGCCGCTCGTGAGCGGGCTGGTCGCGCTGGTGCGCTCGGCGTACCCGGAACTCGACGCGAACAACGTGATCCAGCGAGTGATCGCGACCGCCGACCCCGACGGGCACGAGGTGCCGAGCCCGCTCTACGGCTGGGGCCTCATCGACCCGCCGGCGGCGCTGACCGCCGAGGTCGAGCCGGTGAGCACGAACCCCATGGGCGACCTGTCGCAGTGGGTGACGATCCACCGCCGCGCCGACCTGCCGACGAGCGGCGAGGAGGTCGACGACGAGACCCAGGAGATCGTGCCGTTCGCCGACCCACCCGACCCGCAGTCGCGCGTCGCGCTGACGCTGTGGCCGACGCCGTCAACGCTGGCCTACATCACCCTGCCGCTCGCCCTGCTGTTGGGGTTTGGTACTCTGGCAACGCTGTTGGGCATCGGTGCCACTCGGCATATCCGGCGCACGTCGCGCCATGAAACGTGACCGCGGTCGGGAGTACAGTGTTCGCACGCCCCCACGCACCCACCAACTGAGGAGTTCATTCACCGTGCCCAAGATTCTCATCGTCGGTGGCGGCTATGCCGGGTTCTACACCGCGTGGAAGCTCGAGAAGTGGCTGCGCGCCGGTGAAGCGGAGGTCACGGTCGTCGACCCGCTGCCGTACATGACGTATCAGCCGTTCCTTCCCGAGGTCGCCGCCGGCTCGATCGAGCCCCGCCACTCGGTGGTCGCGCTGCGCCGCCACCTCCGCAAGACCAACGTCATCACCGCGAAGGTCACCAACATCGACCACGCGTCGAAGCAGGCGAACATCTCGCCCGAGGGCGCCGACGACTACCAGTTCGACTACGACATCGTCGTGGTCACCGGCGGCGCCGTCTCGCGCACCTTCCCCATCCCCGGCATCGCCGAGAACGCGTATGGGCTGAAGACCATCGAGGAGGCCGCCGCGATCCGCGACCGCCTGCTCACCAACTTCGACAAGGCCGCGAACCTCCCGGCCGGCCCCGAGCGCGACCGCCTGCTCACGGTCGTCGTGGTCGGCGGCGGCTTCGCCGGCATCGAGGTGTTCGCCGAGCTGCGCTCGTTCGCCAGCTCGCTGCTCGAGTTCTACCCGCAGCTGAGCTTCGACGACACCCACTTCCACCTCATCGAGGCGATGGGCCGCATCATGCCCGAGGTGTCGCTGCCCACGAGCCACTGGGTCATCAAGCACCTCGCCCAGCGCGGCGCCGAGATCCACCTCGACACGCAGCTCAAGTCGGCCGTCGACGGGCACATCGAGCTCTCGACCGGCCAGACCATGGATTCCGACCTCATCGTCTGGACCGCCGGCGTCATGGCGAACCCGCAGATCGTGCGCAACTCCGACCTGCCCGTCGAGGAGCGCGGCCGCATCAAGACCCGCCCCGACCTGCGCGTCGGCGACGAGGATGACATCGTCGAGGACGCCTGGGCGGCCGGCGACATCAGCGCCGTGCCCGACCTCACCGGCGGCGGCGTGGGCGGCTACTGCGTGCCCAACGCCCAGCACGCCGTGCGTCAGGGCAAGCTGCTCGCGAAGAACGTCGTCGCCGTGCTGCGCGGCGAGGAGCCGCGCGACTACGTGCACAAGAACCTCGGTGCCGTGGCCGGCCTCGGCATCGGCTCGGGCGCCTTCCAGTCGGGCAAGTTCGCCATGAAGGGCCTCATCGCCTGGTTCGCGCACCGCGGCTACCACGGCCTCGCCATCCCGAGCTGGGAGCGCAAGCTCCGCGTGTTCTGGGGCTGGTGGAACAACTTCTGGCTCGGTCGCGACATCGTCTCGCTCGAGGCCCGGCAGACGCCGCGCGCCGCGTTCGAGGAGTTCGCCGCGCGTCCGAAGCCGCCGGCCGAGGCCGCGCCGAAGGCGCCCGCCGCGAAGAAGCCGCGTGCTGCGGCGAAGAAGCCCGCGGAGGCAGCGGCCGCCAAGTAGCCGCCCGCACACCTCGTTCGAACGCGCCGCCCGCCTGCATCACGCAGGTCGGCGGCGCGTTCGCGTTCGCGGCGCGGTCGCCCCGTGGCATCCGCTCGGTAAGGTGAGGGCGCGGCACCGACCGCCGCTGCTCCCGTAGCCCAACTGGCAGAGGCAGGCGACTTAAACTCGCCCGAGTCTGGGTTCGAATCCCAGCGGGAGCACCGTGTTCGGCGACTTCTGGAGTTTCTTCATCGAGGGTGCATCCGAATCCGTACTCCATGCGGAAGTACAGATATCGGGTCGAATCGCACCCGCCGATCGAAAGGGAAAGTCCAATGAAGCGCATTCTCGCCACCGGATTCATCGTCGGCCTCGCCGTGGTCGGCTTCGCCGCGCCGGCTCAGGCCGCGGGGCACATGGGGCCCAACGACAACGCCTGCTTCGGTCAGGTGCACAAGACCATCAACACCGAGGGCGCGCTCGGCTTCACGAACGTCGGCGACGTCGTCAAGGCCATCGGCGGGCAGGGCAAGAACGACACCGCCCGCGGTGTCTGCGCGGCCGACTAGACGTCGGCTGGGGTCGGGCCCTGGGGAACGGCCCGACCCACCCCGAGCCGTCGACTCGACGGGCGTGATGCTCGCCGGGTCGGCGGTTCGGTTCGTCGGTATACTCCGAGTATGACCACCACGATCAAGGTGAGCGACGAGCTTCGTGACCGCCTCAAGGAACAGGCAGCGCGCGATGGGCTCACGCTCGGCGCGCACCTCGCGCACCTCGCCGATGCCGAGGATCGCAGGTGGCGGCTGAGCGCCCTGAAGGCGGCGATCGCCCGGTCGACGCCGGCGGACGCCGAGTCGCATGCGCACGAGACAGACGAGTGGGAGCGGGCCGAACTCACCGACGCTGAATCGTGACCGACCCGGAGCTCGCGCCGGGCGTGATCGCCTGGGCATCACTCGAGCCGGTGCGAGGCCGCGAACAGGGTGGTCACCGCCCGGTCCTCGTCGTCGCGTCGGCGGGCTACCTCGACGCCGTCACGACTCTCGCGATCGTGCTGCCGATCACCACGACCGACCGCGGCTGGCCGAACCACGTGCGCGTCGAGGGGGCGAGCGGACTCGACCGAACCTCCTGGGTGATGACCGAGCAACCGCGAACCCTTTCTCGTGACCGCCTCACCTCGGTCGGAGGTCAGGTCTCGCCGGAGACCCTCGCCGCGGTTCGCATGTGGCTCGGCGACTTCCTCGACCTCTGACGAGTCAGCGCATGCGACGCCGAAGCAGCAGCGCGGCGACGACGGATGCCACGGCCAGGATGCCCACCAGCCACGCCAGCGCGACCCAGATGTCGGCACCCACGGGGGAGCCCGCGAACAGCGCGCGCATCGAGTCGACGATCGCGGTGACCGGCTGGTGCTCGGCGAACCACGCGACCGGCGCGGGCATCGAGTCGGTCGGCACGAACGCCGAGCTGATGAACGGCAGGAAGATGAGCGGGTAGCTGAACGCACTCGCCCCGTCGACCGACTTCGCCGACAGCCCGGCGATCACCGCGAGCCAGGTGAGCGCGAGCGTGAACAGCATAAGCACGCCGACGATCGCGAGCCAGGCCCAGACGGATGCCCCGGTGCGGAAGCCCATCGCGAACGCGACGCCGACCACGATGGCCACCGACACGAGGTTCGCGACGAGCGACGTGAGCACGTGCGCCCAGAGCGCGCTCGACCCGGCGATCGGCATCGACCGGAACCGGTCGAACAGGCCGCCCTGCAGGTCGAGGAACAGCCGGTACGCGGTGTACGCGACTCCCGACGCGACGGTGATGAGCAGGATGCCCGGCAGCAGGTAGTCGACGTACGCGACCCCGCCACCGACGTCGATGGCGCCGCCCAGCACGTAGACGAACAGCAGGAGCAGCGCGATCGGCGTGACCGCGGTGGTGAGGATCGTGTCGGGGCTGCGCAGCACGTGTCGCAGCGACCGGCCGGTGAGCACGCCCGTGTCGGCGAGCGGGTGGATGGCGGTCATGGGAGTTCCGTTCCGGTGGGGGCGGACGCGCCGCTCGGTGCATCCGCTGCGCTCATGACGCCGATGACCGCGAGGAAGACCTGTTCGAGGGAGGGCTGGCGCTCGACGACCTCGACCTCGGCTGGCGGCAGCAGCCGCCGCAGCTCGTCGAGGGTGCCCTCGTGCGCCACGACGCCGTCGTGCAGGATCGCGATGCGGTCGGCGAGCCGCTCGGCCTCCTCGAGGTGCTGCGTGGTGAGCAGCACGGAGGTGCCGTCGGCCGCGAGGGCCGCGACGGTCTCCCACACCTCGTTGCGGGCCTGCGGGTCGAGCCCGGTGGTGGGCTCGTCGAGGAAGATGACGGGCGGTTCGCCGACGAGGCTCATGGCGATGTCGAGCCGGCGACGCATGCCGCCGGAGTACTTCGCGGCGGGCCGGTCGGCGGCATCGGCGAGCGAGCACCGTGCGAGCAGGTCGTCGGCCACGGCGGTCGGATGCGGGAGGTGACGCAGCCGCGCCACCAGCACCATGTTCTCGCGGCCGGTGAGCACGTCGTCGATCGCGGTGAACTGGCCGGTCAGGCTGATCGACGCGCGCACGTCGCGCGGCGCGGTCGCGACATCGTGGCCGAGCACCCGCGCGCTTCCCGCGTCGGCGGCGAGCAGCGTCGAGAGGATGCGGACCAGGGTGGTCTTGCCCGCACCGTTCGCGCCGAGCAGGGCGACGATGCTGCCGGGCGCCACCTCGAGGTCGACGCCGCGCAGCACGTCGAGGTCGCCGAACGACTTCTCGAGGCCGCGCACCTGCACCGCGGCGGTCATGAGCCTGCGCCCCGTTCGGCCTCGTCGATGGCGCGCACGAACCGGGCGCGCTCGGTGTCGATCCACTGCTTGCCCAGGTACGCCCGGGCGAAGGAGTCGGCGAATTCGACGGGATCGTCGCCGACGATGTCGCGCAGGGGAGTGCCGTCGACCGCGGCGCGCTCCCACAGGTCGGCCAGGTCGCCGAACATCGTGACGAGGGTGTCGCCGTCGGTGATGCCGCCGGCGTACATGAGGTAGCGGTGCATCGCCTGCGCGGCGGTGCGGTAGGGATCGGCGAGGCCGGCGATGCGCGCGCGGTCCTGTCGGTACTGCTTCTTCTGCTCGAGCGACCCGGTGAGGGCCTCGATCCACTTGGCGGCCATGTCAGCGCGCTCCTTCGTTCGTGTCGTTCGTGTCGTTCGTGTCGTTCGTGTCGTGGTGCGGGGCGGGCTCGGGGCGCAGGTGCCCGATCCGCTCCGCGAGGAAGTCCCAGGTGGCCCAGAACTCGTCGAGCACCGCCTGGCCGGCGGCGTTCAGCGTGTAGACCTTGCGCGGCGGCCCCTTCTCGGAGGGGACGCGTTCGACGTCGACGAGCCCGCGCTGCTCGATGCGCACCAGCAGCGCGTAGACGGTGCCCTCGGCGATGTCGGCGAAGCCCTGCTCGCGCAGGCGGGCCGTGATCTCGTAGCCGTAGGCGGGCGCCGTCGCGAGCAGCGCCAGCACGATGCCCTCCAGCGTGCCCTTCAGCATCTCGGTCATCTGCTTCGCCACGAGTCGTGCCGCCCATCTGGTCAGTGTCACTGAGTACCGGTACATAGTAAGCACGAGTACCGGTACTTGGCAAGACCGAGTAGTGAACGGGGTGAGCGGATGCCGCCGAAGTGGACGTGCGCGCCCGGCCCTGTCGCCCGCGCCCACTCCGCCGATACAGTTGCCCCGAACGGGCATCTTGCGAGCGGGTGGAGGGCGCGATGGCGGACGTGATCGAGATCGAGGGGCTGCACAAGCATTTCGGGAAGGTGCGGGCGCTCGACGGCCTCGACCTCCGGCTGGCCGAAGGGCAGGTGCTCGGATTCCTCGGGCCGAACGGCGCGGGCAAGTCCACGACGATCCGCGTGGTGCTCGGGCTCATGCGCAAGACCTCCGGGCAGGTGCGCCTGTTCGGCGACGACCCCTGGGCCCACGCCGTGCGCCTGCACCGCCGGCTCGCCTACGTGCCCGGCGACGTCGCGCTCTGGCCGCAGCTCACCGGAGGCCAGTGCATCGACGTGCTCACCTCGTCGGGCCCGGCCGTGAACGCCGAGCGCCGCGACGCGCTCATCGAGCGGTTCGACCTCGACCCGACCAAGCGCGTGCGCGACTACTCCAAGGGCAACCGGCAGAAGGTCGCGCTCGTCGCCGCGTTCTCGGCCGAGGCCGACCTGCTGGTGCTCGACGAGCCGACCAGCGGGCTCGACCCGCTCATGGAGGAGGTCTTCCGCGAGACCGTGGCGGAACGCGCCGCCGACGGGGCATCCGTGCTGCTCTCGAGCCACATCCTGAGCGAGGTCGACGCGCTCTGCGAGGACGTCGCGATCGTGCGCAAGGGGACGATCGTGCGCTCCGGCAGCGTCGCCGAGCTGCGAAGCCTCTCCCGCACGTCGGTGCACGCCGTGACCACGAGCCCCGCGCCCACGCTCGACCACGCGACGGTGTCCGGCCTCCAGCGCACGCCCGCGGGCGAGGGCACCGAGCTGAGCTTCTCGGTCGACCCCGGAGCGCTCGACACGGTGCTGCCACCCGTGCTCGCCGCGGGGGTGAGTGCGCTGACCGTGCGCCCGCCGAGCCTCGACGAGCTCTTCCTCAGCGAGTACGAGGACGCGTGATGACCGCCACCACCGAGGCGCGCGAGACCGGCGCGCGGCCCGCCGAGCCCGCCGGCAGCGGGTTCGGCGCGGTGCTGCGCGTGCAGCTGCGCACGGGCTGGAAGGCGCCGGTCATCTGGGTGCTCGCACTCGTCGGCGGGTACGCCGCGACCGTCGCCGCGCTCGACACCACCTACGGCACCCCCGAACAGCTCGCGACCTACGAGCAGACCGTCGGCTCCGATCCCGCGATGGCCGCGATCAACGGCACGCCCTACGGCGCCGACACCCTCGGCGGAGTCGCCGCCAACGAGTTCGGGTTCATCGCCGCCATCGCGATCCCGCTCATGGGGCTGTTCCTCGTCGCCCGCCAGACCCGAGCGCCCGAGGAGTCGGGCCTGCTCGAACTGCTGCGCTCGCGCGGCGTCGGCCGCCGCGCCCCGTGGACCGCCGCCGTGGTCGTGACGGTCGTCGCGCTGGCGCTCGTCGGCACCGGCATGGCCCTCGTGCTCATCGCGTACGGCGAACCGGCGGATGCCGCGTGGCTGTACGGCGCCTCGATCGCGACGCTGGGCGGGGTCTTCGCCGGCCTCGCGACGTTCGTCGGGCAACTCGTCCGCCGCGCCGCAGGCGTCACCGCGGTGGGCATCATCGTGCTCGGCGGCGCATACCTCACCCGAGCGATCGGCGACGTGCGCGACAACGCCTGGAAGTGGCTCTCGCCGCTGGCCTGGCAGCAGGAGACGCGACCGTTCGCCGACGACAGCCGCGTCTGGCCGCTGCTGCTCGCGCTCGCCGTGGTGATCGTGCTCGTGGTCGCGGGCCTCGTGCTGGTCGGCAGCCGCGACCTCGGCTCGGCGATGGTCGCCTCGCGACCCGGCCCGCGCCGCGCGAGCCGCTTCGGCGCCTCGACCCTCGGGCTCGCGCTGCGCGCCCACGCACCGGCCGGGCTGGGCTGGATCGCCGGCGCGGCCGTCGTGGGCGTCGTGTTCGGCGCGTTCACCGACGACATCGCCGACGCCGTCGCGGCGAACCCCGCACTCGCCGGCATGTTCGGCGCCGACGCGGCCGACCAGGTCAACGAGTCGTACGCGGGCTTCACGCTGCTGCTCATCGCGTTCATGGCGATGGGATGCCTCGCCCAGTCGATGCTCCGACTGCACGGCGAGGAGACGGGCGGGCGACTCGAACCCACGCTCGCGCGGGCCTCGCACCGCGTCGGCTGGATGACGACCCACGCCGTCACCGCCGCCGTGTTCGCCTGCATCGCCCTGCTCGTCGGCGGGGCGGGGCTCGCGTGGACCGCGGGCGACCGCGTCGACGGCGTGCTCGCGGCGACCGCCGCCTACCTGCCCGCGGTGCTCGTCATCGGCGGGCTCGGGATGCTGCTCTTCGGCCTCGTGCCCGGCTGGTCGAGCCTCATCTGGCTCGTGCTCGCGTACGCCGTGTTCGCCGACCTGCTCGGCAGCACGCTCTCGCTGCCCGACTGGGCGCTCGCGCTGTCGCCGACGCACGTCGTCGGCGACGTGCCGGTCGACGACGTGGACGCTGCGGCCGAGCTGTGGCTGTCGGTCGTCGCGCTCGGCACGGCGGCCGTCGGGGCGATCGGGTTCCGGCTGCGCGACGTGCCGCGCTGAGCGGGGCATCCGCCCGCCCCTGCACCCTCTGGGGTCAGTTCAGCAGGTCGAGGTAGCGCAGCAGCACGCCCTCGCGGAGCGCCCACGGCGAGACCTCGAGCTCCTTCACCCCGAACGCCCGCATGGTCTCCGCGAGCACGACGCCGCCGGCGACGATCTGGAACGTGCGGTCGGCGGTGATGCCGGGCAGCGCGGTGCGTGCGTCGGCGGGGATCTTCGCCAGGCGCGGCACCCAGTCGTCGAGCTGGCGCAGGCGCAGCAGGCTGCGCTCGTTCGATCCGACGCCGTCGACCACCGAGCCGGCGAGCCGGGCGAGCGATCGGATCGTCTTCGACGAGCCGACCACGTGCGCCGGGTCGGGCAGCGCGGCGAACTGCTCGCGCGCCTCGGCGAGCACGCCCGCCGCATGCGTGCGCAGCGCATCGAGCTGGTCGCGGGTGGGCGGATCGTCGGGGAGGAAGCCGATCGTGGAACGGCCCGCGCCGAGCGGCACCGAGATGGCGACGTCGGGCTGCTCGTCGCCGCCCGCGGCGATCTCGAGCGAGCCGCCGCCGATGTCGAACAGCAGCAACTGCTCGGCCGACCAGCCGTACCAGCGGCGCACGGCGAGGAACGTGATGCGCGCCTCGTCCTCACCCGAGAGCACGCGCAGCTCCACGCCGGTCTCGCGTTCGACGAGCGTGAGCACCTCCTCGCCGTTCGTCGCCTCGCGCAGCGCCGAGGTCGCCAGCGGCAGCATCTCCTCGACGCCCGCCTCCTCGGCGGTCGCGACCGCGCCGCGGATCGCGGTGAGGATCGCGTCGATGCCCTCGTCGCTGATCGCCCCGTCGTCGCCGAGGTAGCGCATGAGCCGGAGCACCGACTTGTGCGAGGCGCTCGGTACCGGTGCGGCGCCGCGATGGGCATCGACCACGAGCAGGTGAACGGTGTTGGAGCCCACGTCGAGCACCCCGAGTCGCATGGGTCGAGCCTATCGGCCGGCGGTGGCCTCCGCGTCGCGCCGGGCCGCGAGCCAGCGGCGCAGTCGTACCGCCACGGCGACTGCCGCGATCACCGCGAGGCCGGCCGCGAGCGCGGGTGCGAGCACCGGCAGGGCGGACTGGGCGTACCGTGCCGAGACGAGCAGTGCGACCAGCACGCCCGCAGCCAGTGCGAGGAGCGCCCACGCGATCGGCGAGCGGTTCATGATCGCGCGGCCCGCCGTGTGCGGCAGCGGCACGAGCAGCGCGGCGGCCGACGTGGCGGCCGAGAGCGTGATGACCGTGAGCACCTCGGCGACGAGCGTGTGTGCGAAGTCGTCGGCGGCGGGCGCGACCTGCAGGCCCGCCCACGTGCCCAGCGCGAGCAGCAGCAGGCCGGTGATGCGCAGTACGGCGACGCGTCCGCGCACGACGGCCGGCGACTGGCCGTCGAAGCGCACGCGCGTGACCACGCCGAACAGCACGACCGCATCGAACCCGACGACGCGGGCCGCGAACGACGCGACGGCGACGAGCACGATGCCCCACGGTGCGGCGACCGCGCGCGCCTGAGCGGTCGGCACCCGGCGCATCAGCACGGCGGGCAGCACGGATGCCACGACGTTGACGATCGCGAGGGCGACGCCGATCGCGAGCAGCGTCCGCAACGCCGTCCCGAGCGCGGCGACCGGTGTCGTGATGAGGGCGAGCAGGGATGCCGCGGAGACGGCGAGGGCGATCGCCGTGCGGCGGCCGATCGGCACGGTCGGCGTACGGTCGAACTCGGCCGCGGCACGGTTGCGGCCCGACGGGTGGAGCGCCGCGCTCGCCGCCCCGGCACGCGCGGGGATGAGCCGCGCCGGCAGGGCCACGGCGACGATCGCGACGAGCGCGGCGACGAGGGCGCCGATCCAGGGCAGCGTCGACGCCGTGGCGACGCCCGGCACCGCGGTCGTGAGGCCGGTCGCGCGCGACCAGTCGCCGGCTGCGCCGGCCTCGACCGTGCCGGCCGTGCCGTCGGCGGACTCCGACGACGAGCCCCCGGTGCCGTCCGTATCGCGGTCGTCGCTTCCCTCGGCCGGATCGGCGCCCGACCCCGAGCCCGCGCCCGTGCGCTCGGACGTGCCGCCCGGGGCATCCGCTTCGTCATCGCCGGCGTCGCCGCCCGCGGCCGTCTCGCCGACGAGCACCGTGATCGCGGTCGGGTTGCTGATGTTGCCCACCGAGTCGGTCTGCAGCGTCGTGAGCACGTGCGAGCCTGCGCCGAGCGCGCTGATGGCGCAGGTCCACGCGCCGTCCGAGCCGACGGTCGCCGTGCAGAGCAGTTCGCCGGCCTCGTAGATCGCGACCTCGGCGCCGGGTTCGCCGACGCCGCGCGCGGTCGCCGCGCCCGTGTCGAGTCGCGCGCCGTCGCGCGGGGTGCGCACGAACGGTGCGGCGGGTGCGGCGCGGTCGACGCTGATGGTCAGGGATGCGCTCGGCGCGGACCGCGACGGGGCGCTGAACCCGGTGGACT
>ENA-ORCW01000180-ORCW01000180.1-marine-metagenome-genome-assembly--contig:-NODE-180-length-68396-cov-5.154613_pt1 | contig 68396 bp, 60 predicted proteins | sample MGYA00237784_ERZ508517 | MGnify/ENA primary metagenome ERZ508517 (study PRJEB26187, sample SAMN06268979) | marine metagenome | isolation source: Tt ae E1 feedstock associated aerobic enrichment on...
GTCCGGCCAGTCGCGGCGCGCCCGCCAGAAGGGCCGGTCGGCGAATGCGCCGCACAGGCGATAGAAATCGCGGCCCACACGGGCATAGCGCATGAAGGCCAGTTCGGCCCTTTCGGTGAAGAATCGCCGGGCAAGCGCCGAACGCTCCGGCGCGCGCAGCATCGTGCGCACGGTGGCCGCGCCCGCGAGCGCGGAGCCCAGCGCCTCGAACACACCATGGCCGGACAGGGGATCGACGGCCAGAGCGGCATCGCCGATGCGTATGGCATCGTCCGCGATCAGGGGGCGACTGAGATAGGGCGTGGCGTTGCGCGCCTGCGGCGGCATAGTCCAGCCGACCGCCCCGATCTCGCGGCCGGCTTGCGACAGGCGCGAGGCGCAGTCGGCGAACAGGGCATCGAGCCCGCCGCGCTTCGGCAGGCCGCCGGCGCTGTCGACGAAGATCTGCAGCACGGCACGCCCGCCCGCGGCAACGCTCCAGGCCCAGCCATCGCCAAAGGCCTCGACCATGGTGAAGGGATCGGCGTCCGGGATGGCGGCCTCCGCGACGAGGGCCGTCGTCTCCGGCCCGCGACGAACCCAGGTGGCAGGCTTCGGTGCGGCGCGTCCACGCGCCTCCACGAGGAACCGCGCCTCGAGGGTGCACGGCGCCCCCGCCTGTGGGAGACCGGCGACGCGCCAGCCTGCCCTCTCCGGCAGCCTTTCGCACTCCGGGCCGCCCCGTCCGAGCCAGATCACGGCGACACCCGCCTGTTCGGCATCGGCGAGGAGCGCCTCGTTGAACGCATCGCGGGCGGTCACATATTCGCTGTTGCGGGCCTCGGGCTGCGTCCCCCACGCGACACGCCTCTGCGCCATCGACCCCATGGCGGCGCGCGCATGTTCAAGCCCGTGAGCCTCCAGCCCCGCCGCGACCCGGTCCGAGAGTCCCTCGATCCGCCCGCCGGGCCGCTGCGCGGTGACCAGCGCCACCGGAATGCCCGAACGTGCGAGGTCGGCGGCGAACGTGACGCCGGCCGGCCCGCCGCCCAGAACGGCGACTGTATATGTGCGCTCCACGGCCATCGCGATCGTCCGGAAAGCAGGCTCCGTCCCTTCGTCTCCTTCTCCCGAAGACTAGCGCATTTCCGGCGTGGCGTGCATGCCCGGACACCCTCGTCGCGACGGAACCGGCCGCTTTCGATTTCCATTGCGGTCTCTATACTGAGCGCTGGTTCGATTGGCGGAGAAAACCCGGATGGGGGACGCCCCCTACGACATCGCTATCGTCGGCGGCGGTGTGAATGGCTGCAGCATCGCACGCGACGCCGCCGGGCGCGGCCTCAAGGTGTTCCTCTGCGAGATGGGCGATCTTGCCGGCGGCACCTCGTCGGCCTCCACAAAGCTCATCCACGGGGGCTTGCGCTATCTGGAGCAGTTCGAGTTCCGGCTGGTCCGCGAGGCGCTGGCGGAGCGGGAAATCCTGCTGCGGTCTGCCCCGCACATCGTCTGGCCGCTGCGCTTCGTCCTGCCCTACAGCGAAGGACTGAGGCCGGAATGGATGATCCGGCTCGGCCTGTTCCTCTACGATCGTCTGGGGGGCCGCAGGCTCCTGCCGCCGAGTCGGAGGGTCGACCTCAGGCGCGATCCGGCCGGCGCGCCGCTGAAACCCGCCTTCGCGACCGGTTTCGAATATTCCGACTGCTGGGTGGAGGATTCGCGGCTGGTGGTGCTGAACGCCGTGGACGCCGCCGAACGCGGCGCGGATATCCGCACCAGGACGGACTGCCTGTCCGCCGAGCGCGGCGCAGAGGGCTGGACGCTCTCCTGCCGGGCGCAAGGCGAGCGCCAGGCCTTCGCGGTCCATGCAACAACCCTCGTCAACGCGACCGGGCCGTGGATCGGCGGGGTGCTCGCCGACCGGCTCCACGCCACCGCCGCCGCGCCCGTGCGGCTGGTCAAGGGAAGCCACATCGTCGTGCGGCGCCTGTTCGACGGCCCGCAGGCCTATATCGTCCAGAACGACGATGGCCGCATCGTCTTCGCGATCCCCTATGAACGCGACTTCACGCTGATCGGGACGACCGATGTCGACTATGAGGGCGACCCGGCCCGTGCCGCCATATCGCACGAGGAGACCGACTATCTGCTGGCGGCGATGGCCACCTATTTCAGGACGCCCGTCACGCGCGACGACGTGGTGCACAGCTATTCGGGGGTGCGCCCGCTCTTCGACGAGGGTACGGCGGAGGCGCGCTCGGCAAGCCGCGACTATGTGCTGGACCTCGACGCGCCGTCGCAGGCACCGGCCCTCCTCAACATCTTCGGCGGCAAGATCACGACCAGCCGCACACTCGCGGAGGCCGCGCTCGACAGGTTGTCGGGCCACCTTCCCCCGACGGCGGGACCGGCCTGGACGGCATCCGCCCCCTTGCCCGGCGGGGATTTTCCCGTCGACGGCTTCGACCGCGAGGTGCGCAGCCTGCTCAAGGCGTGTCCGGTACTGGCGGAGCCCCATGCCCGCCGGCTCGTGCGCGCCTATGGCACGCGCGCGGCGGCCATCATGGAGAGGGTGAGGCGGACCGGGGATCTCGGCATCCGCTTCGGCGCTGACCTCCATGAGCGCGAGGTCGCCTATCTGATGGAGACCGAATGGGCGGTGACGGCGGAGGACGTCCTGTGGCGGCGCTCCAGGCTCGGCCTTCATGTGGGGCCGCAGGACGCCCGCCGCCTGGAGGACTGGATGAGGCAGGCATCGCGCGCCCGGACCGTGCCGGCCGGATAGGCGGAGAGCGCCCCCAAGCCCATGGCGCCCGTCACGGCGCGCCGGCGGGGCTTTCCTCCTCCAGCGTCTCGCGCTCGGCAAGCACGCCGTCGAGCCAGTCGGGATCCATTTCCGGCACCGACGAGAGTAGGAGCTCGGTATAGTCGTGATGCGGCGGGGAGAGGATCTCCGCCTTGGTGCCCTGCTCCACCACGCGGCCATTGTGCATGACCACGATGTCGTCGGCGATGGCGCGCACTGTGGCGATGTCGTGGGTAATGAACAGATAGGAGACCTGCAACTCCTTCTGCAGCCGGAGCAGGAGCTTCAGTATCTCTTCCGCGACGAGCTGGTCGAGCGCCGAGGTCACCTCGTCGCAGATGATGAGGTCGGGCTCGGCGGCGAGCGCGCGGGCGATGCAGATGCGCTGCTTCTGACCGCCGGACAGCTCGCCCGGATAGCGGTCGGCGAAGGCGTCCGGATCGAGCTCGATCATCTGGAGAAGCTCGCGCACGCGCCGCTCGCGCTCCGCACCCCTGAGCCCCAGATAGAACTCGAGCGGCCGGCCGATGATGTCGCGGACGCGCTGGCGCGGATTGAGCGCGGTGTCCGGCATCTGATAGATCATCTGGAGTCGCCTCAACGCCTGCCGGTCGCGGTTGGCGAGCGCTGGCGGCAGCGGCTCGTCATGGAACATCACGCCGCCAGACAGTGGCGGCAGCAGGCCGGTGATGACGCGCGCGAGCGTCGACTTGCCGGAGCCCGATTCCCCGACAACCGCGACGGTGCGCCCGCGCGGTACCTGCACGGTCACATTGTCGAGCACGGTGACGAGGCCGGCATAGGACGCCGACACGTCGTGGACGCGCAGCAGGACATTGCCGGCCCCCGTCTCTTCCTCCTTGCGCAGGGTGCGCACGGCGAGAAGCCGCCTTGTATATTCCCGCCGGGGATGTTCCAGCAGGGCGCGCGTCTCGCCCTCCTCGACGAGTTCGCCATAGCGCAGCACCATGATGCGGTCGGCGAGCTGGGAGACCACCGCCAGGTCGTGGGTGATGTAGAGCGCGGCAGTATCGAATTCGCGCACCACATCCTTGATGGCCGCCAGAACCTCGATCTGGGTTGTCACGTCGAGCGCGGTGGTCGGCTCGTCGAACACGATGAGGTCCGGCCGGCAGGCCATCGCCATGGCAACCATGGCGCGCTGGAGCTGCCCGCCCGACACCTGATGGGGGTAGCGCCGGCCGAAGGTCTCCGGGTCCGGCAGGTTGAGCTTGCCATAGAGCTCCACCGCCTCGCGCCGGGCCTCCGCCTCGCTCATCACGCCATGGGCGACGGCCGCCTCCGCATACTGGTCGATCAGCCTGTGAGCCGGGTTGAAGGAGGCGGCGGCACTTTGCGCGACATAGGCCACGCGCACGCCCCTCAGGCGCCGGCGTCCGGCCTCCGACAGGGCCATGATGTCCTGGCCGTCGAAGACGATCTCGCCACCGGAAATGCGGCAGCCGGGCCGGGCATAGCCCATGGCGGCGAGCCCCACGGTCGACTTGCCGGCCCCGGATTCGCCGATCAGCCCCAGCACCTCGCCGCGATGGAGCGTGAGGTCCAGCCCCTTGACGATCTCGTGCCAGGCCTCGTCGGCAAACCCCTCGATCCTGAGCCCGCGCATGGTCAGGAGCGGTTCCGCCGGCGCCGATGCCGCCATGTCGGTCTCCCTCTCAGTGCTCATCGCGAAGCCCGCTCGTCTTGTGGAGGAACCAGTCGACGACGAAGTTCACCGCGACCGTCAGGAGCGCAATCGCGCCCGCCGGCAGAAGCGGCGTGATATCGCCATAGGTGATGAGCGTGGCGTTGTCGCGGACCATGGAGCCCCAGTCCGCCGTCGGCGGCTGGATGCCGAGCCCCAGGAAGCTCAGGGCGGAGATCAGCAGGAAGACGAAGCAGAAGCGCAGCCCGAATTCGGCCACCAGCGGCGGCAGGATATTGGGCAGGATCTCTCGTCCCATGATCCAGCCGAGGCCCTCGCCCCTCAGCCGCGCGGCCTCCACAAAATCCATCACCGCGACATTCATGCCGACAGCGCGGGCCAGACGGAAGACGCGGGTGGAATCGAGCACCGCGATGACGATGATGAGCACGGGAATGGAGGTGCCGAAGATGGTGAGCAGCAGGAGCGCGAAGATGAGCTGCGGGATCGCCATCAGAACATCCACGATGCGCGCGAGCGCCTGGTCAACCCAGCCCGCGACCGCGGCGGCCATGAGCCCCGCCGCGCCGCCGATCAGGAAGGCGAGGCAGGTCGTCATGAAGGCGATGCCGATCGTGTTGCGCGCGCCGTAGATCAGGCGGGTGAACATGTCCCGGCCGAGATTGTCCGTGCCGAGCATGAAGGCGCCGCCCCAGGGCTCGAACTCCATCCCGACGATCTCCGATTCGCCGTATGGGGTAAGCAGGGGGGCGAACAGCGCCACGAACACATAGACGAGGATCACCGCAAGGCCGATCTTGGCCGTCCACGGCGCCCGCAGGAACTCGCGTCCCATCACGGCCCAGCGCGACCGGCGCTCGGGCGGGGCCTGCTCGATGATCAGTTCCTCGTCTTCCGGAATGCCGCGTTCGGGCGCGTGCGGCACTGGGCCCGTCGCGTCGTCGCTCATCTGGGATGCAAAAGCCTCGGATTGGTGACGATGGAAAGGATGTCGGCGGTGAGGTTCAGGAGGATGTAGGTCGCCGCGAAGATCAGGCTGCAGGCCTGCACCACGGGGATATCGCGCTTCTGTACGGAATCGACCATGAGCTGGCCGAGCCCGGGATAGACGAACACCACCTCGACCACCACCACGCCGACCACGAGATAGGCGAGGCTCAGCACCACCACATTGATGATCGGCGCAAGCGCGTTGGGCAGGGCATGGTGCACGATGATGCGCGAACGCGAGATGCCCTTGAGCGTCGCCATCTCGATATAGGGGCTCGCCAGCAGGTTGATGATCGCCGCGCGCGTCATGCGCATCATGTGGGCGACCACGACCAGCGTCAGCGTGAAGGCGGGCAGCGCCACGCGGTAGACGCGCTCCCACAGGGGTTCTCCCGGATCGACATTGGACAGGCTCGGAAACCAGCCCGCCTGCACCGAGAGGAACAGGATCAGGATATAGGCGATGAAGAATTCGGGGAACGAGATCGACGACAGGGTGACGATATTGATCGTCCTGTCGAACAGGCTGTTGCGATAGAGCGCGGCGAGCAGGCCGAGCGCAAGCGCCAGCGGCACCGCGATCAGCGCCGTGACGGTGGCCAGGAACAGCGTGTTGAGGAGCCGGCCGCCGATCAGCTCGGCAATGTCGCGGCCATTGGCGAGCGAGCGCCCGAAATCGCCGTGCACCACGCCCCACAGCCAGTCGAGATAGCGGATATGCATCGGCAGGTCGAGGCCGAGCGAACGCCGGAACGCGGCGACCGTCTCAGGCGTCGCCGTCTGGCCGAGGATCTCCGTGGCGATGTCGCCGGGGAGGAGCTCGACCCCCAGAAAGATGATCAGCGACACGATCCACAGTGTGAGGAGGCCCAGAGCCAGTCTCTGGGCCACCAGTTTTGCGAGCTTGTTCATGAGCCGTCCGGTTCGCCGATCCCGATCAGGTCTCCTTGAACCACCAGCGCTCCGCCGCGCGTAGGCCGTCCATGTCCCAGTTCGTGCCGATCTCGTCGTGGCCGACGGTCTTGGCCAGCGCGTTCACATAGGAGGCGAACATCGGCACGACGGTCCCGCCGTCGTCGCGCACGAGCCCCTGCATTTCCGCGTACATCTCGCCGCGCTTGGCCTCGTCGAGCTCGGAACGGGCGGCAACGAGCAGTTCGTTGAAGCGCGGGTTCATCCAGTGCGTATCGTTCCAGTTGGCATCCGCCGCATAGGCCTGGGAGAACATCCAGTCCGGGGTCGGGCGGCCGGACCAGTAGCACATGCACCACGGCTTCTTCATCCAGACGTTTTCCCAGTACCCGTCGGACGGCTCGCGCACGACATTGATGTCGATGCCCGCCGGGGCGGCGTGCTCCCGGTAGAGCACCGCAGCGTCGACGGCGCCGGCGAAGGCGGCGTCGGAGGCCGACAGGTTGACGCTGAGCGAGTCGAGACCGGCCTGCTTGAGGTGATATTTCGCCTTGTCCGGATCGTACTGGCGCTGCTCGAGGTCCTTGGCGAAATAGCGGTCGTTAGGGCTGATCGGATGGTCGTTGCCGACCTCGCCATAGCCGCGCAGGATCGTCTCGACGAGCTTCTCGCGGTCGACGCCGTATTTGAGCGCGAGGCGCACATTCACATCGTCGAAGGGCGCGACATCCACCAGCATGGGCACCGTGTAGTGCTGGCTGCCGGTTACCGACAGAACATCGACATTGGGATTGCGCTTGAGCAGGTGCACCGTCTTCAGGTCGCACCGGTCCATGGCGTGTATCTCGCCGGTGCTCAGCGCGTTGGTGCGCGCGGCGACGTCCTTGATCGCCAGGAACTCCACGGAGTCGAACCAGCCCCGGCCCTCCTTCCAGTAGTCCGGATTGCGCGTCACATTGGCCTTCACGCCATACTCGATATTCTCGAGCACGAAGGCGCCGCAGCCCACGCCGGAGGAGGGATCCTCCACCTTGCCGTCCTTCGACGGCATGATGGCGAGGTGGTAGTCCGACATCAGGAACGGGAAGTCGGCATTGCCGCCCTTGAGGGTAAACACCACCTTGGCCTTGCCGTCGGCCTTGATGTCCTCGATCGGATCGACGATGCCCTTGGCCGCCGATTTGGAGTCCTCGCCGCGATGGTGGTTGATCGAGGCGACGACATCCCCCGCCTCCAGAGTCTTGCCGTTATGGAAGGTGACACCGTCGCGCAGCGTGAAGGTCCATACCTTCGCGTCCGGCGAGGCTTCCCAGTCCTGCGCAAGCGCACCGATGAGCTCGCCGGTATTGGACACCTCGGTCAGATAGCCATGCACCGAGTGGCCCACCGACTGCATGTAGGTGTCGAGATAGGTCGCAGGATCGAGGGAATCGGTGGTCGAGCCCGCGCCGATACCCATCTTGAAATGGCCGCCCTTGGAAGGCGCAGCCTTGGCCGCGCCGGAGAACATCGTCGACGCGGCCGCGGTCGTCACGCCCGCCGCGGCGGCGGCGACGATGAACTCGCGCCTGGAGATCGCGCCCGATCGCGCCAGCGCCTTCAGGGTTTCATATTCCGACATGCTCACCTCCCGTCATAAAGTGAATTCCTTTCCGTTTCGCGGTCGCGGGGCCTGTCCGGCCCGCGACCCCCTGTCAATAGCCACGGGTCGGACGCGCCATGGCTGCGACGGCGCATCGCCAATCCGCACGAGAGTGTCACCCTCATGCCGGACAGCCCCAAGCTTTCGTGCCTTTCTCCCCCTCGGCATCGTGCAGCGCGGCATCCGCTTCCGCAGGCTCGACCGCCGCATCTTGTTTCCAGGCGAGGTTGCCGCACGACCCTGCGCCCGTTTGCCCTAACGCTGTCACGGCTCCGCCCCAAGGTCAACTGCGCGGCCACCCTTCCTTCCGGCTGCAAGTATTCGCGTCGGGGCGGCAAGTAATCCAACCGTTCCTCCTCCTATTTTCCTGTCCATACGGGGGCGCGCTTTTCTGCGAAGGCGCGGAATCCCTCCTTGTTGTCGTCTGACTCGTAGAGCTCGTCGACTGTGCGGAACTGGCGCTTGGTGATCCAGTTCATCGCCTCCTGGAACGTCATCGCCTCCGCCGCGCGCGCCACCTCCTTGATCGCGGCGAAGACGAGCGGCGGACCGCTCTCCAGCAGCCGCGCCACCTCCCAGACACGCGCCTCCAGGCGGTCCTCGGCGAGCACCTCGTTGACGAGCCCCCAGCGATGGGCCTCCGCGGCATCCATCCAGCGCCCGGTCAGCAGAAGGTCCATGGCGATATGATAGGGCATGCGCTTTGGCAGCTTGACGGTGGCGGCGTCCGCCAGCGTTCCCGCCCGGATCTCCGGAAGGGCGAAACTCGAATGCTCCGCCGCATAGATCAGGTCGCAGGACAGCGCCAGCTCGAACCCGCCGCCGACGGCCATGCCGTTCACCGCCGCGATCACGGGCTTGTTCATGTCGCGCAGCTCCTGGAGCCCGCCGAAGCCGCCGACGCCGTAATCGCCGTCGACCTCATCGCCGGAGGCGGCCGCCTTGAGGTCCCAGCCGGCGGAGAAGAACTTGGAGCCCGCCGTGCGCACGATGGCAACGCGCAGCTCGCGGTCGTCGCGAAAGGCCTTGAAGGTCTCGCCCATCGCCCGCGAGGTCGCAAGATCGATGGCGTTCGCCTTGGGCCGGTCGAGGGTCACTTCCAGAATGCCGCCCTCGCGGCGTGTTCCGATCACATCCGTCACGGACCGTCCTCCTCCATTACGATCAGCGCATCGGCGATCCACGCGCCCTTGCCGCGCGGACAGACGATGAGCGGATTGATGTCCATCTCCGCAAGGCTCGCGGCATGGCGCACGGCAAAGTCCGCGATGCCCTCGAGCGCGGTCACGGCGGCCTCGACATCCGCCTCGGGCCGGCCGCGATAGCCATCCATGAGCGCGAACAGCTTCAGCGACCGCAGGGCCTCCTCGATCTCCGCCCGCGTCGCCGGCAGGAGTAGCGTGCGGCTGTCGCCAAGCAGTTCGACCAGCACACCCCCCGACCCGACGGTCATGACGGGACCGAATTGCGGATCGCCCGTCACGCCGGCGATGAGCTCGGCCAGGCCGTCCTCCACCATGCGCTCGACGAGGAAGCCCGAGCCGAGCCCCTCAAGCGCCGACGCCGCCGCCTCCACATCGTCCCGCGTGCGAAGGTTCAGGCGCACCGCGCCGCGCTCCGACTTGTGGGCAAGCCCCAGCGCCTTGACCGCGACCGGGTAGCCCACGATCTCGGAGGCGGCGATCGCCTCCGCGACGGTCGCCGCGCGCTGGCCGGGGGCGACCGGAAGCGCGCTGGCGGCCAATCTCTCCTTCGCGTCGGCCTCGTCGAGCGCCGACGGTCCGCACGGGCCCTTTCGGTTCACGGCGACGACGGGGGCGACCGGAGGCCGCCGCCAGGCCGCGCCGATTTCCGCGGCCGCCTCCACTGCGTCGAGCGCCTCCGTAAAGCCGCTCAGGGGCACGATGCCGCGCTCCATGATCGCCGCGCAATAGCGTTCCGGCAGGTTCTCCGGCATGCTTGCCACCACGGCGCCCCTGGTTCCATTGGCCTCGAGCGCGGCCGCGAAGGCGTCGACGGCGCCCTGCCACTCAGTGTCGAGGCAGCGGTCCCCCCGCGGAAAATCGAGCAGCAGGAAATTGAAGTCGAACCCGCCGGAGACGAAGGCCCCGAAGGTCTTTTCCATCGCCGGCCGGTCGTCCCAGATGAAGGTGTGGTAATCGAGCGGATTGGCGATGGCCACGAGCGGGCCCAGCGTTTCCGCCACACGCGCGCGGTGTTCCGGATCGAGCGGCCGGAACCGGGCATGCCGGCCCGCCGCATGGTCGGCCATCAGGGCCGCCTCCCCGCCCGAGCAGCTCATGGAGGACACCGACAGACCGTCGAGCGGACCCGCCACATGCAGGAGTTTCAGCGTCTCCAGGAAGGCGGGCATGGACTGCAGGCGCGCAATGCCGAGACGCCTCAGGAACGCGCCCGCCGCCGCGTCGCTGCCGGCCAGCGAGGCCGTGTGGGAAACCGCCGCCTCGCGGGCGAGCTCGGAGCGGCCCATCTTCATGGCGACCACGGGCTTGCCGAGCGCGCGGGCCCGCGCGGCCAGGCGCTCGAACCCCTGAACGCTGTCGAAGGCCTCGATATGGAGACCGAGGACCGAAACGCGCTCGTCCTCGATCAGGCCGAGCGCCATCTCCGACAGCCCCGTCTGCGCCTGGTTGCCGGCGGTCATGACATAGGCGAGCGGAAGCCCGCGCGCCTGCATGGTCATGTTGATCGCGATATTGGAGGATTGCGTGACGATGGCCGCGCCGCGCCCGCCTTCGCGAAGGCGCACACCGCCATGCTGGTCGGGCCACAGAAGGGCGCCGTCGCAGTAATTGATCACGCCGTAGCAGTTCGGCCCGATGATCGGCATGGGTCCCGCCGCCTCCAGCAACGCGGCGTCCAGCGCCTCGCCGGACTGCGCTTCGCCCGCCTCCCTGAAACCGGACGCGAAGCAGACCGCACCGCCCGCACCGCGCGCGCGGAGGTCGCGCACGATTTCCACGGTCAGGTGCCGGTTGACGCCGATGAAGGCCGCATCGGGCGCGCCCGGCAGCTCCGCGACGGAGCGGTAGGTCTTCAGACCCTCCACCTCCTCGCGGGAGGGATGGACCGGCCAGATCTCGCCCGCAAAGCCCATCTTCAGCGACTGACGCACGGCGGCAGCCGCCTGCGCGCCGCCGAAGACGGCAACGGTTCTGGGTCTGAGAAGCCGGTCGAGTCTGCCCATGGCTTACGCTCCGAGCGGTCGCAGGAGCGCGCGGGAGATGATATGGCGCTGGATCTCGCTCGTCCCCTCCCAGATGCGCTCGATACGCGCGTCGCGCCAGATGCGCTCCAGCGGCAGCTCGTCCATGAGCCCCATGCCACCATGGATCTGGATCGCCTCGTCGGCGACCATGGCGAGCATCTCCGTCGCCTTGAGCTTGGCCATGGCCATGTCGGAATCGGTGACGGTGCCCTGATCGTATTTCCACCCGGCCTCGAGCACCATGAGCTCCGCCGCCTTCATCTCCGTCGCCATGTCGGCGAGCTTGAAGGAGACCCCCTGGAACTTGCCGATGGGCTGGTTGAACTGGTGCCGCGTCGCCGCCCAGTCGACCGCATGGGCCATGGCGCGCTCGGCGCGGCCGAGGCAGGTCGCGGCCACCTGCAGCCGCGTCGCCCCGAGCCAGGAATTGGCCACCTCGAAGCCCTTGTGGACCTCGCCGAGGACGGCATCCTCCGGCACGCGGCAATCGTCGAAGGTCAGGATGGCGTTGGTGTAACCGCGATGGGAGACATTGCGGTAGCCGGCACTCACCTCAAACCCCGGACGATCCTTGTCGACGAAGAAGGCCGTAATCCGCTTGCGGGGGCCGCGCGACGTCTCCTCCTCGCCGGTCGCGGCGAACAGGATGGTGAATTCGGCCTCCTCGGCATGGCTGATGAAATGCTTGGTGCCGTTGATCACCCAGTCGGAACCGTCACGCACCGCGCTCGTCTTCATGCCGCGCAGATCGGAGCCCGCGCCGGGCTCCGTCATCGCCAGGCAATCGGCCTTCTCGCCGCGAACGCAGGGGAAGAGATACTTCTCCCTCTGTTCGGGCGTCCCGGCCATGAGGATGTTCGACGGTCTCGCCACGCAGGTCCAGTGGAGCGCGTAGTTCGCCCGGCCGAGCTCCTTCTCGTAGAGCAGCCAAGTGAGCGTATCGAGGCCCGCGCCGCCCGCCTCCTCCGGCATGTTCGCGGCATAGAGCCCGGCCTCGATGGCCTTGGCCTTGAGCGTCTCGACGAGCTCCGGCCGAAGCCGGCCCGTACGCTCCACCTCCATCTCGTGGGGGTAGAGCTCGTTCTCCACGAAGGCACGGGTGGTCTCGACGATCAGGCGCTGTTCTTCCGTCAGTGCGAAATCCATCGCCGCCTCACTCCGCTTCGCGTTTCGCCGCCGCATCGGCAAGGGCTGCCTCATAGGCGGCGAGCGTCCGGCCCGCGCCCCAGTCATTGCCCTTCAGTGCCTTCATGATCGCCACCAGATTGTCGTCGCGCGCCTGTTCGAGCTCGCGGATCGAGAGGTGGCCGGACTGGTCGTCCGACTGCCCGGCAATAAGCTCGACGAGGTCGTCGTCGAAGTCGGGCACGTCGGTGAGCCGCGTCCACGGCCATTTGAGACAGGGGCCGAACTGCGCCAGGAAATGACGCATGCCCGCCTCGCCGCCAGCGACCCGATAGGTCTCGAACAGGCCCATCTGCGCCCACCGAAGCCCGAAGCCGTAGCGGATGGCGTCGTCGACCTCCTCCGTCGTGGCAACGCCGTCCTTCACGAGCCACAGCGCCTCGCGCCAGACCGCCTCGAGCATCCGGTCGGCGACGAAGGCCTCGATCTCCTTGCGGATACGCAAGGGCTTCATGCCGAGCGAGGCGACGAACGCCATGGCCTCCTCCACCGCTTCGGGCGCCGTGCGCTCGCCGGCGACGACCTCCACAAGCGGCAGGAGATAGACCGGGTTGAAGGGATGGGCGACCAGCAGGCGCCCGGGCGTCGCCATGGACTCCTGCAGATCGCTCGGCATGATGCCGGAGGTCGAGGACGCGATGACCGTTTCCCCGGGCGCCGCCGCCTCGATCTCGGCGTAGACGGCATGCTTGACGTCGACGCGCTCGGGCACGGCCTCCACGATCCAGCCCGCATCGGCCACAGCCTCCGCGATGCTCTTCGCATGGGTGATCGCGCCGGCGGGCGGCAAGGGCGCGGAGGTGAGCCTGTCATAGGCGCGCCGGGCGTTGGCGAGCACCGCGGCGACCTTCTCCTCCGCGTCGGGCGCGGGATCGTAGACGGCGACATCGATGCCGTTGAACGCGAGACGGGCGACCCAGCCCGCCCCGATCACACCACCGCCGATGCAGGCGGCCTTGTCGATTGTCCTCACCGCGGTCACCAACGCCTGACGAGCTTCATCGTCTCGCGGACCTCGTCCGGTCCCATGATCCGGCAGCCCATGCCCTCCGCGGTCTTCACCGCCTGCTCGGTGAGCTGGCCGTTGGTCGCGAGAACGCCCTTCTTCAGCCAGATATTGTCCTCCAGCCCGACCCGGATATTGCCGCCGGCAAGCACCGCCATCGCGGCATAGGGAAGCTGGTTGCGGCCGATGGAGAAGGCGGAGAATGTCCAGTCCTCCGGCAGGTTGGCGACGAGCGACATGAGCGTCGGGATATCGTCCGGCGCGCCCCAGGGAATGCCCATGCACAGCTGCACCATGACCGGATCGTCGAGAAGCCCCTGGCCGTGGAGCCACTTGGCGAGCAACAGATGCCCGGTATCGAAGATCTCCACCTCAGGCCGGACACCGAGCTCCCTGATACGTCCGGCCATCGCCTGGAGCATGGAGGGCGTGTTGGTCATCACATAGTCGCCCTCGCCGAAATTCATCGTGCCGCAATCGAGCGTGCAGATTTCCGGCAGGATCCGCGCGACATGCTCAAGCCGGGCTTCCGCGCCGATCATGTCGGTGCCCTCATCCGCGGGCGGCAAAGGCCGTTCCACCGAGCCGAGCGTCAGGTCGCCGCCCATGCCGGCGGTGAGGTTCAGGACCATGTCGACGCCCGAGGCCTTGATGTGCTCCACGACCTCCTCGTAGAGCGCCACCTCGCGGGACGGTTTGCCGGTCTCGGGATCGCGGACATGGATATGGACGATGGCGGCGCCGGCCTGCGCGGCCTCGATGCAGGCATCGGCGATCTGGCGCGGCGTGACAGGCACCTTGTCGGAACGGCCCGTCGAATCGCCCGAACCGGTCACGGCACAGGTGATGAAGACATCGCGGCTCGGTGTGAGGCCCATGGCTTGCTGTCCCTCCTGTTGGCTTTCCCAAGATCATGTCGGACTTGCGTCTCGATGCTTTGCGAATTACGAAATAATAATGACACTTTACGAAAAAGAGCCGATCTTCGTGGCGGATTCCTCGCCGGTCACGGTGACGTTCCTCGTCTGCTCCGGCCTGTCGGTCATGTGTGTGGCCTCCGCGCTCGACCCGATTCGGGCCGCCAACCGGATCGCCGGACGGCAGATCTTCTCCTGGCGCATCGTGTCGCTCGACGGCGAGCCCGCGATTACCACCTGCGGGCTGCCCATCGCCGTCGAAGGCGCCCTCGACCCGACCGCGCCGTCGGACATATTCGCGATCATCGCCGGCTTCGGCGCGGATGTGCTCACCGAAAGCGCTGTCCTCGCCGGCATCAGGAAGGCGGCGACCTCCGCCCGCATGGCCGGCGGCATCGAGGCGGGCACCTGGATCCTCGCTCGCACCGGCCTGCTCGACGGCCACGCCGCCACCACCCATTGGGAGGATTTCGAAGAGTTCGCAACGACGTTTCCGGAGATCCGGTTCCGGCCCGACCGCTATGTGGTCGACGGCAATTTCTTCACCGCCGGCGGCGCCTCGCCGACCTTCGATCTCATGCTGCACCTGATCCGCACGCGGCTCGGCATCGCCACCGCGCTCGATGTCTCCAGCGTCTTCATCTATGACGAGGCGCGCGCGGCGGGCGATGCCCAGCCACTCGTCTCGCTCGGCCGGCTCGATGCCTACGACCCCCGCCTCGCCGGCGCGGTCAGGATGATGGAGGCGACTATCGACGCGCCGCTGACCACCGCGGCCATCGCCACACGGCAGGGCGTCACCGCGCGCACTCTGGAGACCCTGTTCAGGCAGGCGCTCGGCGAAACGCCCGGAGCCTACTATCTGAGGCTGCGGCTGAACGCGGCACGACGGCTGGTGCGCGATTCACGCATCCCGCTTGTCGACATCGCCGCGCGCACCGGCTTCTCCTCCGCCGCCTCCTTCACCCGCGCCTTCCGCAAGGCCTTCGGAACAAGCCCCAGCGCATTGCGCCGAAAATAGGCCGATGCCACAAAGTTCAGGCTGCGCCGGCCCACGCCCCCACCCGGCCAGCCAAGCGATCATAGTTCCGTGGGCGGCCGGGTGGGGGCGTGGGCCGGCGCCGCAACCATCGGACATGGCAATCCCCTCACAGCCGCGCCTTCGTGCTGCGCGGCGTGGCCAGCAGCAGGCTCGTCTCGCTGCCGGTGATGCCGGGAATGAGGCGGACGCGGCGCAGCACGGCATCGAACTCCGCGAGCGACGACGTGCCGAGCTCGGCCACGAGGTCCCATCGGCCATTGGTCGTGTGCACGGTCGCCACCTCGGGGAAGCCCCCAAGGGCGGAGATCACGCGGTCGGCGGCATGGCCCTCGACCGCGATCATCATGATGCCGCGCACGGCCTGATCGACCGCGTCGGCCCGCAGGATGACCGTGTAGCCGACGATCTCGCCCGCCCGCTCCAGGCGTTCCATGCGCGAACGCACGGTCGCCCGGGAAACGCCGAGCGCCAAGGCGAGGTCGGAAATGCTGCGCCGCGCATCGTGGCGCAGGAGCGTGACGAGCTTCTCGTCGAGAGAGTCCATATCCGGAGCCTGTTCACTCAAAACGGCATCGTATCATGTCATATTGATAAGCTTTTTTGGCATTTTTGCCAAATTTGATCGTTCACTTTGCCGCCGCTCCGGGGTTCGATGGTCCACAGCTTTTGCAAACCGGGACAGTGTTGCCGATGCATTGCACGATCATCGATGCCCCCGTTCGGGACGGCGCCGGCCGGGCGGGTTGCGACATGGGGCCGGGCGCGCTGCGCGCAGCCGGCCTCCTCGACGTGATTTCCAGCCTCGGCCACCGCGTCGCCGACGCGGGACGGATCGAGCGGCGCCCGCTCCGCGCCATCTCCCACGGCAATACGGCGCTGAGGGCCCTGCCGGAGATCGCGGCCTGGACGGAAGCGCTGTCGGAGGCCGCCTACGCGGCGAGCGACGGCGCCATGCCCATCTTTCTCGGTGGCGACCACTCGATCTCGGCGGGAACGCTTGCCGGCCTCGCCCGGCGCGCGCAGGCCGCCGGCCGACCGCTCTTCGTGCTATGGCTCGACGCCCATCCCGACTTCCACACGCTCGAGACGACGACGAGCGGCAATCTTCACGGCATCCCGCTCGCCTATGCCGCCGGACGGCCGGGCTTTGCCGGCTATCTTCCCGACCTCCCGGCGACCGTCGATCCCGAGCGCATCTGCCTGTTCGGCATCCGCAGCGTCGACCCTGCCGAGCGCGAGGCGCTCGACGCCGCCGGCGTCACCGTCCACGACATGCGCGCCATCCGCCGGCACGGCATCGCAACGCCCATCGGCGACTTTCTCGCCCGCGTCGCCCGCCAGGACGGGCTTCTCCATGTCAGCCTCGACGTGGATTTCCTCGATCCTGGCATCGCGCCCGCCGTCGGGACCGCGGTGCCCGGCGGCGCGACCCTCCGCGAGGCCCATCTCGTCATGGAGATGCTGTCGCAGGCAGGCCTCGTGACGAGCCTCGATCTCGTCGAGCTCAATCCCGTCCTCGATGAAGACAGGCGCACGGCGACGCTGATCGTCGATCTCGTCGCAGACCTCATGGGCCGCCGCATTGCGCGCCGCCTTGCCTCCGCCCGCCCCACAAGGAGTTTCTGATCATGGCCTATGCGCCCTCCGAGCTCGCCCTCGTCCCCTTCGTCAGCGTGGAGAACATGATGCGGATCGTCCATGCAGTCGGCATCGAGCGCTTCCTCGCCGAGCTTGCCGGCTATATCGAGGAGGATTTCCGGCGCTGGGAGCTCTTCGACAAGACGCCGCGCATCGCCTCCCATTCGCGCGAGGGCGTGATCGAGCTGATGCCCACCAGCGACGGCGAGGCCTACGGCTTCAAATATGTGAACGGCCATCCCAGAAACACGCGGGACGGCCGCCAGACCGTCACAGCCTTCGGCGTCATGGCCGGCGTCGACAATGGCTATCCCGTGCTCATCTCGGAAATGACCATCCTCACCGCCCTGCGCACCGCGGCGATGTCGGCGCTCGCGGCGAAGCATCTCGCGCCGCCATCCGCGCGCAGCATGGCGATCATCGGCAATGGCGCCCAGTCGGAGTTCCAGGCGCTGGCCTTCGCGGCGCTCCTCGGCATCGACCGGGTGAGGCTCCACGATATCGACCGCTCAGCCAGCGAGCGCTGTGCGCGCAACCTCGCGGGCCGCGGCATCGACCTGTCGATCTGCGCCACGCCGCAGGACGCGGTAGAAGGCGCCGACATCGTCACCACCGTCACCGCCGACAAGCAATATGCGACGATCCTGACCGACAACATGGTCGGATCGGGTCTTCACATCAACGCCGTGGGCGGCGACTGCCCGGGCAAGACGGAGCTCCATCCAGATATCCTGACGCGCTCCGACATCTTCGTCGAATACCCCCCGCAGACGCGGATCGAGGGCGAGATCCAGCAGCTCGATCCCGACCACCCGGTCACCGAGCTGTGGCAGGTCATCGCCGGCACGGCGCCCGGGCGCACGGCGCGCGAGCAGATCACGCTGTTCGATTCCGTGGGCTTCGCGGTGGAGGATTTCTCCGCCCTTCGCTACGTCCGCGCGCTCCTTGAGACGGTTCCCCATTATGACGCGCTCGACCTGCTCGCCGATCCGGACGACCCGCGCGACCTGTTCGGCATGGTGATGCGCGCCGCATCGCCCGCCACTCGCGCCGCCACCGGAGTCTGATTCAAAATCGCTGTAATATTGAATGAAATCGCGCATACGACCCGATAGTTGCAGTATCCATGACCCAATATTTTAAGTATTTAATACAAATTTATTAGTCTTGTTTTGGTCATACTCCCTGAGTATCACCGATCATCATTACTCTGGGACATCAAACGGCGGCGGGGCGCCTGGCGATGCGGAACGAAGACAGGACCGTGACCGGTTCCGGCACGGAGGCCGTAAGGGTCGCGGTCGTCATTCCGGCCTACGGGCAGCCGTCGCTGCTCTGCGAGGCGCTTCAAAGCGCTCTTGGCCAGCACACCGATTTCCGGTACGCGATCGTCGTCGTCAACGATGGCTGCCCGCACCCGGACACGCGGCGGATCTGCCTGTCGACGGCGCGCGCCAATCCCGGTCGCATCTTCTATCTGGAGAAGCGCAATGGCGGGCTGAGCGCGGCCCGCAACAGCGGCATCGATTTCGCACTCGGCGCCTTCCCCGCGCTCGAGGCGGTCTACTTCCTCGACAGCGACAACCGGATCGGGCCGCATCTCCTCCAGCGGCTGCTCGACGGGCTGCGCTCGGGCGATGCCCGCACGGGCTGGGCCTATACGGATATCGACAAGTTCGGCTTCGCCGAGTTCGGCGATACTTCCGGCCCCTATTCGCCGCTCGAGCACCTGTTCCGCAACATCACCGAGGCCGGCAGCATGGCCTCGCGGCGTATGCTCGATGCCGGTTGCCGGTTCGACACCAATATGCGCAAGGGCCTGGAGGACTGGGAATTCTGGATGCAGGGGCTGGAGAAGGGATTCCACGGCGTCCATGTGCCCGACGCCGGCTTCCGCTACCGGCGCCGCGGCGAGAGCATGCTGGCAGCCGCCGAACGCGATCTCGCCCCGATCCTGTCCTATCTCCATGCCCGCCACCCGGCGCTGTTCACGCCCGCCGCCGTGCTCCAGACCGAGATCGCGACGAGCGCGCGCTACGCCGTGTATCACCCCGACACCGACCGGGTGAGCCTCATGGTCACGGCAGGCAGCCGCGAGATCGTCGATCGGGAGGCCTATCTGGAACGCCTGCTGCACGCCATGGAGCGGCCCGGATACGGCCAGTGCCCCGGCCATCTCGCCGTCATGGACGAGGCGCTGTTCGGCGCGCTCGCCGGGCTGCGCCTGCTGACGGGCACGTTATGGATGATGGAATGTGCCCTCAGGCGCGCGGCCCTCGTCACCGTGACATTCCGCGACCCGGCGCCGGGCCAGCGGCTCGGTTGGTCGAGCACGCGCATTCCCGCCGGCGCCGACCAGGCCTCGCCCATCACGCCGACCGGCGACGTCCATATCGTGGCGGCGGACGCGGGCGCCCTGCTCGCCAGCGTCACGTCGGACCATGCCCTCCAGGGGCTCGCCGCCCAGTCGCACAAGCTTCTCCACGGGCTCTTTCTGGAGGCCGCGATGGCGGGCCTCGAAACCGCGCCGCTCGCCGACTGCGACGCGGCAGGCGCGCTCGCCGATCTCCAGCATGCCCTGCTCGACACGGCGGCCCGCCAGCACAGGAACCTGTGGAGACAGGCCCCGCACGACCGCTACCGCGCCCGCCCTGCCTCGCCGGGCGATATCTATCCCCACCTCTTCGGCCTGCCCTCGCTTCTGCCCTGCACCGCACAGGACAACGGGCGCCGGGCCGCCCTCGTGGTGGAAACGGGCGAAGAGCGCACTCTCGCCGCGGCCTCAAGCCTGTGCCGCAACCTCAAGCACGAGGGCTGGACGGTGGACCTCGTCGTGCTCGGCCGGGAGATCGCCGGCCCCGCCGGGGTCCTCGAGGGATTTGCGGAGATCGTCACACTTCCCCTCGACTGCCTCCAGCCGACGCTCGCGCCGATGGAGCGCCGGCGCTATTTCGCGACCAGCGCACCGCGGCCCGGAGGATACGAGGCCGACGACGCGCTCGCCACGCTCGCCAACCACCAGCTCGTCATATCGGTGGACGGCGATCTGGCGCACACCGTGATGGGGCGCCTCAGGACATTCAAGGTGAAGACCTGGGCCTATCTCGGACATGGCGACGACCGCCGCACACCGAGCGACATGGTTCATGGCTGCACCGCCTTCGAGGCCGCCTATGACGGCGTCATCGTGACGGAGGAGCGCATGTGGCATCTCTGCCGCGCGCTCGGGATTCCACACGGCAAGCTCCGCCTACTGCCCGCCCCCGACCGGCCGACGCCGCCGGAAATAACCAACGCAACAGACGAACCGGCCCTGATGTGATGCTGCACACCGACCCAGCGATCTTCACCGCCCTTTACGAGGCGACACCCAAGGCGATGGCGTTCGCGCCGCAACCGGGCGCGACAGTCCCCGAGCCCCATGACGGGCGTCTGCGCTGGCTGGCCGTCCAGCCCGCGCCGGACGGTACGGCCGTCATTCACGATCCGTCCGATCCGCCGTCGGATCGTACCGGCACGCTGCCGCTCGAGATCCCGCCGGCCAATGTGTGGGCACTCTGGCTTCCCGCCCCGGACGAGACCGGCATGGTCGACGCTCTCCTGGCCTGGTGGGCGCGGGCCGGGGGCGAGGCGTCGTTGCCCGCCGTTATACGCGGCGACAGGGCCGCCCTCGACCGCGCGCTTCTCGACGCCGCACTCGCCAGGGCGGAGGGACTGGAGCACGACAATGCGCTCCTCCACCGCGATCTCGCCACGCTGCGCCAAAGCCTGGAGGAGGAAGTGCGCATTCCGCCCGAAGTCGAGGAGTTGATCGACAATCTGCGCCTGTCGCCGCCGCGCCTCATCGTGAAGAGTCCGCCGCCGGAAAGCGACATCGCCGTCCCGCACGCCGACGGCCCGGGCGCACCGTCCGCCGGCGCGGCCGCGCTGGTCCAGCGCCTGCCCGTATCGGCCCGGGGCCTTGCGGGCATCGATCTTTTCGTGACGCATCCCGGCTCCGCCACCTTGCGCATTGCGCTGACGAGCGCCGATGCCGGCCTGACACTCGCCCGATGGGTCCTGCCTGCGGAAACGCTGAAAGCCGGCTGGCTGCCATTGCGGCTGGAACAGGTCTCGAGCCGCTCCCTGCGCGCGCTCGATCTCACCGTGTCGTGCGATGGCGGCGAGCCCGCGCGCCTGTCGATCTGCCCGACGGGCCTTCTGAGGGAATACCGCCTGTCCGGGTCGGGCCAGCCCGGCAGCGCCGCGTCGCCCGCCCGCATGCTCGCCTTCAGGATATGGGGCGGGTATCCGGGTCAGCATGCGGCGGAGAGCATGTCCGGATCGCAGGCCGCATCCGTCAATCCCGTTATCGCCATTGCGGGCGATGTGCTCGCCGGCGTCCGGCTCACCCGCGAGATTACGGCCGGCTTCCCCTGCTTCGGCTATACGGAACCGGGCGAGATCCTGCTCCGGCCGCTCCGCACCACGCCGTCGGCCGCCGCCTTCGCCCTGCCCGCGACCTCGGGCCTCACGGCCGTCTCCTGCGAGGCGGTCATCGACGACGCGCGCTGCCAGACCAGGGGGCTCGGGGTCCGCCTCGTGGCGATGCCGCACGGATCTGACGTGGATGCGGCGGAACGCGGCGAGGGCGCTCTGGGGGACAGCGATTGGGAGGAGCTCGACGTGCCGCTCAAGGGGCGCCGGCTGACCGCGCGCCTTGCCGAACCGACCGACGCGCCGGTCGACGTGCATCTCCTCACGCGCCTGCCCAAGGGCGGATCGATCCGCTATGCCCGAGTCGTGTTCCGGCGTTTCGAGACGGAGATCCATACGGGCACGGCCTGGGCAACGCCCCCCGCCCTTCCCGTCGACGCCGGAGCCCATGGCGCGGCCCCCTCGGCCGGCGGCACGACACCGCTCGCGATGGCCGGAACCGGCGCCCCGGCCGCGCGCTGACGTCCCTCACGCATGGGGCGGCAGGGCGGCGCCGGCGAGCTTCGTCTTCGCCCAGTCCCGGACACGGTAGTAGCGCAGCATCATCTGCGGGGCGAAGGACATGTAGAATTGGGCCGGCGCGAGGGGCTCGAGCCTGAGCGCCAGGTCCTTCTCCGGCACGTCCCGCGCCCATTCCGCGAGAATGCCGCCGAGCATGCTGCCTGTCGGAACGCCGCGCCCCGACAGGCCGGTGACCGCCACGACGCCCGGCGCGAGGCTGTAGAAGCGCGGCACGGTGCGCCGCTGCATGTCGAGCTCGCCGAACCAGAGATACTCCCATTCGGGATCGCGGGTGATCTGGGGATGGAGCCAGCGCAGCCGGTCGGTCATCACCCGGCGCGTAAAGGCGAGGTCGCGCCCGCGCCGGCCCATGGGGAACATCGAGGCGACGATGCGGCCTTCCGCATTGTACTTGTAGACATAGATGTCGCCGCGTCCGTCATGGATGGTGGTGTTGTGCGGCAGGACGGACTTGCGCTCCTCCGGCGTCAGCGGTTCGGTCGCGGCGACGAAGACGCGCATGATGCGGAAGGTCCGGTCGAGCCCCGGCCAGCCGCCGACCGTATAGGCGCCCGTCGCGAAGATCACCTTGTCGGCCACCACCGTGCCCTCGCCAGCCTCCACGGCCCAGGCACCGCCCCGCGCCGACACGCCGCGCACCGGCGAGCCGGTATGGACGATACCGCCCTCCGCCATCACCGCACGGGCGAGCCCGCGCGCATAGCCCAGCGGATTGAGATGCCCGCCCTCGGCATGAAACCAGGCGCCATGGAAACGCGGACTGCCGGTCATTGCCTCCGCTTCCGCCCGGTCGAGCATGCGGGTGTCCGCGCCGACGGCGTTGTATTCGGCCATCTTGGCCTCCAGCCCCGGAAGGGCCGTCGGCGTGTGCGCGGCCATGACATAGCCGTTCTGCTGCCACTCGCAGTCGATGTCGTAACGCGCGACCATGTCGGCAACGCGCCTGTTGGCCTGCGTCTGGCGCGCGATCAGCCGCTGTGCCCACGGCTCGCCCAGAACCCCGGAGAGCTCGGCCAGGCTGTAATGGGTGAAGGTCGGCGTGCAATGGCCGGCATTGCGGCCCGATCCGCCGAAACCGATCTCCTGCGCCTCCAGGAGAACGGTCCGCACGCCGGCCCGGGCAAGTTCGAGCGCGGTGGTGAGGCCGGTATAACCGCCGCCCACCACGCACACATCGGCGCGCACGGAGCCCTGAAGCGGTGCGGTGTCGACAGGCGGCGCCGCTGTGGCGTACCAGAGCGTTTCCTCGAAGGGTGAGAACTTGGACATGCCCCGGCGCTCCTCAATGAAGGTCGCTGCGTGCGTCCAGCGCGTCGCGCAGGCCGTCGCCGATGAAGTTGAAGCTGGTCACGGCCAGGGTGATCGTCACCCCCGGCACGATGGCGAGCCACGGCGCGCTGGCGAGATATTGCTGGGCGCCGTTCAGCATGTTGCCCCAGCTCGGTAGCGGCGGCTGGATGCCGTAGCCGAGGAAGCTCACATAGGCCTCCAGCAGGATCGCACGCGCGACGGTGAGGGTGGCGGCCACGATGATCGGGCCGATGGCGTTGGGCAAGAGCTCGTGAAGCATCATGGTGCGGCTGCTCAGCCCCAGCATGCGGGCGGCCAGCATGAAGTCGCGCTCGCGCAACGACCGCACCTCCGCCTCCACGATGCGCGCGATCTCCATCCAGCTCGTCACCGCGATGATGACCGTGATCATGATCGGGCTCGGCTTGATGAAGGCGGCGAGCGCGAGCAGCAGGAAGATGCTCGGAAACGACAGGAAGGCGTCGACGAAGCGCATGAGCGCGGCCCCGATGCGCCCGCCATAATAGCCGGCCACGATGCCGATGGCCGTGCCGATGGCCGTCGACAGCAGCATGGCCGCGAAGCCCACGAGCAGCGAGATGCGCCCGGCCATGAACAGGCGCGCCGCGATATCCCGGCCGAGCGGATCGGTGCCGAGAATGTGCGAACCGGTGAGCGGCGGCGCGAAACGCGCCCTCAGATCGATATAGAGCTCGTCGAAGGGCAGGAGATGGGGACCGATCACGCAGGCGAGCGTCAAGAACGTGATGAGGACCACGCCCAGCACGGCGAGCCTGTGGCGGGCGAAGCGGCGCACCGTCCTGCTCTGCCACCAACGGGTCCGCTCGGCCTGTGCGGTCTGTGACAACGGGGTCGACATCGCTTCCTCCCTAACCAAGCCTGATGCGCGGATCGGCCACGGCGACGAGCAGGTCGGCAAGGAGATTGCCGATCAGCACGAGGATCGCGGAGAACATGAGCAGCCCCATGACCACCGGGTAGTCGTTGTAGCCGAGACTGTCGAGGAACAGCCGGCCCATGCCCGGCCATGTGAAGACCGTCTCGGTGACGAGCGCGCCGGACAGGATGGTCGGGATCTGCAGCCCGGCGAGCGTGATCATGGGCAGGAGCGCGTTGCGGATGACGTGCTTGAAGAGCACGCGGCGCCAGGCAAGCCCCTTGGCCTTGGCCGTGCGCACGAAATCCTGGTTGATGACGTCGAGCGTGGCGGTGCGCATATAGCGGCTCCACACCGCCACATTGACGAGCGCAAGCACCACCGTCGGCATGATGAGATGGATGGCGTAGTCGCCGAGCGAGCCGTCGCCGATGGTGTACATGTTGCCCGCCGGCAACCAGCCGAGCTTGAGCGAGAAGAGGTAGATGGCGACGAGGCCGAACCAGAAGGTCGGGATCGACAGGGCCACCATGGCGCCCACCGTCGCGGCGTAGTCGAACATGGAGTAGCGCTTCGTCGCCCCCTTCACGCCCACCCATGTGCCGATGGCGATGGACAGCGCCGTCGACGAGCCCATGAGCAGGAGCGTGGCGAAGAGGTGGCCGCCGATCACCTCCAGCACCGGCCTGTTGTCGCGGTAGGAGCGCCCCCAGTCGCCCTGCAGGAGGTTCCAGAACCAGTCGAGATACTGGACGGGCAGGGGCCGGTCGAGACCCATCTGGTGCGCGATGCGCTCAAGCTCGGCCTGGGTCATTCCAGGCGTCAGCGCATATTGCGAGAGCGGCCCGCCGGGGGCGAGATTGAGCACCGCGAAACCGATGATCGAGACCAGCAGCAGAAGCACGAGGCTCTGCCACAGGCGCGCGAGGAGATAGCGCAGCATGGCTGTCGTCTCCCAAGGACATGACGGGGCCCGGAGCGCGCCGGGCCCCGATCGGGGCTGTTACGCCCAGTGCCAGGTTCCCACATTCCAGGAATCGATGCGGACATTCACATTGGGCGTGACGCCTTCGACGCCCTCCTTGTGGCCGCGCACCGTGGCGTACTGGAACATGGGCAGGAAGGGCAGGTCGTGGCGCATGATCTCCTGGATCTTCAGGTAGACCTCCTTGCGCTTCTCCGGCACGAACAGCCGGCCGCCCTCCGCCAGAAGCTCGTCCACTTCCGGATTGGCGTACTGCCAGGTGTTCTGCCCGGCGCCGCCCTGCGCGGCGATGGAGGTGGAGCGGAAATAGTCCGACGTGTCGGGATCGGCGCCGGTCAGGAAATTGATGCCGACCACGACGCTATCGAACTGCGACATCATCCAGTACTCGCCCCACATGACCGCCGGCGGCAGGTTGGAGATCGTCATCTCCACGCCGATCTCCTTGAAGGACTGCTGCATGAACTGCTGCACCTGCTCGCGGATGTGGTTGCCCGCGGTCGTGGAGTTGGAGAACGACAGGCGCACACCGTCCTTCTCGCGGATGCCGTCGTCGCCCGGCATCCAGCCCGCCTCGTCGAGCAGCGCATTGGCCTTCTCGATGCTGTAGTCATGCTTGGGCAGGTCCGGATTGTAGTAGAAGGACTGCTGCGGCATGTAGGTTTCGGTAGGCGCCGGCAGGCCGTAATAGAGCGCGTCGATGATCGTTTCCTTGTCGATCGCGTGGTAAAGCGCCTGGCGCACGGCCAGGTCCTTGAACTGCGGACGTTCCATGTTGAAGGTGACCGATTCCACCGTCGCCGACGGCACCACCGCCACCGCCTTGCCCGGAAGCTCCTTGGCCTCCTCATAATGGTCCGGCGTGATCCACTGCAGGCCGATCACGTCGATATCCCCGGTCTTGAACTGCGTGTAGAGGACCGTCAGATCGGGGATATACTTGTAGATGAGGCGTTCCAGATAGGGCCCTTCGCCGAAATAGTCATCGTTGGCGGCAAGCTCGATATGATCGCCGGCGACGCGTTCTACCCATTTGAACGGGCCGGTCCCGACGGGCGCATTGTTGAAGGGCGCGTTGTTCCGGTCGGCCTCCGGCTCCAGAATGTGCTTCGGCACGATGAAGGTCGCCGCCAGGATCGAGGGATAGGGCGCGTAAGGCTTCTCCATGCGCCATGTGATCTCGGTCGGCGAGACCACCTCGATATCGCGGACGAGATCGTGACCGGTCCGCCGCCAGCTGCGGAACTGCGGATCGACCAGAAGCTCCAGCGTGAACTTCACGTCCTCCGCGGTGAACGGCGTGCCGTCATGCCAGGTCACGTCGTCGCGCAGCTTCACGCGCCAGTTCAGGCCATCCTCGGAGATACCGCCATTCGCCACGGTGGGCACCTCCGCGGCGAGCGCCGGGGTAAACTTGCCCTCCGGGTTCACCGCGAAGAGCGGATCGAAGACGCTGAAATGGATGCCCTCGTCGACCTCGATATGAGGCATGTGCGGATTAAAGACAGTGGGCTCCTGCGAGAACCCGATGATCACCTGCCCGGTCGGCTTGTCCGGCGGCGCCGCGAAGGCCTGCCCCTTCCCCAGGAGACCGGGCATCACGAGACCGGACGCGCCGGCGAGCCCCATCATGGTCAATGCCTGACGCCGTGTCGGCCCGACCCCGCCTTTTACAGTTTTTTTCGACATCTCAACCTCCTCTCCACTTTTCCAGTGCCCCCTGTTGGCGATCCGCCTTCTTTCGCGGGCGGATTTCAGAAACCGCTGATCGGCCGGATCTCCGTACCGTCGGAGAACCGGGAAAAGCGGAAATCGTGCGGATCGACCACCGGCGGCCGGCCGGTGACGATATCGGCCATGAGCCGGCCTGCCGCCGGCCCGATACCGAAGCCGTGGCCCGAGAACCCGGTCGCGATATGGAAGCCCGGAATGGTGTCGACGGCGGAAATCACCGGCACCGCATCGGGCGTCACGTCGATATAGCCCGCCCAGCGCTGCGCGATCTCGGCGGCCTCGAAGGCCGGGAAGGCGCGCTTCAGGTTGGCGAGCGCACTGTTGGAAAGCCTCTCCGACGGCTTCGGGTCTAGCACGCGGCAATATTCGAAGGGGCTCGCCTCGTCCATGCGCCAGCGGCCCGGAATGCGCGCCTCGTCGAGGAAGCGGCCGGAGAGGCGGAAGTTGAGCGAGCGCCATTCCTGCCTGAGGGCAGGCAGGAAGTTCATGGCATAGCGGAAGGATTTCGGCACGATATCGACCACGTTCTCGTGGCCCGAGGCCACGGTGTAGCCGCCATCCTGGCGCTTGCGCACGGCGAAGCCGTTCGCCCAGATCGCCTGTTCGGGCCCGCCCTCCAGCGGCTTCGTCCTCAGGACGGAATTCATGACCTTGAGCTGCGGCAGATCGAGCCCGTAGAGGCCGCAGAACAGGTTGGACCAGGCGCCGCCCGCGAGAATGACGGAGCTGCAGGCGATCGCGCCGCGCTCGGTGATGACGCCCGAGACCCTGCCGCCGGAGGTCTCGATGCCGCGCACCGCGCATTCGGTGAGGACGGCCGCGCCCTTGTCGCGGGCGGCCTCGGCGATTGCCGGCGCGGCCTTCTGCGGCTCCGCGCGGCCGTCGGCGGGCGTATAGAGCGCGCCCTTGATATCCATCTCCGCGCCCGGAACGAGCGACCGGAACTCCGCGGGCGTGAGCATCCGCGCCTCAATCTGGTAGCCCTGCAGGTTCCGCGGCCAACTTTCATGGCGCTCATATTCGGCATCGTCTGCACAAGTGAACACGATGCCTGCACGCCTGTAGCCGGTATCGCGGCCCGTGCGGCGGTCGAGTTCCGGCCAGATGCGCAGGGCTTCCGCCATCAGCGGCACCTCGCGGGGATCGCGCCTGGAGATCCGCACCCAGCCCCAGTTGCGGCTCGACTGCTCCTGGCCGATGCCGCCCTTCTCGCACAAGGCGACGCTGACGCCGCGTTCGGCAAGCTCCAGGGCCGTGGAACAGCCGACGATCCCGCCGCCGATCACGACGGCATCCACCCGGCTGGGCAGATCCTCATCCCCGTGGACGGGAACGACGCGAGGTCCGGGCATGGCTAGTAGCACTCCTCCAACTGGCAGTTGACGGTGAATTCCGCGACGCTCGCCTCGTTGGGCAGGTCGAGCAGCATGGATGCGGCACGCGCGAGGTCGTCCGGGTCGGTCATGGCGCTGTCGTCGCGGTCGGTCAGGCCGCGCGCCATGTCGGTGGCCACGAAGCTCGGGCAGATGGCGGTCGCGCGGATGCCGAGGTCCCAGCCGGCCTGGCGAATGCCGTGGGTCAGGGCGACGGCGGCGAACTTGGACATGGAATACAGGCCCGAGGTCGGCGACTTCACCCGCTTGCCCGACAGGGACGCGATCACGATGACCCGCCCCCGGCCGCTTTCCGCCAGCGCCTCCCAGGCGGCCGCCGCCATCCGGCGCGGCGCCTTGACATTGACCGCCATGAGATCGTCCACATCGGCGTCGGTCGCCTCGATCACCGTCTTCGGGATCACGATCCCGGCATTGGCGACCACGGCGTCGATACGCCCGAAGGCGGCCTGCGCCTCCGCGGCCCAGGTCGCCTCGGCCTGCGCATTGCGCGCGTCATAGGCGAAGAGATGGACACGGTCGCGCGCCGCCCAGTCCGGTATGGCGGGGCTGCGCATGCCAAGCGAGAGCAGCCACCCGTCATTCGCCAGGCGCTTCGCGATAGCCGCGCCGATCCCGCGATTGGCGCCCGATATCATGGCCACTCTCGTTCCGGTCATGTCTCTCCCTCTTTTCCCCTTCGGCCGCCCGGGCCGGTCATGCGAGCCCGACGATCTGCCGGTATCGCTTTCTCAGAATGTCGAGCACGGTCTTCTGGTCCTCCTCGGAGATACCGGCGAAGAAATCGCTCGACTGCCGGGTGACGATGCCGCGCACGCGCCGGGCGAGGTCCGCCCCCCTGTCGGTGACGTAGAGCTCCTGCGCGCGGGTGTCGGCGGCGGAAATCTCGCGCCTCAGGAGGCCGTGTTCTTCCAGGAAGTCGACGAGCCGGCCCATGGCGGACCGGTCCTTCAAAATGAGCTGGGCTATGACGGACGGCCGGATTCCGGGATGACTGTCGACGAGCAGGAGCGTGGTGATCTTTCCCGTACCGCGCGCGACGTCCATGCCCTCCAGGCGATGGTCGAGGTCGCGCGACATGGCCAGGTTGATGCTCCTGATATAGAAGCTCAGCGTGTCCTCGAGGACGTCGAGATCGACGTCCCTGATGGAGGTCGGCGGCGTTCCCTTGCCGCTCACAGATCTGCCCTCCGGCACGGCATCCGGCGTCTCCCTTCCGGCTCGCGGGCAGGCCGCCCGTCCGGACGCCATTCCCGCTTGCCGGCAATGATTGGCCCGATAGTGGACAAACGCAACTATTTTCTCGCGACAACGGCTCCAAAAACAGTCAGGCCTCGAAGATGCTCGTTTCCTAGGCAGCCGGCTCCCATTCCCTGCCCGGGATCGCGGCAACGAGCCGCTTCGTATAGTCGTCGGCGGGCGCGCGGAAGATGTGCGAGGGCGGTCCGTATTCGACGATCCGCCCCTTGTACATGACCGCGACCTCGTCGCAGATCTGGCTGGCGACCCGCAAATCGTGCGTGATGAAGATCATCGCGACCTCCATCTCCTCCTGGATCTTCGCCAGGAGCTGGAGGATCTGCGCCTGGATGGACACATCGAGGGCGGAGACCGCCTCGTCGGCAACCAGCAGGACGGGATCGAACATGAGCGCGCGCGCAATGCCGATGCGCTGCCTCTGCCCGCCGGAGAATTCGTGCGGAAACCGGTCATAGGCCCCCTCGTCGAGACCGACGAGCTTCAGCAGCCGCAGCGCCTTCGCCTTTGCCTCCCGGGCGGACTGTCCGTGCGCCATCGGCCCGACCGTCAGGATGCGCCCGACCGTGTGGCGCGGATTGAGCGAGGCATAGGGATCCTGGAAGATCATCTGGACATGGGGCCGCAACGGGCGGAACTCGTTGTCGGAGAGCGGCGCGATATCGCGGCCGTCGAACATGATCCGGCCGCCGTCGCTGTCGAGCAGCTTGACGAGCACCCGCCCCAGCGAGGACTTGCCGGAGCCGGACTCGCCGACAATGCCGAGCGTCATGCCCTTGCGCACCGTGAAGCTGACATCGTCGACCGCCTGCACGACACGGCCCCTGGAGAAGAAGTTGCCGGTCGTGTGATAGGTCTTGCACAGATGCTGCACATCGAGCACCACCGGCGCCTCCCCGGGCTCCGGCTGGTCGTCCCCGGCCACGCGCGGCACCGCCGCGACGAGCTTTTTCGTATAGGGATGGCGCGGATGGTTGAGGATTTCGGCGGCCTCGCCCTGCTCCACGATCACGCCCTTCTCCATGACGACCACGCGGTCGGCGATCTCCGCGACCACGCCGAAATCGTGCGTGATGAACATCACGCTCATCTTCTTGCGCTGCTGGAGACGGCGGATGAGGTCGAGGATCTGGGCCTGCGTCGTCACGTCGAGCGCGGTGGTCGGCTCGTCGGCGATCAGGATGTCCGGCCCGAGCGCCAGCGCCATGGCGATCATGACGCGCTGGCGCTGCCCGCCCGACAGGCGGAAAGGATACTGATGCTGGATGAGTGCCGGCTCCGGCAGCCCCACCTCGTCGAGCAGCTCCAGAACCGTCCGCGCGCGGCTCGCGGGCGTGCCCACCTTGTGCGCCTCCATGGCCTCCGCGATCTGGTCGCCGACCGTCATCAGCGGATTGAGCGCGGAGAGCGGGTCCTGGAAGACGATGGAGACGGCCCGCCCGCGAAGGTCGCGCAGCGTGCCCTCGTCGGTCTTGAGCAGGTCCATTCCCTTGAACAGGATGCGCCCGCCGGCGATCGTCAGCGCCGACGGCAGCAGGCCCATCACCGCGTTGGCCGTGACCGACTTGCCCGAGCCGGACTCGCCGATGATGCAGAGGATCTCGCCGGCCCTGAGATCGAACGAGATGTCCCTGACGGCATGGGAGCGTTCCATGTCGCCCGGCAGTTCGACGGTGAGCCCCCGAACCGCCAGGGCAATATCGCCGGCCTCGTCCACGATCTCTTCTGCTGGCTGCGTCATGGTCTGGCGACCCCCTCCATTCCTGTTCTCTCCCGCCACCCCGGCGGGCCTCGCAATAGGCATCCGCCGCCTTTTGCGGCAGGGCACGCCTGCCGGGCGGCAGCATTGCACACCATTCGGCCTGCCCTCGCAAGAACGATACCACTTGCACCGCCGTCCTCCGGCAACCCGCCGCTGTGCCGGATTCCCGATCCATCCCATTATATGTTATTCGATATAACAAATGAGACGCCAGGCCTTTCCACCCCCCGCAGTCTACCCACCGGAGGACAGACCATGACCGACCCCGCATTCGCCTACAGGGAGATCCCGCTCGCCGACTGCACCGCGCTCGGCCACCGGCTGCAGGAGGAGAAGAGGTCGTGGCACATCCACGTTCTCGCCCCCGATTGCCGGCTGAACCCCAAGCCCGGCCTCTATGCCTTCGTCATCGAGGACAATACCGGCGACGAGATCCATGTCGCCTTCTCCGAGGAGCGTCCCCGCGAGCCCAATCTGGAGCTCCTGAAGCTCCTGCATGGCGACGCCGTTCTCGACGAGGCGCCGAGTTCCGCCGGTGCGCAGACCGCGCCGCCATCCCCCCTCGCCGCGCGCGTGCGCGATCTCCACGAGCGCGGTATCGGCTGGCACCACCACATGCATTTCCCCGACTGCAAGCTCAACCCGCATCCGGGACGATGGGCGATCTCGCTTGAGGCCGACGACCGCGACACGGTGGAGACGGAGGCCTATGACGAGGAGCCCCATGACGTCCTGAGCGCGATCGAGATCATCTATTTCTCGTCATGACCGCGATCCGCGCATCGCGGCCGACACCGGGGCAAGCCAGCGTTTTTTCCCAGAATACCGCCATTTTCTGGCGGCCAGACCACCGGCTCCGGCTCTTATTGCCGCGCAGTTTGATTTGTTATATCTTATAACAAATCGATGAGAGGCGTGTTGCAATCCTTAGCGTCCGGCCCCGCACGCCGCCGCCTGAGCATATCGCGCAGACGGCACCGGGCCGGACACCAACCGAGGGGAGGTTGAAACCATGTTCAAACGCATAATGGCAGGCGCGCTCACGCTCGCCTTGTGGGGTGCGGCCGCGCTGAGCGGGCCCGCACAGGCTGAGACGGGAGAGACGCTGGCCACGATCAAGGATCGCGGCCATCTCCTGTGCACCGGCCACAACGGATCCTATCTCGGCTTCGCCGAGGTCGACGACCAGGGCAACTGGCACGGCTTCGACATCGATCTGTGCCGGTCGCTCGCGACCGCCATCTTCGGCGACGACGAGGGCCATCTCAAGATCGTGCCGACCGGCTGGGCGCAACGCTTCCCGGCCCTCCAGTCGGGCGACATCGACATCATCGTCAAGGCGACGGGCTGGACCTTCAACCGCGACACCGATCTCGGCGTCCAGTTCGGCCGGCCCTATGTGCTGGCCCCGATCCGCGTGCTCACACGCAAGGAGCTCGGCGCGGAGAGCATCGCCGATCTCGACGGCGGCACGATCTGCGTGCCCGCCGGCACGACCATCGAGCGCTATGTGGCCGAATATGCCGCCGCGACCGGCATCCAGGCGGACTTCCTGGCCATCGAGAAGACCGAGGAGACCGACGCCGCCTATCTGTCGGGACGCTGCGACGCCTATGCGCAGTGGGACGTCGTGCTCGCCACCGTGCGCCTGAAGGCCGACAATCCCGGCGACCACGTGATCCTGCCCGACATCATGAACGCCGAGCCGGTCGCCATGGGCATGCGCCAGGGCGACGACAATTTCGTCGATATCGCCAACTGGGTCGCCAACGCGCTCTGGCTGGCCGAGGTCAATGGCGTGACCAGCGAGAATGTCGACGAGATGAAGGCCAACCCGCCGAGCCCCGCCGTCGCCAAGCTGCTCGGCGCGACGCCCGGCATCGGCGACCAGCTCGGGCTCAAGGACGACTGGGCCTACAATGTGATCAAGAAGTTCGGCAACTTCGCCGAGGTCTGGCAGCGCAATCTGGGTGAGGATTCGCCCTACAAGCTCGACCGCAGCATCAACGCCACCTACAAGGATGGCGGCGTGTTCTATCCCCTGGTGCTGGATTGACGCGCTGGCGCCGGCCCGCCCATGGAGGGCGCGGCCGGCGCCGGATACCGTCCCTCAAGGGGCGCAGCCATCGAAAGGCCGGTCAATGCTCGCCGTTCTGAAGCTCCGCAAGACCCGGAACTGGATCATCCAGGCCCTGTTCGTCGGCGCACTCGCCGGCATCGTCATATTCGGCATCGTGACCGCGAGCCAGACGATGCAGTCCCAGGGCATGACCTCCGGCTTCGGCTTCCTGTTCCGCTCCACCGGCTGGCCGATCAGCTTCTCGCTCATCCCCTACGGTTTCGGCGACCCCTACTGGAAGGCGCTCCTCATCGGGGTGCTCAACACGCTGTTCCTCGCCGCGATCTCGCTCACCCTGTCGACCCTTGTCGGCCTCCTCGTCGCCGTCCTGCGCACGACGCGGAACGGCGTCATGAACGCTCTGGGAACGATCTACGTCGATACGTTCCGCAATATCCCGATCATCCTCCAGGTCTTCTTCTGGTACGCCGTCTACACCCACCTGCCACGCCCGCGCGAGGCCTATGACATCGCGGGAACAGCGTTCCTGTCCGCGCGCGGCCTGTTCCTGCCCGGGCTGAACGTCACCGGGCTTTCGGCCTTCATCGCCATCGTCTCGGGGATCGCGGGCATCGTCCTCGCCCTGTGGATCGCCCATGGCCGGCGGTTCTCGCGCAAGGAACCGGCGGCGCGCCGGCGGCTGTCATGGGGCGTCGCCGGCATCGGCGCGCTCGCCGTCATGGCCGTGCTGGCCGCCGGACGCATCCCCGACACCCCGCTCCTGTCCCTGCCGGAGCTTAAGGGGCTCAACTTCAAGGGCGGCATCAATGTCTCCCCGGAGCTCGCCGCCATGGCCACCGCCATCGCAATCTATGGCGGAGCCTATCTCGCCGAGATCTTCCGCGCGGGCTTCCTCGCGGTCCGGCGTGGCCAGATCGAGGCGGCGCAGTCCCTGGGGCTCAGCGGGTGGGACGTCTTCGCCAGGGTTCGCCTGCCGCTGGCCATACGGGCCATCCTGCCGACGCTGACCAACCAGTATGTGTGGCTGCTCAAGGCGACGACGCTCGGTATCGCGGTCGGGTTCGCCGACTTCTTCATGGTGGTCGCGGTGTCGATCACCCAGAGCGGCCAGACCATGGAGTTGATCGGCATCCTCATGGCCGGCTTCCTCACCATCAACTACACGCTGTCGAGCGTGCTCAACCGGATCAACCGGTCCATCGCCCTGAAGGGCCAGAACATCAACTAGGGGCCGCCGCCGCACAGAGATGACCGCCACCAGCCACATCGACCAGCAGGAAACGGCAAGGCCCGCCGCATGGGACTGGCTGCGCGAGACGTTCTTCGCCTCCAGGCTTCACGCCGCCATGTCGCTCGCGGGCGCCATCCTCATCGTCGCGATCGGCTGGCAGCTCCTCGACTGGGCCGTCGTGAACGCGGTCTTCTCCTCCGCCGGCGGACCGGAGGCCTGCCGCGAGGCCTCGGGAGCCTGCTGGGCGATCATCGACGCGCGCTGGCGGCTCATCCTGTTCGGGCTCTACCCGCACGAGCTCCACTGGCGCTCCGCGACGGCCTGCATCGTCATCGTCGCGGTCGCCATCGCGTCGTGCATGCCGGTCTTCTGGCGCGCGGCACGCCTCGCCGCCCTCTGGATCGCCGGCATGGCGTCCTTCTACATCCTCATGCGCGGCGGCCTGTTCGGCCTCGTGCCCGTCTCGGAGGCGAAGTGGGGCGGGCTGTCGCTCACCGTCTTCATCTTCTCCGCCGGCGTCCTCGTCGGCATGCCGCTCGCCATCGTCTTCGCCCTGATGCGGCGCTCCGAGCTGCCGGTGATCGCGCGGACCATGAGCCTCGTCATCGACGCCGTGCGCTCGCTGCCGCTCGTCACCATCCTGTTCACCGCGGCCGTCGTCCTGCCCTTCGTGCTGCCGGGCTGGCTCCAGGGCGACAAGCTCTACCGCGTCATCTTCGGCTTCGCGCTGTTCTTCGCCGCCTATCAGGCGGAGATCATCCGCGGCGGCATCCAGGCGATCCCGCCGGGCCAGGACGAGGCCGCGAAGGCGCTGGGGTTGAGCTACTGGCACCGCGTCAGCCGCATCATGCTGCCGCAGGCCTTCCGCAACGCCCTGCCGCCGACGATCAGCCAGTTCGTCATCACCTTCAAGGAAACCTCGCTCGTCATCATCGTCGGCTTCTTCGAGGTCATGGCCTCCGGCAACGCGGCCTACGGGACCGGCGACTGGCGCTTCGCCTATATCGAGGTCTATGTGTTCATCGCGCTGATCTATTTCACCTTCGCCTTCAGCCTGTCGCGCTACGGCGCCTATCTGGAGCGGGTGATGCGCGTCGGCAAGAACTAGGGAGACTGAACGGGGCCCATGACCACCCACCCGGCAGACACGGCCGTCAGGCTGGAGAGTGTGAACAAGTACTACGGCACCTACCATGCGCTCAGGAATGTCGACCTGACGGTCGCCAAGGGCGAGCGCATCGTCGTGTGCGGTCCGTCGGGCTCCGGCAAGTCCACCATGATCCGCTGCCTCAATCGCCTGGAGGAACACCAGAGCGGCACCATCACCGTGCTCGGCACCGAGCTCAATGACGACATCTCCAATATCGAGGAGATCCGCCGCGAGGTCGGCATGGTGTTCCAGACCTTCAACCTGTTCCCGCATCTCACTGTCCTGGAGAACCTGACGCTCGCGCCGATGCTCGTGCGCAAGGCCTCGCGCGCGGAGGCGGAGGAGGCCGCGATGGCCTATCTCACGCGCGTGAAGATTCCCGAGCAGGCGGAGAAGTTTCCCGGCGAGCTTTCCGGCGGCCAGCAGCAGCGCGTCGCCATCGCACGCGCGCTCTGCATGAAGCCGGAGATCATGCTGTTCGACGAGCCGACCTCCGCACTCGACCCGGAGATGATCGCGGAGGTCCTCGACGTCATGGTCGGGCTCGCCCGGGACGGCATGACGATGATCTGCGTTACCCACGAAATGGGCTTTGCCCGCGAGGTCGCCGACCGCGTCGTGTTCATGGCCGATGGCGAGATCGTCGAGGAGGCCCCGCCCTCCACCTTCTTCACGTCACCTGGAAACGACCGCACAAAGCGGTTCCTGAGCCAGATCCTCGCGCACTGAGCGGAAGCGGGCGGCGGCGGTCAGCCCTGCGCGCTCCGCGAATGGAACCGCACCCCGCCGATCACATGGTGGGTCGGCATGATCTCGATCTGGGTGACGTCGACATGGGGCGGTGCCGACAGGATCCAGTGGATGCAGCCGGCGACGTCGTCGCAGCTCAGGCACTCATAGGGATCGTAGAGCAGCTCGGCCGCCCTCGCCTCGTCGCCCCCGAACATCTCCCGGTGCATGCCGCTCGCCACCCGTCCCGGGCGCACCTCGGAAACCCGGATGTCGGTCCCGTAGAGCTCCATGCGCAGATTGAGAGTCATATTGTGAACCGCAGCCTTCGTGGCCGAATAGACCGGCTGGCCGAGCGAGGGATAGAGCCCCGCCACCGAGCCGATGGTCACCACATGGCCCCTGTTGCGGGCGACCATGCCGGGCACCGTCGCCTCCAGCGTGTTCTGCAGGCCGAGAATGTTCACCTCCGCCACCGAACGGCCCGCATCGCCGGCAAGTTCGTAGGTCTTGCCCGACAGCCCGAGCGCGCCGGCGCAGGCGACCACGATGTCGATCTCCCGGCCCGCCAGCGCGTCGAGCAGGCCCTGCCTGTCGGTGACGTCGAGATAGATCGCCTCGCAGCCGGTCTCGCCGGCCAGCGCATCGAGTTTCTCGCGCTCGATGGAGCCAGCGACCACCTCCACACCGTCGGCACACAGCCGCCGGACCAACTGCGCGCCGATGCCCCCCGTGCCTCCGGTGACGAGCGCGGTCAGACCATTGCCCAACGTCATGGGATCCTCTCTCCTCCCTGGGCCGCCCTCAGGTCAGCCCGTACCGGTCCATCGCCTTGTAGACGGGAAAGATGCAGCGCCCGGCGAAGCTCTTGACGCCTTGCCAGGGAACGGTCCTCGCCCCCTCCGTCACCTCGAGCGGGACATCGTCGAGCGAGCGGCTCTCCGCCACGAATTCCGCGAAGACCCGGCCGACATTCTGGGCGAGCGACACGCCCCGGGTCGAGAAGCCGAGGATCGAGTAGACATCCCGGTCGAGCACCTGCACGCGCGGCAGGAATTCCGGCGTGAGCGCGCAATAGCCCTCCCAGTAGGTTTCCACCTCCAAGGGCCCGAGTCCGGGGAAGAGCTCGGCCATGCGCCTCTTCACATGGGCGGTGCCGATGCGCCGGCCATTGCCGAGCACGAAGACCGCACCGCCGGAGATGAGCCGCCCGTCCCGGTCGAAACGCCCGAAGCCGCCGGATTTCCGGATATCGGTGAAGCAGATCCGGTCGCGCATGATCGCCCCGCTCTGCTCCGCCGACAGCGGCGTCGTCACCGTGTGGAAGAGATGGATCGGAATGACCGACCGGTCGACCGCGCCGGCGAGCGCATCGGTATAGCCGTTGGTCGCCATGACGACCTTGCGCGCACGCACCCGATGGCCGTTGGCCTCCACCACGGCGCGGCGCCCGTCCCGGCCTATGGCGGTCGCCGCGGAGCGCTCGTGGATGGCAGCCCCTTCGTTGACGGCCGCCCGCGCCAGCCCCAGCGCCAACGCGTAGGGGTTGACCATCGCACCGTTCGCCCGGCGCCAGCCGCCCAGATAGCACGGCGCGCCAAGCGTGCCCTGTACGGCATCGCGGTCGAGCCATTCGACATCGGCGCCGAAGGCCCGCCAGTCCTCGTAGACCTTGCGCACCAGCGCGAGCGCCTTTTGCGAATGGGCCGGCTGGATCCAGCCATTCTGCTCGGCGTCGCAGGCAATCTGGTAGCGGGCGATCTCGTCCATGACCCGCGACGGACCCTCGCCGACGAGCGCGGTCAGCGCCTCGCCCTTGCGCTTGCCGAGACGGGCCGAGACGTGGCTCGGCGTCATGGCGCCGGGAAAGTGCGGCACCGCGAATCCGCCATTGCGGCCCGAGGCTCCGTTGCCGACACTGCCGGCCTCCAGCACCACGACGTCCAGCCCGCGCCTGGCCGCCCCGAGCGCGATGGACAGGCCGCAATAGCCTGCGCCGATGACGGCGAGATCCGCCTCGCGGTCGGCCTCGAGCGGCGCATGGGGCTGGCGCGGTTCGCGCGCCGTGCTCGCCCAGATAACCCCGTCCATACCGGGATCTATGCGGTCTGTCGCCTTCATGCTCCGGCCTCCTTCCGGCGGGATCCGCTCCCCGCGATGCCCAGCGACTGGCGGACCGTGTCGAGCGCATCGCGCGGCGGCGGGCGGAAATAGCACCGCTCGCTCTTCACGAGCCCCGTCGTCAGCGCGAGATCGGCCATGCATTCCGCCTGCTTGAGCGCCACGGCCGAACAGTCGACCACGGGAACCCCCGTCCCGGGGATCTCGGTGTACCCCGCCGTCCTCAGGATCGGCCCGTAATATCCGCAACCGACGAGGATCACCTCCGCGCCGTCGTCGATGCAGGCGCGCGCCACCGTCTCGAAGCGGGGGATGAAGGTCCTGTGGGGATCGTCGAGCGCCTCAAGGATAAGATCGGCGTCCGACGCCGGTTCGATCGCGCGGACGGGGCGCGCAATGGCCCGGGCAGCAAGCCCGTAGGCATTGAGGTCGGCCTCGATGCTGGGGGCCACCTTGTCGGCCACCGTGACGACGGCGAACCTCGCCCCCATGGCGAGGGCTGCGAGCATGGTCTGCTCGCCGACCGAGGCGACGGGGATGCCGAGGACTTCGCGCGCCTGCCACAGGGGATCGTTCCAGCAGCCGAGAACGACGCCGTCGCAGCCCTCCTCTTCCGCCGCGAGGGCGGCTTCCACCATGCCCACCGCATTGAGATGCTCGGCATAGAAGGACCGCCCGAAATTCGCAGACAGGGCGGGGAACGCGAATTCGAGCGTCAGATCGGGCCGCGCGATCGCCGTCTGGGCGGCCTCCATGCGCTCCCAGAGAGGCCGCATGACCGGTGCAGGCCTGGTCGGATGAACCCACTTGATGCGCATGGGATGCCTCCCTTGCAAGCGCGCCTCGCCCGTCTTCTACATATCAAGGCATATCCCCGTCCCCTTGCGGGATGGGGTCTTGCGGTCACGTCCCGCAGCCGATCACGGCGGTTGCCGCAATCTCCACCTTCACATCCGGCACCGGGAAGGCGACGACGAGCGCGGCATTGGTCGGGCGCACGTCGCCGAAGATCCGGCCGAGTTCGGGGCCGACCTCCTGAAAGATTTCCGGGGCCGTCACATAGGTCGTGATCTGCACGATATCCTTCAGCGACGCGCCGGCCTCGCGAAGTGCCGGCTCGAAATTCGCGATGATCTGGCGCACCTGGGCGGCCGGTGCCTCCGGCACGGTGCCGGTCGTGTAGTCCATGCCGATCGTACCGGAAATGAACAGCATGTCGCCGACCTTGACCGCCCTCGAATAGCCGAAGGCCTCCTCGAATTTCGAACCGGAAGAGATGTTCTCGCGTTTGGCAACCATCGGTCTTTCTCCCTGTCAGGATCTTGTCAGGATGCGCGCCCCTAGGTGTCGGTCGCACCGAGGGCGCCAAGCGTGGTTTCGTTCATCGGCCACCAGCAGATATGGAGGTCGAGCCAGGCGGCGATGCGCCCGCAATAGAGTATGAGCTCCTCAAGGGCGGCGTCGGTCTCGCACGCCCCGTCCTCAAGGCAGGCAATGCCCGCCTCCAGGACCGCGCCGGTCTCCAGGAGATGGCAGAACCCGGCGACGCGCGAGATCGCCGCCTTGAGCGCGAAGACCGCGATCTTGCGCTTGTCGTCGTCGCTGCGCGTCTCGCCGCGCCCCTCCCAGAGGCGCCAGAGAAGCTCGTGCAGCTTGCGCATCTCGCCCTCCGCCATGTGAAGGGGACCGAAGGGGATCATCTGGCCGCGCCGGGCGAGAAGCTCCGCGATCTCCTCCGGTTGCGCCTCCCAGGCGGCGATCCGCGCCCGCCGGACCGCCGCCAGCGGCTCCGCCACGCGGGCAGGTTCCGGCCGGCGCGCAGGCTCAAGGCCCGGCCCCGGCAGGAGCTCGGCCGTGAAGACCGCGCGCCCCTGCTCGCGGCGCTGGCGTTCGGCATAGTCCCGCAGCCAGGCCGGATCGTGCTTCAGCCGGCCGAGATAGTTCACCTCCGCGGCCTCGGCCTGAAGCGCGTCGTAGGTGATCTCCAGATACTGCCGCTCCGGCCAGTAGAAGAACGCGCCCGGCGGCATGGAGAGCACGTCCTGCGCGGCCTCCATGCGGGCAAGGAACGGCACCGGCCACATGATGTGGCTGCCGGCGATCTTGGCGCAGTGGATGTCGATGGAGGCCGGCACGAGACCGGTCACCGCGCGCAGCGTCTCCGGCGCGAACCCGTCCGCGAGCTCGATGGGATGGTCCTCGCCCTCGACCCGGAAAATCAGCTCACCGCTCACCGTCTTCTCCCTTTCGGACCGTCACTGCGTCGGATAGCCATTCGCGATCCATCCGCCGTCGACGGGAAGAACGTGGCCGGTGACCATCGAGGCCTCGTCACTGGCGAGGAAGCCGCATGCGGCGGCCACTTCCTCCGGCTCAGCCAGCCGGCCGAGCGGTGTGCGTGCACGCACGCCGTCGAGATTGTAGATGCCTTGATCGATGAGCGACTGCACCATCGGCGTGCGAACACCCGTCGGCGCGACGCAGTTGACGCGGATGCCCAGCGGCCCCCATTCGACGGCGAGGCTCTGGGTGAGATTGTGGATGGCTCCCTTGGAGGCGCAATAGGCAGTGCGCTTCGGCGCGCCGCCCGCACCGTAGACGGAGCCGATGAAGACGATCGCGCCCCCGCCCCGCTCCGCCATGACGCGCGCGGCGGCCTGCGCGGCGAGCCAGCTTCCCACCACATTGATCTCCAGATGGTCCCGGAAGGTTTCCGGCGGGACCTCGAGCGCCGGCTCCACCTTCACGATGCCGGCGGAGGTGACGACGCAGTCGATGCCGCCAAAGGCCTCGACCGTCCGGCGCGCCATCTCATCTGCGAAGGCGGGGTCGGTGACGGAGCCTTCGAGCGCCATGACCTGGGCGTCTTCTGGCATCGCCCGGCGCGTCTCTCCCAGCCCGTCGCCATCGCGATCCGCCAGGCACACCTTCGCGCCCTCGGCTGCGAAATACCGCGCCGTGGCGCTGCCGATACCGCTTGCCGCACCCGTGACGAGAACACGTCTTCCCTCATGCCGACCCATGGCCGTCCTCCCTGTTCCGTGACCTGTTTCAACCGGTTCGGTGCGGATGTCACCTCCCGTCGTCATTATCTCGGGCCCCCGGCGGACCGGACGGTCTCGCCGATGAGCCGCGCGACGAGGTCGGGCCGCTCGATCTGGGGCATATGTCCCACCTGCGCGACACGGTGCAGCGCCACATGGGGGGCAAGCCCTCTCGTCTGCCGGATCGGCAGGATCCGGTCGCTCTCGCCCCAGATCAGCCGGACCGGACCGGCGAACCGCTCAAGGGCCGGCCGCATGTCGAAGCCTTGCGTGCCATCGGGAAAGAGCTCCCCTGCAAGGGCTGCCTGATAGTCGCGGAGCGCATCGTCCCCCCGCCGGCGCATCACCGCCTGCGCATAGCCCTCAGGCACGCTGGCGGGCGTTGCGAACAGTGCGCCGAGCCAGGCGCCAAGGCTTTCGATCCGCGTCGCACGGGCGAGCCCCTGAAGCACGGCCCCGTCGATCTCCGGGCCGAGGCCTGCAGGGGCGAGAAGGGTCAGCGAGCGCACGGCCAGCGCCCCGCTGTCGGCGAGCGCCAGCGCAACCGCGCCGCCGAGCGAATGGCCGACGATATGGCAACGGGACATCCCTTCCGCCAGAAGCGTTTCCGCCACCGCATCGGCCAGGGCGGCCGGCGAGCCCATGGCCTTCAGCCGCGGCGAACGGCCATGGCCCGGCAGGTCGACGCCGATTGTGGAGACCGACGGGCCGAGCTTCGCGAGGAGACCGTTCCAGACGGCGAGATCGGCGGCAAAGCCATGCAGGAAGACCACCGGGTCCGGCCCGCCCTCCTGCCGCGTCTGGACGAAGAGCCTCCCGGCCCCGCGGCCTTCGGGCACCGCCTGCCGCGCGACGGCCGGCGCCTCCCGCAGAGCGCGCTCGACGTCGCGGCGCTTGATGCGCCCGCGCGGGCCGGTGCCCTCGACGGTCGTCAGGTCCACGCCCTCCTGCGCCGCGATGCGGCGCGCGAGCGGACTTGCGACGACACGGCCCTCACGGACCCGACGATCCGGCGCGGCGGCGGCCTCGGGCGGAGGGTCCGCGGGCGCGGCACTGGCTGCCGGCGCCTCCTCCGCATCCCCGGTTCCGTCATCGATGCGACCGAGCACGGCGCCGATTTCGAGCTCGTCGCCCACATCGGCGACGATCTCCGCCAGCGTCCCGTCGCAAGGCGCCTCGACATCGCTGGCCGCCTTCGCCGTTTCCACGACGGCAATCGTGTCGCCGGCCCTGACCGTGTCGCCGACGCCCGCGCACCACTCGACCACAGTGACCGAGTCCATGTACTCGCCGCCGGCGCCGGTGATTGTGACGTCCCTTGCCATGGCGTCAGGCCACCGCCCTTCGGCAGGCATCCGCGATGCGCCCGGCATCGGGAAGCACGGCCATCTCGAGAGGCTCGCTATAGGGGATCGGCATGTCGAGCGTGCCGACGCGCTCGACCGGCGCATCGAGCGCATCGAAGGCATGGTCCATGATCGTCGCCGACAGCTCCGCCCCGTAGCCGCAGAAGGTCCAGCCCTCATTGACGACGACGGCGTGATTGGTCTTCTCCACCGAGGCGACGATGGCGGAGAGATCGAGCGGGCGAAGCGTCCGCAGATCGACGATCTCCGCCTCGATGCCCTCGGCGCTCAGCGCCTCGGCGGCCTTCAGCGCCTCGTGCACCATGCGCGAAGTGGCGAAGACGGAGACGTCGCGGCCCTCGCGCAGGATGGCCGCCCGGCCGATCTCCGCCACATGCTCGCCGTCGGGCACCTCGCCGCGCATGTTGTAGAGCAGCTTGTGCTCCAGAAAGATCACCGGATGGGGGTCGCGGATCGCCGCCTTGAGCAGCCCCTTGGCGTCCGCCGGGCTTGCGGGCGCGACGACCTTCAGCCCCGGAATGTGGGCGACGAACGCATCGAGGCTCTTGGAATGCTGCGCGCCGGCCCCCGCCCCGCCGCCGCCTTGCGTGCGCAGCACGAAGGGCAGCTCCACCTGACCCGCCCAGATATAGTTGTAGATCGACGCCTGGTTGGCGAGCGCGTCGATGGTCAGCGGCAGGAAGTCCGCATACATGATTTCGAGCACGGGGCGCGTGCCGGTCATGGCGGCGGTCACCGTCATGGCGGTGAGCGCCTGTTCGGAGATCGGCGTGTCGCGGACGCGCTCCTCCCCGAACGTCTCCATCAGGTCGCGCGTCACCTTGAACACGCCGCCATAGACGCCGATGTCCTCGCCGAGGAGCCAGACGGCGGGGTCGCGCTCCATCTCCTCGCGCAGCGCCTGGTTCAGCGCCTCGGCATAGCGCAGCTTCGCCATCACGACACCTCGCTGTAGGGGCGGCTTGCGGGATGGGCGGCAAAGCCCGGCAGCGGATCGGCGAGCGCCTGCGCGAAGGCGTCGTCCACCTCCTTGCGCGCCTCCGCCTCGACCGCCGAGAGGCGCTCCTCGCCGACATGGCTCTCAAGCGCGGCGCGCAGTCGCGGAATCGGGTCCCGCGCGCGCCATTCGGCGATCTCCCCGTCCGGTTGATATCCGCCCATGTCGCTCGTGGAGAAGCCGTCGAAGCGGTAGGTTTTCGCCTCGATCAGCGTCGGCCCCTCGCCGCGCTTCGCCCGCGCCACCGCCTCGGCCACCGCGCCATAGACCGCGACTGCATCGTTGCCGTCGATCAGCACGCCCGGCATGCCGTACCCCTCGGCACGCACGGAAAGATCCTCCACCGAGGACTGGCGGCTCGAATGGACGGTGAGGCCGTACTGGTTGTGCTCCAGAAGGAAGATGACGGGCAGCTTCCACAGGCTCGCAATGTTCATGGATTCATGGCAGATGCCGGTCTGGGCGGCGCCGTCGCCGAACAGGCACATGGCCACCGCGTCCCGGCCCGTCAGCCGGATCGAGCAGGCCATACCGGTCGCCGCCGGAATGCCCGCCCCGACGATGGCGTTGCCGCCGATCATGCCCCTGGCGGCATCGGCGACGATCATGTGCCCGGCGCGGCCCTCGCAATAGCCGGTCTCGCGCCCGAGGATCTCCGCCACCACCCGATAGGGGTCGAGCCCCTTGCCGATATAGTGGGCATGGCCGCGATGGGTGCTGGTGATGTAGTCGGTATCGGCGAGCATCGCGGTCGCACCGATACCGACGGCTTCCTGCCCGTCGCAGCGGTGGATCGGCCCGCGCGTCTTGCCGGCCTTGTGAAGCTCGCCAAGCGTTTCTTCCATATGTCGCACGACGACCATCTTGCGGAACATCTCAAGCTGGTCGTCGACGGATGGGGCGTTCCTCATGGGGGCATCTCGGCAGGACGTTTATTCTGTTATAACAGATAACAAACAACGAAACCGCCCGCAAGCACCTATATGCGTGCCCCCGGCCGGGCCGGGACACCCATGTCCGTAGCGGCACCGGCCCGCTCTCCCACCCGGCCACCTACAGCAGTATGATCTCATGGGTGGCCGGGTGGGAGAGCGGGCCGGTGCAGGATTCGCTGCCATGAGCGGCAGAAGAGTCCGGGATGGCAGATCATGGGGCCTGACCGGGTCCGGCCAAACGCCACACTCGCCATAACCGCCGATGTTCTTGGGAGATGTGCCGGAGCGGCGTCTCAGCGCGGGCGCCTGGCCTTGCCGTCCCCGTCGGCGCGGATCATCGCCTGGAGCGCGTTGGCGGCGTAGCGGATATCGCGGCATACGGCCTGGCTCATGGCCTTGCCGTCGCGCGCCTTCACCGCCTCGATGATGGCGACATGGTTGCGGATACCCTCGTCCACCTCGCCGAAAGTCGGGTACATCACGTTGAGGTAGGAGCCGGTCATCAGCCAGCAGCTTTCGATCATTCGGGTCAGCATCGGCATGCGCGCGGCCTCGTAGATGCCGAAATGGACCTTCCAGTTGAGCGTGATCACGCGCTGGTAGTCGCCCTTTCTGTTGGCCTCGATCAGGGCGTCATTGTCCGCCACGATCCGGTCGGTCGTCTCCTCGTCGAGATTGGCGGCGGCCTCCTTGGCCGCGAGCCCCTCCAGCGACAGGCGGATCTTGGTCAGCTCGCCGATCCGCGCCTCGTCCAGCTTGGGAACGTAGACCGAGCCGTTGGGGCCCACCTCCAGCGCGCCCTCGGAGACGAGGTTGTAGAGCGCCTCGCGCGCCGGCGTCAGGCTGACCTCGAGCGCGTCCGCGACAGCGCGCAGCGTGAGCTTCTCGCCGGGCTCGAAGCGGCCCGCCATGATCGCGGAGCGCAGTTCCTCGCGCACGCGGCTGCCCAGTGTCTCCGTCCGCTCGACAGGTGCAAACTTCTTCAATGCGTTCGACACGAATTCCGTCCCGTAAAACCCTTCCTTGTGGGCCGCGATTCATACAGCCTATCGCGGTACCTTGCTATAACATATGAAATATCGAAGCCGCCGGCGCAATCTTCCTCGCACCGCCTCCGGCCAATCACACCCCGTCGCGCACTCACTGGTGCGGGATGATGCTGCGCAGATGTTCCAGGAAGATAGAGAAGAGCTCCGACTGCGAGGAGATGCCGAGCTTGGAATAGACGTTGCGCCGGTGGACCTTCGCCGTGCCGATGCTGATGTCGAGATGGAGCGCGATGGATTCCGTGGAGTGGCCCTTCAGGATATAGGTGACGATCTCCGATTGCCGCTCTGTCAGGATGCCCTGCCCGATGGCGTTGAGCGCGGTTTCCAGCGGGTGGGTCGGGGCGTCGCGCACATCGCCATTGCTGCCGTCCATCTCGTCGAACCGGCGATGGAGGTCCGACCAGTGGCGCTGACCGAAGGCGCTCAGCAGCGGCGCGGCCTGCGACAGGAGCACGATCTCGGAACGCTCGAAAGGGGCGCTGCCATGGCGCCGCGTCACGCTGTGCACGGCCGTGACCCCGCCGGGCAGCCCCATGAAGATGCCGGCCTCGTCCACGATCTTGGTTCGCGCATAGTGCTGGTGGAAGTATTCGCTCTCGTAAAAATGGTCGGGCGCGAGATCGTTCAGCGTCGCCAGCCCCGAGACCCGCCCGCGCGTGACCTCGGAGAAGAAGGGATCGAGCACATAGGGCCCGATGACATAATCGTCGACGATGACGGAGGCCTCGCCCGGCGCGAGATCGTCATAGACGCCGATCGGGCGCCCGTTGCCGCGGTAGGCGAACAGCATCGAGTTGTCGAACGGCACGAGGCAGCGCACCGCCTGGTCGAACCTCAGGGGAAATTCCGGTGTCCCCAGCGCCATTGCCGCGCGCGCGAGTGCTGTGTTCCAGGCGGCGAAGCGGGGATCGTCCACAACTGTCATCGAGACGGGCCGGCATTCTTGCCAGGGCCGGCGGCATAGCCGGCAGCGCATACACCTTTGGGGATATTCCGCGAGAGACGCACATCCCCATACCCTGTTGCCACAATGGGGAAGAGGAAAAGGTGGAGGCACTTGTCCGTATCGATGGGCATAACGATAAACGATACCCAAGATCGCGCAGGCTTTGAAGATATTCTGACAGACCTCGAGGCGGAGCACGTTCATCTCGGCGTGTTCGACGCCGACGGTGTCTTCCGCCACAAGCGGGTGGATGCCGCCAAGGCCGCGAAGCTCGCCCGGAACGGCTATCAGTTCTGCGACGTGCTCTACAACTGGGATATTGCCGAGCGCCCCTATGGCGGGGGCGCGTTCATCGACCGCCCCGCCTTCCTCGATACCGCATCCGTGCGCAGCTATCCCTTCGCCGACTGCGAAGCGGTCTGCATCGCCGATTTCGCCCTGCCCTTCGGCGAACGCAGCGCGCGCAACCAGCTCTCCCGGCTGCTCGACAGGGCGCACGGCCTCGGCTTCACGGTCAACTCCGCCTTCGAGTTCGAGTTCATGGTGCTGGACGAGACGCCGGAAAGCCTGCGCGCCAAGGCGTTTCGCGACCTCGACCATTTCGCCGCGGGAAACCGGACCTACTCGCTCCAGACCGCGGCACTCCACGGCGATCTCCTCACGGGGCTCGAGGCCTGCATGGCCACGCTCGGCATCGGGCTCGATTCCATCCATACCGAGCTCGGACCAGGCTGTTTCGAGGCCCCGCTGCAACATGCGGCGGGCATGCGCGGGGCCGACAATGCCGCCTTGTTCAAGAGCTTCGCCAAGGCCTATTTCCTGCGCCACGGCCTGATGGCGGCCTTCCTCTCCAAGATGGGCGAGGCCATGCCAGGCCAGTCCGGCCATCTCCACATCTCGTTCAGCGGGGCGGCCGACGGCGCGCCGGCCTTCGCCGACACTTCCGCACCGGACGGGCTCAGCACGCTTGCGCGCCATTTCGTCGGCGGGCTCGTCACGCTGATGCCGGAGCTGCTGGCGCTGTGCAGCCACACGGTCAACGCCTACAAGCGCATGGTGCCCGGCGCCTGGGCGCCGACCTATGCCGCCTGGGGGGTGCAGAACCGGACGGCGGCGGTGCGCGTGATCAACGACACGGCGGAGGCCACGCGCATCGAGTTCCGCGTGCCGAGCGCGGACACCAACCCCCACGCCGCTCTCGCCATGTGTCTCGGCGCGGGATTGTGGGGCATCGAGAACGAGATCGCGCCGCCATCGCCACGCGACGACGACTGCTATGCCACGCCGCCGGACGCCGGCGCGGCGTTTCCAGCCACGCTCGGCGAGGCGGCGGAGCGGCTGTCTGCCTCGCGCGCGGCGCGCGAGATCTTCGGCGACACGTATATCGACACGGTGGTTCAGGCCCGCCGTATCGAGGAGGGGGCGTATCGCAGACATGTCAGCACATGGGAGCTGAACCGCTATCTCGAGGTCGTTTGACGGCCCGGCGGCGATTGCCCGGGACATGACTGCACAACTGAAACCGAACGACAATCAGGGGAGACGGAGATGACCAAGACAACCGGAACGCGCAAGCCCGCGCATCCGACGCGGCGCACGGTGCTGAAGGGAACGGCGGCCGCGGCCGCGACGGGCCTTCTCGGCTCGGCGATGCCCCGGCGCGCCAGCGCGGCCACCTCGATGCGCTACATGTGCTGGGAGGGCTATGACAAGCCGTCCATCATTGAGCCCTTCGAGCAGGCGCACGATGCGGAGATCGCAATCGACCTCATCACCGACAGCGCGGGCGGCTTCGCCAAGCTGGCCGCTGGCGGTTATCGCGATTTCGACGTCGTGTCGAGCGACAGCCCGTGGATCGCGCGCATGGGTCCGGCCGACATCTGCGAGTTCATCGACGATGCGGAGTTCGCCGACGCCTATGAAAGCTTCTACCCGCAGTTCCAGGCCCCCTTCGCGCCTCTGCAGTGGGAAGGCAAGACGACCGGTCTGCCCACACGCTGGGGCTGGGTCGGCCCGACGGTGAACACCAAGTTCGACAAGCTGGAGACCTGGTCGAGCTACGCGCCGTGCTTCGATCCCGCCTATCGCGACAAAATCTGCGTGCTCGACTGGGGCGACTGGCCGATCATGCCCATGGCACTCTATGCCGGCATCAATCCCTACAAGGAGCTGGACGAGGCCGAGCTTGCCGAGATCCGCAAGGTGTTGCGCGCGCTGTTCAAGAATACCCGCGCACTGGTCGGCGACCTGTCGGTCGCACAGAAGGGCCTGCTCGACGGCTCCTTCCGCGCATTGATCGGCGGCGGCACCTATTGCACCTCCGCGCTGCGCAAGGACGGCCACGACTATATCCAGTCGATCGTTCCCGAGCCGAAGGACGGCCTCAAGCAGGGCATCATCTGGATGGAGGCCACCGGCATGCTGAAGGGGTCCGACAACCCGGAGCTTGCCAAGGACCTTGTGCGCCACATGGTCTCTCCGGAGGTCGCCGTCGACCTCGCCTGGACCGAGGCGACCTGCAATCTCGTGCCGAACAGCAAGGCGGAAGACCTGTTCACGGCCGAACAGAAGAACGTCCTGCAGATGGACTATATGTGGGAAGCCTGGGACAAGAGCCAGTTCCACGACATCGCTCCCAATGTCGACGAGATGCTGGCGATCTTCCAGGAGGAGCTCGCCGCGGCGCGCTGATCCTTGCCATCCACGGGGTCCGGCATGGGGGCAGCGCCGCACGCGCGCCCCGTGCCGGGCGCCCATTTCGTGATCTGTCCGCATGGGAAGCCATCGAGCCGTGAGCGACAACACCCCCATTATCGATGCGCGTGGCATCGACAAGTTCTATGACGCCCACCAGGCCCTGAGGAACGTGTCCCTGACCGTCGGTGCCGGCGAGTTCGTGGCTCTTGTCGGCCCGTCGGGCTGCGGCAAGACCTCGCTTCTGAAGATCCTCGCGGGCTTCGAGGAGGCGAGCGCCGGCACGCTCGCCATAGACGGGCGCAGCATGATCGGCGTGCCCTCCTCGCAGCGCCCGACCCGCATGGTGTTCCAGAAGCTCGCCCTGTTCCCGCACAAGACGGTCGGCGACAATATCGCCTTTCCGTTGAAGCTCGCCCGCACCGACAGGGCCGAGACGGACCGGCGCGTGCGCGAGATCATGGGCCTCATGCATCTGAGCGAGGCCTATCGCGACCGCTATCCCGCCCAGCTCTCCGGCGGCGAGCAGCAGCGCGTGGCGCTCGCCCGCTCCATGATCTCCAATCCGAGCGTGCTCCTGCTCGACGAGCCGCTCTCCGCGCTCGACGTGAAGCTGAAGAAGTCGCTCCAGGCCGAGATCAAGCGTCTCCACCGGTCCGTCGGCACGAGCTTCGTCCACGTCACCCACGATCTTGAGGAGGCGATGATGCTCGCCGACCGCATCTGCGTGATGCGCGCCGGGCGCATCCTCCAGATCGGTACGCCATCGGACATCTATTACCGGCCGAGCGGCACCTTCGTGGCCGGCTTCATCGGCGAGACCAACCTCATCGCCGTCGATCTCGAGCGGCGTGGGTCAGCACATGCCTTCGCCAACGGCGCCATCCGCTGCGCGGCGCCCGAGATCGCCGCCCAACAGATCGCCGACGGGCTCTCGCCCGGCCGCGCCGCCCTCATGATCCGCCCGGAGATGATCGCGCTCGAGAGCGCGGAACAGGAGGCCGGCGAGTGCACCATGGAGGGCACGGTCGACGAATTCTTCATCAAGGGCGCGTCGATCCAGTATCGGGTCGCCGTCAACGGCATCGCCGATCCGGTGATCGCGGAAGTCCAGGGGACGGCAACCCCGCCCGCCGATGTCGGCGAGCGCGTGCGTCTCGGCTTCGCCCTGGCCGACGTCTTCATTCTCGCGACGGAGTAGGCCAATGGAGGTGAAGCCCAGATCGTGGCGCGACCGCGGCCTCCAGGCCGCCACCCTGCCACTGACCGCGGTACTGATGGTGTTCTTCCTGGTGCCCCTCGGCCTCACCGCCGTACTCAGCTTCCAGAGCACGCGGTACTACAGGCTGGTCTGGACATGGGATCTCGACACCTGGGTCGACGTCTTCACCCATGTCCACTACTGGTCGATCATGGCGCAGACCATGACGATGGCGGCGGCCTGCGTCGCCCTGTGCGTCGCGCTCGGCCTGCCGGTCGCCTATGCCATGGCCCACCGTGTCTCCACGCTCGAGCATCACATCACGGTGCTGATCGTCTTCGCCTTCCTGACAGACGCCGTGCTGAAGACCTTCGGCTGGGTGCTGTTCCTCGACCGCACCGGCGTGCTGAACGGCGCGCTGGACGCCGTCGGCCTCGGCCCGGCGGCGACCGATATCCTTTTCACGCCAAGCGCGACGCTTCTCGGCATGGTCTACAATCTCCTGCCCTACACGATCTTCACCATCTACCTGTCGCTTGTGCGCATCGACCGCGATCTCGTGCTCGCGGCCTACGATGCGGGGGCCTCGAAGACACGGACTTTCCTGGAGGTGACGCTGCCGCTCGCCCGGCCGGGCATCTTCGCCGGCGGCGTGCTCGTCTTCGTCCTGAGCCTCGGCGTGTTCCTGGAGCCGAAGGTGATGGGCGGCGGAACGTCCCCGATGGCCGCCGAACTCATCCGCCAGTCCTTCGAGACGCGGGTGAACTGGCCGCTCGGCGCGGCGCTGACACTGGTCGTCATCACCATCGGCGCGGTCACGCTGGGGCTCGCCGCGCTCGTTCTCATGCGCCTGTCCGGGCGCAGGGAGGCCACGCGATGAGCATGCACCGGCTGGAAACCCATCTCGCCAACATCCTGCTCTACGGATCCGTCGCGGCGGTGCTCGTGTTCTTCTACATCCCCATCGCGACGCTCATCGTGTTCTCCTTCACCGAGAGCCGGTTCCTGAGCTTTCCGATCACCTCCTTCTCGCTGCGCTGGTATGGCGAGCTGTTCGCATCGAAGGACTTCTGGCCCGCGCTCACGAATTCCGCCCTTCTGGCCTTCGTCTCCACCGTATTCGCGACGCTCTTCGGCATTGGCGGCGCGATTGCGTGGATCCGGTGGCGCTTCCGCTTCCAGCGGGCATTCCAGGCGCTGACCTTCGCGCCGCTGCTCTTCCCGCAGCTCCTGCTCGGCGTGGTCATGCTCCTGTGGTTCTCCGTGCTCGGCTCCTGGCTCGATTTCTCGCCCTCGCTGTGGACGGCGGTCGTCGGCCATGTGGTCTACATCACGCCCTTCGCCCTCATCATCATCGCGGTGCAGGTCCATGGCTTCGACGATACGCTGGAGGATGCCGCCCGCGATGCCGGGGCGACCGGCTGGGAGGTGTTCCGCGAGGTCACCCTGCCGCTCATCTGGCCGGGCGTCGTCTCCGCGGGGATCTTCGCCTTCCTGCTGTCCTGGGGCAATTTCTACATCACCTACAGCCTGTCCGGCACGGCGCGCACGCTGCCGACCTTCGTCTTCAGCGGCATCGCCGTCGGCTCCTCGCCGATCTATCCGGCGCTCGCCACACTGACCTTCCTGCCGGCCCTCCTGCTGCTGGGCCTTGCCGACTTCTTCAGGCGCCGCGCCGCAGCGCGCAGGGCGATACCGGTCAAGAGCGAGTAGCCGCAATGACGGGCCTGCCGCCCCTCACCGCCCACGACATGGCGACGGGCGTCCGCGCCGGCCGCCTCGACCCCGGCGATCTGGTCGAGACGGCGCTGGACCGCGCGGAGGCCATCGCGCCGCTCAACGCCTTCACGGCAATCGACCGGGAGGGGGCGCTTGCCGCCGCCCGCCATGTGGAGGAACGGCTTGCCGCCGGCGAGGGCGGGACCATGCCGCTTGCCGGCGTGCCCGTGGCGATCAAGGACTTCACGCCGACAGCGGGCCTGGCCTGCACCCGCGGCTCATGGAGCACGGGCGACCGGCTGGCCGACCGCGACCCGGCCGTCATTGCCCGCCTGAAACGGGCCGGCGCCATCCTCGTCGGCCGGACGACCACGCCGGAGTTCGCCTATTCGAGCTTCACGCAGAGCCCGCGCTGGGGCGTGACGCGGAACCCGCACGATCCGGCGCGCACCCCGGGCGGCTCGTCGGGCGGCTCGGCGGTTGCGGTGGCGACAGGCTGCGTGCCGCTGGCCGAGGGCTCCGACATGGGCGGCTCGGTGCGCATTCCCGCCGCTCTGTCCGGCGTGGTGGGGGTCAAGCCGAGCCTCGGCCTGATTCCGATGGACATCCTGCCCTGCGGCCCCGACCTCATGTCGCATTTCGGGCCGCTCGCGGCCTGCGTCGACGATGCCGCGCTGTTCCTTGCGGCAACGGCTGGGCCGGACGCAGCCGACTATTTCTCGCAAAGCCGACCCGACGTGCCTACAAGTCCGGTCCCGCCGGCGCCGCCCGGCACGCGCATCGCACTCAGCATCGATCTCGGCTATTACGCGGTGGATCCCGGCGTCGCCCGCCAGGTCGAACAGGCCGCGGAACGCCTGCGCGGCCACGGCATGACCGTGGAGCCGGTACCGCTTCGCTGGACGCGGGACATCAACGACGCCTGGCTGATGCAATGGGCGGTCGCGCTCGCGGCCAACTGGGGGACGGCGCTCGACACCCATCGCGACCGGATGGACCCGGCCCTTGTCGCCCTCATGGAAACGGGACGGGACTGCGACGCGGTCGCACTTGTGCGCCTCGGCGCCGTGCGCGAGCGGCTCTGGCGCGATCTCGCGGAGGTCTTCGAGCATTATGATGCGCTGATCTGCCCGACCTGCGCGACCACCGCACCGCCGGTCTCCATGAGCGACGCGGACTTCGAGGTGACCGCGCCCGACGGCCGGTTCGCCGGCCTCGACCTTGCCTGCCCGTTCAATCTCGTCAGCGCCTGCCCCGCCGTCTCCGTGCCCATCGGCCGGTCGGAGGGCCTGCCCGTCGGGCTCCAGATCGTCGCCCCCCGTTTCCGCGACGCAGTGGCGCTCGGTATCGCGAAATCCGTCGAGGCGTGCTTCCCGCCGGAAGCCGTAGTCGAGACAATCCGGGAGAGAGACCTGACATGACCGAGGATGCACCGACTGCCAATTGGGGTTTCCCGACACCGGTCCGTTTCGGTGCAGGGCGCGCGAGCGAGATCGCCTCCGCCCTCGCCGAGATCGGCGCGCACGCCCCGCTCGTCGTGACCGATGCGGGGCTTGCCGGCCACGACATGGTGACGTCGCTCGCCGCCGCGCTCTCCGGCGCGGGCCTCGCCCATGCGCTCTTCTGCGACGTGAAGCCCAATCCGACGGACGCCAATGTGGAGGCCGGCGTCGCGGCCTTTCGCGAGGGCCGGCACGACTGCGTGATCGCCATTGGCGGCGGCTCCGCACTCGATGCCGGAAAGGCCGTGGCCTTCATGGCCGGACAGGACGCCCCGATCTGGACCTTCGAGGATGTCGGCGACAACTGGCGCAAGGCGCGCCGCGACGCCATCGCGCCCGTGATCGCCATCCCCACCACGGCGGGCACGGGGTCCGAATTCGGCCGCGCCTCGGTCATCACCCGGCTCGATACGCATCGGAAGGTCATCGTGTTCCACCCCGACATGCTGCCCCGGCTGGTCGTCATGGATCCGGCGCTGACGGTGGGCCTGCCGGCGGGGCTCACCGCGGCAACCGGCATGGATGCGCTCAGCCATGCGCTCGAGGCCTTCTCCGCGCCGGGCTACCACCCGATGGCGGACGGCCTCGCCGTGCAGGCCCTCGCCATGATCTCCACCGCTTTGCCGGCCGCCTATCGCGACGGCACCGACATGGCCGCGCGCGCCGACATGCTGGCCGCCTCGGGCATGGCCTGCATCGCGCTCCAGAAGGGGCTCGGCGGCGTCCATGCGCTGTCCCATCCGCTGGGCGCTGTCTACGACGCCCATCACGGGCTCCTGAACGCCGTCCTGCTCCCGCATGTCCTGCGCCACAACTGGCCGGCCGTCGCCGGCCGCATGGCGGGCCTCGCGCCCCGCATCGGCCTCGGCGACGCGCCGCAGGCCGTTCTCGACTGGGTGGTCGCCCTGCGCCGCTCGCTCGACATCCCCGACACGCTCGGCGCCATCGGCGTGACCGTCGAGGATCCCGCCGGCATCGCGGATATGGCGGTGGAAGACCCCAGCGCGGCAGGCAACCCCGTGCCCTTCGACAGGGCGGCCGCCCTGTCGATCCTGTCCGCCGCCCGGTAAGGCACCGATTTACGGGCGCGCGGGCCATGGCGAAGGCGCGCGCCGTCCCCTCCGACATGTGACGATGCCGCTGGCACCGTGGCGCTCCGGTGCACGGAGCCGCACGGCCTGCGTTTGGGCCACGAGTGGCGCCGCATTAACTTCAAGAAATATCAATCAATAATTTTTTTATTTGACAAATAACAAATCTAAACGGATCGTTCCCCCAACGGCGTCCTTCAAGAGAGCGCAGCAGGGTGGAACGCGAAATCCAGAAATCGGGGACCGGTGCGCAGCTTCTCACCGAGACCCTCGCAAGGGCCGGGGTGCGCACGATCTTCAGCCTGTCGGGCAACCAGATCATGCCCGTCTACGATGCCTGCATCGACGCGGGGCTGCGGATCGTCCATGTGCGCCACGAGGCGGCGGCCGTCGCCATGGCGGATGCCTACGCCCAGCTCACCAGAGAGGTCGGCGTCGCTCTCGTTACGGCGGCACCGGGCTTCCTCAACGCGCTGTCCCCGCTCTATTCCGCGCGCCTGTCGGAAAGCCCCGTCCTCCTGCTGAGCGGCGATTCCCCCGTCGCCCAGGACGGCATGGGCGCCTTCCAGGAACTGCCCCAGACGGCGATCTCCGGCCCGCTGGCGAAACGCGCCGTGAGGCCGCTTCGCGCCCGCGATCTCGGCTTGGAGGCGGCGAGCGCCATACGCGCGGCACGCGCCGGCCGTCCCGGCCCGGTCCATATGGCACTGGCCTTCGACGTCCTGTGCGCGCAGACAGGCTCCGCCGTCCTGCCCGGTACGCAGGATTTCGTTCCGCAGCGCCAGCCTCTGGACCCGGGCATGGCGGACCGGATCGCCGCCCTCGCTGCGGAAGCCCGGCGGCCGGTCGTGCTCGCCGGCCCGTCCCTGTCCCCGAGCCGCGCCGGTGACCTCGCCGCGCGGCTGTCGCAGCGGCTTGCCGCACCGGTCGTCCCCATGGAAAGCCCGCGCGGCTTGCGCGACCCGGCACTCGGCGCCTTCGCCGAGGAGCTTGCCCGGGCCGATCTCGTGGTTCTGCTCGGCAAGACACCCGATTTCACCACCGGTTTCCTCGGCGACGCGGCGCTCGCCGAAGGCGCGACACTCGTCGCAATCGACCCGGAGACGGACGCTCTGGATCGCGCATGGCGGCTGGCCGGCGAGCGGATCGTGCTTGCCGCCTGTGCCGACACCCGCGCCGCGGCGGAAACGCTCGCCGCGGGCACGCCGCTTGCCGCACGGGCCGACTGGGCCGAAACGGTCGCCCGGAGCCTTGCATGGCGCGGCGGCGAGCCGGCCTCGGGCGCGGCCATCCATCCCGTCGCCGTCTGCCGGGCCGTCCAGCGCGTGCTCGACGCGGCGCAGGACGCCGTCCTCGTCTGCGACGGCGGGGAGTTCGGGCAATGGGCGCAAGGCTATTGCACCGCCGGCACGCGCATCATCAACGGCATGTCGGGCGCCATCGGATCCGGGCTCTGCTACGCGATCGCGGCGAAGATCGCACGCCCCGGCGCAACCGTCGTCGCCATGATGGGCGACGGTACGGTGGGCTTCCACCTGGCCGAGTTCGAGACGGCGCTGCGTGAGGACGCACCCTTCATCGCGCTGATCGGCAATGACAGCCGCTGGAACGCCGAATACCAGATCCAGCTTCGCGACTATGGAGCCGACCGCCTGATCGGCTGCGAGCTCACCGCCGATGCCCGCTACGACGCCGTCGCCCGAGCGCTCGGCTGCGAGGGCACGCTCGTCACCGATGCAGCGGCCCTTCCCGACGCGCTCGCCGACGCCGCGACGGCGGCCGTCCCGGCCTGCGTCAATGTCGGGATCGAGGGCGCGCCAGCACCGCTGTTCACGCGCACCGGCAAGCCTGCCGCCAGCGCGCATTGAGGATTGCCGACAATGGACGACACACCCCGCGACATGGCTCCCGAGGCCGACCCCCGGACGGAGACGCCCCACGACGAGGCGACGATCCGGGCGCGTGTCTGGCGCGGCGACCGCCGGGGCCGTTTCGTCACCTATGAGGTGCCGCATCGCGAGAACCAGACGGTGCTCGATGTCGTCTCCGAGATCCAGCGCTATCACGAGCCCGCGCTCGCTTACCGTTTCGCCTGCCGCGTGGGCGTGTGCGGCTCCTGCGCCATGACGGTCAATGGCCGCCCGCGCTGGACCTGCCGGACTCATGTGAAGCGCGTGGTGGAGAATGGCGAGATCACCATCGAACCCTTGCGCAACATGCCGCCGATCAAGGATCTCGCCTGCGACATGTCGGGCTTCTTCGACAAGTGGCACAGGGCCGGCGGCCGCTTCGAGGGTACCGCCACGCGGCACGATCCGCCGATCCCGGTCGACCCGGCGAGCAGGAAGCGCAAGCTCGCCGATGCCGGCATCGAGTGCATCAATTGCGGGGTCTGCTATGCGGCCTGCGATGTGGTGTCGTGGACCGACGACTATGTCGGCCCGGCCGCCCTCAACCGCGCCTGGACGCTCGTCAACGACGAACGCCACGCCGACCGGCGCGGCACGCTCGACAAGGCGACGGCACAGGGCGGCTGCAGCTCGTGCCACGCCCAGGGCAACTGCACGACCCACTGCCCCATCGGCATCAGCCCGACACGCTCCATAGCGGGCCTCAAGCGCATGAGCCTCCTCGACCTTCTGAATAGGAGGGCACCGTGACGGAAGCGCGCCTGTTCGCCCTGCAGCGGATCACCGCCATGGTGCTCGCACCCATGGTCCTGATCCATCTCGCCGTCATCGTCTATGCGGTGCGCGGCGGGCTGACGGCGGAAGAGATCCTCGCGCGCACCGGCACCAGCGCGCTCTGGCCGCTCTTCTATCTCCTCTTCGTGGCGGCTGCCGCGATCCATGCGCCGATCGGCCTGCGCAACATCCTGCGCGAATGGACGGGCCTCCCGCCGCGCCTCGTCGACGGGCTCTGCCTCGTCTTCGGCCTTGCGCTCGCCGGCCTCGGCATCCGCGCGGTCATCGCGATCTCGGGGTGGACGGCATGAGATCGGCCCCGCGGCATCACGCAAGCTACGTCGCGTTTGTCGGGCACCGGCTGTCTGGCCTCGCGCTCGCAATCTTCCTGCCGCTGCATTTCCTCGCGCTGGGGCTGGCGCTCGAGGGGCGCGAGACCTTCGACGGCTTCCTCGCCTATGCGGACATGCCGTTCGTGAAGGCCGCCGAATGGGGACTCGTGGTCCTCCTCTCCGTCCATCTCTTCTTCGGGGTGAGGCTGCTCGCCCTGGAGCTTCTGCCATGGCGGCGCGACGACGATCTGCGCACGGACTGGATCGGCTGGGGCGCGGGCGGCGCCGTGGCGGTCGGGCTGATCTTTCTGATGGGAGCGTTCGGGTTCGATGCAGGTTGAGCGCACGACGACCGATATCCTGATCCTCGGCACGGGCGGCGCGGGGCTGTTCGCCGCGCTCCACGCCAAGCAGGCCAATCCCGACCTCGACGTCACGCTCGCGGTCAAGGGCCTCGTCGGCAAATGCGGCTGCACGCGCATGGTCCAGGGCGGCTACAACGTGGCGCTGGCGCCGGGCGATTCCGTGGAGCGCCATTTCATGGACACGATCCATGGCGGCAAGTGGCTGCCGCGCCAGGACCTCGCCTGGCGGCTCTGCGAGGGCGCGGTGGAGCGCATCCGGGAGCTGGAGAACGAGGTCGGCTGCTTCTTCGACCGCAACCCCGACGGCTCGCTCCACCAGAAGGCCTTCGCCGGCCAGACCTTCGACCGTACGGTCCACAAGTCCGACCTGACCGGCATCGAGATCATCAACCGGCTGATGGAGCAGGTCTGGCAGCGCGGCGTGAACAAGCTGGAGGAGCACCGCGCCATCGAGCTCGTCCCCGCGCGCGACGGCAGCGGCATTGCGGGCGTGCTCCTGATCGACATGCGCGAGGGGACCTACCGCCTCGTCCAGGCCCGCACCGTGATGCTCGCCACGGGCGCGGGGCCGACCATGTATCTCTACCACACACCCTCCGGCGACAAGACCTGCGACGGGCTCGCCATGGCGCTGCGCTACGGGCTCGGACTGCGCGACATGGAGATGGTGCAGTTCCACCCGACGGGTCTCCTCGGCGGCCCGAAGACCCGCATGACCGGCACCGTGCTGGAGGAGGGGCTTCGCGGCGCCGGCGGCCATCTCCTCAATGGCGACGGCGAACGCTTCATGGACCGCTACGACCCGCGCGGCGAACGCGCCACGCGCGACGTGGTCTCCCGCGCGATCTATGCGGAGATGCGCGCCGGCCGCACGAGCCCGATGGACGGCGTCTACATCAAGATGAGCCATCTGGGCCCCGACCACGTGGCCAGCACCTTTCCGGGCATGGTCAAGCGCTGCGCCGACAGCGGCTTCGACCTTGCCGGCGGCCTCGTGGAGGTGGTCCCCACCGCGCATTACCTCATGGGCGGCATCGAGTTCGGCATCGACGGGTCGACCGCCTCCCCGGGCCTGTTCGCGGCGGGCGAGGATTGCGGCGGCGTGCACGGGGCCAACAGGCTCGGCGGCAACGGGGTCGCCAACTCCACCGTCTTCGGCGGCATCGCCGGCGACAGCATGGCCGCCTTCATCGCCGCCGGCGCGCCGCTGCGCGACCCGGACGAGACCGTGATCGACGCCGGCATCGCCCGGGCCGAACGCCCCTTCGCGCTGAAGACCGGCGACCTGTTCGACCTGCGCGAGCGCCTGTCGCACACAATGTGGGACGATGTCGGCGTCATGCGCACCGCTGAAGGAATCGCCCGCGGCCAGGCCAGACTCGCCGACCATGCAGACGAGCTTCTCCGGACGGGACTGGCCGACGGCGAGCGCGCCTTCAACCTCACCTGGCACGACTGGCTCAATCTGGAGAGCCTGATCGCGGTCTCGAAAGCCATCGCGGCTGCCGCGCTCGCCCGTGAGGACAGCCGCGGCGCGCATTTCCGAGAGGACTTCCCCGAGACGGGACCGCTCGAGACCACGCGCTACACCCGGATTTCCATGGCCGGAGACGCGCTGGCGCTCGACATGGTTCCCGTCTCCTTCGACGTCGTGCGCCCCGGCGAAACGCTCGTAAGCGACGACGGGACAGTCGCCGCATAAGGCAGGGACATACGAAGACCATGATAGCCAACAGCACCATAGAGGAGGCGGCCTACAGGGTCATGGAGAAGGCCGCCATCGATATCCCCGAGGACTATCTGTCCGGCATCAAGGGGATGATCGACCTCGAGAAGGGCGACCTTTCCGCCTTCGTCCTGCAGTCCATGGTGGAGAACTGGGAGGCGGCCACCGAAGACCGCCGGCCGATGTGCGCCGATACGGGATTGCCGCGCTATTACGTCAAGGTCGGCAACGAGGCGGCGGCGGAGAAGGGGTTCGTCGGCATCGAGCGCGCGCTGCGATCCGCGACGGCGCGCGCGACCCATGACGTCCCGCTCAGGCCGAACCGCGTCCACCCGCTCTGGCGCACCGACAACAACAACAATGTCGGCATCAACGCGCCGGAGATCGAGTGGAGCTTCGAACCCGGCGCCGACTGGATCGACATCACCACCGTGCACAAGGGCGGCCTGTTCGGCACCGACTACCGCATGCTGTTTCCCGGCGACGGGATCGACGGCATCAAGCGCTTCTATCTCGACACGCTCGTCGCCTTCGGCAAGCGCGGGCTCGCCTGCCAACCCGCCATTGTCGGCGTCGGACTCGGCGGATCGAAGGACACCTGCATGCAGCTCGGCAAGCAGGCCGCCTGCCTGCGCACGGTGGGCGACCGCAATCCCGATCCGAAGATCGCCGAGCTGGAGCTGGAGCTGAAGGCGCTCGGCAACGATATCGGCATGGGCGCGATGGGCTTCATCGGCTCGTCGATGGTCGTGGACTGCCATATCGAGGTCGGCCACACCCATACGGGCGGCATGCCCATGAGCGTGCATACCTTCTGCCTCAGCTCGCGGCGCGCCACCGCGCGCATCCACGCCGACGGGGCGGTCGCCTACCGCACCGATCCCCAATGGTTCACCCCCTATCTTCGCAGGGAGACCGTCGAATGGCAGACGCCAGCGGAACCCTTAAGCAATTCCGGCTGAGCCTTCCGGCCACGCCGGACGACATCGCCAGGCTGGAGCTCGGCTCCGTCGTCTTTCTCGACGGCATCGTCTATACGGCGCGCGAAGGGGTCTACAAGCGCGTCCTGGAGGACGGCGAGCCGCTGCCGGCCGACCTCTCCTCCATCAGCAACGTCAACTTCCACTGCTCGCCCGCCGCCGCGCTCGACGGCGACGGCACCTTCCGCATCGGCGGCGTGACGGCGACGGCGAGCTTCCGCTTCTCCAAATGGATGTCGGACTGGCTCGACCGGACCGGCACCCGCATCGTCATCGGCAAGGGCGGCATGGCGAGCGACGACTACAAGTCCGTCCTCGTGCCCCATGGCGCCATCTATCTCACCACGGTCGGCTACGGCACGGGCGCGCTGCTCGGCCGCGGCATCAAGGCGGTGCGCGATGTCTTCTGGCTCGACGAGCTCGGCATCGCGCAGGCCATGTGGCTGTTCGAGGTGGAACGCTTCGGCCCCTTCATCGTCGACAGCGACCTCGAGGGCAACTCGCTTTTCGCCCAGCACGGAGAGGCCGTCAACCGGCGCCTCTCCGCGCTCTATGACGGACTGAAACCGCCGGCGCTTCACCGCTACGGCGAAACCGACGACCGCAAGAAAGAGGTGATGTGATCGTCGCGCGGGCCGGCAAGACAAGAAGAAGGCCGATCACGCCCGCCACAGCGAAAAACGCTTTGAACACAGGGAGGAAACAGACATGAAACTACTTCGCATGGGAGCGGTCGTCGGTGCGCTGATGGCCGCGATCCTGCCCGCCCGGGCCGAATATCCCGAGCAGGCGATCCAGCTCGTCATCCCCTATGGGGCGGGCGGCGCGACCGACCTTTCGGCCCGCGCGCTCGCCAACGCGCTCTCGCCGGTCGTCGACGAGCCGATCCTGCTCGTCAACCGGACGGGCGCGGGCGGCGCGACCGGCTCGGTCTCCGTCGCAAAGGCCGACGGCGACGGTTATACGCTGCTCGCCGCCCGCGTCGGCTCGCATACGGTGAACCCGGCCATGAAGGCCACCCTGCCCTACACGCTCGACGATTTCCGCTTCGTCGGCGTCTACGAGATCAACCCGGTCGTCTGCGCGGTCAATGCCCAGTCGGACATCGCCTCCATGGACGATCTCGTCGCCCGGATCGAGGCGGAGCCCGGCACGGTGACCTACAGCTCCTCCGGCGTCGGCACCCTGCTCCATATCGCGGCCGCCATGGTGCTCAAATCCTTCGGCATCGAGGATCCGCTCACCCAGGCCGTGCACCTGCCCATGAATGGCGGCGGCCAGGCCGCGACCGCCGTCCTCGCCGGCAACGCCACCTTCGTGTGTACCAATTCCTCCGCGCTGGCGAGCTTCATTGCCAATGGCCAGCTCAAGCCGATCCTGGTCACGACGGCGGAGCCGCTCGAGGGCTTCGACGCGCCGACCGCGACCTCGCTCGGCCATCCCGAGCTCGAGCAGCTCGTCGGCTGGACCGGCATCGCCGGCCCGGACGACCTGTCCGACGAGGCCGCAGCCGTCTGGGGCGAGTGGCTCGCAAAGGCCGTCGAGGACGAGAAGTTCCAGGCCTTCATGGCCAAGGCGGGCTCGCAGGTGCGGCTGATGTCGCCGGAGGAGTCGGTGGCCTTCGTCAAGGGCCAGTACGAAGTGTTCCGCAAGCTCGTCGACGATCTGGGCATGCGCGTCGAGTGAACACGGACGGGCGCGGCCGCGGGGGTCGTCCCCATGGCCGTGCCCTCCGCCACCCCAACGCCGCATCACCGGACCGGACGCCATGTCGACACGCACGCATGAGCTTTTCCTCGGCCTTCTCGTAACGGGCCTCGCCGGCCTTCTGCTGGCCATCGCCATACCCTACGGGATCGTCTCCCCGAAAAGCGCCCGCTCGCTGTTCCTCGCCCCGACCTTCTGGCCGACCATTCTCGGCTGGCTGCTCGCCCTTTCGGGCGCCGTCATGGTCTGCCGCGCCTGGATGCTGCCCGACGGGGAGGAGGCGGCCGCGCCCGAGACCGGACCCGGAGACGGTCCCGACACCGACAGCACCGGGCACGTCGCCGCCTTCGCCCTCCTGCTCGTGGTCTACTTCCTGGCCATTCCGCTCCTGGGCATGGTCTGGACCTCCGCGCTCGCCTTCGCCGCGCTGATCGCGATCACCCGCTCGCCGCATCCGGTCCTCGGCCTCGTCTGCGCCTTCGTCCTGCCGCTCGTCCTCTACGGGTTCTTCAACCATGTCGCGGGCGTCGCCATCCCGCAGGGCCAGATCGTGAGGCTGCCATGAGCTTTCTCGACCAGCTCTCCATGGGGCTCGCGCTCGTCGCCCAGTGGGAAAGCCTCCTGTTCCTCGCCCTCGGCATCGCCATCGGCGTGATCGCCGGCGCGATTCCGGGGATGTCGGCGACCATGGCGGTCGCGATCGCCCTGCCCTTCACCTTCTCGCTGGATCCGATCTTCGGCATTCTCATGCTGCTCGGCGTCTACAAGGGCGGGATCTTCGGCGGGTCCATCCCCGCGATCCTCATCCGCACGCCCGGCACGCCGGCCTCCTCGGCGACCTCGCTCGACGGATACCCCATGGCCGAGCGCGGCGAGGCCGGCAAGGCGCTCGGCATGGCGCTCTATGCCTCCTGCATCGCCGATTTCGTCTCCAATCTCGCTCTGCTGTTCTTCGCCGGCTGGCTCGCCTCCTTCGCACTCAGCTTCGGGCCGCCGGAGTTCTTCACGCTGATCCTGTTCTCGCTGACCATCATTGCCGGCGTCTCCGGCGACAGCATGCTGAAAGGCATGGTCAGCGCCATACTGGGACTCCTGCTCGCGACCGTCGGGCTCGACCTCATCTACGGCACGAACCGCTTCACCTTCGGATCGTCGGATCTGATGGGCGGCCTCAACTTCATCGCCGTCCTCATCGGCCTGTTCGCCCTGCCGGAGATCTTCGCCTTCGTGCGCCAGCCGCGCGCGCTCGCCGCCAAGGTGCAGTCCCTCGGCGCCCGCAGCGTGACGCTCGCGGAGGTGCGCCGCTGCCTGAAGACCATCTTCCGCGGCAGCCTGATCGGCGTCGTGCTCGGCTCCATCCCCGGCATCGGGGCCGCTCCGTCCGCCTTCCTCTCCTATGCCGAGGCGCGGCGCACCTCGCCGAAGCGCGAGAATTTCGGCAAGGGGGAGATCGAGGGCGTCGCCGCGGCAGAGGCCGGCAATAACGGTGTGGCCGGCGCGACCCTGATCCCGCTTCTGGCGCTCGGCGTGCCGGGCGACGTGATCACCGCCATCATCATCGGCGCCTTCATGATCCACGGCCTGCAACCGGGCCCGATGATGTTCGCGACCAATGCCGATATCGTCTATGCGCTCTTCGTCGGCCTGATCCTGAGCTCCTTCCTGCTGTTCGCCATCGGCGGGGTCGCCATCCGCGCCTTCCGCTACATCGCCGACGTTCCGAAATCGCTGCTCCTGCCCGGCGTTCTGGTGCTCTGCGTCTACGGCGTCTATGCGGTGAACAACTCCGTCTTCGATATCGCCGTGATGTTCGCGACGGGCGCGCTCGGCTATGCGATGATGCTGACGAGGATTCCCCCCGCCCCGTTCCTGATCGGCTTCATCCTCGGCCCTCTTCTGGAGAACAATTTCCGCCAGTCCCTCGTCATGTCCGGCGGCTCGCCGGAGATCTTCGTGCGCAGCCCGATCACATGGTTTTTCTGGGCACTGACCGCGATTTCCGTGGCCCTGATCATCAAGGGGGCCTTGAACACACCCGTCCCGCCGGTGCAAAGAACCCAGAAGACAGTCCAACGAGGATGACCGGCACCCCGATCCGGGGCGGGTCATGGAGACATGACCGCCCCGGCCGACGGACACCCCGTCCGCGGCGGTGCCGGAGATCCTCCCCAACAACCGGGCCCAGGCCGTGCTGACGTCTCTCCTGGCGGACTATTCCGCCGCCGACATCGCGGTAATCACCGCCATCTTCCTCATGGGCGGCCTGTTCAAGGGCACGGTGGGCTTCGGGCTGCCGCTCGCGACCATGTCGGTGCTGCCGCTCGTCATCTCCGTGGAGGAGGCGCTTGCGATCAACGCCGTCGTCCTGCCGCTGGTGAACATCCGCCAGATCCTCCATGCGACGTCGATCCGCCACACGGTCTCGCGGCTGCGCTTCGTGCTGGCCGGCGTGGTGCTCGGCGTGGCGGTGGGCGCGACATTCGTCACCTCCGTCGACAACGACCTTCTCGTCCTGTTCCTCGGCCTGTTCGTCATCGCCTTCACCGCGCTCACCGCGATCAATCCGACGATCTCGATCCCGAAGGCGCGCGAGAAGGGGATCGGCTTCGGCGTCGGCACGCTCGCCGGCGTCATCGGCGCGCTGACCACCACGAACGGCCCGGTCTTCATCATGTATCTCGTCGGGCTCAAGGCGGACCGCGAGTTCTTCCTGTCCGCCCTCGGCCTGCTCTTCATCCTGACCGGCGTCCTGGTCTCCGCCTCCTTCTGGGCGGCGGGCATGATCACGCTTCCGCGCTTCCTTGTCGCGCTGTGGTGCGTGGCGCCGACGCTGGCCGCCATGGCGGTCGGCCACCGGATCGGCGCACGCGCCCATGCGGAGCGGTTCCGGACGCTCGTGCTCGCCGGGCTTTGCATTCTCGGTGTTAATCTGGTTTTGAGGGGAATCGAGGGATTTCTCCCGTGATCCGGTGATCGTCAGGCCATGGATGTCAAAACGCTCTACACGCTGATTTCGGTCGCCGACCATGGCAGCTTCGCGGAAGCCGCCGCCGCGCGCGGGCTGTCGGTCTCCAGCGTCAGCATCCAGATGCGCGCCCTGGAGGAGGATGTCGGGCTCGCCCTGTTCGACCGCACGCGCCGGCCGCCGGTCCTCACCCCCGAGGGCCGCGACTTCGTCGAGCGCGCCCGCGACGTCATCGTGAGCTGGGAGCAGCTCAGCGAGAGCCTGAAGCGCTCCGCCGAAAGCGGCCTGCTGAAGATCGGCGCCGTCCACACCGCCGTGTCCGGCCTGCTGCCCTCGGCCCTCATCGCGCTGCGCGAGACGGCGCCGGAGCTGAGCATCCGGCTCATTACCGGCCTTACCCACGAGCTGGAGGCCGGGGTGCGCGGCGGGCGCATCGACGTCGCCGTGGTCACCGAGCCGGACACGTTGATCCCCGATGCGGAGTTCCGCGTCTTCTGCGAGGAGCGCCTGGTCCTGATCGCCCACGAGACGGCACGGGGTGAAAGCTTCCGCGAGATCCTGGAGCAGAACCCCTATGTGCGCTTCAGCCCCATGGCGCGCGTCGCCAACCAGGTGGAGGCCAAGCTGCGCGAACTCGGCTTCACGGTGACCTCGCAGATGGAGGTCGACACGCTGGAAGGCGTGATCTCGCTCGTCGCCTCCGGGCTCGGCGTGTCCATCGTGCCCGAACGGCGCGGCCCCATCGCCCTGCCCGAGGCCGTCAAGGTCTACGAGTTCGGCGCCCCCGCCGCCACGCGCCGCCTCGGCCTGCTGACCCTGAAGAACAATCCGCGCCGGCGCTTTGCCGACAAGCTGTTCGACGCCCTGGTCGGCGAGGCCAACCTCTATTCCGCCGCGCCGGCGAGCGGGAACGGCGACTGACCGGCCATGCCGGCGCGGCGTGCCCGCCTCAGTCCAGCATGCCGGAGATGTCCGGCAGCCAGAGCGAGAGCATGGGCACATAGGTGATGATGGCCAGCGCGGCGAGCTTCACCAGGAAGAACGGCACAAGCGCCCGCGAGACGGCCCCCATAGACCGGTCGGCAATCCGCGAGATCACGAACAGGTTCGTACCGATCGGCGGCGTGTTGAGCCCGACCATCAGATTGACGATCACGATGATCGCGAAATGGATCGGATCGACACCGAACTCGACCGCCGCCGGCTGGAGGATCGGCACGAAGATCAGGATCGCCGGCACCGTGTCGACGAGGCAGCCGACGACCAGCAGGAACACATTGATGATCAGCAGGAACTGGACCTTGTCCTGCGCGATGGCCAGGAACAGGTCGCGCGCGGCATTGGGAACGTTCTCGATGGCAAGGAACCACGCGAAGAAGCTCGAGGTCGCCACGATGATCATGATCGTCGCCGTGGTGAGCGCGCTTTCCCGCAGGACCCGGACGAGCGAGGCCGCCGACAGGGTGCGGTAGAAGACGCCCGTCAGCAGCAGCGCATAGAAGGCGAGCACCGCCGCCGCCTCGGTCGCGGTGAACAGGCCGCCGCGCACGCCGCCGACGACGATGACCGGCGACAGGAGCACCGGGATCGCGCCCACGAAGGTGCGCAGCAGGCCCGCGTCCTGCCCCGCCTCGCGGACGACCTTGGGATGGTTCCGGCAGGCGAAGGCGACATAGAGGACGAGGAGCGCCGCGATCAGCAATGCGGGAAGGATGCCCGCCATGAACATCGCGCCGATGGAGAGCCTGGTCGGAATGGCGTAGATCACCATGATCAGGCTCGGCGGCAGGATCGGGGCCATGATCGCGCCCGATATGGTGAGCGCGGCGGCGAAATCGACCGTATAGCCGCGCGCCCGCATCATCGGCACCATGACCGCGCCGAGCGCGGCGGTATCTGCCGTCGCGGACCCCGAGACGCCCGACATCATGAGGTTCGCCATGACGTTGACATGGGCAAGGCCGCCGCGCACCCGGCCCACGACGACATCGGCGAACTCGACCAGCCGCTGGATCACGCCGCCCGCGACCAGGATGTTGCCGGCCACGATGAACAGGGGCAGCGCGAGCAGGGCATAGCTGTTCATGCCTGCGAAGATGCGTTGCGCCGCGATGGCCGGATTGCCGAGCCCCGCCATCCACAGCCCCGCGAAGGCCACGATCCCGATGCCGAAGGCAATGGGCACGCGGACGGCGAGCAGGAAGACGAGCAGCGCCCCAAGCGCGACGGCGCTCATGGCCGGGCCTCCCCGTCCGCGCCCTCGGCCTCGTCGCCCCTCGCAAGCCTGTACCAGGCCTTCGCCAGGAGTGCGGCGGCGCACAGGCCGCAGGACAGGGGAATGATCAGATAGGGCAGCGCCATGGGCAGGCGCAGCGCCGTGGAGGGCTGGGTCCATGCGCTCATGGCCAGAAGCCAGCCGCCCCAAGCGATATAGCCGAGGAACAGGCCCGC
>ENA-ORCW01000181-ORCW01000181.1-marine-metagenome-genome-assembly--contig:-NODE-181-length-68320-cov-5.282842_pt1 | contig 68320 bp, 60 predicted proteins | sample MGYA00237784_ERZ508517 | MGnify/ENA primary metagenome ERZ508517 (study PRJEB26187, sample SAMN06268979) | marine metagenome | isolation source: Tt ae E1 feedstock associated aerobic enrichment on...
GTGCGAAAGCTCGAATCCTTGCCCGTGTAGAGCGTCGAGGGCACGGCATACCGATTGATCGCCTGGATAATGCGTTTGCAATCCGGGCCGGTCAGGAACTTCTCGGCGACGTACATATCCGCCAGGTCTGTTTCCACGCGAGCGAACCCGTGGATGCGATCCAGTCTCCTGCAGACATCATGCCCGATCGTCGCACGGGCTGCTCCATCGCTCGTGGGGCGCGATATTTCTGCAGGCTGGTGCGCCATGATCGCCGCCATAGCGAAAACAGCGCAAGATAGTCTTAATGCCCGTGCCGGACATTCACGCGCCGCCTAGCGCAGTTCCAGCGACCAGGCCTCCTGCCGATACCACTGGGTGACGATGTACTTGTCCCCCTCGATAACCGGCGTTCCGGCATGCAGCGTCGATGGGTTCGGGCGACCGTCGCGGTCCATGTTGTTCCAGGTCAGCATGGCTCCGCGTTGCGGTTTTATAGACAGGCCGAGTTCGGGAAAATCGGTCTCGCCACCCGCGGCAGGCTCGTTGAGGAACACCATTGCCGTCCAGGTTCGCTGGCCGCCGCGCTGGCGCTCGCACTCCCGACAATGGGCATGGCGCAGGACCGCTACGTCCATGCCAACAACTCAGCCTACGACACGCTCGATCCCCATACGGTGCGCGACGTCGCCCGCGTGGCGTCTCGGCTGAACTTCTATGACGGACTCTATCGCTGGGTCGACAACCCGCCGGAGCTGATCCCGTGGCTGGCCAAGAGCCACGAGGTCAGCGAGGACGGCCTGACCTGGACCTTCCATCTGCGCGACGACGTCACCTTCCACGACGGCACGCCGATGACGGCCGCCGACGTCGTCTATTCCTTCGAGCGGATGCTGGCGCTGAAGAAGGGCGCGGGCTCGCTCTTCCTGCCGATGATCGACCCGGGCAACACAAAGGCGGTCGACGATTACACCGTGGCCTTCACGCTGAAGGAGCCGTCGGCGATCTTCGCCTCCCTGGTGCCCGACATCCTTGTCGTCAATTCCAAGGCGGTGAAGGAGCACGAGGTCGACGACGACTGGGGCCAGAACTACCTGATCGACCATGTCGCCGGGTCCGGCTCCTACATGCTCAAGCGCTACGACCCTGCGCGCGGGTTCATCGGCGAGCGGTTCGCCGACCATTTCGCCGGCTGGGGCGAGAAATACTACGACGAGATCGAGTTCCGCACGGTGCTGGAGACGAACACCCGCATCCAAGGCCTGATGCGCGGCGACTACCAGGGCCTCGACGGCTATCTCGCACCCGATCAGGTGGAGCGCCTGAAAGGCGATGAGGACGTGCAGATCATCGAGGAGGAATCGATGCGCGTCTTCCATATCGCGATGCATAACGGCCGCGCACCGCTGGACGACAAGAACTTCCGCATGGCGATGGTTCACGCCTTCGATTATGACGGCTACATCAACGAGATCATGCAGGGCACGGTCGCCCGCAATCCCACCATCGTTCCGGGCAATCTGTGGGGCGCGCCGGACGTGCCGGGCTATGAGTTCGACCTGGAGAAGGCGAAGGAGTATCTCGACGCCTACAAGGCCGAGCATGGCGACGAGATCCGCACGATCAAGATCGGCACGCTGGCGGGCTTCTCCGAAACCGAGCAGGCCGCAGCGCTGATGCAGAACGGTCTGGCGCAACTCGGCATCGATGTCGAGATCGAGAGTTCCCCCTGGCCGGTGATCTCCTCCAACATGCAGAATCCCGAGACCATGCCGGACATGGTGCCCTACTGGAAGAGCACCTACTACGTCGATCCCAACAACTGGGTGGGCGAACTGTACGGTTCGCGCTATGCGCCGACACGAAACGTCTCCGATTACCACAATGCCTATGTGGACGAGCGGCTCGAGAAGGCGCTGGTCGTCACCGACCGGGACGAACGCGCGATGCTCTACGAGGATGCCACCAAGAGGGTCTACGAGGACGCCGCGGGCATCTGGATCTACAACACCAAATGGTACGGCCCCTACGCCAGGAGCGTGAGTAATGTCCGCTTCTGCCCGGTCGGCAACGGCCAGGACATGCGCTGGGCCTATCCCGCCGACTGACTCCTCCGCCAACTCCGCAGCGCCCCGCACGATTCTCGCTCGGGGCGCTGCGCGCCGGCTCCGGTAGATTGGAGGCTTGCCGCATGCGCCGACTGGAAATCGTCCTGTCCCGCCTCGTCTGGTTCGTCCCGACGCTGTTCGGCCTCGTCTTCGTGGTCTTCTTCATCTCGAACGTGGTCCCGACCGATCCCGCGCGGATCATCGCGGGCGAGAACGCAACCGAGGCGCAGGTCCAGGCGCTGCGCGAGGATCTCGGCCTCGACCAGCCCCTGCCCGTTCAGTTCGCCCGCTATGTCGGCGATCTGGCGACCGGCGATCTGGGCCGCTCGCTCTATACCCAGCGCGCGATCTCCGAAGACCTGCTCAACCGCCTGCCGGCCACGCTGGAGCTCACCATCGCCGCCATGGTCATCGCCATCGGTCTCGGCGTGCCGCTGGGCGTGATATCGGCCGTCAGGCGCAACTCCATGATCGACCAGACATTGCGGGTGCTCTCCGTCTCCGGGCTCGCCGTGGCCAGTTTCTGGCTCGCCATGGAGCTGCAGATGTTCTTTTCGACAAGGCTCGGCTGGACACCGCTCAATGGCCGGATCGCCGGCTGGGGGCCGGACGAGATCACCGGCTTCTATATCGTCGACTCCATCCTGACCGGCGACTGGGCCTCGCTCGGGGACACGCTGCATCACCTGCTGCTGCCCGCGATCACGCTGGCCCTGCCGGCGGCCGCCACGCTGGTGCGCTTTACCCGCGCGGGCGTGCTGGAGGTCATCAACTCGAACTTCGTGCTCTATGAACGGGCCATGGGCCTTCCGGCCTCGCTGATCGTCTGGAAGTACGTGCTGCGCAACGCGCTGATCTCGACCGTCACCCAGATCGGACTGATCTTCGGCGCGCTCTTCGCCGGCGCCGTCGTGGTCGAGGCGGTCTTCGACTGGCCGGGGCTTGGCACCTATGCCGTCCAGTCCATCCTGCAATCGGACACCAAGGCGATCCTGGGCTTCTCGATCGTCGTCGGCGTCGTGTTCATCGGCGTGAACCTTCTCGTCGACATTGTCCACACCTTCATCGATCCGAGGACCCTGAAATGATCGCCCTGAGCCGCCTCCTATCGGACCGGGCCGCCACCCTCGGCGCAACCATCATCCTGGGCCTGATCCTGGTCGCGATCCTCGCTCCCCTGCTTGCCCCCTATCCCGAGGACGTGACCGCCTTCCATCTCAGCGACCGTCTGCAGCCGCCGAGCGCGGACCATCTCTTCGGAACAGACCGGATGGGCAGCGACGTCTTCAGCCGCCTCCTGTTCGGCGCGCGGACCACGATCACCATCGCGCTCATCGCCGTCGGCGTCTCGGTCGCCATCGGCGTGCCGATCGGCCTGCTCGCGGGCTACTATGGCGGCTTCCCCGGCGGCGCCCTCATGCGCACCTCCGACGTGTTCCTCGCCGTCCCGCAGATCGTGCTGGCCATCGCCATCGCACAGACGCTCGGGCCGTCGGTGGAGAATGTGATCCTCGCCCTGTCGCTCACCTACTGGCCCTTCTGGGCCCGGCTGGTCTATGCCGAGACCCGCTCGCTCAAGGCCCAGACCTTCATCGAGGCCGCACAGGCGCTCGGCGCGTCGGACTGGCGGGTCATGGTGCTGCACATCCTGCCGAACACGGCATCGGCGATCATCGTGCGCACCTCCATCGGCATGGGCGCGACGATCCTGACCGCCGCCGCGCTCGGCTTTCTCGGCCTCGGCGCGCCGCCGCCGACGCCGGAATGGGGACGCACCATCTCCGAAGCGCGCGAGTTCCTGCCCGAGGCCTGGTGGTATGCGGCCGCGCCCGGCCTCGCGATCTTTCTCGTGGTCATGGGCTTCAATCTCCTGGGCGACGGGCTGCGCGACATCCTCGATCCCAAGCTGCGAAAGGGAAGCCGATGAGCGGCGCACTCCTCACGGTCGAGAATCTGAGCCTCGGCTTCCGGGGGGATGCCGGCTTCGCCCACATATTGAGCGGCACCCATCTGAGCATGCGGCGCGGCGAGATCATGGGGCTCGTCGGCGAATCCGGCTGCGGCAAGACCACCCTTGCCGGCTCGATCCTCGGCGTCCTGCCGCAATCGGCGCTGGAGATCCGGGGGGGCACCATCGTGTTCGACGGCCTCGACATGCTGTCGGCCGACCGGAGGGAGGAACAGCAGGCCGTCCGCGGACGCCGGGTCACCTTCATCCCGCAGGATCCGTTCACCTCGCTCAATCCGGTCTTCACGATCGGCCACCAGATCGAGGAGCTGATGAAGTGGAAATCGCCGCTGCGCCAGGCCGGGCCCGGCCGGATGCCTGCTCTGATGACCGGATATCCCCGTGCCCGCCGCAAGGCGGACCGGGCGCGGATCCTCGAAACCCTGACGGCCGTGCAGCTGCCGAGGCCCGAGCAGTTGCTCAAGAAATATCCCCACGAGGTCTCCGGCGGCCAGCGCCAGCGCCTGATGATCGCCATGGCGCTGCTTCCCGAGCCCGATCTCATCATCGCCGACGAGCCGACAACCGCGCTGGACGTGACGATCCAGGCGCAGATCCTCGGCCTCTTGCGCCGGCTCGCCAATGAACGCGGCGCCGCGGTGATGCTGACCACGCACGATCTGGGCTCGGCCTACGAGATCTGCGACCGGATTACCGTGATGTATGCGGGCCAGGATGTGGAGACCGCGCCGGTGGACGAGTTCTTCAACGCCCCGTCCCATCCCTACACGGCGAAACTACTGGCCAGCCGGCCCGAGGGCGATGGCGGGATGACCGGCATTCCCGGCGAGATCCCCAGCTTCCTCGCCGCGCCGCCGGGCTGCCGGTTCGCGCCCCGCTGCGACCGCGCCACGGACGACTGCGCCAAACGCCCATCGGCCGAACCTGTAGGACCCGGCCACATGGTGCGCTGTTTCCATCCGTTGAACGCCGAAGCCGATGCAGACCGCGACAAGAGGGCCAGAGCATGAGCGCCACATTCCCGCAGACCGAGCCGATCCTCTCGGTGCGCGACCTGACCGTGCGCTTTCCCATCCGCGGCCCCTTCGGCCGCAACGAGGGCGAGATCAAGGCCCTGGACGAGGTGGCATTCGACCTTCGGGCCGGCGAGATCCTGGGACTGGTGGGCGAGTCGGGCTGTGGAAAATCGACCCTCGGCAAGACCCTGATGGGCATCCAGCACCCCGATTCGGGATCCATCCTCCTTGAAGGCCGCGAGATCGCCGGGCGCTCCCCGCGCGAAGCGCGCGCCCTGCGCCGCCGCCTGCAATATGCCTATCAGGACCCCGGCGCCTCGCTCGATCCGCGCTGGAAGATCGGCTCCTCGCTGGAAGAGCCGCTGATCATCCACACCGCCCTCAACCGTCGGCAAAGGCGCGAGAAGGTCGCGGAGATCCTGTCCTCGGTCGGTCTGCCCGCCGGCCACGCGAACCTCTTCCCGCACGAGATATCCGGCGGCCAGCAACGCCGGGTCGGCCTCGCCCGCATACTGACGCTGAACCCGGAGATCGTCATTCTCGACGAGCCGACCGCCGGCCTCGACGTTTCGGTGCAGGCCACCGTCCTTCGGCTGTTCCGCGACCTGCGGGACACATTCGACCTGACCTATATCTTCATCAGCCACGATCTGTCGGTGGTCCGGCTGATGTGCCATCGGATTGCGGTGATGTATCTCGGGCGGATCGTCGAGGCCGGGCCGGCCGACGCGATCATGGACAGCCCCCAGCACCCCTATACCCAGTCGCTCCTCGCCGCGATCCCCAAGGTGAACGGTCCCCGGGTCACCGAGACCTTCTGGCTGGAGGGCGAACCTCCGGACGCCGCGCGACTGCCGCCGGGATGCCGGTTCCAGGGCCGCTGCCCGCATGTGAGGCCGATCTGCAGGCAGGAGGATCCGGCGGATCGTGTCATGGACGGCCGTACGGTCGCCTGCCACTTCGCCGGCGAGATCGCACCGCCCGCGGCAAGGGAACGGATGAACGCATGAGCAAGGTCGCCATCGTGACGGGAGGCGGACGCGGCATCGGCCGGGGCTGCGCCCATGAACTCGCCAGACAGGGCCTGGACATCGTGCTCGTCGACCTGATCGAGGAGGATCTCGCGCGAACCCGCACCGAGATCGAGGCCATGGGCCGGATGGCCCTGCCCTTCGTCGCCGATGTCGCCGACCACGGTCTCGCGCACAGGATCGTCCAGACGGTCCTCGAGCAGACCGGACGGATCGATGTGCTGGTCAACAATGCGGGCCGGTCCAACGACCGGGGCATTCTGGAGATCGACGAGGAGGCGTTCGACCGCACCATCGCGATCAACCTCAAGGGCGCGTTCAACTGGACGCACGCCGTGGCCCCCCACATGATGGAGCGCCAGACGGGGCGGATCGTCATGATGTCGTCGCTGAACGCCTATTCCGGCGGCGTGACGAGCGCGGTCAGCAAGTTCTCCTACACCGCCGCCAAGGCCGGGCTTCTGGGCATGACGCGGGCGCTCGCCAAGGAGCTCGCGCCCCATGTGCTGGTCAATGCGGTCTGTCCGGGCGTGATCGAGACCGAACGCGGCAACGCCATGATCCACGCCCGCAAGGACGAACTGGTGGCCGGCATCGCGCTGGGCCGCACCGGCACACCCGCCGACGTCGCCCAGGTGGTGGCCTTTCTCGCATTGTCCGAACCCTGCTTCGTGACCGGCCAGGACATCGTCGTCGACGGCCTGCAATGGATCGCCTGACCCGGATCGGCGGGGCGGCCCGACCCTGGGTGCCGCTCGTGGTCATGGTCACCCTGGTCCAGGCGGTGCTCGCGCTGATGAGCCGGACCCTGCCGATCTTCGGAATGCCGCTGACGGAGACCGGCGGCATGCCCCCGGAGGCGGTCGGCCAGCTCTCCTCCGCGACCAGCTTCGGCAGCATGGTCTTCTTTCTCTGGGGCCCCGCTCTGCTTGCCGGGGTCCAGCCGCTGCGGCAGCTCCAGCTCGGCTGCGCGGCGGCGGCGCTCGCGATGCTCGCCTGCGCGGCGGGGCGATGGGAGGGGATGCTGCTCGCCGCCTTCCTGATCGGCCTTGGCTACGGACCGTCCGCACCGGCGGGCAGCGATCTCCTGATGCGGATCGTGCCCAGGAGACGGCGCGCGACCATATTCTCCATAAAGCAGGCCGGCGTCCCTCTGGGCGGGCTGGCGGCAGGCCTTCTGCTGCCCGCCGTCGCCGCCCGCTTCGGCGGGGTCACGGCGGCATTGGCAACCGCCTCCGGCCTCGCGCTGGCGACAGCCTTCGCACTCGGCTTCTGGAGCGGCACGGCGGAGTCCCCCGCGTCCGCGCGCGGCGCGAAACCGCTTCACGACCTGGTTCTGGCGCCGGTCCGGCTGCTGGCACTGGTGCTGTCCTCGCCGCGGCTGCGCCTCGTGACCGCGGCCGGTTTCGCACTGGGGATCGCGCAGGGCATCGTGATGGGGTTCTATCCGGTCTTCTTGAGCGACCATGCCGGCTGGTCCGTGGCCGCCGCAGGCGCCGCCTTCGCCCTGCTTCTGGGCGTCGGCGTGCCGGGACGGATCGTCATGGGCTGGCTCAGCGACCGTATGGGCGAGCCGGTCCGTGCGATGGCCGGCCTCTGCTTCGCATCCGGCCTCACCATGATCCTCCTGACCACCATCGGCCCGAACAGTTCCGCCGCCCATGTCGGCCTGCTGTCGGCGCTCGCGGGCCTCACCGTGGTCTCCTGGAACGGCGTGTTCCTGACGGGCCTGGCCGAGGCCGCCCCCGAAGGCCGGGTCGGCGAGATCACGGCCGCCGGAACCTTTGTCCTCTTCAGCGGCTACGTGGTCTGCCCCCTGATCATCCAGGCGGTGTTCACGGCGACCGAGGGGTACACGACCGGTCTTCTGATCTCCGGGGCCGCCCCTCTGTTGGCCGGCCTGGCCCTGATTGCCGGCCATGTCCGCCACGCCTCGAAACCGCGGGCCTAGACCGCTTTCAGGACAGGTGGACACCGCTTTCGCGGCTGGAAAGCGCGGCAGTCCAAGGATATGCACCCTAGGCCGGCCGGCCTTCCATGAGCCGGAGCGGCTCGTAGACCATGACCGTTTGGCCATGCTGGTTGCGGACGGTGTTGCGTGTGCGCACGAGACCGCGGGAGCCCTTGCTTTCCTTGCGGACGTCCAACACCTCGATCTCCACCTCGAGCGTGTCCCCGGCGACCGTCGGGCCCTTGATGTCCATCGTGGTCCCGAGGAAGGCCAGGCCGGTTTCCTGGGCGGTGGCGTTCAGGGCCAGCCCCTCCGCCACGGCGAACACCAGGGCGCCCGGCGCGGGCTCCCCCTTGATCGCCGACGCCGTCCGCCGGTATTCCGCATTGGTGAAGAGAACCTCGACCATGCCGGCCAGACCGACGAAATTGCCGATGTCGGACGAGGTCACCGTCCGCCCGTAGGTCAGATACCGGGCGCCCGGCACCATGTCCTGCCAGTAGAAGCCGCGCCCCAGGCGCTCCGGCGCGCTCATTCCGATACCGCCGGCCCGGGCCGTGCCCGCATGAGGGCCGCGCGCGTGCAGGAGGCCACCAGCACGCCGTCCTGATTGAAGGCGCGATGCTCGAACTCGACGATCCCCTGCCCGGGCCGCGATTTCGACGGCCGCGCCGAGACCACCTCCGTCTCCACCCTGAGCGTATCGCCGTGAAAGACCGGATGGGGGAACGACACCTCGCGCATCCCCAGATTGCCGAGGGTCGTGCCGAGCGTCGTCTCGTGAACGGAGATGCCGATCATCATGCCAAGCGTCAGGAGCGAGTTGACCAGGGGCTGCTTCCACTCCGTCGCCCCGGCGAAATGCCGGTCGATATGCAGGGGCTGCGGGTTCATGGTCTGCACGGAGAAGCCCACATTGTCGGCCTCCGTGACCGTGCGCGTGATGGCATGGCGGATCACCATGCCGGGCTCGAATTCCTCCAGCCACAATCCGGCCATTCAGCTGTCCTCCCGTGTTTCCGTCCCGGCCGCGCGGACGATGCCGTTGCCGATGAAGGCCTCCACCTCCTCCTCCCCGAAGCCGAGTTCGGCGAGCAGCGCGCGGGCATCTCCCCCCAGCTCGGGCGGCGGCGCGTCGGGCGCCTCGCCGGCGCCCCGGACGACGACGGGCTGGGGCACCGACCGCGCCCGCGTGGGCAGGCCGTCCGTCGGGCGGAAGAAGCCGACGGCCTGCAGATGCTCGTCGGCGAGAAGATCCTGCAGCGAGTTCACGCGCGAATGGGGCACGTCGATCCGCTCGAAGGTCGCGATCCACTCCTCCGTCGTCCGCTCCGGCATGTGCCCGGAGAGGATCTCGTACATGTCGCCGACATGGCGCGACCGCTCGGTGGCGTCCTGGAACCAGGGTTCCCCGGCGACATCGGCGCGGCCGATCTCCTCCAGGACGCGCCGCCAGTGCGCCTCGGTGTAGGGCAGGACGGCGATCCAGCCATCGGCGCTGCGGAACGGCCTGCGATGGCGGTTGAGGAGACGCTGATAGCCCGGCCGGGCCGCCTCGTCGAAGCTCGCGGCGGCGAGATGCTCCGTCATGACGAAGGACGTCATCGCCTCGAACATCGGCACCTCGATCTCGACGCCCCTGCCGGACTTCTCGCGCCCGTAGAGAGCCGCCGAAATCGCCTGGGCGGCATAGATGGCGGTGATCTTGTCGGCGATCACGCCCGGCACATAGGCCGGATCCGCGCCCGTATAGGTCGGCAGCCAGGCGATGCCGGAGGCGGCCTGGATCACGTCGTCATAGGCCGGCCTCGCGGCATAGGGCCCCTCGCTGCCGAAACCGATGGCCGAACAGTAGATCAGGCGCGGATTGAGCGCGCGCAGCGCCTCCGGCCCGAGCCCGAGGCGCTCGATCGCCTGCAGGCGCATATTGTGCAGGAAGACATCCGCCTCCGCGACGAGGCGGCGCACGATATCGCGCCCCTCATCCGTCTTGAGGTCTATGGCGATGCTCTTCTTGTTGCGGTTGCTGTTGGCGAACATGGAGCTCTCGCCCGCCGGCGAGCGCGGATCGACATAGCGTGCGAGGTCTCCGGCAGGGGCTTCCACCTTGACGACGTCGGCGCCGAAATCGGCGAGCATCTGCCCGGCCATCGGACCGAGCACGATCGTGGTCATCTCCACGACCCGGACCCCTTTCAATAGATCGAGCACGTAAGACCTCCGGATATGAGGGCGGAGGCGGCGCCGCTGGCCGCCCCCCGCCCGGGACTTCAGATGCCCTGCTCGCGCAGTTTCCGCACCTCGGCGCGGAAATCGGAGAGGATCTCGCTGCCCTTCTTGCCGCGGGAATCGAGCGCGGACGCCCAGTCCTTGGCGACGGTGGCGAAGGCGTCGTCGAGCTTTGCCTTGTCCTCCTCGCTCAGCGCGAAGACGTCGGCACCGCCGTCGGCGAGCTTCTGCGCCAGCTCGCCCTCGGCCGTGTCGAAGGCGGAGCACGCGCTTTCCGTCACCTCGCGCCCGACGCGGGTCAGCACCTCCTGGATATCCTCCGGCAGGCTGTCCCACTTGGTCTGCGAGATCGCGTAGGTGATGCCGACCGTCCCGAAATTCGCGTTGCTGGTGGCCGACCCGACGATCTGGTCGAGGCCGTAGGAATAGGTCGAGGTGAAGGGCAGCAGCGCGCCGTCGATCGTCCCCTTGGTCATCGCGTCGAAGATCTCCGGCGGGGTCATGCGCACGGGCGCGGCGCCGACGGCCTGCAGGGAGAGCTCCATCGCGCCCGGATTGGAGCGCATCTTCTTGCCCGCGAAATCGGCGAGCGACGCAACGCCGGCCCGCTTGGAGAAGATCGCCTGATAGGGGGACAGGGCGACATTGTAGAGAACGCGAACCCCGTTCGGCTTGAATTCAAGCTCGTCCAGCTTGCCGCCGGGGCGCACGAGCTCGGCAAAGGCGAGCGAGCCCTCGCAGGACGAGGCGATCTCGCCCGGCAGCTCCACGACGCCGCCGAGCGGCATCTTCTCGGAGACATAGGACGGCACGATATAGCCGATATCGGCGATGCCGGCCTGCGTGATCGAGAGGATGTCCTTCGCCTTGGCGAGCTGCTGGGCGGGATAGTGCTCGAACGCGACGCGGTCGCCCAGCTCCTCCTTGACGCGCTCCATGAAGATTTCGGTCGTGTTGCGGGTGATGATGTGCGCGGCGGGCAGGCTGTCGGCGATCTTGAGCGTCACCTCCTGGGCCGTGGCGGCACCGGCCGTCGCGGCCAGCGCGGCGGCCAAAGCGAAAGATGTCAGTCCTGTCTTCATCGTTTCCTCCTCGAAGATTTTCAGATCTTGTCAGCACTCCACGCGCGCGCCCTCTCCATAGGGCGGCGCGTAGCAGATCAGGACGCGAACGGGTCCGTCCCCGATCGCGGTGAAGGTGTGCGGCATGTCGGCGGGGAAGAAGCAGGACTCCCCGGCCCCGATCTCGCGGGCGAGGCCGCCGATCTCCACCCGCGCCCGGCCCTCCAGCATCCAGCAGAACTGGTCGATGCCGGGGTGGAGATGCGCGGACGCCCCCTCGCCCGGCTCGATCCGGCCGATCAGGACCTCCATCTGGGTCGCCCCGGTCTCCGGCGAGACGAGCCTGCGGTTGACCGTGCCGCTGTGGCCGCGCGGCGAATAGGGCTCGGCGTCGGCCTCGCGCATGAAGAATTTCTCGGGATCGATATGGGCAGCCTTCACGGCAGGGTCGGTCATGGGTTTCCTCCTCGGGATCAGTCGATCGTGCCGGGCAGCCACAGGACGAGCCCGGGCAGCGCGACCAGCAGGGCGAGCACGACGAGATGGGCGACGACATGCGGGGCGACGCCCCGGAAGACCTCCGCCAGCGGCCGCTCGGCGTAGCGCGTGACCACGAAGATGTTCATGCCGAGCGGCGGCGTGATCATCCCGACCTCCGCCGCGACGACGACGAGCACCCCGAACCACACCTCGTCGAAGCCGAGGCCGGTGATCGCGGGAACCATGATCGGGACCGTCAGGATCAGGATGGCGAGCTGGTCCATGAAGCAGCCGAGCAGCAGGTAGAACACGATGATCCCGGCCATGATCACGTATGGCGACACGTCGAGACCCGTGATCCAGCCGACAAAGGCCGGCGTGATCTGGCCCAGCGTCAGGACATAGCCGAAGACATGCGCGCCGATGATGATCAGGAAGATCATGCAGGTCGCGCGGACCGAGCGCGCGAGCGCGCCCCACAGGCTCCTCAGGGTCAGGGTGCGGAAGGCGGCGGCGATCAGGAAGGCGCCGAACGCGCCGAGCCCCGCCGCCTCGGTGGGCGTGGCGATGCCGAGATAGATCGATCCGGTGACGCACATCAGGAGAAGCAGCATCGGGCCGATCTCCTTCAGCGCGCGCAGCTTGTCGCGCATCGGCCACGCCTTGGCGACGGGCGCGATCTCCGGGTTCCGCCCGATGAGCACATAGATCGTCGCGATGATCGCGAGCGTGACGAGGATGCCCGGAATGATACCGCCGATCAGCAGGTGCGCGATGTTGGCCTCCACGATGATGCCGTAGAGGACGAGCGCGATGGACGGCGGGATCAGCATGGCGAGCGTGCCGGAGACGGCGACCACGCCCGCGGAGAACTTCGCCTCGTATCCGGCCCGCCGCATCGCCGGAATCGACGTCGACGACAGGGCGGCCGCCGCCGCGGTCGACGAGCCGGAGATGGCGCCGAAGCCCGCGCCGGCCAGCGCCGTCGCCACCGCAAGCCCGCCGGGAAGCCGCCCCACCCACACCGTGATGGCGCGGAACATCCGGTCGGCGATACCACTGACGATGACGAACTCGGCCATCAGGATGAACAGGGGAACGGCGATCAGCTCGTAGCTGTTCGTCGTCGACAGGGGCGTGGTGGACAGGACGGACAGCGCGCTGTTGAAGCCCACGATGGCCATGAGCCCGGCAAGGCCGGTGAAGGTCAGCGCGAACCCGACCGGAACGCCCAGCAGCAGAAGGGCGAGCAGACCGGCGACGACGGCGAGCGAGATCATACCGTGAGCTCCTCGTCCGCTTCCGTCGCGGGCTGCTTGCCGGTGACCACTGCGACCGTCGAGGTCACCGCCCTCGCGGCGCAGACGAGGATCATCGAGACCGATCCGACAGGCACGAGCGCGTAGCTCGCCCATGCCGGCCAGGGAATGATGCTCGCGATCATCTCGTTATTGGCGAAGCTCTGCCAGGCGCGCTCCCAGGAGACCCAGAACAGCAATCCGAAGATCCACAGGCCGATCAGCGCGGAGACGAGCTGCGACACCGACTGCAGCCGGGCGGGCATGGACACCATGAGAATGTCGACCGCCAGATGCTCGTTGCGCCAGTAGGTCGGGCCGAAGCCGAAGAAGAACACCGCCGGCGTGAGATAGAGGACCACGAGATCGTGGGCGAAGAAGATGGGCGTGCCCGCGCCGTAGCGCAGGGCCACATCGGCCACGACCAGCAGGGTCAGGGCGGCGAGCGCGACGACCGAGACTCCGGTGAACGCGCCGTCCACGATGGACATCGTCCGGGCGATCATGCCGCCGACCAGCCATCGTCGACCTGCGCCCTGATCGCGCGGATCGTGTCGGCAAGGGCTTCGGCGATCTCCTCGTGGCGCCCCTGCATCCGGTAGTTGGGCCCGGCGACCGACAGGCCGAGCTGCTGGCCCGCGACCTCGAGCAGCATGCCGATGCCGGAGACCTCCGGGGTGTATTCCGTGGCGTTGAGGAACCAGCCGCGCGCGCGACCGTCCCGGATATTCCGCATGAGGGCGTCGATATCCGTGATCGAGGTCCTGGCCGCGCCGGAGAAGTCGATCCTCTTCAGTTCGCGCTCCAGAACGTCGTCTGGGAGCGCGGCGAGGATCGCCTTGCCCGACGAGATGGCGTAGACGGGCCGCGTCTCGCCGGGACGGGCGGAATAGCGCACGCCCTTCGCGGATTCGAGCGTGTCGAGATAGATGACGCTGTCGCCGTCGCGCGCGGCGAGCAGTACCGTCTCCCCGGTCCTGTCCCTGAGGTCGGCCATGTGGTCCCGGACGAGGCCGAGCACCGGATCGCCGTCGAGAATGGACCGGCTGACATCGTACATCCGCCGGGTGGGGTAGAAACCGCCGCGCCGGCGGACCTCGAAGAGATAGCCGCGATGCCTGAGCGTCGCCACGAGATTGCTCGTGCTCGACAGGGGCAGGTCCAGCGTCTCGGAAAGCTGGGTGAGCGTCGCGGGCTTCCGGGCCTGCGCGAAGTACTCGAAAAACCGCAGAACGTTATCCGCCTGGCGGACCGTCATCGGCATCCTCCCTGCCGCCTTGCGTCCGGCGCCCGCATCTGCGGTTCGCCCCGGATCGCGATGGCATTCTTGTTCTTCACATATGTGAAGTTTTATTCCTGTATATGGATTAAACAGATCGGACGGCCCGCGTCAAGCGATCTCCGGGCGGGGCTGTGTCTCGGGTTCAGGTTGCCGCGCAAGCGGCACCCCCGCGAGTGGCGTGAGAACCATGGATCCCCGCGTCCGCGGGGATGACGAAGGGAAAGACTTCAGCGTTCCGGGCGGGAGTGGGGCGCCGGGATACGTGGCTGTCCGGCCTCGGTATGACGGCGCCGGATGGTGCGCACGACGAGCCATATGACGATGACGGCCAGCGGCACCGACGCCCCCGTGACGAGGTCGGCGTCCACAGGCAGCCCCGCGCGATGGGCGGATTTCGACAGATAGCCGATCAGGCCGACCGTATAGTAGGAGATGGCGGCGACGGAGAGCCCCTCCACCGTCTGCTGCAGGCGAAGCTGGAGCCGGGCCCGGCGGTCCATGGAGTTCAGCAGGCTCGCATTCTGGCGCTGCAGCTCGACATCGATCCAGCTGCGCAGAAGCGCCGTGGCGCGGGCGAGCTTGCGGGAGAGATTGGCCTGGCGCTCCTCGACCGACTGACAGGTCCGCATGGCGGGCGCCAGCCGGCGTTCCAGGAACAGCCCCATGGTCTCGTGGCCCGGCACGGCGACCTCGGCGAGCGAGGCGATGCGTTCCCTTACAATGTCGTAATAGGCCCGGCTCGCCCCGAAACGGTAGAGCGACAGCGCCGCATTGGCTTCCAGCTCGGCGGCCAGGCGCGTGATCTCCGCTAGCATGTCGTCGGCCTCTTCGCGGGCCCAGCGCTTCATTCTCTGCGTGATCGCCGTCAGCCGGTCCTCGATCACCCTGATCTCCGGGGAGAGCGACTGGGCGAGCGGCAGGCCGAGGACCGCGAGCGTCCTGTAGGTCTCGATATCGAGGAGCCGCTGGACGAGCGCGCCGCGGCTGGCATCCGTCAGGCCGCGATCGATCACCAGGAACCGGGTCAGCCCGTCCCCGTCCTGCCTGAAGTCGGTGAAGATGTCGGCCTGCCCGTTGCCCGTCCTGCTGTGGCACAGACTCGTCCGGTCGAGGTCGGAAACCGCCTCCTCCGCGTCCGACAGGGCGGGGCGGATCTCGATCCGGATCGCGGAGATCAGCGGGCCCGGCGGACGGAACCCGTCGCCGAAGGGGTGCTGGTCGACCTCCGCGCCGAACCGGGCCGGCGCCGGCGCATCCCAGAAATAGGTCGAGAATTCGGTATGCCGCTCCCAGCGCAGCGTCCCCTGCCCCCAGGCGAGCGCATGATGGCTCGTCTGCTCGTCGGGCGGGGACACGCCGCGCGACCGGGACAGGTCGGCCAGGATCTGCCGGTCGCGCTCGGGATCGTTCTCCGTCAGGAAGGCGAGCTGGAAGATGATCCGCGAGGACGGGACAAGGACATAGGGCCGCGCATGGACCTCCCCGAGCGCGCGGGCGCGTTCCTCGGCGACGGGGAAGGCAAAGGCTCTCTGTTCCATGTAGGCGCCCCTCGCAGGCGGCACGGCCCCGGACTGTCCCCGCGATCCTAGCAGACGCGGGCACGTTCCTCTAACCGTCCCGGAGCGCCCTGCGTCCCGGGACGGCCATCGGCACCGTCCTGCCCTATCTGCCGAGGAACTTGAACGGTTTGGCCGGCACGAACTTGTCCGTGGCGTCGCCCGAATAGATCCGGCTCTGGTCCGGGCCAAGATCGAGCTTCATCACCTTACCCGACTCCTTGGAGAAATCGACCGTCTTGAGGTCGACCCAGAAGGTGTTGGGCGTCAGCGCGGACTCGAAGAAGTAGAGCTTGCGCGCTTGGTCGGACACGGTGCGCCAGCGCGTGGACGAGATGTTCGGCTCGTCCGGCGTTGAGATGCCGTAGGGCACCGAGACGTTGCGGATGATGGAGAAGACGCCGGCCACGGCGAGGTTCGGCTTGTCGAATTTCGGGATCGCGTTCACGTAGAAGGAGGCGCGCGCGAACCGGTCGGCGGCGCGGTTCGTGCCCGGCATGAAGACGGTGCCGCCGATCTGCTGCCAGTAGTCGTCGAGGGCGATCTGGCGCTCGAAGACGGGCGAATTGGTCATCACCTGGTAGGACCGGCTGTGGTGGATGACCTGCTTGCCGTCGATATATTCGACGATGGCGCTGTCGCCGGTGGCATCCGACAGGGACAGGTGCAGCGTGGCGAGCCTGTCCTCGCCCGGCACGGCGTCGGTGACGATGGTGAACGGGTTTTTCTCGAGCGCCGCCACCGCTTCGGAGACCGTGGCGAAATTGTCGAGCACATATTGCGCCCAGGCCGCGATTGTCAGGCCGGGGCTGTCGCCCTTATAGGCGGGATACTCCGACTCCGCGAGCCACAGCACATTGGCCACGAGCCCGGCCTCGTTCATGCCGTCGGTGGTCGAGATATCGTAGCCGGACGCGATGACGCTGCCGTATTTCGAGGTCCAGCGGATCGAGTTCGGCCCGGCCTCGCCGCTGCGCTCCATGCCACGCGGGAAGATCCACAGATTGGTGGCGACATCCGTCCTCCAGTCCATCGACCGCGCCGTCAGCACGGTCTCGCCGGCGCCCAGATAGACGAACCGGGTGCAGGCGGCAGAGATCGTCGGCGCCAGCGCCGTGACGAGGGCAAGACCGGCGGCGAGCGCCGGGGCGGCGACGCGGCGGAAGAGTGCGCAACGGGGCATGACGGGTATGGACCTTTCTTCTCGGATGAATGCTTGGGCCACTATGGGCGAACATGTCCGACATTTACAATACGCGCGGCGACGGCCGGACCCGCCGACGGGATCGTCGCTTGCGCAGCCGGCTCCGCGAGATGTCAGTTGCCGGTCATGAGAGCGGTCGCGTCCCCCGCCATCCCGTCGATCCGGTCGAGCGGAACGACCCTTGGCTCCTTGAGCGCGGAGAGCCTGTTCAGGTCGAAGGCGGAGAAGTTCATGACCTTGTAGGTGCGCACGAAGAACAGCCCGCGGTCGAGATCGGAGAGATTCGTCCAGGAGGTGAACTCCGTCGCATAGGGCTCCGCCCCGCCCTGGTCGAGGCCCGCGACCTCCAGATGGCCGCCGCCATCCTGGGGATAGTCGATCGTGATCCCGCGCGGCCGGTCGAAATTGTTCATGACATGGGCCAGCGTCCGCACCGCCTCGTCGGGCGTTGCCGCCTTCTCCGCGAACTGGGCGTAGAAGGCGGCGCGCACGAACCGGCCGACGGAGGTGTTGGAGGCCGGCAGGCCCGCCGTCGCGATGCCGGAATCGGGCTGGGCGGCGGCATAGCGGCCGAAGGTGGCACTCGACCGGTCGACATTGGTCAGGAAGGTGTAGTTGTCGAGATTGGTCAGGTGCCAGCCGAATTCCGGGCCGTTGGTCATGACGCCGACGGGGTTGTCGTGGACACTCATCTCGCCCCGGTTGAACTCGATGACGAGCGAGGCGCCGGAGGCGTCGTGGACGACATAGTGGAACGGCGATTCCACGCCGCCCAGAATGGCGAGCGCCTCCAGGAGGACGGGCTGGCCGGCCAGCGCCTCCTTGAGCTCCGCCACGGTCTCGAATTGCGCGAGAGCCCAGCTTCCGAGATCGGAGGCCGACAGGACCGCGCGGGTCATGGCGACCGATTGCTGCGTACCACCCGCGGCCGGGTAGGAGAGCAGGCTGAAGGTCAGCCCCCGCGCATTGAGCCCCTCCAACACCTTCAGATCGCCGATGCCGAGCGGTGCCTCCGCGGAAGGCTTGCGGTCGGGCATGGTGACCGCCAGGACCGCGTGCCGGGCCTTGTATTCGAGCGCGGGATGGCCCTCGACCGCCGACGAGAAGGGCGTGCCCTCGGGGAAGTAGACGACCTGATAGGGCAGATCGACCGTCAGTTCGAGCGTGCGGCCGAAATAGACCTTGCCGGCGGCGTCCGTGTAGCTGAGGGAGGTGCACATGTCAGCGGTTCCTGTTGTTGCCGTGAAATGGGGGCGTGCCCGCGTCAGTCCAGCAGCGCCTGTGCCGGCGCGTTCCGGGACGTCATCGCCCCGAGGGCGAAGGCCAGAGACGAGGCCGCGACGAGCGCCGATGCGTGGGCGTCGGCCTGCGCCTGGCGCGCATCGAGCAACCCGGTCTCCGCCGCCGTCGCGTCGGTAAGCGTCCCCACACCGTTGCGATAGGCCTCGAAGGCGGCGTCATAGGTCACCTTCGAGGCGTTGACCAGCTCGCTTGCGGCATCGTGCGCCTCCAGAGCCGAGCGCAGCGTGTCCGCCGCCACGACGATCTCGCGCACGGCGGTGTCGCGCGTTTTCTCGAAGGTCGCCTGGGCCGCGTCGGAGACCGACTGGGCATTGCGCCGCCGGGCCATCCGGACGCCCCCGTCATAGATCGGGATGGTCACGCCGACGAGCACGCCCGACGACGTGGCCTCCGTACCGACCGCCGGCAGGTTGCCGCTTTGCAGGCCGATCTGGTCATAGGCCGCCACCGCGCCGAGATAGACCTTGGGCATGAAGTCCGCATCCGCCGCGCGCACACTGGCCTTGCTGGCCTTGAGCTCCGCATAGCTCGCGAGAACGTCCGGCCGCCGCGACAGGGCCTCCCGGATCACCCTGTCCGTCGGCAGGGAGTGCGCCCTCGGGAGGCGCCGGTCGGCCGACGAGGCGACCTTGATCGTCGATCTCGGCGAGACGCCCATGGCGCCCAGCAGGTCCTGATAGGCGTCGCGCTGCCCGTCCTGCGCCTGAACCAGGCGAAGCTTGGACTGGGCGACGAGCTGCTTGGCCTGGGCGACCTCGATGCTGGTGCCCGTTCCGTTCCTGTATCGCGCGTCGGCGGCATCCGCCAGGCGGCGGCTGTTGACCAGCGTCTGCCGGGCGATCTCCAGATTGTTCTCCGCCGCGCCGTAGAGATAGTAGCTGCGCGTCACAGTGTAGATCAGGGCCTGATGCGTGCCGTTGAAGCTCACATTGGCCGCATGGGCGTTGTGCTTGGCCGCCTTGCGCAACGCCGAGCGCTGCCCGAAGTCGAAGACCAGCCATTGCAGGGCGAGGTTCGGCACGATGCCGTCGGTCGTGGTGCTCACGGTATCCGTGCCGCCGTCGAGGTCCGGCAGGGGCGTGGAAACCTTCTGCCGCCCGCCGATGACATTGGCGGTGATGACCGGCAGGAAGCTCGCCTCGGCCATGCCGACCGCCAGCGCCGCCTGGCGCGCCTCTTCCCAGGCAATGCGCGTGGAGGGATTGCGCCTTTGCGCCAGATCGATCAGCTCCGGCAGCCTGTAGACCCGCCCGGACTGGATGCCCGGCGGCACCTGCGCGACCGCCGGTTCGGACGGCACGGAGAAATCGCCCGGCGCCGGTGCCGCCTCCTCCGGCGCCCAGGGCTTGTCGGGCGCTGCCGGAGCCTCTTTCAGGCTGTCACTCGCGCAGCCTCCCAGGGCCGCCGCGGCGAGAAGGACAATCGAGAGCCGGACCCTCCTTCGGCATATCATGTCGACAACCTGTCTCATTCAAACCTTCGCGATCTGCTCGAGCCGGTCCAGGCCGGCGCCGGGCCCGCCGCCGGAGCCCGGGGCATTGGACGTTTCCGCCACGTCTGGCCTCGCCTCCGGCACGCCGCCGGCCCGCGCCAGCCGGTCCGCCAGCGCTCTCAGGCGCCCTGGCGTCCCGTCTGTGTCGCGTGCCGTCAGAACCAATCGGGGGACGCATGCGCGCGCCTCCGCGACGATCTCCGCGATCCGCGTGACCTCGGCCCTCGGCGGCTGCAGGCGGCGCGGCTCGAAGGCGACCGTATCGAGAATCTCGGCGGCCTCGGCGAGCCGGGCCTGCGCATCCGCCGTCCCGGCGACCCGCGCGCTCCTCGCCTCCGCCGGCTGCGCGATCAGCGCCGCGACGGTGTGGAGCGCGGACGCCACCCTGGAGCGCACGGTCTCCATGGCGCTTTTCGGCCAGATCTGGCTGAAGATCAGATAGACGACGACATTGCCGAGCAGGATCCCGACAATCCGGTCGCTGGCCTGCGACATCTCGAAGCTCGGCCCGAAGCCGTTGAGAATGGTCAGGAGGAAGGCCAGCGCGATCTGGACGCCGGCATAGCTGATGCGCTCGCTGCCGGACGACACCCAGGCGGCCGGCAGCACGCCGGCGAACACCAGCACCATGAGCCCGCCGACCGAGGTGAGCCACGGCATGACGAAGAGGAGCGACAGGACGCCGATGCCGGCGCCGATCAGGCAGCCCGCGATCCGCAAGGCGAGCTTCCTGACCGTTTCCCCGGTGGAGCCGAGCGCGGCGACATAGCAGGTGATCATCGCCGTGTGGATCCCGCCCCAATGGATGCCGGTATAGATGAGGTAGCAGAGGATCGCCGCGATGGAGGTCTTGAGCGCAAAGCGCTGATGGTCGGGATTGGTGAAGGCGTCGGGCGCCAGAAAGGGAAGCTTCCGTGGCCGGGGCGTACCGCCGCCATCGGGCGCGGCAATCTCCTCCAGCGCCGACCAGGCGTCCGCCTCCGCCGCATCGCCTTCCACCGCAGGCCGCTCCGGCCCGCCCGGTACGCGCCCGGCCTCCACATCCGCCGCCGCCCGGCGCAGCGCAGCGCTCAGCGCCTCCCGGCGATCCCCGGCCAGGTGCTCCGGCATGGCCGAGGCGGCAAGCAGGATACGGTAGCTCGTCTCGACCGCGCCGTTCAGCCACGCCGACCGGTTCGTCGGCACCAGATGCAGCGCCTCGACGAGCTGCATCTTCTTCAGCGCGGTGTCGTTGCCCTCGCCGAGGAGCTCCGCAAGCGCATCCGCGTTGTCCCGGGTGTCGATCCACCGGGCGGCGGCCTCCAGCCTCTCCGCGACCTTGTTGCGGATATGGGTCTGTGCCGGAATGCCGAGCGCCAGGTTGAACCCGATCATGAGGACCATGGGCATGACGGCCATCTTCCACGCCATGAGCAGCCCCTGGTCGGCAATCTGGCCGACCGGCACATCGGTCACGAGCGTCATGATGAACGCGATGATGAGGCCCACAATGGCGGCCTGCTCGCCGAGCGGTGTCGCGGAGCTGAGGAAGAGGAAGACGTAGGAGGCGGCGAACATGACCGCCAGGCGCAGCGCCGGATCGTCTATCGTGGCGTCGACGATCGGGATCATCACGACCACCACGACCGTCGCCAGGAGGATCAGGCCGACCGCCGTCACGCTCGTTTCCACCGCGTCCGGCTTCATCAGGAAGATGACCAGATAGCAGCTGATCGCCGATTCCGGGATCTTCAGGAGCATGGCGGTCGCCGCGACGAGCGAGCACAGCAAGGCGACGCGCCACGCCATCCCGGCCCGGCCGGGCGCGGGCTGCAGGTCGCGCCAGGCCTGCCGGGCAATCGCCGGCCAGGGGCTGTCAGCAGCGTTCGTCATGATGCACGATCGAAACGGCCGAGGCGCCGACACGCATGAGCTCGGCGGGTGGGTCGATCAGCCTGATCCGCACCGGGAACCGCTGCTGGACGCGGACCCAGTCGAGCGACTTCGGAACGATGGGCAGGGTGCTCGGCAGATTGATCTGGTCCTTGGAGCTGACCCCCCAGCCAATCCCCTCCACGACGCCGGCGATCTCGCGTTTCCGGTCGGCCAGCGCATAGACGGTCGCGCAGTTGCCCACCGCGATATCGGGCAGGGTGGTCTCCGTATAGGCCGCGCTCGCGAACCAGGCACCGGTATCGATGAGCGTGAACACCGATTGGCCCGGCAGCACATACTCCCCCGCCGACACGGTGAGGCCGACCACGCGCCCGTCATGGGGTGCGCGGATGACCGTGTTCGCCAGCTCGTGCTCGGCGATGGCAAGCGCGGCGCGCCGCGCCCGGACCAGGGCCTCCGCCGCCTCCTCGTCGCTGACCAGGGCCTCCGCCGCCTCGGCCTGCCGCAGGGCCTCGTTGAGGCTGACCTCCGCATCCCGCTTGGCCGTGCGGGCATCGTCGATCTGCTGCGCCGACACGTAACCCTTGGGCTGCATCGGAAGCAGGCGTTCGAGCGTCTGGGTCGCAAGCTCGAGATTGGCGCGCGCGCGCTCGACCTGCTCGGCGGCGATGGCCGCGTTGGCCTGCTCGGCGCGAATGGTCCGCGACTTGTCGTTCTGCGCGGCCTCGGCGATGGCAAGGTCGGCCCGCGCCTGATCGACGGCCAGCTTGAAGGCCCGGTCGTTGAGCGTGATCAGCACCTCGCCCTTCTCGACAAGGTCGTTCTCCCGGACGGCGATGGTACCGATGCGGCCGGCGATGGACGGGGCGATGTGCACGACATCGGCACCGAGCATGACGTCGTCCGACATCGGATTGGCGCTGGAGACCAGATAGCTACGGTATCCAAGCGCGGCGGCACCGGCGATGATCGCCACGCTGATCGCGGCGCCGGCGATCCTCGCGCTGCGGGCTTTGAGGCTCAGTGCCATCGCCTAGCGCCCCACCGTCGCCAGAAGGAGCAGGAAGGCAAGCCCGACCGCCATGCTCATATAGACGGCCACGCGCCAGCGCAGGATATCGTCGAGCCCGCTCGCGACGAAGGCGACGCGCACCAGAACGGTCAGGATCGTGCCGGCGAAGATGCACAGCAGCCACGCCGGAAAGAAGCTCCCGAACATCGGCACCGACGGCGCCGCGGCCATCGCCGTATTGGGGGCGAGCAGCCCGCCGGTCAGCACGAACGCCGTCCATCGTGGCGAACAGGTCGTATCGCTGAAACCTCGCTGCAATGAGCCCCCCGCTCTGATTGCATTACCGGTGGCAAGTCTCTCTAGGTGGAGAATGCCGGACGGGTCATCGTCGGATCGTGCACTGTGGGGTGTCTGGGCAATGAGCCTGTCTGAATCGGTGCCGTCCATCGCCCCGGCAGCGGGCCGGAACGCCTCGGAATATTGCCCATCCGGGTTAAGTTTCCGATAACGGAGCCCGGTTGGCTCCGGCCGCGACGCTCCGGAGAAGGGGCGTCAGCCGCCGGCCTTCTGCGAGATTTCGCGGGCGGCCTCGAGCAGCCTGGGGACGTAGCGCTCCTCCAGCTGCTCCATGGAAACGGCATTCCGGGCAACGACGATATTGAGGCAGCACCTGAGCACGCCATGCACGAAGACAGGCACGCCCGCGCCCGCTTCCGACGAGAAGAACTCTCCCGACTGCAGACCGTAGCCGCGCCGTCTCGTGGTCTCGATGATGGTCGCCAGGCGCTCGGGATCCTTCATGAGGCTCTCCGATTCCTCCGAATGGGGGCGCTCGAAGCGCAGGAGGCGCTGTCTCGTCTCCTCGTCGCAAAAGGCGAGCCAGGCGCGCCCGGTGGCGGAGATCGTGAAGGGGATCTGCGAGCCCGGCCCCCGGTGTCGGACGACGGCGAATGTGGCGTCGCGCGCATTCGTGTCGGCGATGACGAGCCGGTCGTCGCGGCAGACCACGATGTCGGAGGGCCAGCCGAGCTCGGCGCGCAGGCGCGCCACCGTCGGCTGGGCGAGCATGACGATCTCGTCCTCGGCGTCGTATCCGCTGGACAGGGCGAGCGAACGCAGGCCCACGGCATATTCGCGGCGCTGCGCGTCGTAGCTGGCGAACCCCGCCGAACACAGCGTCTCCAGCATGCGCAGCGTCGTCGCTTTGGAAATGCCGGTGCGCTTGTGAATGGCGGTCAGGCCCGCAGGCCCGATCGCGTTGAGGGCCTCGAGCACCTCCAGCACCCTGAGGGCGGCGGTAACCGGCTTGTAGACCAAGCTGCGTTCATCCTTCTCGTTGCGGCCCCGCCCGGCGCGGCCCGGGCATGCCCGTCCTGACTACAACAGCCGGCCGCCGACGGGAAGCCAGGAGCCGTATCGCGGCCCGGCCGCTCACATCACGCCGGGCAGCCACAGGGAGAGTTCCGGCCAGGCGACCAGAAGCGCGATCACGACCGCCTCGCAAACCAGGAACCAGCCGAGCCCCGCGAAGATCTGGTTGAGCGACACCGCATCTCCCACCACGTTCTTCACGACGAAGGCGTTCATCCCGACCGGCGGGGTGAGAAGCCCGACCTCGATCATCTTCACCACGAGCACGCCGATCCAGATCAGGTCGAGCCCGAGCCCGTCGAAGACGGGCAGGAAGATCGGCAGGGTGAGGAGCATGATGCCGATGGGATCGAGAAACATGCCGAGCACGAGATAGACGACGATCATCACCAGGATGACCGCCGTGGTGGAGAGCTGCCAGCTTGCCACCAGATCGCCCATCAGGTTCGGAATCCCGGCCATCGCCAGGAAGCGCGTCAGCAGGATGGCGCCGATGGCGATGAAGAAGATGGAGGCCGTCGTCTCGATGGCCTCCATGACGCTCCTGACGAAGGTCTCGCGCGTCAGGCGCCTGGTCGCCAGCGCGATGAGCAGCGCGAAGGACGAGCCGAGCGCGCCGGCCTCCGTGGCCGTGGCGATGCCGGAGAAGATGCTGCCGACGATGCACACGATGAGCAGCGGCAGGGGCCAGATGTCCTTGAGCGCCGCCAGCTTCTCCGCCAGACCGCCCCGGATCTCCGCCCTGGGCGCGAGGCCGGGATCGAGCGTGCAGCGGATGACGATCATCGCCGTATAGGCGAAGGCGGTGATGAGCCCCGGCACGATCCCCGCCACGAGCAGCGTGCCGATGGGCTGCTGCGTGTACCAGCCATAGAGCACGAAGGCGATGGAGGGCGGGATGAAGGCGCCGAGCGTCCCCGACGCCGCGATGGTGCCCGTCGCCAGCCCCTTGTTGTAGCCGAAGGACAGCATCTCCGGGATGGCGAGCCGACCCATCGCCGCGGCCGTCGCAAGGCTCGAGCCGGACGCGGCGGCAAAGCCGGCGGACGCGAAGTTCGACGCCACGGCAAGCCCTCCGGGCAGCGGATTGAACCACAGGCGGGCGGCGGCATAGAGCGAGCGCGTGAGGCCCGTGTGATAGGTGAGCGCACCCATCAGGAGGAACATCGGGACGGCGGACAGCGACCAGGACGCGGCGAAATCGAACGGAAGGGAGCCGAGCATGCCGAAGGCCGGCCGGGTTCCGCGCAGGGCGATGATGCCGCCGATCGAGACGGTCGGCAGGGCGATGCCTATGGGAACGCGCGCGGCCAGCAGCACGAACAGGATGGCCACGGCGATGAGGGCGATTGACGGTCCGTCCATGGAATGTCCTCTCTGGCGCCGCGACGCGGTTCACGGCGCGGGCGGAAGGTCGCGCGGGGCTCCCCCGTCGTCCGGCCGCGCATCCGCCCCCTCCTGCGGCAGCCACCGCCGGCCGGTGAGGCCGAACCGCAGGTCGTCGGCGGCGAGGAGGGCGAGCCACGCCAGCATGAAGACGCAGCCCGCAGGCACCAGCCAGCGCGCGGGCCACACCTCCACATAGCCGAACGCCGTCTCCCAGGTTTCGCGGATCCGTGTCTGGTGGGCCGCCTCGGCGGTGGTGAACCACACGAGCAGCGCGAGATAGACGACGCCGAGCACGCAGCCGAACGCGTCGAACAAGGCGCGCCGGGAGGCGGTGAGCCTCTGCGTGAAGAGGTCCACCCCGATATGGCCGCGCTTGCGCGTCACGAAGCCGAGCGGCAGGAAGATGAGCGCCACCATGTAGAAATGCGACACCGCCTCGAGCGTAAGCGGTATGGGGAAGTTGAACAGGTACTTCGAGACCACGTCGAGGGAGACCTGGACCATCATCGCGACGACCGCGAGGATCGAGAGCCCGACGATCGCGGAGTTCACCCGGTTCAACCAGCGATATGCAAACCGCATTTGCGTCCCCCGCATCCTGTGTCGCAGGCCCCGCGCCCGGCCGGGCGGATGCCTGCGCTCAGAACTCGGCCCTGGAGAAGATCTCGCGGTCGAGCGCGTCCGCGAACGCCGCCTCGTCGTCGCCCGTTTCCGCGACGATCCCGCGCCATTTGCCGACGAGCGCCATGAAGGTCTCGACGCGCTCGGCGGCCCCGTCCAGGCCGGCCTCCTCGGCGGTGGCGACGGTGTTGGCGATCTCGCCGTCGCGGAACTCGGCGAGCGCCTCCGTGAGCTTCTGGTCGGGCTCGACGAGCGCGACGCCCTTGCGCTGCGCCTCGGCGAGCGCCGCCCCGCTCTGGGTGCGATAGGCGAACAGCGCGTCGGCGACGAGCTTCGCGAGATTGCCGCGGATCGCGGCCTTGTGATCCTCCGGCAGCCCGTCGAAGGTCGCCTTGTTCATGTAGAGGAGCCCGGCATTGAAATAGCTCCCCATCGGCAGGTCGATGATGTTGGTGACGACGTCGCTCAGATTATAGGACTCGAGCCATGCCGCGGAAGCGACGGAGCAGCTTGCCTGGCCGCGCTGCAGGGCCTCGTAGACCTCCGAGCTCGGGATCGTGACCGTGGTGGCGCCGAAGGTCTCCACGAGCACGCCCATGCGCCCGCTGGCGCGCGTCTTCTTGTTCTGGAGGTCGTCATAGCCGCGCGTGTCGTCGGCGCACATGAGCAGATAGGGGTCGGGCGCGTAATAGGCGAGCGAGACGAGGCCCTTGTCCGCGCGCTCCGTCCGGCAGGCCTCGCAGGCGACGAGCTGCATCTCGTTGGCCGCCGCGGCGAAGACGATGAAGTCGTCCGGCAGGGCGATCATGTCGGCGAACATCGAGGTGACCGGAAGTTCCTGGCGGGTATAGATGTCGAGCACGAGACCGGAATCGACGATGCCGTCCTCGACGGTCTGGACCGCTTCCTTCACGCTGCCCATCGTGCCGCCGGGAATGAGCTCCCAGCGCAGTGCGCCGCCGGTATCCTCCGCGACCCGTTCGAAGAAGGGAGCCAGGGCCTTCTCGTGGATCACATGGGGGGCGGGAAGCGAGCTGCCATAGGTCAGGCTGGTCTCGGCGCGGACCGCGCCCGGCACGGCGCCGGCGACGAATGCGGCAGCCGCCGCGGCGGCGAGAACTGTCTTGCGGAACATCGGCTGTCTCCTCTGGGCTGTCTCACTCGGACAGCGTAGGTTCATCAGATGAACCATTGGTTCTATTTATAGATTGCGCATGGAACGGTACCGTGTCAACGGGCTCGGTAGCTGCGGCCGTTCCGGTTGACAAAGGGCGCCCGCCGACGCTTGACTTGCAAAAGAAACCAACGGTTCATTTAATGAACCACATTGCCGGATGGAGTCGATGCAAGACGCTTCACTGAAGACCGCCCGTTCCCTTGCCGTCGCCTGCGAGAAGGCTCCCGCGCGGGGCAGCAGGGGCATGGCCGTGACGAACCACCCGCTGGCGTCGGCCGCCGCGATGGAGATGCTGGCGGCGGGCGGAACGGCGGCGGACGCGACGGCGGCCGCCCTGTTCGCGCTGACCGTCGTTGAACCGATGATGGTGGGCATCTTCGGCGGCGGCGCCGCCGTCATCCGCAGTGCCGACGGCCGCGAGACGGTGATCGACGGGCTGTGCACGGCGCCGGCCGCGGCGCGGCCGGATATGTTCACACCGGTCTCCGACGACTGGCCGGACTATATGGAGACGGCCGGCCGCGAGAACCGCGTCGGCATCCGGTCCATCGCCGTTCCGGGCAATCTCCGGGCCTGGTGCGAGCTGGTCGAGGGATATGGCCGGCTGCCGCTCCGCCAGATCCTCCAGCCGGCCATCCGCCATGCCGAGCAGGGGTTCGCGGTGACGCCCTATCTGGCCAACTGCATCGCCGAGCATGCGCAGGATCTGGCGCGGAACCCGGACATCGCCGCCCTCTTCCTTCCCGGCGGAAAGCCGCTCTCGGCGGGCGAGCGGCTGGTGCAGGCCGACTATGGGCGCACCCTGCGCCGGATCGCGGAGGAGGGTCCCTCCGTCCTCTATGCGGGCGCGCTCGGCCGGCAGATCGCGGATCATCTGGGCGGCGCGGGCTCGCCCATGACGATGGCGGATCTGGAGGCCTATCGCACGAAGCACCGCCAGCCGGTGCGCGGCTCCTATCGCGGCTACGACCTCATCGGCCCGCCGCCGCCCTGCTCCGGCGGCGTGCATGTCGTGCAGATGCTCAATCTCATGGAGGCCTACGACATCCGGGCCTCGGGCTTCGCGACGCCCGAAACGCTCCATCTGGTGATCGAGGCCATCAAGATCGCCGCCTCGGACCGGCGCGCGGCCACCGCCGACCCCGATTTCGTCGCCGTGCCGGTGGAGCGGCTCCTGTCGAAGACCTATGGCGACCGGCGCCGCACGGAGATCGATCCGGCGGCGGCCACCGCCTTCGAGCCCCAGGTGCTGGCGAACGAATCCGACAACACGACCCATGTGACCGTGGCCGACGGCGAGGGCAACATCGTCACCTCCACACAGACGATCAACAGCCTGTTCGGCGCCCGGGTCGTCATTCCCGGAACGGGCATCATTCCCAACAACTACATGTATCTGTTCGACCCGCATCCGGGCCATGCGCTCTCGCTGGAGCCGGGCAAGCGCATCACGAGCGGCATCTCCGCCTTCATCGCGCTGAAGGACGGCAAGCCGGCCTTCGCGCTCGGTCTTCCCGGGGCCCACCGCATCCCCTCATGCGTCTTCCAGGCGATCATGAACATCGTCGATCACGGCATGACGCTGCAGCAGGCCGTCGAGGCGCCGCGCGTCTTCACCCAGGGCCAGGCTGTGGAGATCGAGCGCGGCATACCGGAGGAGACGCGCAGCCGGCTCGCCGGGCTCGGCCACCAGATCGTCGATGTCGCCCATGTCGGCGGCGGCATGTGCGCCATCGCCTTCGCGGACGGCATGCTGGAGGGGGCGGCCTGCTGGCGCGCCGACGGCACGCCCATGGGCATGGGCGGCGGACTGGCCCGCGAGGGCGTCAGCTTCTGGCCCGACCCGACACGCCGCCCGCGCCCGGCATGAGCGGAAGGCAACACCCCCCTCTGCCGGCCGGGCCGGAGCGCCTTGTCGCTCGCGATGTCGGGAGATGCGCGACCGACCTGCAGTCGGGCAGGCACGTCCGACTGCAGGTCGATGGGTCCGGCATGCCGGAGCGGACCGTCCGGCGCCCGGCCGGATGCAAGCCTGCTCCGGGGCGCAAGGCTTAGCCCGGCCTCTGCCCGCGCTTCAATATCTCGGCAATATCGCCCAGCCTGACCGATCCGTTGCCGACCTGGGTCAACCCCTTCTCAGGGTGATTGGTGATCTTCAGCATCGTCTTCTGGCTGTCCTTAAACAGATCAAACACCACATTCGGCACGGCAAACACATCCCGCATGCCAGCGCCACTACCCACTTTCGTCAACCTGATCAGATCCCCCAGCTTCTTCGACACGGTAGAGGAGGCCTTTAGGCCCTTTACGACGGCGCCGGCAGCGCTACCGGGAGCCGGCCCGGCATAGCTGAACCTGAGTCCCAGGTTAGCGATTTGCTTCAGGGCGCGAGTGCCGTAGTCGTTAGCCTGATGCACTCCGGGTTTGACGCCTGGATCCTTCACGAAGCCTGCGAATATGGGATTGTCCCCAAAGTTGTCGGGATGTGAGGGGCGCTCGGTCGCGACCTCCTCCGACCAGTCTTCCGGCTTCGTCCACCAGTCTTCCGGCTTCTCCGGCCGTTGTTCCGGGTTCTTCAACCAGTTTTGCGAGATGTTCTCTATGATCTCGTTGGCATTGGCAGTCAGTGTGTCATAGATGCCGCTCTGCGATCCCCTGAAGACGATCGGCCTGACCCCGGCACCCCTGTCGGAAAGCAGGTAGGTCCCCCAGGGAGACGGCGCAAGCGCTGTCGGGTCGCGCTGGGGGATGAGCGAAAACCAGTCCCCGGCCAGATATAGCGGGTCGGTCAGGCGCTCCACCGTGACCCCCGCCTCGGTGGGAATGATCGTGAGGCGCTCAGGCACTCTTACGGTTTGCGTCGCGACGCTGGTCTCGCCAGACGTGCCGGGATTTCCGGCCACCATTGCGGGGCGGGTCGCTCCCCCGGTATTGGTCAGCCCACTGAATGCGGTTTGCGTGGACGTCGTGCTCGTCGACCCCGCAGTCGCGATGAGTTCGCCATCGTATGGCGCCAGGACGACAGGCTGGCCAGTTACGCTGGAAATATATGGCTCCCTGACGCTTCCCGCGAGCGTGACCCGGCCATCGGCCGTGCTGCCTTCGCTGGCCGTTTCGAAAACGTCTTCTGCACTGCCTTCGCTGGCCGTCTCGAAAGCATCTTCGGCGCTGCCTTCGCTGGCCGTCTCGAAAGCGTCGTCAGACGCCTCGCCGGCCGTTTCGGCGATAGCGCGCAGCACTTCGCCGGTGCCTGCCGCACCGGCCCCCAGCGTCGCGATACCGGCCCCTGACCACTTACCGGCACCGCCAGCGCCGGCGGCCGATGCCGCAGCACCGGCTCCCGACGCCTCACCGGCACCGGCAGCACCGGCGCCCGATGTCGCAGCACCGGCGCCCGACGCCTCACCGGCACCGCCAGCGCCGGCGGCCGATGCCGCAACACCGGCTCCCGACGCCTCACCGGCACCGGCAGCGCCGGCGCCCGGCATCAGAACGGCCGCGCCGGCGCCCGGCGCCAGGACGGCGGTACCGGCACCGAGGCCCAGCACCAGACCGGCGGTATCGTCGTCATCGCGCCCTTCACCGGCGGACGCGCCGGCGCCCGGCGCCGGGACGGCGGTAGCCCCGTCTTGCCGCGCTTCGAAGGCGGCGTTGACGGCATTGACCACGTCATCGGCGGTGGTATCGTCGTCCACGACCCCTTCGCCGATATAGAAATCTCCCCTCGACTCAAAGAAATCGACGAACCCTTCGTCCCCCACGGGAACGACAAAATCGTCCGACTCCCCCCTGGCAGCCGCTTCCGCCATCGTCGCCTGCGCTGGCGAAACAAGGCCAAGCTCTCCCTCAGGAGTGACGAATTCCCCGCGAAACGCGACCGTCTGGCCGAACTGACGCTTGACCCGCGCAGGCTGTCCGGCGTCATTCTGCTGGAGCTGTGCCAGCTTCGCGTCGAACGCCCGATCCTCCCCGGATGGATCGGACTGCCCCTGCTCCTCCATGTCTGCGAATGCCTGGCGATTACTCAGATAGCGTCCATCTATGGTTGACATCGATTGGCCCCTTCAGGATTTGATTAGTCCCAAAGGGACGCCAGACCCGACTGCTATCGGGAACTATGTTTTTCCAATGCCGCCCCCCACGCCGGCCTGAAAGCGCCGGTTGCCCTGTCGGATAGCTGTCCTTCTTTTTCGCGGATCGCAACAGGCCGGCATGGCCCAAACGGATCGACCTGCAACCGGACAGGCACGTCCGACCGCAGGTCGATGGGTCCGGCATGCCGGAGCGGACCGTCCGGCGCCCGGCCGGATGCAAGCCTGCTCCGGGGCGCCCGGCTTAGCCCGGCCTTTGCCCTCGCTTCAATATGTAGGCAATCGCGCCCAGCTTGACCGATCCGTTGCCGACCTTGGTCAACCCCTTCTCAGGGTGATTGGTGATCTTCAGCATCGTCTTCTGGCTGTCCTTATGAGCTAGTATCAACTCGGCCATGTCCGCCGGCGCCTTCGCATACTTGCTGGTGTTCCTCGCTTTTATCAACCCGATCAGACCCGTCACCTTCTTCTGCACGGTGGAGGAGGCCTTTAGGCCCTTTATGGCGGCGCCGACAGCGCTACCGGGAGCCGGCCCGGCATAGTTGAACCTCATTCCCAGATTGGCGATTTGCTTTAGGGCGCGAGTGCCGGAGTCGTTAATCAGATGCAGTCCGGGTTTGACGCCTGGATCCTTCACGAAGCCTGCGAATATGGGATTGTCCCCATACTCGTGAATCGGGGGGCGCTCGCTCGTGGTATCCTCCGACCAGTGTTCCGGCTTCGTCCACCAGTCTTCCGGCTTCTCCGGCCGGCTGTCCGGGACGTTCTCTATTGTCTCGCCGGCATTGGCAGCCAGTGTCTCATAGATGGCGCTCTGCGGCCCCCTGAAGACGATCGGCCTGACCCCGGCCCCCCTGTCGGAAAGCAGGTAGGTCCCCCGGGAGGATGGCAGAAGCGCTGTCGGGTCGCGCTGGGGGACGACCGAATACCAGCCCCCGTCCACATATACCGGATCGATCAGGCGTTCCGCCGTGACCCCCGCCGCGGGCATGATCGAGGGGCGCGGAGGCGCCTGTACGGTTTGCGTCGCGACGCTAGACGTGCCGCCATTTCCGGCAGGCGTGCCGCCATTTCCGGCCACCATTGCGGGGCGGTTCGCTCCTCCGCTATTGGTCAGCCCGCTGAGTTCGGTTTGGGTAGAAGTCGTGCTCGTCGACCCCGCAGGCGTCTCGCCTGCCGTTGCAGAAGTCGTGCTCGTCGCCCCCGCAGGCGTCTCGCCTGCCGTTGCAGACGTCGTGCTTGTCGATCCCGCAGACGTCTCGCCGCGCGTTTGAGCGGCAGCGCTCAGCACTCCGCCGAGGCCTGCCGCGCCGCCTCCCAGCACCGTAACAAAGATCTCTCTCCAGCCCTCGGCGCTAGAAGCTGCGACGCCCGCTGCCACAGCAGCTGCGCCCAAGGCCTCACCGACACCGGGAGCTCCGGCGCCAGCGCCAGAGGCCGAAGCACTCGCGCCCGACGCCTCACCGGCAGCTCCGGCACCAGCGCCAGAGGCCGCAGCACCGGCCCCCGACGTCTCACCGGCAGCACCGGCGCCAGCGCCAGAGGCCGCAGCGCCGGCCCCCGACGCCTCGCCGGCAGCACCGGCGCCAGCACCCGAGGCCGCAGCGCCGGCCCCCGACGCCTCACCGGCAGCACTGGCGCCAGCGCCAGAGGCCGCAGCGCCGGCCCCCGACGCCTCACCGGCAGCACCGGCGCCGGCCCCCGATGTCGAAGCACCCGCGCCCGACGTCTCACCGGCAGCACCGGCGCCAGCGGCGGTACCGGCACCGAGTCCCAGCACCAGACCGGGGGTATCGTCGTCATCGCGCTCTTCACCGTCAGCGCCGGCGCTCGATGTCGAAGGTCCCGATTGCTCGTCGGCTGTGGTGAGCGAGACCAGCCCATTGGGGTCGGACTCGAAGATCGGAAGCTGGGACGAGGCATCCGACGCCTCACCGGCAGCACCGGCGCTCGATACCGAAGATGGGGTATCTCCGACTTCGCCGAAGGTGACGCGCCCATCGGGGGAGAGCAATGTGACGGGCGGCTGGCGTTTGTCCCGCACCAGCTGCTGTCCGGTGTCTTTCTGCTGGAGCTGTGCCAGCTTCGCTTCGAACGCCCGATCCTCGTTGGATGGATCGGACTGCCCCTGGTCCTCTGTGCCCGAGAACGCCTGGCGATTGCTCAGATAGCGTCCATCTATGGTTGACATCGATTGACCCTTTCAGGATTTGTCCACAGCCTAAAGGGACGCCTGATCCGGTCACTATCGGGAACTATATTTTCCCAATGCCGCCCCCCGCGCCGGCCTGAAAGCGCCGGTCGCCCCGTCGAATGGCTGTCCTTCTTTTGCGCGGATCGCAACAGGCCGGCATGGCCCAAACGGATCGACCTGCAACCGGGCAGGCACGTCCGACTGCAGGTCAATCGGTCCCGAGGCATTCGGGCGGCCCGTCTCACGCGCCGTCCCGGTGCGGGCCCGCTGCCGACGGATGGCTATCCCCGGTTCGGCAGCGCGCGCAATGTCTCGGCGATATCGCCAAACGTCGTCGAGTCTGTCCCGACCAGGGTCAGCCCGTCCTCGGGATATTGCGAGATCTTCAGCATTGTCTTCTGGCTGGCGCTCGCAACGTCCTTTGCCGCTGGTGCCTGGGACTTTATCTGCTTCAGCTTGGACACCAGAGACGACCCGCTTTTCCCGGCCTTTGCGAAAAGGCTCGACAAGGACTGCGAGGCATGGCCGGGCGTATCGAAGGCAATCTCCGCGCTCGGAAAGCCGCCAGTCCTGATCGACAGGCCGACGACCTGCCGGCAGACCTTGAGGGCGATATCCCGACCCGACATCGTCGGGGGCCTCGCCGCACCGCGGTCCGCCACGAACCCGGCATATATGGAGCGGGGGCCCTCGCTCGCCTCGGCGAAGTCCTCGCCCGGCTTTCGCGGTTCGTACGCGATGACCTTGCTGGCGTTTTTTTCCAGTGTGTCATAGATCTTGCTCTCGGTTCCCCGGAACGCGATCGGTTTGGCGCCGGCCCCCTTATCCGACAGGAGATAGGGTCCCTGGCTCGAGGCTCTAAGCGGAACGGCCTTGCTCTGGGTGACGAGCGAGCCGGACGGCCCCTTCTCCAGGACCGGGGCGGACAAGCGCTGCACCGTCACCCCCTCGCCAAGATCGAGAGGACCGCTGACCGTGGTCTGCGCCGCCGCGTCGCCGCCTGCGGTCGCAACGTCGGCACCTGTGGTCGAAGTGCTTTCCGACACATCCTCAGCGTTCGATGTCGAGGATCCCAATGGATCTCCGATATTGGGAGGATTGACCCGCCCATCGGGTTGGATATATCCGGGCCTCTGCGATATCGGTGTCGGAGACGCGGAGATATTCCCGCCCCCGCCGATAGCATCGGCCGCTGCCGCCGCGTCGGCACCTGCGGTCGAAGCGCTTTCCGGCACATCCTCAGCGCTCGATACCGAAAATGGGGTATCTCCGACTTCGCCGAAGGTGACGCGCCCATCGGGGGGGATCAATACGGAGGGGGGCTGGCGTTTGTCTCGCACCAGCTGCTGTCCGGTGTCTTGCTGCTGGAGCTGTACCAGCTTCGCTTCGAACGCCCGATCCTCGTTGGATGGATCGGAACGCCCCCCGTCCTCTGTGCCCGAGAACGCCTGGCGATCACTCGGGGAGCTTCTCTCTATGGCGACCATCGATTGACCCCTTCAGGATGTGTCCACCGCCAATGGGAGCCCGCCCCCGACACTATCGGGAACTATATTTTTCCAATACCGTCCGCGTCGCCGGCCTGAAAGCGCCGGTAGCCCTCGGCGCGCAGCATGCAGGCGGGGCAGGTGCCGCAGCCGAAGCCCCAGTCGTGGCGCCGCCCGCGCTCGCCCAGATAGCAGGTGTGGCTGTCCTCCACGATCAGGTCGACAAGGCCGCGCCCGCCGAGCTCTTCAGCGAGGCGCCAGGTGGCCGCCTTGTCGATCCACATCAGCGGGGTCTCCAGCACGAAACGGCGGTCCATGCCGAGATTGACCGCCACCTGGAGCGCCTTGATCGTGTCGTCGCGGCAATCGGGATAGCCCGAATAGTCCGTCTCGCACATGCCGCCCACAATGTGCTTCAGCCCGCGCCGGTAGGCGAGCGCGGCGGCGAAGGTCAGGAAGATCAGGTTGCGCCCCGGCACGAAGGTGTTGGGCAGGCCGGACGCCTGCGCCTCGATCTCCACCTCGCGCGTGAGCGCGGTGTCGGAGACCTGCCCGAGCGCATCGAGGCCGATCGTGCGGTCCTCGCCGAGCCGCTCCGCCCAGGCCGGGTTCAGGCCCTTGAGCCCATCGCGGATGCGGGCGCGGCAGTCGAGCTCGATCCGGTGGCGCTGGCCATAGTCGAACCCCACCGTCTCCACGGTCGCGAAGCGCTCGAGGGCCCAGGCGAGGCAGGTGGCGGAGTCCTGCCCGCCGGAGAAGAGAACCAGGGCGCCGGCGTCATGTGCCATCGTATTCCGCCCTCGACATCGGGGTTTCGTGGACCACCACGCGCGACAGCGCCGGCAGCAGCGGCTTCACGCGGTCATGGATCCAGATCGCGATATGTTCCGCCGTCGGGTTCTCCAGACCGTCGATCTCGTTGAGGCAGTGGTGGTCCAGCCGCGCGAGCAGAGGCCCGAACGCCGCCTCCACGTCGAAGAAGTCGACGACGAAGCCCGTCGCCGGGTCGACAGGGCCTTCCAGATGCAGGTCCACCCGGTAGGAATGGCCGTGCATCCGGTGGCAGCGATGGCTCTGCGGCACATGGGGCAGGCGGTGGGCGGCCTCGAAGGTGAAGGCCTGCACGATCTTCATGGGATCCCTATGATCTTGTGGGTCTGAAGGCTGAGCCGCCATTGCGGATGCTCGAGGCAATAGGCGACGGCGGCCGCGGTGTTCGCGGCGCGATCGGGCCCGTCCATCGGCTGGAGCCAGTAGTGGCGGAAATCGAGCGCGGGAAGCGTGTCCGGCATCAGGCCGGGCTGGGGAAAGACGAGCTTGAGCTCGTCGCCCCGGCGGACGACCAGGGCCGCGCCGGCCTTGGGGCTGACGCAGATCCAGTCCACCCCCGGCGGCGGCGCGAGCGTGCCGTTGGTCTCGATGGCGACCGTGAAACCCTTCGCGCGGACCGCGGCCAGGAGGGCTTCGTCGAGCTGAAGCAGCGGTTCCCCGCCCGTGAAGACCACGTAGCGGGCGGTATCCCCCGTCCCCCAGCATCGCGCGATGGCATCGGCCAGCGCGCCCGCATCCGAGAACCGTCCGCCGCCCGCACCGTCGGTGCCGACGAAGTCGGTATCGCAGAAGCGGCATATCGCCGTGTCGCGGTCCGCCTCCCGGCCGGACCACAGATTGCAGCCGGCAAACCGGCAGAAGACGGCGGCCCGGCCGGCCTGCGCGCCTTCGCCCTGCAGGGTCTTGAACAGCTCCTTGACGGCATAGCTCATCGCCGCGCTCCCCTCGCGTGAGGACGGCCCGCTTTCTTCCGCGGGCCGTCGGGCGATGAACAGGCCTCCATTGCGTGATCCGGCATCATGTTTCCAGTCTCGCGGGGGACGGGACACCATCGGTGCGTCACCTCGCCGGGCCTCTCGGGATGCCTTCTCTACTGCGCGAGGAAATCGTCCAGCAAGCCGAAACTGGGGCGACCGGTGGAGCCGGAGCCTGCAAGACCCCACCGGAACCGCCATCCGGGACGCGCTCTATGCCTTCTGTCCGGCCGCGCCGCCGCGCTTTGGCCGGCGCACGGCCCTTATCGTTCCGCTACCCCCGCCGCCGCAGAGAAACCGGCCGGCGCCATCCGCCTCGAGCCCCGACACGCCCGTTCCCGCCGGCATGTCGAGCAGCTCGAGAACCTCGCCGGTTTCGGGATCGATCCGCCTGATATCGCTCTCCTCGCCGTCCCAGGTTCCGTGCCAGAGCTCGCCGTCGGTCCAGGTAACCCCGGTGACGACGCGCTCGGACTCGATGGTGCGCAGGATCTCTCCCGTCTCCGGATCGACCTGATTGATCTTCCGCTCCCGGTACTGCCCGACCCACAGGCTCCCTTCGGCCCATGCGAGCCCGGAGTCCCCGCCGCCGCCCGGCGCCGGGATCGTGGAGAGCACGCGACCGGTCTCCGGATCGATCTTTTGGATGCGGTCCTCCGCGATCTGGAACAGATACCGGCCGTCGAAGGCGGTTCCCGCATCCGCGGCGACCTCGATGGTGCGTACCGGGCTCCCGCTCTCGGGGTCGACGGCGATCAGCGTCTCGCCGCCCGCGAACCAGACGTGCCGGCCGTCATAGGTGACCCCGTGCACCTTGTCGGCATCGGGAAAGGGCCCGTATTCGCGCAGGATTTCGGCTGGTGAGCGTTTCATGGTCATTGTCCCTTCGGTTGGAAATCGTGACTGACACCAGCCTAGTCGCTCGGCAGCGGGCCCGGGAGTAACAAGGTCGTCGTGAAACCCGGCAGGGGCGGGGTTGTCCACCGCCGTGCCCGCCCGCGCCCGTAAGCCTGCACCTTGCCCGCCGGCGCGAGATCCTCCAGGGCGCGCTGCACGGTCCGCTGGCTTATACCCAGGGCAAGCGCCAGGGCCGAGCTCGACCATGCCTCGCCGTCGGCAAGGAGGGCGAGCACGCCCCCATGCTCCTCCTCCATGGGCGGCGCCAGAACGACGACGCCGTCCGCCACGCGCGGCGTGAGCGCGAAGCCCCGCCTCGTCGCCTCCACGCCGGCCAGTCCCCGAAGCGCCGCGCGAAGCCGCCCGATCTCCACACGCAGCCGCGCGCGGTGCGAATCGTCGGCGTGTCTTGCCCGGAAGGTCCGCGCAAGAAGCTCCTCCCTCGAGGCATCCGCTGGCCACGCCTCGGCCAGCACGCGGGCAAGCGCGAACAGCACGGGGCGCGTCGCGAGCGGGACGCAAACAGTTCCCCCGCGCACCGCGTAACGGCACGCATCCACGACGAGCGCCCCCGACGCGAACAGCGCCTCGACCTCCTCAAGCAGGAGGGGCCGCTCCCCGCCCTCCGCGATCAGGCGTGCCGCCGGCGTGTCGAGGACGAGGCGGGCGCAGTCGACCTCCGCCGTGAGCACGGGAATATCCGCCTCGCGCGCGATGCGCCCGGCCCGGTCGAGCGCCGCGCGGGCCGGTTTCGTCCTCAGCCGGCGGATCGCGAGCCCCGCGGCAATGAGCTCGTGAGCGGCCCGCGACAGGGGCGGCAGCGCCGTGCCGTCGATCCCGGAGAACATGCGCTCGGCCTCCGCGACCCGCCCGGTCAGGAGCAGTCGCCGGACCTCCAGATGCCGGGCATGGGTGGCGTTGACGCGGTCGCCATGGGTTTCGAGCGTCTCGCGCGCCGAGCCGAGCGCCTTCGCCGTCCAGCCGAGATCGCGCGAGACGAACGCGATCTCGGCCTCCGCGACCACGCATCGCGCGCGCGCCACAGCCTCCTTCGGCCCGAATGCGCGCGCCGCGCTCTTGAGGAGCGCCCTCGCCCGGTCGAGATCGCCAAGCCGCGCCATCGCGATGCCGCGAAGCGCGAGCGCCGGCGGGTCGTCGCGCAGCGCGACCCGCTTCAGCGCGCCGAGATGGTCCCCGGCGGCGAGCGCACGTGCCGCGGCGGTGATTATCGAGTCCATCCGGATCGGGCCCTCAATCGCGTCACACTTGTCACTCCCGCCATCGCGATGGCCGGCGCTACCGTTCTCCCCATGACCGCCGACTGTATCGGAAACGGCATGGAAAACCGAAGGAAGGAGCCGGACCAATGACCAAGACCGAAACACGGACCGCCGCCGGAGCCGGCGCTGGACACCGCCGCATCGTGTCCCGGGATGACTGGCTCGTCGAGCGCAAGAGACTGCTCGCGCGCGAAAAGGAGCTGACACGGCTCGGCGACCGGATCGCCCGCGAACGCCGCGCCCTGCCGTGGGTGCGTGTGGAGAAGGCCTATGCCTTCGACACGCCCGGCGGCCGGCGCACGCTCGGCGATCTCTTCGACGGGCGTCGCCAGCTTCTGGTGCAGCATTTCATGTTCGCCCCGGGGTGGGAACAGGGCTGCCCGAGCTGTTCCTTCATGGCCGACCACATTGACGGCATGAGCGTGCATCTGGAGCATCGCGACGTCTCCCTCGTCGCCGTCTCGCGCGCGCCCCTGGCCGATATCGAGCGCTTTCGCGACCGCATGGGCTGGCGCTTCAGGTGGGTGTCGTCCCATGGCAGCGATTTCAACTACGACTTCGGCGTCAGCTTCACGCCGGAGGAGGTGGCCAAGGGCGCGCTCCACTACAATTACGGCCCGTGGCCCCACGCACACGAGGAATGGCCCGGCATCAGCGCCTTCTACAGGGACGAGGCCGGCGAGGTCTTCCATACCTATTCGACCTATGGCCGCGGCGTGGAGGCGATGATGGGCACCTACAGGATGCTCGACCTCATGCCCTGCGGCCGCAACGAGAGGGATGTGGAGCACAAGATGGAATGGGTGCGCCACCACGACCGCTATGAGGAGGCCCCGGCGGGTTCGCCCGACGGTTCGGTCGACGGCCTGTTCGACTCCTTCCGGGGCTAAACACTGCGCTCCCCGGGGCGGGCATGAAAAAGCCGCCGCGACCGGCGATCGCGGCGGCATTGCGTATGGACGCTCCGAGGCCGGTCAGGCGACGAAGCGGAAATCGTCCTCGTGGAGCGACGAGAGCGTCACATTGGCAAGCAGGAGGCCGGTCTCGCCATCGAGCTCGATGACCGTGCCGGCATCGATCTCGGTGGCCGCGGCGATTGCGGCCTCGAAATCGGCAAAGACCGCGCTGTCGAAGGCGATGACGTCCGATCCGGGCGTGAAATCGGTGACGACATCGTGGCCGAAGCCCTCGTCGAACACGAAGACATCGTCCCCGAAGCCGCCGGAGAGCATGTCGTCGCCCTCGCCGCCGACGAGCGTGTCGTTGCCGAAGCCGCCGCTCAGGCTGTCGCTGCCGGCGCCGCCGACAAGCTCGTCGTCGCCGAAACCGCCGGTCAGCGCATCGTCGCCCTCGCCGCCGGCAAGAGCATCGTTGCCGAAACCGCCGCTCAGGCTGTCGTCGTCCCCGCCGCCGTTCATCGCGTCGTCGCCGAAGCCTCCGGCCAGCGCGTCGTCGCCGGCACCGCCGTCGATCATGTCGTCGCCGAAGCCACCGTCGATGGTGTCGTTGCCCGTGCCGCCGGCGAGCTCGTCGTCCCCGAAGGAGCCCGAGATCGTCTGGTCGGACTCGGGCTCGCCGTCATCGGCACCGTCGAGCACCGTGTCGTCACGCACCGACAGGTTCTGGATCCGCTCGTCGTCGGCCGGATCGGTCTCGGCCTGCGCGAAGGCCTCCCCGGCGTGGTTGTCGAGGAGATATTCGGCCAGCGCATCGTGCTCGGTGCCGGCATCGGCGAAATTCGCATCGCCTTGCGCCATGTTGTCCGGCGTGAGATCGGTCCGCTCGATGAGGTAATCCGCGAACGGATAGCCGTCACCGCCATCGGCCAGGAAGCCCAGCGTGACGAGCGTGATCGGCCGGGACGCATCGCCGACCACCTCGCCGTCCTCCACGATGATCTCGACGGGATCGCCGTTCTCGTCGACGATCGCCAGCGACTGCACCCGCTCGCCCTCCGGCGCGGAAGGGTCGAAGCTCACCTCCATGCCGCCGAGCTGCGGGAAGGAGCCGGGGGTCGAGCCCGGCGCCACACCCGCAAAGGCATGCTCCATGACGGCGAGCAGGCCGTCCGCGGTGATGGTGAGGACGGTGAGCGCGTTGTTGAAGCGCAGCGAGTTCTCGATATCGAGCTGCGAGATGTCGCCCGCTTCCTTGCCGACGTCCGGGTTCGCCGCCGTCGGCAGGAGCTCGCCCGTCTCGCCGTCGATCTGGCCGATCGGCGCGCGGATGCCGCCGCCATTCTTGATCGAGACCATGACGTCGGGATCGACCTCGCGGGCCGCGGCAAGATTGGCGTCCGCCGTCAGGTTGCCGAAATTGGTCTCCTCGGTGCGCACCTCCTCGCGGCGCCCGTCGAGGAAGACGGAGGAGGAGCCGAAGATGCTCGAATCCCGTTCTGTCACGACCTCGTCGACCGCGTCGACGAGCCGGCCGACCAGCTCGCCCTTGGTGCCCTCGGCGAACGGGTCCTCGTTGCCCCACAGCTCGGAGACCGCCTCGTCGGTCGTGGCATAGGCGCCGTTGACCGCCTCGTCGAGGCTCTCGGTGACGACGTTGCCGTTCTCGTCGAACTCCACGACGAGGCGGCCGACATAGGAATACTCCCCGTCTGTGGAGACGATGAGCGTCGGATTGCCGTCGGCATCCGTGGTGGAGAGCGGGTATCCGCCATCCGCCGTGTCGCCCTCGCGCAAGGTGTCGGTCCCGTCGGCGAGCAGCGTATCGGAGCCGCCGGCGAGGATGACGTCGACACCGCTCAAATGCCCGGCGAGCTCCTGCTCCAGCGCGATCTGCTGGAGATGGCTCGTCAGGATGATCTTGTCGATGCCCTGCTCGCGCAACGCGTCGATGGTCGGCTGGAGGATCCGGGCCAGCGCCTCCATGTCGTTGGTGCCGGCGCCGGGCTCCGACACCTCCACACCGCCGACGGAGGAAAGCGTTTCCAGAAGCGGCGTCGTCGCGCCGACCACGCCGATCAGCTCGCCATTCTCCTCAAGGATCGTCGCCGGCGCGATCTTCGGCCTCTCCGCGGTGCCCGCGAAATCCGCCGGATCGGCCCTGAAATTCTCCGAGGCGAGGATCTCCGGGGTGTAGAGGCCGGAGAGATTGCCGTCGCCGGAGAAGTCCAGATTGGAGGAGAGATAGGGGAACTGCGCGCCCAGCCACTCGACCATGTCGCCGTCGACCGAGCCGCCGACGATATCGGCGAACGTGCCCGTTCCGGCGTCGAACTCGTGGTTGCCGACGGCGGAGGCGTCGAAGCCGATCACATTCATGATCGAGATGTCGATGCGGCCCGAGCCGGGCTCCAGACCGGTGAAGACGTCGGTGTCGTAGAGGTCGTTATAGACCGAGTTGAGCACCGGCTGGACGCTCGGATCGACGGCGGCGGAGAAGAACGGGCCCGGAATGTAGTTGTCGCCAGCCGACACCGTGATCGAGTTGGCGTATTCGTCCTCCAGCAGATCGACGATGGCCGCGAAATTGGCCGCCCGGCCGATGGCGTCCACCCCGCCCTCCAGATCGGAGGCATGCAGGATCTGCAGCGTGAAATTGTCCGGATCGTCGGCCATCTCGACGCGCGCGACGAGAGGCTCGTGATCGCTCGCCTGCATGGAGTAGTCGGCGTTGAGATGGACGATGTCGAGCTCGGTGACGTCCGCCAGCGCCTCGTTGACCAGGATATGGTCCAGGATCTCCGAATTGCCCCGATAATTGTAGGTATAGGCATTGTCGCCGACGAGCGTGGACAGGCTGTCGAACAGCGCCTGATCCCCGCCCTCGCCCATCAGTGCGGCGACGGCCGGCGAGAACTCGAAATCGTTGAGATCGCCCAGCACCACGACCTTGGCATCCGGATCGGCCGTCTGGAGACCCTCCACATAGTCGTTGACATATTCGGCTTGCGCGAGGCGTTCGTCCGCGCTGCCGTCGACCGGCGGCTGGGTCGCGCCGAAGAGCGGCGTGCCGCCCGATTTCGAGCTGAAATGGTTGTTGATGACCGTGACGGTCTCGCCGTTGAAGGTGAACTGCGCCTCCAGCGGGTCGCGCCCGCCGTCGAACGCCGCCACGTCATGCGCCTTCAGCGAGCCCTCCACGAGGTCGACCCGTCCGGGATTGTAGAGAAAGGCGTTGCGGATATTGCCGCCGGGCACGCCGCCCGACGTGCCGTCCGCCGGCGCGATCTCGGCGAAGGCGTAGTCCGGCCCGCCCGCCGCGGCGATGGCGTCGACCAGAGCCTGCAGCGTCTCCTCGGCGGAAACCGTGCCGTCGTCGAGCTCGCCGCTGGCGTCCTGGATCTCCTGGAGGCCGATGACGTCCGGCATGCCCAGATTGGCGACGATCTGCTCCGCCAGCATGGCGATCCGGCCGGTATCGCCGGGATCGAGATTGAGGACGTTGTAGCTCGCGACCGTCATGGCGGTCTCGGTGCCCTGAAGCGTCGTCGTCTCGCGCTCCGGCGCGTTCCTCTCGACGGAGAACGCCTCGGTGACCTTCACCTCGAAATTGCCGAAATTGTAATCGACCACGCCGGTCACGTCGCCGAGCCCGTCGCCCAGATCGACATCCTGGGAGAAATTGGCGAGGACATCGTCGTCGAACTGGATCTGGACGCGCTCCGGATTGGCATCCTCCGGGGTGAGCGCGATGCCGCCGCGGTCATTGAGACCCGTCGCTCCCTCGCCGCCATTGGCGAGCGCGAAGATCTCGCCATACTGGTTGGTCGGCGCGACGGCGACCGCATCCTCCACCGTCACCCGCATGCCCTCGAGCGATTCGTAGAAGTCGATGCCGTCGTTCTCCGGGTCGAAGGTGGCGAAGCCGTCGTCGTCGATCGTCCCGGTGGGCGGCGTGCGTCCGCCGGCGCCGATCACGGTCGCCTCGGGCAGAGCATTGCCGCGCGACCGGATCGCGATGTCGCTGACATCGGTGATCTCGGTCGTCGACAGGTTGCCGGTCTCCGCGCCGCCCGGGACGTATTCCGTCACGGTGCCGGATACCTCGATGGCATCACCGACGGCCACGGCCACATTGCCATAGCCCGTGAACACGAAGATGCCGTCCGACGTCGCCGCGTCGCCGTCGCCCTCCGGGTCCTGCAGATAGAAACCGTTGCTCTCCAGCGCCGTGACGATGCCCGAGGTGGTCACCGCCATGGACTCGTAGGACGAGCTGTGGCCCCGGCCCTGGATCTCGGAGATCGTCGGCTTGAGCGAGATCTCGAAGACCGACGTCGTGCCGCTCACCTCGTTGCCGGTGATCAGCAGCGGCTTGCCGTTGGGGCTGTCCTCGGCGGAGACGAAGGCGAGCCCTTCCGGCCCCAGATCGCCGGCTTCTGGGCTTTCCGCATCGACCGTGAAGTCGCGCGCATTGATATACTGGACGAACTCCGGCGCCTCCGGGTCGGTGATCTTGTAGACCATGACGCCGCCGGCGCGCTCCAGCCCGATGAAGGCGTAGGTGTCGGAGCCGACCTGGCCGACGGTGACGCCCTCCGGCTCCGGGCCCTTGTTGTCGCTGCGCTTGTCGACGGAATCGTTGTCGTCATTGTTGGCGTTGAACGCCTCGGGCAGATCCGCGGCAATGATCTGCTCGAAATCGTCGCCGGAATCGAAAACCATCTCGCCTTGCGCGTCGACGATGGAGAAGGACCGTCCGCCATAGACGTGGATCTGGTCGATATCGCCGTCGCCATCGGTGTCGCCGTCGATGGTGGAGGCCTCGAGCCGGCCGATCGCCTCGTCCGATTGCAGCGCGTCGGCGTTCGGAAAGGCGTCGGGATCGAGGTCCAGATCCTCGATGCGCTCGTCCTCGCCGCGCGCGTCGCCCTCGTTCGCGATCACGTAATAGGTCTCGCCGCCGGACTCGTAGGAGGCGATGGCGTCGGGCATGTACATGCCGAAGACCGGGGCGGTCGAGATGTCGATGGCGCCGTCCTTGTCGCTCGCATCGAGGCCGTTGCCCGCGAGGCTGTGGTCCTTCAGGCCGAGCGGCACGATGGAGACGAGGGAGGCCGTCTCCAGATCGATGAGGGCGAGCGCGTTGTTCTCCTGAAGCGTCACCATCGCCTGGGTGCCGTCGGGCGAGATCGCGGCATATTCGGGCTCCAGGCTCTCCGACACGGACTTGCCGGGGAACAGGCGGATGCCCTGCGCGCGCAAGGCGTCCTCCTGGCCGTCGAGGGCGGTGAAATCGACCGTCTGCACGGACGCATTCTCCGCGCCGCCGGCGAGATCGACGATGCTGATCGAGCCGAGCGGGTCGACCTCGTCGGTGAACTCGCCCTCATTGGCCACGACGAGTTTCGTGCCGTCGGGTGAGAAGGTCAGCGCGTCCGGCAGGACGCCGACCTCCACCTGATTGAGGAAGTTGCCGTCGGTGTCGAAGAAGACGACGCGGCCCGCGCCGTCGTCCGTCTCGCTCTCCACCGCCGCGGCCACGACGCCGTTGGCGACCGCGACGCTGTTGACCGCGCCGACGAAGATGCGCCCCGAGAGCACCGGATCCCCGCCGCCGGAGATGTCCAGCATATCCAGCGTCTGGTCGGCACCGTTGACGACGAAGACGCGCTGGGTCTCGGGATCGTGGGCGACGATCTCCGCGGCGCTCTCGTCGAAGATCCCGGTGGCGTAGCGACCCGTATGGGTAAGCACGATCGACATGGACGGCTCCTTCATGTTGAGGCGGGCAAAGCAGGGGCTTCGCCGTGACGTGAGGGACGAGCTCCCCGTCCGTTAACCAATGCCGTTAACAGGTCCGTGACGCGCGGGCGTTTCCGTGCGGGTTCTCGACAGGAGCAGTCGACTGGCGGGAAGGGTTTCGTGGACGGCCACGGCGGCGAGGGGACCGGGCGCGGGCTCAGTCCCGGGGGACGTCGCGGTCCGCCTTCAGCATGGCGGACAGGGCGCGTTCGATATCCTCGTCCGTCGTCGCCCACGAGCTTATGCTGATGCGCATCGCGGCCCGGCCGTGCCACACCGTTGCGCCACACCAGCATTCGCCCTCGTCCTGGATCCGCGCAACGACCGCGCGCGTGCGTCCGTCGCTGCCGAAGCTCGCGACGATCTGGTTCAGGACGACGTCGTTCAGGATCTCGATGCCCGCCTGGCGCAACCCATGGGCCAGCTCGCTCGCCTGCCGGCAGTTCCGTTCCACGAGCTCCGACACGCCCCGGCGGCCCAGCGCGCTCAGGGCAGCCCAGATGTCGACGGCGCGGGCGCGCCGCGAACTCTCCGGCGTCACGTTCATCGCCTCGCGTCGCTCGCCGGACATGAGATAGGCGCCGCTGATCGCCATCGCATCCGTGAGCGCGCCGGCATCCGCGACCAGCGCGATGCCGGAATCGTAGGGGACGTTGAGCCATTTATGGGCATCGAGCGCCCAGGAATCGGCCGCAGCGACACCCTTTGCCAGATCCGCCCTGTCCGGCGAGGCCAGGGCCCAGAGGCCGAACGCCCCGTCGACATGGACCCAGGCACCGGCCTCGCGCGCCCAGCCGATGAGCGGTTCGGCCGGGTCGAACGCCCCGGAATTCACGTTCCCGGCCTGGAGGCAGACGATGGCCGGCGGCGCGATCTCCGGCAGGTCGCGCGCCAGGATGCGCCCCTGATCGTCGCATGGCAGCCTCACGACGCGCTTCCGCCCCAGCCCGAGCATGGACAGGACCTTGAAGAGCGTCGCATGCGCCTCCTCGCCGACGACGACCGTCACCTCGGGCGCGCCGAACAGGCCGTCGGCGTCGACATCCCAGCCCGCCCGCTTCAGGACCCTGTTGCGGGCGGCGGCGAGGCCGGTGAAATGCGCCATGGTGGCGCCCGTCACCAGCGCGCCCTCGGCCACCATAGGGATGCCGAGGGCCTCCTTGATCCACCGGAGGGCCGTCGCCTCGAAGGCGGCGATCGCGGGCGAGCTGACCTGGCTGAAGCTGTTCTGGTCCCAGGCGCCGGCAAGATAGTTCGCCGCCAGCGACGCCGGCAGGGTCCCGCCTGTGACGAAGCCGAAATAGCGTGCGCCGGCGCTCGCCACCGTGGCCGGAGATCCGAAATCGTCGAGAAAGGCGAGGATGTCTTGCGCATCGCGGCCTTCCTCGGGAAGCGGCCGGTCGAGCGCGTCCGCAAGCGTCTCCGCGGCCCCCGGCAGCGGGCCCGCGGGCCGGCCGTCCAGCGCGTCGAGATAGGCCGCCGCGCGACGCGCCGCCTCGGCCAGAAGATATCGGGTGTCGCCGTTATCCATGTCCCTGTCCATCCTGCAACAATTGGTAGCGGGATCGGCCGGGCCCTGCAATGCGCCAGCAGGGAGGCGGTTGGACGGTCAGCGTGTCCTGAGGCCGTCGACGAAGATATCGATCAGGCGCAGGACGGTCGCCTGCCAGCCGGGCTTGTCGTACATGTTGAAACACATGCCGACGAGTGCGCTCAGAAGCTCTTCCGGCGTGATGTCAGAGCGGATCTCGCCCGACTCGATGGCGCGGTCGAGCAGCAGGCGCGCCGCCGTCGTCAGGCGCTCGAACGAATAGGCGTAGAGTTCGGAGGGGCCATGCGCGGCGAGCGCCAGCGCCGCCAGCATGCCCTTCTTGGTCGCCACGAGCTGCACATTGGCATGCAGCCAGCGGCGCAAGGCATCGACGGGCGCGGCCTCGCACGCCAGCCGGGCGGCCAGCTCGCTGACCTGGTCGACCTCGCGACGGTAGACGGCCTCGAACAGCGCCTCGCGCGTCGGGAAATGGCGATAGAGGGTTCCGATGCCGACACCGGCCCGCCGCGCCACGGCCTCGAGGCTGGCATCGGGCCCGCCCGCGCCGAAGACGGCGGCAGCCGCCTCCAGAAGGCGCTCGCGATTGCGGATCGAATCGGATCGCGGCTTGCGTGCCGTCTTCTTTGTATGGTCGCCCATCCCGCCTTTTTCCTCCGGCCCCTTGAAAAACGGAGGCACCCTCCGTATAATAATCTCTCGTGCCTATCCGTAGCACCTTCGACCAGGCGGGGTGGCCCGGCGTCCCCGACGACCCGGCCATAGCGCCCCCCTGTCCCCCGGCCGTTCGACGGCCCCGATTTCTACAACATTAGCACCGAACTGACTGGAGTTTCGCATGAACTTCTCCATCAGCCTCACCGTGAACGGTGAGCGCCGGACCGTCGCGTTCGACGATCCGCGCGTGACACTTCTCGATCTCCTGCGGGAGCGTCTCCATCTGACCGGAACCAAGAAGGGCTGCGACCGCGGCCAATGCGGCGCCTGCACCGTGCTCGTCAACGGGCGGCGCATGAATTCCTGCCTCGCGCTGGCGCTGAGCCTCGACGGCGCGGAGATCCTGACCATCGAGGGCCTGGCCGACGGCGATGCGCTGCATCCGGTCCAGGCCGCCTTCATCGCCCATGACGGCTTCCAGTGCGGCTTCTGCACGCCCGGCCAGATCATGAGCGCGGTCGGGCTCATCGACGAGGGCCTCGCCGACGACGATCCCGAACGGATTCGCGAGGGCATGAGCGGCAATCTCTGCCGTTGCGGCGCCTACAGAGGCATCGCCGAGGCGGTGCTCGGGGCCCGCGATGCCCTGTCGCAAGAGACCGAAGGAACGCACCATGAAACAGTTTGAATATGTCCGGCCGTCCACAATCCCCGAGGCGGTCGCGGCGGCGGGCGAGCCGGGGGCGGCCTATCTCGCCTCGGGCACCAATCTCCTCGACCTGATGAAGGGCGGCGCCGTCCGGCCCGACCGGCTGGTCGACGTTACGCATCTTCCCGGCCTCGACCGGATCGAGCCCCTGCCCGATGGCGGCATGCGCATCGGCGCGCTGGTGCGCAATGCCGATCTCGCCCGGGATCCGGAGTTCGCCCGCGCCTATCCGGCCGTCGCGGAGGCACTCCTGTCGGGCGCGTCGGCCCAGCTTCGCAACGCCGCGACGGTCGGCGGCAATCTCATGCAGCGCACGCGCTGCGGCTACTTCCACGACGCCGCGAGCGCCTGCAACAGGCGCGAGCCGGGCTCGGGCTGCGACGCCCTCCATGGCGAGAACCGGCTGCATGCGGTACTCGGCTGGACCCCGTCCTGCATCGCCACCCACCCGTCCGATTTCTGCGTGCCCCTCGTCGCGCTCGACGCCATTGTCGAGATCGAGGGGTCGGCGGGCCGCCGCGAGCTTGCCCTGGAGGATCTCCACCTCCTGCCGGGAGAGACGCCGGAGCATGAAAGCGCGCTTGAGCCGGGCGAGCTGATCGTCGCCCTCAGGCTGCCCCCCGACGCGGCGGACTTCGCCCGGCACGCACGCTACCTGAAGCTGCGCGACCGCACCTCCTACGCCTTCGCGGTCGTCTCCGCCGCCGCGGCGCTCGTCGTCGAGGACGGCGTCATCCGGCAGGCCCGGCTGGCGCTCGGCGGGGTCGCCGCCAAGCCGTGGCGGGCCCGTGCGGCGGAGGGCGAACTCGCCGGCGCCGGCCTGGACGGGACAGCCTTCCGGCGCGCCGCGGAGATCGCACTCGCCGGGGCGGAACCGTCCGGCGACAACGCCTTCAAGATCGCGCTGGCAAAACGGATCGTCGTGCGCGCCCTCGCGCGCGCCGCGGCGGGAACGCCCGACAGCCTCCCCGCCCTGCCGGCCTCTCCCTTCTCATCCCAATCCGGAGCGCATCGCCATGACTGACACCACCATCGCCCGAGCCTCCCCCAATGTGCGCTACGGCTCCAATGCCGGACAGCCGCTCACCCGCCGCGACGGCCTTCTCAAGGTCACCGGTCGCGCCCGCTATGCCGCCGACAACCACCCCGACGGCATGCTCCACGCCGTCTATGCCGCGAGCACCGTGGCGCGCGGCCGCGTCGTCCATCTGGATGTCGAGGCCGCAAAGGCCCATCCCGGCGTCGTGGAGGTGATCACGCCGGCGAACCGTCCGCCGCTGATGAAGCACCCGGACGAGAAGTCGGAACCCTTCGGCTTCCGCGTCGAAGTCCTGCAGGACGACCGCGTGCGCTACGCCAACCAGCCCGTCGCCCTGGTGATCGCCGACACGCTGGAAGCCGCGACCGAGGGCGCAAGGCTGCTCGCCCCGCGCTACGAGGCGGAACCGCCCCGTATCGGCCTCGATGCGGAGCGCTACACGCCGGACGCGGTCGGGATCGGCACGCCGGCGGCCATCCGGCACGGCGACACCGACGCCGGACTGGCCTCCGCGGCCCGCCGCATCGAGGCGAGCTACGAGACGCCGCCGCAATATCACAACGCCATGGAACCGCACGCCATCGTGGCGCACTGGGACGGCGACCGTCTCACGCTCGACACGCCGAACCAGGCGCCGGTCATGATGCGGGCCGGCTTTGCGGAGTTCTTCGGCATTCCCGCGGAGAACGTCCTGATCCGCACGCCCTTTCTCGGCGGCGGCTTCGGCTCGAAGGCGATCCTTGCCGGGCCGCAGATCCTGTGCTGCCTCGCCGCGCGGATGCTCGGCCGGCCGGTCAAGCTGGTGCTCACCCGCGCCCAGATGTACGGCCCCGTCGGCCATCGCGGACAGACCCGGCAGCATCTGGATCTCGGTGTGGACGCCGACGGCCGGCTGACCGCGCTCGCCCACCACACGATCGCCGCGACCAGCAGCTTCGAGGAGTTCATCGAGCCGGCCTCCAGCGCCTCGCGGACGCTCTATGCGAGCCCCGCCATCGCCGCCACGCACGAGGCCGCGCGCAACGATATCGGCACGCCGGGCCCGATGCGCGCGCCCGGCGAGGCCACCGGCTCGGCCGCGCTGGAGGTCGCGCTCGACGAAGCGGCGGAGGCGTGCGGCATGGACCCGCTGGACTTCCGGCTGAGGAACTATGCCGAGGTCGAGCCGATCACCGGCCGGCCCTATTCCTCCAAGGCGCTGCGGGACTGCTATGCCAGGGGCGCCGAACGCTTCGGCTGGGCGGACCGGCCGCTCGCTCCCCGGCAGATGCGGGACGAGGCGGGCCTGCTCGTCGGCTGGGGCATGGGGACCGCCAGCTTCCCGGCGATCATGTTCCAGGCCGAGGCGCATGCGGTGCTGCGCGGCGACGGCACGGGCGCCATGAGGACGAGCGCGGCCGATATGGGCCAGGGCGCCTGGACGTCGCTCGCCCAGATCGCGGCCGACAGCCTGGGGCTCGACATCGACCGGGTCGACTTCCATGCCGGCTCCTCCGACCTGCCCGATGCCGGGGTCGCCGGCGGCTCGGGGCACACCGCGACGGCGGGGGCCGCCATCGACGCGGCCGGCGGCGACGCGGTCGCCCGGCTCGCCGACCTCGCCACCTCCGACCCCTCCTCGCCGCTCTTCGGGGCCGGCAATGCCGGGGTCGTGGCGCGCGGCGGACGGCTCCATCGCCGCGACGAAGACAGCCGCAGCGAAAGCTATGCCGACATCCTCGCCCGCGCCGGGCTCGCCGAGGTGGAAGGCAGGGGCCGGGCGAGCCGCGACCCGGCGGCGGCGGAGCACTACGCGATGCAGGCGCATGGCGCGGTCTTCGCGGAGGTGAAGGTCGACCCGGATCTCGGCCAGATGCGCGTCACCCGCCTGGTCGGGGCCTTCGCGGCGGGCCGGGTCGTCAATCCCCGTCTCGCGCTGAGCCAGCTCTACGGCGGCATGATCTGGGGCGTCTCCTTCGCCCTGCACGAGGCCGCCATCGTCGACCGGCGCAGCGGCAGGGTGATGAATGCCGATCTCGGCGAATACCACGTGCCGGTGAACGCCGATGTGCCCTCGCTCGACGCGCTGCTCGTTCACGAGGACGACCCCCATGTGAATGCGCTCGGCATCAAGGGCGTCGGCGAGATCGGCATCACGGGCACCGCGGGCGCCGTGGCCAACGCCCTATGGCATGCGACCGGCACCAGGATCCGCCGCTTCCCCGCAAGGCTGGAGGATCTCGTGGCGGGCTAGATCAAAAGTCAGAGCACCGTGCGTCCGATCGGACGCACGGTGCTCCGGGGCATCCTCCGCCCGGCGGCCCGGGGCGAACCGTGTCGGCGCCCCGGCCCGTCCTATTCCTGGACCGGCGCGTCGGGGAAATCGTGCCAGCGCTTGATCTTCCAGCCATCCTCCCCCTTCACCAGCCAGCCCTCGTAATTGAGGCTCGAGACGGCATTGAACGTCTTGCCGTCCTTGGCGTTGGTCAGCAAGCCGGCGACACTGACATGCGCGGTCGTGGCGGTCTGGTCGAGGAACAGGATATTCGACATCAGATGCCGGCGCATATTGCCGGAGGTGCGGAACGTCTTCATCCGCGCCCGCCAGAACTTGTGGAAACCATCGCCCTTGAACGCGACCGCCTCTCCGCCCGGCACGCCGGCGACGAATACCGCATCCGGGGTAAACAGGCTGAACCACGCATCCGCCTCGCCATTGTCGTAGGCGAAGGAATAGGCATAGATCAGATTGGCGATTGCCGCCCGGTCGGCCACGTCGAAATCCGTGCTCCCGGGATTGCTGCTCGGCGCGTAATCGCGAAGCGGCGCGGCGTCGCCGGCCAGCGTCGCCCCCTCCGGAAGCGCCGTCTCGGCAAGAACGGCCCCGACGGGACAGGCGATAAGTTGGGCCGCAAGGCCCCAGACTGCAATGTGCCTCATATGTCCTTCTCTCTCTCGTTCTCTCTGTAGCGAACCCCTGGCGCCCGCTGGCGCGCCACTCTCCCAGATCTGCGAGCACTTTCTTTCGACAACTATGGCGGGTGGAAGTCAAGGGCGGCCTTGCCGGCGGGGACGCCGCGGATGCGAGAACCGGTTGGTCATTCCAGGCCGTCGCTTTATAAGGGTTCGAAGGAACGGAATGACCTGGGAGAGACGATGCGTTACGAGCGCCCGCAATCGATAGAGGATGCCGTTGGCCTGCTGGACGGGTCGGACGGCACGGCCGCCATTCTCGCCGGAGGCAGCGACCTCCTGGTGCGGATGAAAGGCGGCTTTGTCGAACCCGACCTGATCGTCGACATCAAGGCGATCGACGGACTGGACGAGATCAGGGAAACGGCGGAAGGTTTCAGCATCGGCGCGGCGGTTCCCTGCGCCCTGATGGGAGAGAACGCGGCCCTGACGAAGGCATGGCCCGGCGTCGTCGAGGCGGCCCGACTGATCGGCTCCAAGCAGGTACAGGGACGCTGCACGATCGCCGGCAATCTGTGCAACGCCTCGCCGGCGGCCGACAGCGTGCCGGCACTGGTGGCTGCCGACGCCAGGGCGTCGATCGTCGGGCCGGGAGGCCGGCGCACGGTCGCGGTGGAGGCCGTGCCGACCGGACCGGGCAAGACGTCGCTGGCCAAAGGCGAGATCGTCGAGGCCATCCTGCTCGGCAAGCGCCCGCCGCGGTCGGGCGATGCCTATCTCCGATTCATTCCCCGCACCGAGATGGATATCGCGGTGGTCAGCGCCGGCGTGAGCCTGACGCTCGATGAGGACGGAACCGTGACATCGGCCCGCGTGGCTCTGGGCGCGGTGGCCCCGACGGTGCTTCTGGTGGAGGAGGCGGCCGGCGCCCTCATTGGCACGAAAGCGGACGCGGACACGCTGGAGGCGCTCGCGGGAGCCTGTTCGGCGGCCTGCCGGTCCATCGACGACAAGCGGGGCACGGTCGAGTTCAGAACGAAGGTTGCGGGCGTGATGGCCAGGCGGGCCGCCGCGACCGCCTATGCGCGAGCAGGGGGAAAGTGATGTCTGGAAGGGCGGTTTCGACCACAATCAACGGCGATGACGTCGAGTTCCTGTGCCAGCCGGAAGAGACGCTGCTCGAGGTCTTGCGGGATCGGCTCGGCCTCACGGGAACCAAGGAGGGCTGCGGCACCGGCGATTGCGGCGCCTGCAGCGTCATCCTCGACGACCGGCTGGTGTGCTCGTGCCTGGTGCTCGGCATGGAGGCGCAAGACCGGCGCATCGAGACCATCGAGGGCATGGCGGACGGCGACACGCTGCATCCGTTGCAGCAGAAGTTCCTCGAACACGCGGCGCTGCAATGCGGCGTCTGCACGCCGGGTTTCCTGATCGCGGCGAAGGACCTGCTGGACAGGAACCCCGATCCGACCGAGGAGGAAATCCGCTTCGGGCTCGCCGGAAACCTCTGCCGCTGCACCGGCTACGACAAGATCGTGCGCGCCGTCCAGGACGCCGCAAGCGCGATGAAAGGAGCATGACCATGGGTTTCGATCCTGGCTACTCGGCTCGCAAGTTCACATCCGTGGGCACGCGCCCCATCCGTCCCGACGGCGTCGACAAGGTGACAGGCCGCGCGCGCTACGGCGCGGACTTCAACATGCCCGGACAGCTCGTCGGGCAGGTTCTGCGAAGCCCCCATGCGCACGCCAAGATCGGGAAGATCGACACGTCGAAGGCGGAGGCGCTGAAGGGCGTGAAAGCGGTGATCACCGCGGCCGACCTGCCCGACCTCACCAATGGCGATTCCGCCATGTACGACATCCTCGACAACTGCATGGCCCGCAAGAAGGCGCTCTATGACGGCCATGCGGTCGCTGCGGTCGCCGCCATCGACGCCCGCACGGCCAGGCAGGCGCTGAAGCTCATCGAGGTCGACTACGAGGTGCTGGCGCATGTGACCGACGTCGACGAGGCGGCGAAACCCACCGCGCCCGTGCTCAACGACACCGTGTTCACCGAGGGCACCGATCCCAGGCCCGACAAGCCGTCCAATGTCGCCAAGCGCAGCCAGTATGGCCATGGCGATGTCGAAAAGGGCTTGGGGCAAGCCGATTTCGTCGTCGAACGCTCCTACAAGACCGAGCAGACGCACCAGGGATATATCGAGCCGCATGCCTGCGTGGCGAGCGTCAATTCCGACGGAACCGCCGACCTCTGGGTCTGCACGCAAGGCCATTTCGTCTACCGCCAGCACTGCGCCCAGCTCCTCGGACTGGATGTCTCCAAGCTGCGCGTCACCTCCTCGGAGATCGGCGGCGGTTTCGGCGGCAAGACCCATATCTGGGCCGAGCCGGTCGCATTGGCGCTGTCGCGCAAGGCCGGCCGGCCGGTCAAGCTCGTCATGTCGCGCGAGGAGGTGTTCCGCGCGTCTGGACCGACCAGCGCCACCTCCATCGATGTCAGGATCGGTGCCCGCAAGGACGGCACGATCACCGGGGCCACGGCGACCTTGCGCTATTCCTGCGGCCCCTATTACGGCATGTGGGCCGAGCTCGGCGCCATGACCGCGTTTGCCTGCTACAACCTTCAGAACGTCGAAACGGTCGGCTACGAGGTTCTGGTCAACCGGCCGAAGACCGCGGCCTATCGCGCGCCATCGGCACCGATGGCGGCCTTCGCGGTGGAGAGCGCTATCGACGAGCTGGCCCACAAGGTCGGAATGGATCCCGTCGAGTTCCGGATCCTGAACGCCGCCCGGGAAGGCACGAGATCCTCCTACGGTCCCGTCTACGGCCCGATCGGCATCGGCCCGACGCTCGAGGCGGCGAAGAACCATCCCCACATGAAAGCGCCTCTCGGCAAGAACCAGGGCCGTGGCATGGCTTGCGGCTTCTGGTTCAACTTCGGCGGCCAGACCTGTACGGATCTCAACATCGACAGCGACGGCACGGTCTCGCTCGCCGTCGGGACCGTCGACGTGGGCGGCTCACGCGCCTCGCTGTCGCTGGTGGCGGCGGAGGAGCTCGGCATCCCCTATGAGCAGGTCAAGGCGGTGGTCGCCGACACCTCCACCCTCGGCTACAACGACATGACGGACGGGAGCCGCGGCACCTTCTCCTCCTCCATGGCGACGATCTCGGCCGCCCGCAACGCCATCGAGGTTCTGCGCGAACGCGCCGCGGAGATGTGGGACATCCCTGTCGACGACGTGGTCTGGGAGAAGGGCCACGCCGTTGCCAAGGGCGCCAAGCACGGCAATCTCCCATCCCTGTCGCTCAAGGAGATCGCGGCCGCGGCGGCCAATACGGGCGGGCCGATCGCCGGCCACAGCGAGCTTGTCGCCGATGGCGCCGGCGTGTCCTTCGCCACCCATATCTGCGATATCGAGGTCGACCCGGAAACCGGTTCCACGAGGGTCGTGCGCTACACCGTCGTCCAGGACGCCGGAAAGGCCGTGCACCCGACCTATGTGGAAGGGCAGTACCAGGGCGGCGCCGCGCAGGGCATCGGCTGGGCGCTCAACGAGGAGTACATCTACGGCGAGGACGGGCGGCTCCAGAACCCCGGCTTCCTGGATTACCGCATCCCGGTCTGCTCGGACCTGCCGATGATCGACACGCAGATCCTCGAGATCCCCAATCCCAACCACCCCTACGGGGTGCGCGGCGTGGGCGAGACATCCATCGTGCCGCCGCTCGCGGCCATCGCCAATGCGGTGTCGAACGCGGTGGGCGCGCGGATGACGCATGTTCCGATGTCGCCGCCGCGCATCCTGGCGGCGCTCGAGGCGGAGAAGGCGGACTGATGGTCGAAGTGACGCTCTGGGGGTCGCTTGGCGCGGCTGCCGGAGGCAAGAAGACGCTCGATATCGAGGCGAAGGACATCCGGGAGCTGTTCGCAAAGCTGGCCGAGCAGCATCCCGGCCTCAAGCCCCATATCGAGCGGGGCATCGCCGTCTCCATCGACGGCGTGATCTATCGCGACACCTGGTCGAAGGCGCTGCCGCAGGACGCCGAGATCTTCCTGCTGCCGCGCCTTGCCGGGGGATAGGTTGAGCGCGCTTCGCCGCTTCGCCCATGACACGCTTCATGACACCGTCCCCATGGCGCCGGGGCGCGGTTGCCCCTTGTGCGGCGCATGGCGGGGGGTCCGCCATGCGCCGCCTGCCTGCCGGCCCGGGCCGGGTCAGTTCTTCACCGTATCCTCAAGGAAGAAGCGGCCCAGGGGGTTCTGGTAGAAGCCCTCGATGTTCTTGCGCGAAACATTGCGGTAGGGGCTGTAGTAGAGATCGATCCAGTTGACGTCCTCCTTGGCCGTCTTCTGCAGCTCGACATACATCGCCTCGCGCTTGGCCGGATCCATCTCGACGCGCGCCTTGGCGACCAGCTCCTTGACCCTCTCGTTATTGTAGCGGGTCATGTAGTTCATGTTGGTGTCGTGGCCGAGCACGAAGGTGGTCTTCTGGTCGGGGTCGAGCACGTCGTTGGTCCAGTACATGACCGAGATGTCGTAGTCTCCCGCCACCAGCATGTCCCAGGTCTGGCTGGGGTCCATCTTCTGCAGGTTCACCGTCACGCCGGCCTGGGCGAGCTGCTGCTGCAGCAGAACGGCGATCTGCTCGTCGACCTCGTCGCCGGCATTGACCAGATAGGTCAGCGTCAGGTCGCTGACGCCGGCATCGGCCAGCATCTGCTTGGCCTTCTCGGGATCGTAGGGCCGCTTCAGATTGTCGGCATAGTGGTAGAGGGCCCCCTTGGGCACGTAGGAATACGCCACCTCGCCGATGCCGAAGGTCACCGCGTCGACCACCGCCTGCTTGTCGATGGCGTAGTCGAGCGCCTGGCGCACCTCCTTCTTGGCGAGAGCCCCGTGCTCGTGATTGATGAGCAGATGATCCTCGCGCGTCGAGGGATCGAGATGGACGGTGAGGTTCTCGTCCTTCTGCAACTCGGCGATACGCGAGAACGGCACGAAGATCGCGGCATCCAGCTCGCCGGCCTGCACCTTCAGCATGCGCGTATTGTCGTCGGGGATCGAAATCCATTCGACGCCGTCGAGCGACACACGGTCGGCTTCCCAGAATTCCGGATTCTTGGCGAGGATCACGCGGTCGCCGCGCAGCCACTCCTCGACCGTGAAGGCACCGGAGGCAATGGGCTTCTCCGCATAGGCCTCCTCGCCCATCTCCTCCATGCCCGCCTTGGAGATGATCGAGGCGCCGGGCATGGCGAGCGAGGCGAGGAAGGGAGCCGACGCCTCCTTCAGCGTGATGACCAGGGTCTTGGGGTCGGGTGTCGCGATGTCCTCGATCACCTGATAGGAGTCGCTCCACAGCGAGCCCTCGTCGTCGCGGATGCGCGTCAGGCTGAAGGCGGCGTCCTCGGACGTGATGGGCGAGCCGTCGGAGAACCTGGCGTCGCGCATGGTGAAGGTATAGGTCAGGCCGTCGTCGGAGATGGTCCAGCTTTCCGCCAGTCCCGGCTCCAGCTTGGTCCCGGTCTTGTCGACGCGCACCAGCACGTCATAGACGTTTGCGAACACCCAGAAATCGATGTTCTGGGCAGTCTTGATGGGATCGAAGGTCGAGGAGCCCTCGCGCCTGCCGATGGTGAGAACGCCGGCCGCGTCCGCAACGGAGGCGCCGAGCGTCAAGGCCGAGAAGGCGACGATCGCCGCCAGTCGGGTCAGTTTTCCTGTTGCCATGTCATGTTCCCCATCTTCTTGGTTTGCTCAAAGGACGACCGCCTCGGGCGGCAGGATGCAGGCGGCCTTGTGCGGCCCCTGCCCCTCCAGGGGCGGCGGTGCTCCGGTGCGGCACCGGGCAAGCGCCTGACTGCACCGGGGGTGGAATGCGCAACCCGGCGGCAGCGCGAGCGGACTGGGCGGCTCGCCCGATAGCGGATCGGCCGGCAGGCTGCGGTCGGGGTCGATGTCGGGAATGGCGCGGATGAGCGAGGCCGTGTAGGGGTGGCGCGGCGCGGCGAAGACAGTCTCCGTCGGCCCCTCCTCGATGATACGGCCGAGATACATCACCGCGACCCGGTCGCACAGGCGGCGCACGATGGCGAGATCGTGGGCGATGAAAATCATGGCCATGCCGATGCGGCTGCGCAGCTCCATCAGGAGATTGATGATCTGCCCCTGGATGGACACGTCGAGCGCCGCCACGCACTCGTCGGCCACGACCAGCTTCGGCTCCATGGCCAGTGCCCGCGCGATGCCGACGCGCTGGCACTGGCCGCCGCTCAGATCGCCGGGCCTGTGGCGGGCGAAACCGGGCCCCAGCCCGACGAGCTCCAGGAGTTCGTGGACACGGGCTTCGACCGCATCGGCGGACACCTTGCCATGGACGCGCAGCACCTCGCCGATGGCGTCGCCCACCCGCATGCGCGGGTTGAGCGCGCCGTAGGGGTCCTGGAAGATCAGCGCCGTCTCGCGCCTGAGCCGTGCAATGTCCTCGGCGCCGGCGTGCGCCATGTCGACACCGTCGAACAGAACGCTGCCGGATGTGAGCTCGCCGAGCCTGAGAATGGCGCGGCCGAGCGTGCTCTTGCCGCTGCCGGACTCGCCGACCAGTCCGAGCGCCTCGCCGGGGCGGAGGCTCAGCGACACAGTGTTGACGGCCTTCACGGGCGGCCGGGAGAAGCCGGGGATGAGGCCGCGGGAACCGAAATGAACGGTCAGGTCGGCGATCTCGAGAAGCGGGGCCGCGGTGCTCATGTCGCCGTTTCCCCCGCGGGCGCCCTCTCCCCGACCGGGTGGTGGCAGGCCAGCATATGTCCCGGCTCGTGGGCGACGAGATCCGGCTGCGTGGTACTGCACAGCGCATCGCCATGTTCGCAGCGCGGATGGAAGCGGCAGCCCGACGGCATCGCGTCGACGCGCGGCGGCTGGCCGGGAATGGTGCGCACCGCCTCGCCCGGGCGTCCCTCCCCCGGCTGGCAGGCAATCAGCCCGGCCGTATAGGGATGGCGCGCGCGCTGGATGACCTCGCGTTTCGGGCCGCGCTCGACGATACGCCCGCCATACATGACCGCGACGCTGTCGCAGAGCTGCGAGACGACGCCCAGATCGTGCGTGACGAGAACGATCGAGACCCCGCGCCGGTCGCGCAGGTCGATCAGGAGCCTGAGGATCTGCGCCTGCACGGTCACGTCGAGCGCCGTGGTCGGCTCGTCTGCAATGAGGATGTCGGGATCGCAGGCGAGCGCCACGGCGATCATGGCGCGCTGGCGCATGCCGCCGGAGAATTCGTGCGGATAGGCATCGAAACGGCGCGCCGGATCGGGAATGCCCACCTGGCGCAGCACATCGACGGCCTTGCGCCTTGCCTCGCCGCGACCGACCGACTGATGGAAGCGGATGCTTTCGGCGATCTGCCGGCCGACGCTCATGACGGGATCGAGGTGGCTCGACGGGTTCTGGAAGATCATGCCGATGGAGCCGCCGCGCACGGCACGCATGGCCGGCTCGTCGAGAGCGGCGATGTCTCGGCCGTCGAGCAGCACCTCTCCGCCGCTGATGGCCAGCCGCGCCCCCGGCAAGAGCCGGATCAGCGCTCGGCAGGTCATGCTCTTGCCCGATCCGCTCTCGCCGACGAGCCCCAGGATCTCGCCGCGCTTCAGATCGAAGGAGACCCGGTCGACGATGGTATCCGGGCCGCGCGGGCCATCGACCGACACCGACAGGTTACGCACGCTGAGGACGGCCGGGGTCATTCGCGCACCCCCAGCACCTCGCCCAGCCCGTCGGCCAGCAGGCTGAACCCCATGGCGAGCGTGACGATGGCGATACCGGGAAAGGCGGTGATCCACCAGGCGGTGGTGATGAAGCTCTGGCCCTCGGCGATCATGATGCCCCATTCCGCGGTCGGCGGCTGGACGCCGAGCCCCAGATAGCTGATGGCCGCCCCGTTCAGCAGCACCAGCACCGCGTCGGACATGGAAAAGACCACCGAGCCCAGGATGGCATTGGGCATGAGATGGCGGAACATGACGCGCATGGGGCGGTAGCCGAGGCTGACGGCGGCGACGGCGAAATCGGCGGTCTTCAGCACGAGGAACTGCGCCCGGATGAGCCGCCCGTAGGAGACCCAGCCGACCAGCGCCATGGCGACATAGAAGCTGCTAAGCCCCGGTTCCAGGATGACGATGATCGCCATCATGAGGACGAGGAACGGAAAGGCCAGAACGATATCGATCAGCCGCATGAAGAGCGTATCGACCCAGCCGCCGAAATAGCCGGCGATGCTGCCCGCCGCCGTGCCGATGACGAAGGGGAAGATGACGCCGAAGACGGCAATCTGCAGATCGACGCGCGCGCTCCAGATGACGCGCGAAAGGATATCCCGGCCGAAATTGTCGGTGCCGAAGGGATGGGCGAGGCTCGGCGGCTGGAGCCGGACGGCGGCGTCCTGCGCGATGGGGTCGAACGGCGCGACAAGCGGCGCGAGGAGGGCGAGCAGGAGCCATGTGCCGATAATGGCGAGACCAAGGGCCAGCGGCAGCGCCCCGCCGCCGAAGCCGAGCCGCCAGCCGGTGCGCGCATTGGCCGTGCGGGTGAAGGTCATAGCTTCACCCTCGGATCGGCGGCGGTGGTCAGGATATCGGCAAGGAAGTTGACCAGCACCGTCGCACAGGCGAACACCATCGCCACGCCCTGCACCACCATGTAGTCGCGGGTGAAGATGCCGCGCACCAGCAATTGCCCCATGCCGGGAATGGCGAAGACGCTTTCCAGGACCACGGTTCCGCTGATGAGCCAGCCGATATTGACGGCCAGGAGGTTGATGGTCGGCACCAGCGAATTGGGCATGACGTGGCGCCAGAACACGGTCGCTTCCGGCAGGCCGCGTGCCCGCGCCGCGATCGCCTGGTCGGAATTGAGCTCCGCGAGCAGGCTGGCACGCAGGTTCCGCGTCAGGACCGCAGACAGGGCGAGCGCCGCCGTGAGGCACGGCAGGACCATGTGGTGGAGCTTCTCCAGAACGCTGCGGCCATAGCCGCTGACGGGGAAGAGATCGAGCTGCACGCTGAACACGATGATGAGCATGATGCCCAGCCAGAAGGCGGGAAAGCCGAGCCCCGCCGTGCTGATCAGCCGGATGATGTGGTCGGCCGGCCGGCCGCGGCTGCGCGCGGCGATGGTCGCCAGCGGCACCGTGATAAGGAGGGCCAGAAGCACGCTGCCGATGACGAGAACCGCCGTCGGCTCGATCCGCGTGGCGATGAGCTTCAGCACATCGACCTTGTAGAGGATCGACTTGCCCATCTCGCCATTGAAGAGGTTCTTGACGAAGTAGAGATACTGCACCCAGAGCGGCTCGTTCAGCCCGAACTGCTCGCGAATGCGCTCGATGGCGGACGCGGTGCTGCGCGGTCCGAGCAGAACGCGCACCGGGTCGCCCGGAATGGACCGGATCAGCACGAAGGTGATGACGCTGATGCCGAGAAGCACCGGGATCAGCTGCAATGGGCGATAGAGGATGAAACGGTATCGGCTCACACCAGTGTCCTCATTCCTCCCTGTTGCGCTTCAGGAAATCGAGAAGCACGGGATAATAGGCGCCCGGTTCCTCATAGAACGGCATATGGCTGCTGTTCGCAAAGACATGCAGCTCGGCATCGCGCAGCGCCAGTTTCATCCTCATCGCGCAGGCCGGCGTCAGCTCGTCGTGCTGGCCCGTGGTGATCAGCACCGGCACGGCGATGCGCGGCAGGTCCGGCACCCGGTTCCAGTCCTTCAGATTGCCCGTATAGAGAAACTCGTTCGGCCCCTGCATGGTCGTGTAGGGGCCCATGTTCCAGTCGCCAAGCGAGCGCATCACGGGCGCCGGCCACTCGGCCAGCCGGCACACATGGCGGTAGTTCAGAATGGTGATGGCGGCCTGGTATTCGGGATGGTCGAGTGTGCCCTCCGCCTCATGGCGCTGCATCATGGCCACGGTCTCCGGCCCCAGGGCGCCGCGCAGGCGTTCCAGCTCGCCGGTGAGATGCGGCATGTCGGCCACCGTATCCTCCAGGATCAGCGTCTTCAGCGCTTGCGGGTGCGTCAGCGCATAGTCGATGGCGAGCCACCCGCCCCAGGAATGGCCGAGAAGATGCACCTTGCCCAGCCCAAGCGCCTGACGCACGGCCTCGGTCTCGGCCACATAGCGCCCGATGGTCCAAAGCGACGGGTCGTCCGGCCGGTCGGACGCGCCCGTGCCGAGCTGGTCGAAGGCCACGACACGATAGCCTTCCGTCTTCAGACAGGAATGCGCCTCGCGCAGATAGTCGCAAGGCAGGCCGGGCCCGCCGTTCAGACAGAGCACCGTCTCGTCGCCCTCGCCGAAGCCGTAGGCCTTCACGGTGTAACCGTCCACGGTCACATCGTGCTGAAAATCGGGGGCAAACTCCTGCCACATGCTCTTCTTCCCGCCGCTGTCGAACCGCTTGAAGGCTAGAGGACGGGCCGACCGGCCGGCTAGCTATCAATTGTAATAGAATAGATTGGATTTGCGCTCCGCAGGGTGCCGTGACTAATATCTGGGCTTGATCAAAAATAGGGCAGGCAGCCCCGCCCAGAAGCGGGGCGGTGACTGTCGCCGGCGGGCATGGAAGGCGGGGCCGTATCGACTGGCATGCTGGAAACCCTGGAGAGAGTGGAACGCAGCCTTGCCGAAGCGGCGACGCTCGATGGCAAGATCGATTACGCGGTCTCCCTCCTGTCCGCGCTCGGCTTCACTTCGATCGTCTATGACTACAGCCCCGTCGCCACCTCCCATGAGGGCGAGCTGCTGACGCCCTCGCATCTCAGCCTGCGCAATGTGCCGGACGACATGCGCCATCTGTGGTGCGACCGGGGCTATTATCAGCGCGATCCCGTGCAGCACATGGCGCTGCGCTCCACCCTGCCCTTCATATGGTCCTATCGCCGCAACCAGGACGAGACGGCGCTCGCCGGCTATCTCAGCGACGAGCACCAGCCGGTGGCGAGCTACCTGCGCGATGCGGACCTCACCTGCGGCGTGACCGTGCCGATCCACCGCACGCGCGGCGACATGGCCACCTTCACCGCGATCCGGCGCGGCGCGCGCAAGGACTTCGTGCGCGACGCCCGCCATCACCTGGCCGATTTCGGCCTTGTCGGCCAGATGTTCCACGAACACGCCTATCCCATGCTCAGCGAGAAGGAGAAGAGCGCCGCGCCCGTCCGCCTCACCCCGCGCGAGCGCGAATGCCTGCTCTATTCGGCCGAGGGCCTGACCGCCAAGGAGATCGCCCATCGGCTGGGGCGCGCCGTGCCGACGGTGACCCTGCACATCAACACGGCCATCAGGAAGCTCGGCGCGCGAAACCGCCTGCACGCGGTCATTCTGGCCAATCACTACCGCCTCCTCGAGGCGTGACAGGCGCCCGCCCCCGGCATCCCGAACGACCGGCATCCTATAAGAATTGAGAGCTTTCAAGCGCCGCCCTCCAAACAGTACCTTGCCTCCGGTTGCATCACTGGAAGGGCGCGACATGGAGACGATCCTGACGATCGAGGGCTATGCGCCCTTTGGCGGGCACCGGACCTGGTATCGCATCACCGGCGATCCGGGCCAGGACAAGGCGCCGCTGGTCGTCGTGCATGGCGGGCCGGGCTGCACGCATGACTATGTGGACGCCTTCGCCGATCTGGCCGCCACCGGGCGCGCGGTGATCCATTACGACCAGCTCGGCAACGGCAACTCCACCCGCCTGCCCGACAAGGGCAAGGACTTCTGGACCGTCGATCTGTTTCTCGACGAGATGGACAATCTCCTGTCCCATCTCGGGATTGCGGACCGCTACATGCTGCTCGGCCAGTCATGGGGGGGCATGCTGAGCTCGGAGCACGCGGTGCGCCAGCCGGCCGGGCTGAAGGGCCTTGTCATCGCCAACTCGCCCCCCAGCATGCGGCTGTGGGTCGAGGAGGCCAACCGGCTTCGCGAGGACCTGCCGGCAGAGGTCCAGGCAACGCTCCTGAAACACGAGGCGGCCGGTACGCTGGACGATCCGGACTACAAGCGCGCCTCTCGCGTCTTCTATGACCGCCATGTCTGCCGCGTCACCCCCTGGCCGGAGGACGTCGCGCGCACCTTCGCCATCATGGACGAGGACGCGACCGTCTATGAGGCGATGAACGGACCGACCGAATTCCACGTGATCGGCACCCTGAAGGACTGGTCGATCATCGACCGGCTGCACAGGATTGCCGTGCCGACCCTCCTGATCTCGGGCCGGCACGACGAGGCGACGCCGAAGGTGGTGCAGCCCTTCGCCGACAACATCCCCGATGTGCGCTGGACGATCTTCGAGGAGTCGAGCCACATGCCCCATGTCGAGGAGCGCGCCGCTTGCATGACGGCGGTTGCCGCGTTTCTTGACGCGCTGGAGGGATGACGCCGCTTGCAGGCGATGGCAGCCTTCCGGTTCAGTCAGCTTCGAACGGCCGCGCCTCCGCCACCGCGAAAACATCATAGTCACGACGGGACCTCGCGTTGAAAGGTCTGCCTTGACCCCCTACCTGCACACCGGTCCTGCCTGGCGAAGCCGAGTGCAGTGCCAACGGCGCGCGGCCGCTCGCTGCCGGGCCGCGAAGGAGTCCCCTTCACACCCCGACATGGCCGTCAGGTGCAAAGCACCGCCATCCTGGAAGGACGACAATGACCGATGACCACCATAGCGCCCCGGCATCCCGATTCTTCAATCGGACCATGGCGGAGAGCTATGACGAGAAGAACAGCAAGCTGAGCCCCATCTCCGACAACATGCACTTCCTTGTGCGCCTCGTTCTGGCGGACCTGCCGCCGCAGGCAAGGATTCTCTGCGTTGGTGTCGGCACGGGCGCGGAGATTCTCTCGCTTGCGCACGCCAAGGAAGGGTGGTCCTTCGTGGGCGTCGACCCTTCGGCGGAAATGCTCGAGGTCTGCCGCCGCCGGTTGGAGCAGGCCAATGTTCTCGATCGGTGCGAGCTTGTGCATGGCCATGTCGACCGGGCGCCGCGGGTTGCGGATTTCGACGCCGTGCTGAGCATACTGGTTGCCCATTTCGTTCCACGCAGCGACAGGAGCGGTTTCTATCGGGAAATCCATGATCGGCTGAAGCCGGGCGGATATTTCATCAGCACGGAGATCTGTTTCGATCTCGGCTCGGCCGAGTTCCCCGAAATGCTCAAGAATTGGGAGCGCGTCCAGGCCCTGATGGGCGCCACACCGGACTCACTGCAGACCCTGCCGGACATGTTGCGCGATACGCTGTCGGTGCTGTCGCCGGACGAAACGAAAGACCGTCTCAAGACGGCCGGCTTCGCATTGCCTGTTCCATTCTTCCAGGCATTTCTGGTCCGTGGCTTTTTCGCGAAGAAGTAGGCCGACGCATCGCATACGGCACCAAACACGCGGCCGATATCCTCTTCACCCCGCCGAGCCGCCACACCGGAAAGCCGAACTCTCCGGCGTCGTCGGCGAGGGCCTCCAGGAGGCCGGTGCCGTGGAGACACCATGACTGCGATGGGCACGATATCGAGCGTTTCATCATTGCGCTTGAACGGCGCGGCCGGTCCCGCAAGAGGACTGAGCGATCCAGGACGTGCCGGAACTCCGGTGGAGGACATCGTGCTGACGCCGTTGGACGGCAAGGCAGAGACCGATGTGCGCGGCGATCCCGCTGGACACCTTACGCTCTCGGTCCAAACGAAAAACCCCGCCGGAGAGGCGGGGTCATCGCAAGTAGAGATGGTTGCGGGGGCAGGATTTGAACCTGCGACCTTCAGGTTATGAGCCTGACGAGCTACCGGACTGCTCCACCCCGCGTCACTGTCGTGTTGCAAGTGCCCCTTACATAAGGCATTTGCGGGGGATGTAAACCCCCTTCCGGCGATTTCCCCAGACGATCTTTCCACACGCGCGACGGCGAGGGGATATCCCGTTCGGCGGCGGCTCTTCACGGCTTTCGGCCATGGCTGCGGGCCGGCGGCGCCGAGGCCTTGCCGCCAGGATTTTCCGGTGTCTCCGGCGCGCGCCTGGCAAAGGGAATCACATCGGATTGCCGCGCTCTGGCGGCACGGCGACCGCCGCGTCGCCCGGCCCCCGGGCGATGGTCTCGCACCTCCTCGCCATCGTGGCATGCGACGGCACCGAGAAGATCGTGAAGACGCAGCTCGTAGAGCGTCGGCGGACTGCGGCGCGAGGCATTGAAGCGCTCGAGCATGGCCTTCGCGGCCCGTGCCGGCCTCTCGCCATCGGGCAGCATGCTCAGCCAGACGACAAGGAATTCCTCCGGCGAGGCGCGGTCGCCTCGGGTGCCGCCGGCCGGCGATCCCTGCCCGGTCACCCGGAACAGCCAATCCTCGATGTCGATGATGTTGCCGCGGGCGTCACTGCCCGCGCCGCGTGTCCTGGAAGGTCCGGTCATCGTCGTCTCCCCTCGCCGGCACACCCCGTCCGGCCATCGGAAGTGGATCTCAAACGACGACGGCAGGTCTCCTGGCTTGCGGGTCCTCGTGCCGGGGCCTTGCGCCTTCCCGGGACCGGTCGGTCCCAGTGACGTCCTTCAATGGCCCGCGGCACTCGCCGCTCACAGTTGCGGGGGCAGCTCCGGCTTCGCCGACGGTGCCGAGCCTTTTCCGCAGTCCGGCTCAGGACGGCGGAGCGGGCCGGACAGGCTCGCCGACGCACCGGATTCCCTCTTCGTCCCGTTCGGGAACCGTCGCGCCCATGAAGCTCATGCTTCATTGCGCGGAGTCTAGCGCGCCAGGGCCGCGGACGCAAAGCGCGCAAACGAAAAAACCGCCTTGCGGGTTGCCCCGTCAGGCGGTTTCGATCGTCACGTGCCGCACCTTGCGCGCACTGGCATCGTGAAGAAGGGGTTTTGCTTCAAAGTCTCGAAGAGCTCCTGTCCTTGGCAGGCCCGGCAGCGACCTACTCTCCCGCGCCTTAAGACGAAGTACCATCGGCGCTGAGGCGTTTAACGACCGAGTTCGGAATGGGATCGGGTTTGGACACCTCGCTATGACCACCGGGCCGGCGAAGGACAGGAAATTATGGACTGACTGACTGGCATGGAAATCCACGCCTATCGCCTCATGTCACGGATGACCATGAGCAATGAGAGTGATCAAGCCTATCGAGCTATTAGTACCGGTAAGCTGCACACATTGCTGCGCTTCCACACCCGGCCTATCAACGTGGTGGTCTACCACGGCTCTCAAGGGAAACCTGGTTTTGAGGGGGGCTTCCCGCTTAGATGCCTTCAGCGGTTATCCCGTCCGCACATAGCTACCCTGCTATGCCGCTGGCGCGACAACAGGTCCACCAGAGGTGCGTCCATCCCGGTCCTCTCGTACTAGGGACAGCTCCTCTCAAGTTTCCTACACCCACGGCAGATAGGGACCGAACTGTCTCACGACGTTCTGAACCCAGCTCACGTACCACTTTAAACGGCGAACAGCCGTACCCTTGGGACCTGCTCCAGCCCCAGGATGTGATGAGCCGACATCGAGGTGCCAAACAACCCCGTCGATATGGACTCTTGGGGGTCATCAGCCTGTTATCCCCGGCGTACCTTTT